>Ga0137403_10006772_pt1 | contig 13070 bp, 14 predicted proteins | sample CZOMad2_1_16fung_FD_122057 | JGI IMG/M metagenome (GOLD analysis project Ga0137403, IMG submission 122057) | Vadose zone soil fungal communities from Angelo Coast Range Reserve, California, USA - CZOMad2_1_16fungal (Hybrid Assembly) | ecosystem: Environmental > Terrestrial > Soil > Vadose zone... | reverse complement strand
GGGGGTAGAGCTCGATCATCGCCGCCAGGGCCTCCCGGTTCAGGGTTTTATTCGGTGCGGGGTCCAACACACGTGCCGCCTCGAACGGGCTCGGCCGATCCAGGGGCCAGCTGCGCGGCGCGCGAAATTCGCGCAGCGACTGTGCATTCACGCGCAATCGCAACGAGCCGCGTTCGGCGCGAATGGTCGGCAGGAATTCGCGCAGATACCGCAGCGAATCGGGTACGAAGGGTGCTACGTAGCCTGCGCCCCTGGCAATCGTGTACCCGCCGTCGCGCCGCTTGCGGTAACCCACTTCATCCAGATACGTACACGGGTCGGGTCCCACCGCGGGCGCCGTGCGCATCACGGAGGACAGCACTTTCAATTGCGGCAGACGTATGCCGAGATTCGCGCAGAACAGGCTTGACCACGCCCCGCCCGCGAGCACCACGGCATCGCATGCGATACGCCCTCGTTCCGTAATCACCGCTGCCGCGCGGCCGCCCGCGCGTTCGATGCCGCGCACGGCACAATGGGTGAGAACGATCGCTCCCTTGCGTTGCGCGGCACGCGCGATCGCGGGCGCGGCCCGCTGCGGTTCCGCGCAGCCGTCGGTGGGTACATACAATCCGCAAGCGAAGGTCCTGCTCGCTCCGGGCATGAGCGCGGCAAGTTCGGCGCCGCGCACGATCCGGGTACCGATGTCGTAGGGTTTCGCCATGTCGACCCACGCCGTGAAACGCCGTTCGTCCGCTTCGCTCTCGCCCACGTAGAGAACGCCGCATTCTCGAAAACCCGTGTCGCTTTCCGTCAAACGGTTCATGTCGCGCCACAGCCGTAGACTCTGAACGATCAGAGGCATTTCCCGCGCATCGCGCCCCGCCTGGCGGCACCATCCCCAGTTCCGACTGGATTGCTCGCAGGCGATATATCCCTTTTCACAGAGCACCACGGGAATCCCGCGATTGGCCAGCGTCAGGGCGGCGAAAGTGCCGATGATGCCGCCACCGATGACGACCACGCCGGTTGCGGCCGGCATCACCTCATCGGGAATGATGGAATCGACGTAGGGACCCATGAACTCGCCTCGATGGTATTTGCTGAATTCTTCTTGGGTATATCCTAGCGGTGTCGGGCGGCGCGCGCTCGCAGGATCTGTCGATGGATTACTCCATTCCCTTGATCGATATCGGTCCGCTGTTCGGCGGCACCGGCCGGGAGCGCATGTCCATCCCATTCTTCTACGAGGCGCGCGCCGATGCCGAGATCCGTCCGCTGCCGATGGACGGTGCGTCATTCGAGCCCTTCCTGTACGGGGACTATCTGTGGGCGACGACGACCCAATTCGTCGAATTCCGGGGGATGGAATCGCTGCGCAAGCCCATGCGGCGGCCTTGAACTGGAGGCACGTCGGCCCCAAGCTGGGGAGGTGAGTGTACGCCGCGTATTCTTGAACCCTTTGTGGCTGGTCCTCTCGCTGCCTGCATACATCTGCTGGCGACTGCTGCCGGCATTGTCGATCGGCCGTTGGGGCGCGTTCGCCGGCGTCGCATCGCTCATCGTTTGCTGCGTCGTGATTCCGCTTGCCGTACGAAGTCATTCCATTCGCAACCCCGCGCTGGCGGATTTTCTGGCTTGGGTGGGCGTTCTGTCCATGGGATTCTTTTCGTCGCTACTGGTCTTCACTTTGCTCCGCGACCTCTTTCTATTGAGCGCGCATCTGTCGCTGTCGGCGGAACAGGCGGCCTCACTGTCCGGCCCCTCCGCACTATGGGCATTGGCGCTCACCGTGTTCGTCACCTTGACAGGTTTGGTTATTGCGCGCCGGCGACCGCAAGTCGTCGATGTCGACATCCCAGTGACCGGGCTTCCTCGGGCTTTGCACGGCTTTTCGATCGCTCAAATCAGCGACGTGCATGTCGGGCCGACCATCAAGCGTGGCTTCGTCGAGGGAATCGTGGCGCTCGTCAACGGCCTGAAGGCGGATCTGATCGCCGTGACCGGCGATTTGGTCGACGGCTCGGTGCAACAATTGTCTTCGCACACCGCGCCGTTGGCCGGGCTGGCCGCACGGCACGGCGTTTTCTTCGTGACCGGCAATCATGAGTACTACTCCGGCGAACGCGCCTGGACCGCGGAAATCAGGCGCCTCGGGTTGCAGGTTCTCAAGAACGAGCACGTGGTCTTGAACCACGACGGCGCGGTGCTGGTCCTCGCCGGCGTCACGGACTTGAGCGCACACCATTTTGATGCCGGCCAGCAGAGTGATCCCGCGGCGGCCCTGCGCGGTTCACCGGCCGATGCCGGAGCCAAAATCTTGCTCGCTCACCAGCCGAATTCCGCGGCCGGCGCCGCCGGCGCGGGCTTCGACGTGCAAATCTCAGGGCATACCCACGGCGGTCAGTTCTGGCCGTGGAACCTGTTCGTGCGTTTTTTCCAGCCCTTCACCGGCGGTCTGTATCGATTGAAGAATTTGTGGGTATACGTGAGCCGCGGCACGGGATACTGGGGACCGCCGAATCGTTTCGGCGTCCCCTCGGAAATCACGCGCATTCGACTGATCTCTGCGACGCCGTAGTCAGATGATCGAGCGGCCATGGATGGCGGCTCCGTTGCGCCATCCCCTATCTGCCGGCTCATTCGTCCTTGAATTTGATCGCCGCATGTGTGCCGTCGCAAAACGGCTTGTTTTTCGACGCGCCGCACCGGCATAAAGTCATACGGTTACGGACTTCGTAGTGAAATCCGTCCGAACCGATCACTTGAACACCACCCCTCAACCACACGGGTCCCGCACACTCATTCGCGGGATCTTCAATGAGCCCGATCGACGGTTCATGCTGGGGTTCGATCGATTTTCCCGTTGCATTGTCCCAGGCAACCAACCGTCCTGACGGACAGTCGCCGACCTGTCTCACGAAATTTTTCCTTGCGCTCGGATTGTCCGTTTCATTCACCAGATTCCACACCTGTCCGTGCGGATCGCAAAAGCGTGCGAACGCACACAACTGCTCCACGTCCGTCAGCGACAGGGTGGGACCTTGCATGACCTTGGCCTGGCGTTGATAGGGTTCGCGGCTGGCTGTCTCCGTGCCGTCGAATCCTACCTTGGTATGTGTGTTGTCGCAGTAAGGCTTCTTCGCGCTATGTCCGCAACGGCACAGCGCGTACGTTGCCTGCGCGGGATATACCTGCCCGGCAATCCATTTGACCGACTCGCCGGCTGAATTCGTACCGATGGTTTGCTTGGCTAAAGGCAAGCCGCCGGAAACCACGTAGGGACCATTCTTGGCGATCTGGACCTTGGCATTCGATGCTTTGTGTGCACTCATTTTGTCATCTCCAATTGCTGACTCTATGTCCGCCGCCGAGACCTTCATCGGCGCGCTGCAGCGCAATCACGTGAAAGCACTATGAACCTCGGCCCGGAACGCGTAAAGCGAGTGCCATTTGCAAGAATCCCAACATGAAGACTGCGCCGGCGCCCCGGGGCTTATCAGGCTCCGTTCGGGCTGCGCGAATCGGTCAGCTGCCGGATTTCCGCCACCTCCAAACCCCCGCACCGTCCGATTCGCGGACAGCGCGTCCAGCCGCGAAACATACATGTCCCTTGATTGATAGATCGGGGCGCAGGCGCTAGGATGAGGCGCCAAAGGGAGATGCCATCTCCTTGTAACTGCCGTTCGCGGCTAGTAATGCCTACGCTGCAGCCTGACGGTCGGCGTAGTGGCGTTCGCCGCCTGTCCGATCGTGGTCTCTATGCAAGGCTCATTCTTAAGATTGTATGTGCACGAAGGTCAACGACATCGGGGCCGCCCGGCGTGGGAGTGGCTGCTCGAGCAAGCCAACAAGCTCGGCATTCGAGGGGGCTCTGCGTTCCGCGCAATGGCGGGATTTGGACGGCATCACAAGCTGACTGAAGCGAAGTTCTTCGAGCTTGCGGGAGCGCTCGCGGTGGAAGTGGAATTCATCGTGACGGAGGAAGAAGCTCAGCAATTGCTGAACCTCATCCATCACGAAAAAATTCCGCTTTTCTATTCCCATGTTCCGGCACGCTTCGGCGTGATCGATCCGGACGCAGCTGATCCGCCGTCAATTTCGGACACATAGTCGAGCGTCCGCCGATCGGCCGCGCGAGTCTACGCAAATTTCGTGCCGCCTCCACGGGCATTGGTAAACACCGCGCCAATGGTTCGCCGCAGAGCTTCGCCGAACAAACATCTTCTCATTCGGCTGCGGCGCGCAAGCGCAGTGCATTGCCGATCACGGACACCGACGAAAGGCTCATCGCGAGCGCCGCAATGAGCGGGCTCAGCAACCAACCCGTCAAGGGATACAGGGCGCCGGCGGCCAGCGGAATTCCCAAGGCGTTGTAGCCAAAGGCGAACGACAGATTCTGGCGGATGTTTCGCACCGTGGCCTGGCTTATCGCTCGTGCCCGCACGATCCCGCGCAAGTCGCCCTTCACCAGCGTGACCTGCGCGCTTTCCATGGCGATGTCGGTCCCCGTCCCCATTGCGATACCCACGTCGGCACGTGCCAGGGCGGGTGCATCGTTGATGCCATCGCCCGCCATCGCGACGCGATGTCCCTCGTTCTGGAGCGCGGCGATGGTGGCCGCTTTATCCGCGGGGCGCACCTCCGCAATGACCTCATCCAGGGTCAAGCCGGCCGCCACGGCATCGGCCGTCGTGCGGCTATCGCCCGTGAGCATCACCAGGCGCAAACCGAGCGCCTTGAGCGCCCGAAGCGCCGGGGGCGTGCCGTCTTTGAGCGGATCGCCCACCGAGAGGATCCCCGCCGGCTGCGCATCGATGGCCAGGAAAATGATCGTTTGCCCGGTCCGGCGCAATCGCTCACTCTCCTCATGCGCAGCGTCGACTGCCACGTCCGCGGCACGCATCAACGCCGCATTTCCCAGGGACAGGCGCCGACCGTCCCACATGCCGGTGACGCCCTGACCGGTAATGGAGTCGAAGCCGGTGACCTCGACGGGCGTGACACCGCGCGCGAGCGCCCCTTCCACGATGGCACGGCCCAAGGGGTGCTCACTCGAGCGCTCGAGGCCTGCCGCACAGGCGAGAACGACTTCTTGCGAGAACGCGCCGAACGCCACCACCTGACCGAGCGCCGGGCGCCCCAGGGTGAGCGTTCCGGTTTTGTCCAGCACGAGGGTGTCAACATTGCGCAGCGTCTCGATCGCTTCTGCGTTGCGAAAGAGAATGCCCCACTGTGCGCCGCGGCCGCTTGCCACCATGATGGAAATCGGCGTTGCCAGGCCGAGCGCACACGGACAGGCGATGATCAGCACGGCAACCGCATTCACCAGCGCATAAGCCAGGCGCGGCTCAGGACCGATGACCCACCATACGATGAAAGTGGCGATCGAGATGCCGATGACGGCGGGGACGAACCATACCGCAATCCGATCAGCCAGCTTTTGCAGGGGCGCGCGCGAGCGCTGCGCATCACTCACCAGCGTCACGATTTGCGACAGGAGACTGTCGGCCCCCACATGCTCGGCCTCGATCACGAGCGTCCCCGTTTGATTCACCGTGGCGCCCACGACATGATCACCGATACTCTTCTCGGCGGGCAACGGCTCGCCCGTGAGCATGGACTCATCGACAGTCGATCGACCGCTTACGACGAGGCCATCGACCGGGATCTTTTCTCCCGGTCGGACTCGGAGCCGATCGCCGACCACCAGCGATTCCAGGGAGACGTCCTCCTCCTCGCCGCCGGCGGCGAGGCGGCGCGCCGTCTTCGGACTGAGTCCGAGAAGCTGCCGGATCGCCGCGCTCGTGCGCCCTCGCGCGGCAAGCTCCAGCCATTCGCCCAGGAGCACCAGCGCCACGATCACCGCGGACACCTCGAAATACACGCCGACCATTCCGTGTTCATCGCGCATGGTCACCGGGAACTGACCCGGAAAAAACGTAGCGATCAGGCTGAAAGTAAACGCCACCGTCACGCCAAGCCCAATCAGCGTGTACATATTGGGCGCACGGTGAACCACGCCGAGCCAGCCGCGCCTGTAGTACGGAACGGCGGCCCACAGCACCACCGGTGCGCTCAACAGCAATTCCAATATCCGTAGCGTCCAGGCCGCAGTGGGATCGTGCGCCTTCCCGAAAACATGCGGCACCATGGCAATCAGCATCACCGGAACAGCGAGCGCCGACGCATTCCAGAACCGGCGCCGCACGCTTCGGATTTCATCATCATCCGCGACCTCCGTCGGTATCAAAGGTTCGAGCGCCATGCCGCACTTCGGACAATGGCCCGGCCCGACCTGCTGGACGTCAGGGTGCATGGGGCAGGTGTAGACCGTCCCGGCCGGCAGGTCGGCGCGCGGTGGTCGGACGCGTTGATATTGTTTCATGGGTGCGCTCGGGACGGTTCTTCTTTTATTATAAATATAATAATATCAATATGTTGCAATAATAAATGCAGCTTGAACTTGTTCTGATGCAGCATCTCGAACTTGTCCTAGTACAGCGAGCGACTCTTGCACGCCGGCTTTATCCAGCAAGTCGTGAGAGGCTGGCTCATCTCTTCGAACCCGGGAACCGCACCGGGGGAAAGCACACCTTGGTTTGCGTCGTTCTGGGAATTCTGCGCCCGCTATTGCGAGGAGCGGTTCTCCCCCGATTGGCACCTCTCCGCGGAGCAATCACTGCTGATTCAGGCCGAAAACACAGCGATTCCGGGCCAGGTGATCATCCACAGCCCGAAGGGGTCCAACAACACGACCGCCCTGCTCTTCGGGACTTCCTTCTACGACTTAAAAGAGAGCCGGCCGCCGCCGTCCGCAGACCTCGTGACAAGAGATGGTTTACGCCTGTTTGCAATAGAGTCGGCACTCATCAAGGTGCCAGAAGCCTTTTTTGCCGCGAATCCGATTGAAGCTCAAGTGGCACTCGCAACCGTGCGTGAACCTTCCGGACTTCTGCGACGGCTTCTCGAAGGCGGTAACTCCGTTGTCGCGGGTCGTCTGGTCGGTGCATTTCGACGTGTGAATCGCGCGGACATCGCTGAGGAAATCCGCGCCGCCATGACAGGCGCAGGTTACGCCGTTCGCGAAGCCGATCCATTCGTACCCGGCCACGAATTCGGAAAGCTCACTGCTGCCGCCGCACCGATTGTTGGGCGAATACAAAGCATGTGGGAGTCAATGCGGGGCGCGGTGCTAAGCGCGTTCCTGCACCCTCCGGGACTGCCGGCCGATCGTCAGGCCTATCTTCATTTCGTTGATGAGATCTATCAAAGCGATGCCTATCACTCGCTGTCCATCGAGGGGTATCGCGTTACGCCCGCCCTAATAGAGCGAGTTCGCTCAGGAGCCTGGCGTGCGGAGTCGAACGACGCCGATCGGCAAAGTCGCGATGCTCTGGCAGCCCGGGGGTACTGGCAAGCGTTCCAACAAGTTAAACGCTCCGCCCGGCGTTGATGCCGCTGAATTCAGCGCAAGAATCGGAGTGCGCGTTTCGGGGCGGCGTGTAAACTCGGTCCTATCACATTGAGAGGATCGTCGTGCTCACGCTCCATGACTACTTACCATCGCAGAATGGTTGGAAGATCCGGGTTCTGCTCGGGCTGCTCAAAATCCCATATCACAGTCGCATTGTGTCGATCTTCGAAGGTGAGAGTCGCACGGACACCTTCCTGACGCGGAACCCAGCAGGCGCCATCCCCGTGCTCGAGATCGAGGATGGGCGCACGATCGCCGAATCAAACGCAATCCTCGCTTATCTCGCCGAGGGTACGGCGTTTTTGCCGGCAGACCGCTATCAGCGCGCTAAGGTCATGCAGTGGCTGTTCTTCGAACAATACAATATTGAGCCGGTCATCGGCTCGCTGCGCTTCTGGACCCTGACTGGACGGCTCGAGCGCAACGGGCACATGATCGCGGGGAAACGCGAAGCCGGAGTCCGCACTCTCGCCGCACTGGACCGTAGCCTCGCCAATACTCCGTTTCTCGTCGGGAAGGACCTGTCGGTCGCAGATGTTGCGGTCTATGCCTACAGCCACCTAGCCCAAGATTGCGGTTTCCTTCTGACGGATTATCCGGCGGTCATCGCCTGGGCTGGCCGCGTGAGAGAGGCCATTGGCTCGGACTATCCCGTGTATCCATACAGTCTTGACCCACATTCCGGGGCCTGAGGGGACTAGGCTGACTTCGAACAGACTGGTATTCCTCTCGGGGCCGCGGATATCGAAGTTCAAGACTGTGCGTCGCAAAACACGACCTGTGTCGCTGACCAACCTCAACTCGAGTCAGGAGCGGCTCCTATAGAGCACATTGGGGCGGTCCCGCGTAGTTTTCGCATCCGGGTACTAGCGTTAGTGCTCAGCTTGATCAGTTTGATTTTAACGGCGACGATGAGACCTTCGGCCGCGATACGCTCAGCCCCGCCGGGCGCGCCGCATCGCTGTGCCATTGGCCCTCTGCTCGCCCGGCCGTTGGAAACCTATGATTGTCGTGTTTAATTTATTCCTTGCTCCTACAAGCACGCTCTATTTTTCCCGTGAATTCCTTCTTAACATGGTCGCGCCGCTCGAGGCAAAGTCCGTCACCTCGCACGCGGCAATCGTGCTTCCAAATCGACCCCTGCCACTCCCATGCAACCATATTCGTATTCACTGGCGCGCCTGAGTGTTGCCGGCTACCTCCTCACGGCGGCTGCGCTGTGCCTTGTGCTCGCGCTACGCCTGCTGCCGGCGATGTTCGCTGGACTACTTGTTAACGCTCTGGTCAACGCACTCGCATCCGTTATGCAGCGCCGCCTGCCCGGCGCGCGCGCACGGGATCGTGGTCGCCCTGCTCGCGGCCGTCGTGGTCGGCATCCTTACGCTGGCGATTGCCGCGGGCATCGCATTTCTAAACACCGAGCCCGGCAACCCCACTCAGCTGTTCGAGCGCATGACACCGCTGATCGAGCGGGCGCGCACGCAGCTGCCCGCGATCATTGTCAATCATCTGCCGGAGAATTCAGACGACATGCGTACCGCGGTGATGGAATGGTTGCGCATGCACGCCGCGCAATTGACACTTGCCGGCAAGCAGGCCGTGCGGGTGATCGTCCAATTGCTGGTCGGCATAGTGCTTGGCGCGATGTTGGCCTTCTACAGCGCGCGCGCACGCCCTGCCGGCGGTCCGCTCACGGTCGTGCTAAAAGCACACTGTGCGAATCTCGCGATCGTCTTCCGCGACGTGGTGTTCGCCCAGACCAAGATCTCGGCGCTCAATACACTGTTCACCGGCATCTTCCTGTTTGTCGTGCTGCCGCTGTTTGGTGTGCATTTGCCGTTGGCCAAGACGCTCGTCGTCACCACCTTCGTAGTCGGTCTGCTACCTGTGGTCGGCAATCTGATCTCCAACACGCTGATCTTCGTCATTGCCCTGTCGATTTCGTTGTGGGTTGCAGTCGCGGCGTTGGCATTTCTGATTGCCGTCCACAAACTCGAATATTTCCTCAGCGCACGCATCATCGGTACGCAAATCCAGGCATGTGCTTGGGAATTGCTGATCGCAATGCTGCTCATGGAAACCCTGTTCGGCATCTCCGGTCTGGTCGCCGCGCCCATCTACTACGCGTACTTGAAGCGCGAACTTGCGGGAGCGGGCTTGATCTGAGCGACGCCGGCAAGGACACTACATCACCTCTTGGGGTACTCCGTGAAAACGTAATCCTGCTTCTTCACTACCGTGTGGCACGCGAACCCGCACTTGGCGTCGTTCCCCTGCGGCGGCTTGTCCGCCGTTGTGCCGAGCCTGAACGTATCGGACGCGGCGTCATACTCAAACTCGCCATATCCCCATCCGCCGCTGTCCGAGAACCTCTTGCCATCCTTCACCATGAAATCAACGTCATGCAGGGTGCCGGCCACCAGCGGCTGACCGGGGGCCGTCTCGTTCTTTTTCGCGTTCCAATGGATCTTCGCCATTTTGGCGCCGTCGGGGAAGGGCTTGCCGTTACCGGGAACACCGGCCTTATACGCGTCGATCATCGCGGGGTTCCCGAGGATCACAGCAAGCATCTCTCCGTTATGACTGATAGAAATGGTCTGCCAGCCTTCGTATCCCTTGAACTCGGAGAACGCGAGCCCGTTCGGCACTTTGAGGGTGTACCTATCCTGGGCGGAAATCGCAGCCCCTACGCCTAAGACGGCGAGCGCTACCGCAATACCCACACTGATCAGCATGCTTTTGCTCTTCATCGCTGCAGCTCCTTATATCCGATCAATGAACACACGCAAGATCCGGTCAATGAACACACACACGATTAGGCCATGAGTGTTGAATCGTATCCATTATACGAAGGTATTGCTCGATGGCGAGCCGCTGACAGCGGGCAGAACGGGATAAGGACCGGCTGCGGTTCGGCTCCTTGCATTGACATATGCGAGTTCTACAATGGCAATCCTTTTACCCGCTCAAACCCTAGAAAGGAGAGACGATCATGGCGACCAAATCAATTCCGGACGGCTATCACTCGGTCACTCCCTATCTCATTGTCAAAGGCGCTGCTGACGCCATCGAGTTCTACAAACGTGCATTCGGCGCCACCGAGCTGATGCGCATGCCGAGCCCGGATGGCAAAATCGGCCACGCAGAGATCCGGATTGGCGATTCGGCAATCATGCTCGCTGACGAACATCCCGAAATGGGCCACCGCAGTCCGCAAACGCTGGGAGGAGCCGGTGTGAGCCTAATGGTATACGTCGACCGGGTGGACGATGTTTTCAAACGAGCGGTCGCCAGCGGAGCAAAGGAGCTGCAACCCGTCAAAGACCAGTTCTACGGAGATCGATCGGGGACGTTGCAAGATCCGTTCGGACACACATGGACCGTCGCAACGCACATTGAGGATATTTCGCCTGACGAGATGCGCCGCCGCGCAGAGAAATTTATGCAGGACGCCAACACATAACACACTCCACGGATCGTTGACGGAGCTGCGAACTACCCAACCGATATCCCACAGAAGCGTCCAACACGATTGCGACAAAGCCTTCGCGGCATTGACCTGTCATCGGTCAATTCGGGTTCTCCTTGCGTAGTTTCGCGTGGTCGTCAAGGTCGACCCACCTTGCTGACCAATGGCCAACTGTTGTGTCATCTTTAAATACCATTTGCTTTTGGAATACCATATAGTATTTAATGACGTCGTGATCCCGCTTTTTGACGCTTACACACAAACCGGAGGACAATTATGGATCGACTAAATGGCAAGGTTGCGATCATCACCGGAGCTGCCGGCAGTCAGGGTGCGGCGGCAGCCAGGCTGTTCGTCGCTGAAGGTGCGCGCGTCGTGCTTACGGATATCCAGGATGGCGAACAGGTAGCCTCAGGTCTCGGTGATGCGGCCTTTTTCCTCAAGCACGATATCTCGGAGAGCGTTGCTTGGTCGCAGGTTGTGGCCGAGACGCTGCGCCGTTTCGGGAAGATCGACGTTCTGGTGAATAACGCCGGCATATTCGATCCAAAACCCTTTGTCGACACAACTGTTGCCGATATGGAGCGACATTTCCGCGTCAATCAGCTGGGCATGTTTCTCGGAATACAAGCCGTGAGCAAGCCGATGACCGCTGCAAAGAGCGGATCGATCATCAATATCTCATCGACGGCAGGGATTCGTCACATTCCCGGACAGTTCGCCTATAGCGCCTCAAAGTGGGGTGTACGCGGTATGACGGGTAATGCGGCGGCCGAGCTTGGACGCCTTGGCATCCGCGTCAACTCCGTCTATCCCGGCGTTATTGACACGCCCATGCTGGCAAAGAATCCAAAATCGACTATTGAGATGTTTCTCCAATTCGTTCCGCTTGGTCGGATGGCCGAACCGAAGGAGGTAGCCGAAATTGTCGCCTTCTTGGCGTCGGATGCCGCGAGCTACGTTAATGGCGCCGAGATTGCCGTTGATGGCGGCGCACGCCTATGAGGTGAGAGCAGCCTCAATTCGAGCCAACCGCACCGGAGCGTCAAAAATGTCTCCCAGGATCTAAACCATCTCTGTGCTGATGCCAAAGTCCCAATGATTGGTAGATATCAGAATGCAAGAAGACCTACCGATGCGTCAGGAACTTTAAGAGCTCGGCGATGACGCGACCTGCCTCATTGCCACCCTGGTTCGCCGGCCGCTGGAGACTCAGGCCGTGGGCGAGCGCCGTCATTGCCCCTGCCAGGTCGATGGGATCAAGAGGAGGAGCAACGGATAAAGCCTTGAAATAGGTTGTCAGGATCCGCGCCAGTGTGCGGGTCTGCTTTTCCTGAATCGCATAATACCGCTTGGCGAAATCCGGACTGCGCCGCGCCTGCAACTGGAGTTCACTCACCAATAGCGGACAATCGGCGTCGGCATGCGTCGCCATCAGCCACTTGGTGGTGGCCGCGACCAGCTTCTTGGGCTCCAAGCTCACAATCTTCTCGAGTTCGACGAAGTCGCGTTCCATGTAATGGCCCAAGAGCTCAAGGAATACCGCCTCCTTACTGTCGAAGTTGGAATAGACCGCTCCCTTGGAAAAGCCGGCCTCGGCTGCGATGAGGTCGACCGAGGCACCGCCGTAGCCATGCCGGGAGATCACCTCTTCGGCCGCCTTAAGAAGTCTCTCCCGGGTTACCGCCTGCTGCTCGGTTCTGGTCAAACGAATTGGTCTCACAGATTCCTCTTGTATTTCGGATACCATATGGTATATAAATATCACTCGGTTTACTTTAGCCGGTTTTCGGCGTCGGGGCCAGCCATTTGACATCGAGTTTCGCCCGAGCTCGAGAAAGATCCGATCTCCGGGGGACAGCGCAATTCTTGGGCTCTTTATGGCTCTGTGATGCGCTGTGCGGAATAAGGGGGGTAAGTCGCATGAACCACAAAGCGACAGTAAACGGGCCAACGAATCGGAATTCGCTGCGGTCTTGGAAATGTTCTACCGGGGGTCAATAAATGCTTACATGTAAATTATTTGGCTGGGTGTCTGTCACATTAGTATTGGCCTCAGCATCGGGGATTGCCCTGGCTCAGGCCGTTCCTACGTCCGACGCTCAACCATCACAAATAGAAGAGATCGTGGTTACCGCTCAAAAA
>Ga0137403_10006771_pt1 | contig 13074 bp, 9 predicted proteins | sample CZOMad2_1_16fung_FD_122057 | JGI IMG/M metagenome (GOLD analysis project Ga0137403, IMG submission 122057) | Vadose zone soil fungal communities from Angelo Coast Range Reserve, California, USA - CZOMad2_1_16fungal (Hybrid Assembly) | ecosystem: Environmental > Terrestrial > Soil > Vadose zone... | reverse complement strand
GAGTTCGCCGACGAGGTTGAGATGAAATTTGAAGCTGGGGATTTCAAATTCGGTCGCGGTCGGGCCATAACGAATGTTGAAGGCGTAAACGGCGTAATCGCCGGCGAGGCCAAATTTTTTCACGGGACAATGCGTGACGTTCATCAGCGAGGCAAGATTCGGGTCGTCGCCGTTGCCGAGGAGCAGGCCGTTGCGCGGGATCAGGCGGATGAGGTGCGAGAAGGATTTTTTGATGGCGTTGAGGTCTTCAAAAATATCCGCGTGATCGAATTCGAGGTTATTAAGGATGGCGACTTCCGGGAGGTAATGGACGAACTTGCTGCGTTTGTCGAAGAACGCGGTGTCGTATTCATCGCCTTCGATGATGAACCATTCGCTGTCGGTGAAGCGCGCGCCCTGGGAGAGATTGTTCGGGATGCCGCCGATGAGGTAACTGGGGTTGAGGCCGTTGTGTTCAAAGACCCAGGTGAGCAGCGAAGTGGTGGTGGTTTTGCCGTGCGTGCCGGCGACGACGATGGAGCGTTTGCCACGAATGAAAAATTCCTTGAGCAATTCCGGCAGCGAGCCGTAGCGGAGTTTGTGGTCGAGGACGTATTCGGCTTCCGGGTTGCCGCGGGAAATGGCGTTGCCGATGACGACGAGGTCGGGCTTGTGGGCGAGGTTCCGCTCCGAGTAGCCGTTGATGACTTCGATCTGGCGGCTGGCGAGGAAGGTGGACATGGGCGGGTAAACGCTTTGGTCCGAGCCGGTGACGAGATAGCCTTTTTCCTTCATCGCGGCGGCGGCGCTGGCCATGGCTGTGCCGCAGATGCCCGTGAAATGAACTGATTTGATTTCTGAAAACATCGCGCGCATTAAACCATGAAGGGAGCAACGCTAAAAGTTTTTTGAGCGGCGCGTTTTGAAAATGAACATTCGCGGATGTTAGGTCAATTTTTTCGCACCCCTCTTTTGGGGGATGAGACCGCGGGTTTATTGGAGTTTCTGCAAGGGTCGAGAGTACCTGGCGATTTAGGCTTTAGTTCATTGCTAATTATTGCTCTTATTGACGCATCCACAGATAACAATCACCACCCCTATGAGCCCCGTTCTGTCCCCTGCCAGGTCTAAATTCGCGTCGCTCGTTACCCGACTGCTTTTAATCGTTGTCGCGCTGTCGGGAGGGCTCGCGCATGGCGATGTGATTTATCGGGAAACTTTTGGGCGGCCGTCCTCGCCGACGACGAACATGAATCCGACAGTTTGGGGATGGGCTTATTTTGGCCTCAATGGCGCGCGCGTCACGACTAATACCGGAGTCAATGGCACGGATGTTGGGCGGCCTGCCAATGTCGCGAACGTGAATGCGGGTTTAGACTCTGACGGAACTCTGGCGGCTTATACCAACGGCTTCGCTTATTCCGACCAGGGGACGCTCTCCACTTATTTAACGACCGAATACACGGTCAATGTGGCGTCTTACAATTCGGGTAGTATCAACTTTAGTTGGTATCAAGGGGACGCGGCGATAGTGTCAAAAGCGCGGCTTTTGGTTCGCGTCGGCGGGAACTGGTACGTCGGCGCGCAAGTGTTCACCAATTCGACCGCCGTGGTGCTGGGAACTTTTCAATCGGCCTCCGAACTTAAGACGGTTATCTACGATCCGACCGCGGCCAATTGGTTGACGTTGAATTTCGATGGCAGTTACGATGCGGCAACCTCAACCACCGTTAACAGCACGAAAGGAAGTTTGGCCATTGGCAGCGCGCCCGGCTCTGATCTGTCGGGAGACATTACCGGCTTCGGATTGTATTTTGACCGCAATGGCGGCTCGGGAAACACGCGCTTTGATAGTTACACTGTTCAAGCCACACCAAATGGCGTCGCCCCTCCGTCCATCGTCGCTTCCAACCAGACGGTGTCGCTGTTGTATAACACGTCCACGAATATTGCGCTCATGGCCAGCAACACGAATAACACGGCGCTTACTTTTTATATTACCAATGGACCGGCGAATGGCGCACTGGGTTCCCTGAATTCCAACCTCGTGATTTACACGCCGAATTCGAATTACGTCGGCGGGGATTCATTTGCGTTTTACGCGAGCGACGGTGTTTTCACCAGCGCGGTGGCGACGGTGTCGATTGCGGTAACGAATACTGAAATTCTTTATCCGCCGAGCCCGCAGATCACGAAGGACGGCACGGCAATTGTGCTCACGAATTACGCGAGCATGCCGCTGTCCACCCGCACGCTCACGACGTATCCGCCGACGATGAATTTTGGGGATCAATTGGCGCGGGTGAATTTCCTACGATTCGAGCCGACGAATGCGGCGCTCTCGGCGGCCCGGCTGTTTCTCTGTGATAACAATCGCAATCTTTACATTCTCGATAAGACCAACAAAACCTTCACGGCTTACATTAATTTTGAAGAGGTATTCCCGAAGTTCGATGATGATCCGGGTTTTGCGGGCGGGTTGGTGACGTTTCAATTCGATCCGGAGTATGCGACGAATGGAATTTTTTATACGGTGCACACCGAAGATCCGAGCAAGGCGGGATCGGCGGTGCCGACCAATGGTTCGTTGCCGGGCCTGGATGTGACGGCTTACACGACGACGACGGCGGTCAATCCGCCGCTCGGCTCGGTCACGCGCCAGGCGGTGCTCGTGGAGTGGACGGACACGAATGTCGGCGATGCGACGTTCGAGGGGACGGCGCGCGAAATTCTGCGGGTCGGTTTCACGAGCAATATTCATCCGATGGGCGATTTGCTCTACAATCCCCTCGCCCACCCCAACGATTCGGATTATCGGAATCTTTACGTCTCGGACGGTGATGGCGGCGCGGGCGAAAGCTCCTCCACGCGGGCGGTTCCGCAGCGGCTGGATGCAATTGAGGGAAAAATTCTTCGCATCACGCCGGATTTGAATTTGAGGCCGACGGATGAACTGAGCCCGAACGGCCGTTACCGAATTCCGACGAGCGGCACAGACACGAATCCGTTCGTGGCGGTGAGCTTGACGGGATTGCGGAAGGAAATTTTTGCGTATGGCTTTCGCAATTGTCATCGCATCACGTGGTACCCGGTTTCCAATTTGTTGATTGAGGACGACATCGGCCTGCATTCGTGGGAAGAGGTGAACATTATTCATAAGGGCGCGAACTATGGCTATTCCGAGCGCGAGGGGACGGAGCAAGTGTTCGTCGGCGGCGCGAACAATGGCCAGACGGGCAGCCAGGTTGGGGTGCCCTTCCCCACTTCCGACGCGCTGACGGTCACGGGACTGGCCGGGACGGTGACGCCGAATTATCCGGTGGCGATGTACAGCCATCGGGATGGCGATGCGATTTCGAGCGGGTTCGTGTATCGCGGGAAATTGATGTCGCAGCTTTATGGGAAATATATTTTCGGCGAAATCACGACGGGGCGGATTTTTTATTGCGACCTCGCGGACATGATTGCCAAAGATGACGGAGTGCGGACGACGCTGGCGACGGTGCACGAGTTGCAAATTGTTTTCAACGGGCAGGCGCGGCGGTTGTTTGATGTGATCTCCGCGGAATATAAAGCGAAAGGCGGCACGTCGGGACAGGCGTTGCCGGGCAGCGCCACGGCCACTACGCACAATGATATCGATGGCGTGCCTTATGGTTCGGGGCGGGCGGATATTCGGCTGGGCGTGGACAGTGATGGCGAGCTTTACGTGTTGAGCAAAAGCGATGGAATGATTCGGCGGATGATTTCAGTGGTGGTGCCGCCAACGATTAATTCGGTCGCGACGACCAACGGAGCGGTGGCGCTGACGTGGTCGTCGATCAGCAATCGGGTTTATCGCGTGCAGTATAAGAATTCGCTTGGCAACGCGAATTGGACGGACCTGCCGGGCGATGTGACGGCGACGAATGGGATTGCGTCGAAGATTGATACGGTGGGAACGACTAATCGCTTTTATCGGTTGTTGATGCCGTGAGCGTCCATTCATCCGGACAGACCAATTTCGAATCACGCGCGACTTAACGCATTTTCGCTGACGAAAAGGTTTCTAGAACGAAAAGGCGCAGGGCTTTCCCATAACAATACCGCGCGGAGCGCGGCGAGCGTTGAGGCAAACCAAGGACGGTGCAACGAACGAGATGCGGCGAAGGCCCACTCCGGTGCCGGGAAATTAAATCGCCACGCCAGCCACTCAGCCGTCGCCGCCAGATACGCGTCCTTGACCGCTCCATTCCTCGAATCACGTGGATCCAGTATCATAGGCTCGGCCTTCAATGCTGCGGAATCCGGGCGTGCGTAAAAGCCATCCAAAAAATTTCGCAAACAAAGATCAAACGGCTCGCCTTGCGCGGCAAGTTCAGCAACTTCGGCTAATGTTTTCGGAATCATATTTTGCCCTCTGCAAAAAGTCCTTCGACAAGATACTGGGTTTTGACTGGAATGCGAGCCGCCGAATAATAGCCAGCCACCAGTTCCATCACTTCCGGCGCACTTTTCAATCCAAGATGTCGCACGAGAAATATAATGTCACCAACATCGTCCGCATCTGTTTCGACAGACCCAATACGCGATGCAAGGCATTTCATCGCCAAAAGATATTCGCCTGTCGGCATTGTTAATCGCAGGTTTGAGAACTGCGGTAAATTCCCGACAACCGTTTCGTGGCGGGCAGAAACAAAGCCCTTGGCGGCGTCATTCAACCAGTGTTCTGGAAAGCCACACTCCTCACTCACCTGGCGGGCCGCCTCACGAATTTCACGAGTCGGCTGAAAAATTGCGTCAACATCTTTTGTCGATACGCGGGCCGCAAACGCCAGCACCATGACCGATCCTCCGAACAAACAAAGCTCGCCTTTAACACCCCTCCGGCCCAACTCGTCGGAAATTCTCTGAAGCGCGTTCACAATTTCCTCCCGGCTAAGACTGGATCTATCCTGCGGCATAGTTTTTAACCCTTCAACTTTCTCTCCAAAATATCTCCGGCGACGGCGGGGTTGGCTTTGCCTTTGCTCAGTTTCATGACCTGGCCTTTGAGGAAATTTAACGCGGCGGGTTTGCCAGATTTGAAATCGTTCACCGGGCCGGGGTTGGCGGCGATGACTTCATCGGCCAGTTTCTCGATTGCGCCGGTGTCGCTGACTTGTGCAAGGCCTTTTTCCTGAACGATGGCGCCGGGGGCTTTTCCGGTGTCGAACATTTCCGCGAAAACCTGTTGTGCCGCGGAGCTGCTGATGGTTTTTGATTCCACGAGGCCGGTCAATTCCACCAATGCTTCCGGTTTGAATTTCAGGTCCAAAACGGTCAAGAGATTCATGTCCTCGCGTTCCAGCCCCAGGGATGCCTGTTCGACCGCGAGTTTGTCGTTCGCCTCCGTGAGCTTGGCGCGGAGGTTGTTGATCACCCAGTTGGCGACAGCTTTGGGATTCTTCGATTGCTTCGCGACGACTTCGAAATAATTTCCGAGTTGGGAATCCCACACGAAGGTTTGCGCATCGCCGGCGGGCAATTGGTATTCCTTCATGAACCGTTGCTTGCGGGCGAGCGGTAACTCGACGACGCGCGCGGAGACTTCCGCGAGCCATTTTTCGGTGGGCTCGAAGGGCATCAGGTCCGGCTCGGGAAAATAACGGTAATCGTGCGCGTGTTCCTTGGTGCGCATTTCTTCGGTAATGCCGGCGTCGTCATCCCAGCGGCGCGTGGATTGGATCAGTTTGCCGCCTTGGGTGAGCACTTCGATCTGGCGCGCGATCTCGTACTCTGCCGCGCGACGCACGCCGCTGAAGCTGTTCATGTTTTTGATTTCGATTTTTGCGCCGAGTTCCTTCTGGCCTTTGGGGCGAACGCTGACGTTGACATCGCAGCGGACCATACCCTTTTCCATGTCGGCGTCGCTGACGCCGCCGTAGATTAAAATTTCCTTCAGCGCGTTGAGATATTCATAGGCCATGTCGGCGCTGGTGATGTCGGGTTCGGAAACAATTTCCAAAAGGGGCACGCCGGCACGATTAAAATCCACGCCGCTGTTGCGCTCGAAATGTGAATTTTTGCCGACATCCTCCTCCAGATGCGCGCGGGTGATGCGCACGCGGGAAATGCCGCCGTTGAATTCGAAGTCCACATAACCATTCGCGGTGGATGGCTTGTCGTATTGGGTGATTTGGTAATTCTTGGAGGCGTCGGGATAAAAATAATTTTTGCGATCGAACTTGGCGAAGCGCGAGATGGTGCAGTTCAATAAAAAGCCGGTGAGCGCGGTGAGCCGCATGGCTTCCTCGTTGGCGACGGGTAGGACGCCGGGCATGCCAAGGCAAACGGGGCAGACATTGGTGTTGGGATCGGCGCCGAAGGCGTTCGCGCAACCGCACCACATCTTCGATTTCGTTTTAAGCTGGACGTGCGTTTCCAGTCCAATGACGGCTTCGTATTCCATAAGACGTCAGAAGTTTAACCACGGATGGGCACGGATGCACACGGATTTTTCAAAGGGGCGGCGGTGATTTCACCTTGAGAGTTTTCGCCCACGGCATCAGCGCTGGCATTATTGTCGCGTATAGTTCGACACCGTTTTTCAACTGCGCGGCGCGGCGAGCGAGGGCGGCGTGGCCGGGGAGTCGCACGGGGGGCTTGCCGGCGGGCACGGGTGTTTCACGGCAGGATTCGGCGAGGAAACTGGTTTCGCGCAGTAAGGCTTCGCGGCCACCGAACTGGGCGGGGTTGATTAATTGCAGGAAGACGGAGGAGCCCCAGCGTTTTGGGTTGTCGGCGCGGCCGTGGCCGCTGAGGGCGTTGGTGATTGCTTCCACAAATAGCGCGAGGGCGAAACCTTTGTAACCCAAATCCATTCCGCCGAGCGGCAAGAGCGAACCACCGCGTCCTTCCAACAAAATTTGCGGGTCGTTGCTTGGGTTTCCTTCGCGGTCCACAAGCCAGGGGCCGGGCAGTTTTTCACCGGCGGCGGCGAGACGATTGCAGAGGCCGTTCGCAGTGGTGGACGTGCTGATGTCAATCAAGATGGGTTCGCCATTGGTTGGAATGCCGACGGCAAATGGGTCGGGGCTGAATCGCGGGGCGACGCCGCCGTGCGGCGTGACGGCGCGGTTCGCGGGATCGGAACAGGAAAGCAACATGAGAAAACCGGCGTCGGTCACGGGTTTCAAATACGCTTGCAGGCAGCCGATGTGATGGGATTTTCCGATGGAAACGGTGACGACGGGATGTTTGATCAAACGGTCCTGCGCAAGGGCGATGGCGCGGCGCACGAGCCAGGGGCCGGGCAGATAGCGTCCGTTCCAGGCGAAGGCGGAGTCGTTATCGGAGAGGATTTCCGGCTCACCGTGTTTTTCCATGGTGCCGTCGGCAAGTCCTTTGAGGTATCCGGGCAGCAAAGCGAAGCCGTGGGTGGTGTGGCCCAGGAGATCGCCTTCGAACAAGATTTCGGCAACGTCATGGGCGCGGTCTGCGGGCAATCCTGACGCGACAAACAACGCCTCGCCGAAGTGCAAGAGTTTCTCCGAATCAAAGCGGGGATTAGCCGATACGCCAGTCTGTCTCGAAGCCTTGGGTGGCATGCCTACCCTCCCCCGTGGAGCGACCTCAGGAGTTCCCGCATGTAGGTCGCCGTTTCGGGATCATGTCCCAACCGCTGGCAGGTCTGCGCGATCAAAATCGCGTCGTCTCGCCTATTGAGCTCGACCAGGAAACTGGTATAGCGGAAAACTGCTTCCGGCGAATACGGGCAGAGCGCGAACGCCTGCCTAAAAGCGAACTCGGCGTTCTTCCGCATGTCGTTTCGGTCCGTATCGTTTTTGGCGTGCGTGGCTCGCCAAGCGTAAAGGCCGCCAATGCTGCTGCGCAGTTTCGAAAACGTTTTCTGCGCGTCCTCGTTGTTTACAAACGCGGCATCTCCCTTGAAATTTTCCAGATCCTTTCGCAATCGAATCTTGTCGCAGAAATCACACACATCGCGAAGTGAAGTTGTCTCCTTAAGCCAATCTCCCAGCGCGGCGCCGGTAAGTTTTTCCCAATAGTCCATGTCTTTCTCAACGTCTTCCGTTGCGAGTACGTCAAGGGGCGCGTGGTGCAACTGCATGATCAACCCATGCGGAGATAATTGCGGATACATCCAATCCAACTGGAAGCTTTCCTCGATGTAACACTCGCGACTGGGATTTTTTTCGAGGATGATTTTGGCCAACCGGCCATTGATTTGTATCACTGATATTTTTCCGCTGGCTTGAACGTGACCGTTTTTATCCGTGTGAACATCCTCACCCGGCATCAGCTTGCCTTCCTTCATGCGCTGCTGCGCGTCGGCAAGGTAGTCCTGAAAGGCATGTTGAAGATCGTTCGTTGTCGGGATGTAAATCCTGCTGCCGTAGTTCGCACGCAAATAGTCAAGGTATCCGGTGTCCACCAATTGGTTTTGAGTGAGAATAAAAAAGGGCCGCGCCTCGCGTTCCGATTCGACGAGGGCGGAGATAATGAAACGCCCCGGATCAGTGCCGCCAAAATAGATGCTCCCGCCCGGGACTGACGCGATGAGGTTCGTGCCAAAGCGGTGCAGCCATTTATTGTCCCATTCATGAAACTGTTCGTAGGCCCCGATGGATTCGGAAATGGAAGGCCAGATAGCAGATTGCAAACCAGGAGAAAGCGTCTCGCGATTGGAGTTGGAGTAACGCCCACTGGCAGATTCGATGCGCTGCATCAAGTTTGTTGCCGTGTCCCAATCATCCACGCGAATCGCGTCGAAAAAACTCCAGACAAAGGAGGGAACTTTGTTGGTCTGATTGCCGGCTGCTTTTCGAGCTTCCGCGAGCTTGGTGCCGGCGAATCGCGCGAAGTCGGTATCCAGCGCGACGGCGTCGTGCGCCAACGCGATAGCGACAAACAACATCAGAGAATACTTCAGGATTTTTCGCATGTTTCCCTCCAGGGCTCAATTACCCGATCACTATTTTTCCAGCAGCGCCTTTTCCTTATGCCAGTTCGTGCTCTGCTCGTAGGCGTGGGCGATTCGCAGAATTGTTTCCTCGCCGAAGGGTTTGCCGAGCAATTGCAGGCCGATGGGCAACCTGGGCGATTTGGTGAATCCGCACGGGAGGCTCAGGCCGCAGATGCCCGCGAGGTTGCAGGAAATGGTGAAGATGTCCGAGAGATACATCTGCAACGGGTCGTCGGATTTTTCACCGATTTTGAACGCGGCGGTCGGTGTGGTGGGCGTGACGATGGCGTCCACTTTTTCGAACGCTTTCAAAAAGTCATTGCGGATGAGGGTGCGAATTTTTTGGGCGCGGAGATAATAGGCGTCATAGTAGCCGCTGCTGAGAACGTAGGTGCCGAGGATGATGCGGCGTTTTACTTCCGGGCCAAAGCCCGCGCCGCGCGTGAGGCCATACATCTCGATGGGGTCCTTGCCGTCCACGCGCGCACAGTAACGCACGCCATCGAAGCGGGCGAGATTAGCGGAGGCTTCGGCGGTGGCGATAATATAATAGGTGGCGACGGCGTAATCGGTGTGCGGGAGGGAGACTTCGACGATTTCCGCGCCGAGTTTCTCGAGCTGTTTAACCGCGGCATCGACGGATTGTTTAATTTCCGGGTCGAGGCCGCCGATCATGTATTCTTTGGGCAAGCCGAGTTTGAGGCCTTTGACGCCATTTTCGAGAGTCGCTGCGTAATGCGGCACGGGCTGCGGCATGCTCGTGGAATCGAGCGGGTCAATACCGCTCATGGCTTCGAGCAGCATGGCGGTGTCGCGCACGTTTTTGGTGAAGGGGCCAATCTGGTCGAGCGAGGAGGCAAAGGCGACGAGGCCGTAGCGCGAGATGCGACCGTAGCTGGGTTTCATGCCGACGACGCCGCACAAGGCGGCGGGCTGGCGAATGGAACCGCCGGTGTCGGTGCCGAGGCTGGCGATGCATTCATCGGCGGCGACGGCCGCGGCTGACCCGCCGGACGAACCGCCGGGAATGCGCGCGGTATCCCAGGGATTGCGCGTGACGCCGAAGGCGGAATTTTCGGTGGAACTGCCCATGGCGAATTCGTCCATGTTCAAGCGACCGAAAATAATTGCGCCGGCGGCTTTTAGTTTTTGAATTGCGGTCGCATCGTACGGTGACACGAACTTGCCTAGGATTTTGGAGCCGCAATTCAGCGGCTGGCCTTTGACGGCGAGGACATCCTTCACGGCAATGGGCACGCCGAGCACCGGTTTGTTGGCGGCAGCAGTGCGGTCGGCGAGTAATTTATCGGCGGCGTCGGCCTGGGCCAAAGCGTCGGCGGCGTCGTGACTGATGAAGGCGTGGATCTGTTCATCCACGCGGCTGATTTGGTCGAGGCACGATTGGACGGCTTCGCGCGAGGAGACTTCGCGTTTGGCCAATTTGGCGGTCAGTTCGGAAATGGTCAGTTGGTTGAGCATCTTTTTTTCAACGCAGAGGCGCAAAGGTGCAAGGACGCAAAGATAAAAAACACGTTGACTGCGCGCTCGCGACGCTGTGCATTTGCGGTAATTCCTTCGGCATGAAGTCGGTTACTCCACGATCTTCGGGACGATGAACAGGCCGCCGGCTTTGGCGGGCGCATTGCGCAGGGCGTCTTCGTTGGACATGCAGGGACGGGTTTCGTCGGGGCGCGTGACATTGACGAGGGGGAACGCGTGCGCGGTGGGTTCCACTCCGGCGACGTCGGCCTGGTTTAGTTTTTCAATATACCCGAGAATGTTTCCCAGTTGCGCGCCGAGCTTTTGCTCTTCTTCCGGCGAGAGCGCGATGCGCGCGAGATGCGCGACGTATTTGACATCAATTTCTGCAGCAGCCATGGGGACAGGCTAAAGTCCAAGGTCCAAAGTTCAAAGTCCAAAGTTCCGTGAAGCCGTTAAAGTTTGTCGTAGATGGCATCCTCGGCGTTGTCCCAAAATGCGAAGGCTGATTCGGCTAAACGTGTCCAAGCCAGATTATCGGGTGAGATCTTCAGATGATCGGGCAGGCCTTGAAGAAGCTAGATTTGCTCCTTCACGTCCAGTTTTTCAATGGCTTCATTTATTTCAGCCACGGTACTCATATTGGTACACTATCGCGAGCAATTGGCGGACGCAAGACACACTTTTTAAAGTGTGTGTCATTCCTCGTCAAACTTGCGCTTGATGAGGCTTTCGATTTCGACCAGGGCTTTGGAAGCGTCGTTACCGATGGCGTGAACAGTCAGTTTCGTGCCGGGGCCGGCGGCGAGCATCATCAAACCCATGATGCTCTTGCCATTGATTTTTTCGCCGTCCTTTTCCACGAAAATATCGCACACAAAACGGTTGGCCGTTTTGACAAATAAGGCCGCAGGCCGGGCGTGGATGCCCAGCTTGTTAAGGACGAGAAATTCTTTCGTCATTGCATTATCGTCTTCTGCCAATTTTTTCGCGCTCATCGGCTTGTGATTATAAATACCCGAGGTAGTGTAGATTGGCTAATGAATTCTGGTTTGGCGAGGATTTTGATGGCTGACCAGCAAAAAAGGGTGTGCCTTTGGACGCACAGGGGATTGATCCAGAACCGGTGATTTGATGGCGTTAACGGTTTGCCGAATGCCAGCCGGCGAAACAGCCGAGCGCCGCTCTGTGCCACAGGGCTTTGCGCCCAGACACTCTAAAGCTTCTGGGTGGAGGCCATTTTGGCGATCAGGCGGTCGTTCAGCTCTTTGGCCGGATTATATCCCGACATTTTCAGCTTGGTCTGGTACGCGGCGACTTCGATGAGGCGCGCCAAATCCCGGCCGGGGCGCACCGGGATGGTGATGTGCGCGACGTCCACGCCAAGGATCTTCACGAACTCCTGCTCCATGCCCAGGCGGTCCACGTCGATCACTTCGCTCCATATCTTCAAGGTGATGACGAGGTCCACACGTTTTTCGCTGCGAATGCTTTTGACGCCGAACATGGCAGCGACGTTAATGATGCCGATGCCGCGCACTTCCATGTGGTTGCGAGTGAGCTCGGCACTGGTGCCGATGACTTCGCGGCCATCGACGAGCGTGACTTTGGTGATATCGTCCGCGACGAGGCTGTAGCCGCGTTCGATCAGGGCCAGGACACTTTCACTTTTTCCGATGCCGCTCTCGCCGCGGATGATCACGCCCACGCCGAGGATATCCACCATGCTGCCCATTTCGGTGCCACGCGGCGCGAACATCATTTCGAGTGAGAGGGTGGCGAGGTTGATGAATTTCATCGTGACGAGCGGGCATTGGAAAATGGGCACGTCCGCCTGCTCGGCATATTTCAGAAATAATTTATCGGCCTTCAGGTTACGGCTGAACACGACGCAGGGAATCTTGAATGAGAAAAATTTTTCATAACGCTCCGCGCGTTCGGCAGTCGGCAGCGATTTGAGGAAATAGGCTTCGGCATTGCCGATGACCTGGACGCGTTTGTTCGCGAAATAACGGGTGAAGCCGGACATGACGAGGCCGGGCCGATTGACGGTGGGCTCGCGAATGATTCGCTTGAGGCCGTTCGCGCCCGCCATCAGCTTCAATCCGAGCGCGTCGGCCTGGTCGGTGTAAAATCGCTCTACGGTAACAGTATCACGTTGCATGATGTCCTCACATGTTGAATTCCGGGCCGAGATAAATTTCTCGGGCTTTCGGGTCGTTGCTCATTTCGGGGCCGCCGCCTTCGTAAATGACCTGGCCTTTATGAATCAAATAGGCGCGGTCCACGAGCTTCAAGGTTTCACGGACGTTATGGTCGGTAATCAGAATTCCCAAGCCGCGTTCCTTCAATCGGCGAATGATTTTTTGGACTTCATAAACGGCGATGGGATCAATGCCGCTGAAAGGTTCGTCCAACAGGAGCAATCGCGGGCTGGTGACGAGGGCGCGGGTGATTTCCAGCCGGCGCTTTTCGCCGCCGCTCAGTGTGTAAGCGCGGCTCTTCGCCAGTCGCGCGAGATCCAGTTCATCGAGCAAATATTTCAGCCGCACTTCACGTTCATCGCGGCTCATTTTGCAGGTCTCAAGAATCGCCAGAATATTTTGCTCGACGGTGAGCTTGCGAAACACCGACGGCTCTTGCGTGAGATAACCCATGCCGAGACGCGCGCG
>Ga0137403_10006770_pt1 | contig 13076 bp, 10 predicted proteins | sample CZOMad2_1_16fung_FD_122057 | JGI IMG/M metagenome (GOLD analysis project Ga0137403, IMG submission 122057) | Vadose zone soil fungal communities from Angelo Coast Range Reserve, California, USA - CZOMad2_1_16fungal (Hybrid Assembly) | ecosystem: Environmental > Terrestrial > Soil > Vadose zone... | reverse complement strand
CTTCAGCCCTTCGCCGATATTGCCGCCGTTCCACTCCACCGGCAATGCCGACTTCGATTTGTCCCAGGGCTATCTTGTTGCGCACGAGGATTGCGCTTTCCAGCGAAGTGGCGCAGGCCTGTTGCACGTCATACGCGGGAGTCTCTGGAGCGAGCCCGCTCGCTAGACTTGCATCGCGCGTCAGGTTGAAGTCGCGCGTGTGTTTAAGGACGGCACCCGCTGCGACTTCGCCCAGTCGCCGGCCCTCCAATCCGAAGCGCTCGACTACACCTTTCAAAGTTGCCGTGAGCATGTCGAGATTGCTGGCGGCGGCGTAGTTCGTGTTCTGGCGCGCGAAAGGAATCCGCACACCTCCCAAGATCGCGACGCGACCCGCGGCGTTCATCATTGTCCCCTAGAGGCGGTCATAGCGGCGTCAGGGGAGATGGAGGCGACCAGAGCAGCAAGCGGGCCGCACTTCCCGTGGCGGCGCCGAAAAGCTCTGCATTTTCAAATCGGTATCGCGGCAGGAGCATGAATGCCTTGTGCGCCTAGTATTCGAACCACCCTTTGAGCGCCTGATTCTTCGCGTCGTTGAAGGGTGAATAGAGATGGTCGATCGCGACGTCGGGCGGGGAGATCAGCATGGACTTAGCGTGACTGAGTGCATCGAACCCGTATTTTCCGTAGTAATGGCCCATCCCGGCGGATCCTGTACCACCGAAGGGCATTGTCTCAACAAACAAATGAACGTTCACAAGGTTTACCCCGCCACCGCCGTAGGAGAGTTCGCCGATGAAACGGTCGATAGTCTTCTGATCGCGGCTGAAGATAAACCCGGCGAGCGCCCGCGGGGTCGCTGCCATGCGTTTCATCGCCTCGTCGAAGGACTTGAATGTCAGGATTGGGAGGATGGGACCGAATATCTCATCCTCCATGATTTTGTCCTCCCAGGTGATGGGATACAGGAGCGTGGGATCGAGGTAGTGCGATTGCGGATCTGATTTACCACCGGCAATTACCTTGGAGGGGTCAATGAGTGAGGCCAACCGCTCCACTGCGCGTGCGTTGATGATGCGGGAATAGTCCGAATTGGATTTCGGATCTTTGCCAAAGAGTTCCAGCAGCGCCTTTTTGGCTTCCGCGACGAAAGCTCCTGCGATAGATTCGTGAACATAGGCGTAGCCTGGCGAAGTGCACCACTGGCCGCCCCACGCCATCGCGCCCCACACGATCTTTTTTGCGGCGTCCGGTACGTTGGCGGTCTGGTCAACGACGGCAGGGTTCATGCCACCCAGTTCGAGAAGGACGGGCGTGAGGTTCTCCGCTGCGGCGCGTGCGACGATCTTGCCGACCACCGTGCTGCCGGTAAAAAAGATAAAGTCGAACGACAACTTCAGAAGCTCGGTATTCTGTTCCTTGCCGCCGGCCACGACGGTCACTGCGGCCGGGTCGAAATATTTGGGGACCAGGTCCAGCAACACGTCGGTCGTCGCCGGCAGCGCCTCACTCAATGTGAGAAGACAGGTGTTCCCTGCCGCGAGTGCGGCCAATGCCGGGCGGATCAGCAGCAGCAAGGGCCCGTTGAAAGGACCAATGATCAGCGCGACGCCATAAGGTTCTCGATAGACGATCCCCTTGTGGCCAGTTTTGGCGAGGAAACGGGGCACGGGCGCTTCAACTGGCTTCATCCACTCCTTCAGCTGGCTTTTCTGGACCTCTGTCTCGCCCGCTGAGGCTTGGGTCTCGAAGATGACCTCCTGCGAGGCCGTCTTGAAGTCTTTGGCCATCGCCTCCTGGAAGCGCTTTTCGTTCTCTCTGATCATGCGCGCCATGCGGTCGAGCTGTTCGACGCGCCACTCGTAAGTGCGGGTGATTCCTGAGGCGAAGAGCGCCTTTTGCGCGTCGAAGATTTTCTGAAATCGATTCATGGCAGCCTCGCTCAAAATATGAAAGGTATTCTCAAAAGTCAGACGCTACGATCCGTCGCGCAACGACGTCCTTGTCGGACTTCGATTAAATGCGCCTAGAGGGCGCTCGCCTTGATAGCGTTTATGGCGGTGTTGTCCCAATAGCAATCCAAGCGCGAGATCTTGCCGTCCGTGTTGAAGCGTACGATGTAAGCGTGGGCGATCCGTCCGACCTCACCCTTTTTTACGAGGTCAGGGACATCCGCAGGCATCGTTCCACCGACCAACGCCTGCACTACGATGGTGTTCTCTTCGGCTTGGATCATCTCGACGATTTCGGCCCCGAAGTCGGGGACGGCCTGCGGAAAGCCGCGCCAAATTTGTTCAAGGCCGCCACGGATTGGCACGACACTGTTCTTGCCGTAGGGGACATATCGCCCTTGAGCCCCCTCAGCGCAAAGAGTGAGCATGCTGTCGACGTCATGCGCGTCATAAGCGGCGAAGAATTTCTTAGTGATCGCTTTCAAATCTCTATTCACGTAGCCTCCGTGTCAGCGCGCCGAATGTCGAAGTGCGGCGCTTAGCTCATGGTCAGAACCATCCGAAATCGTGCCTGTCCCGCCATCATCCTTGCGTAGGCTTCGGCGGCTCTCTCAAGCGGCATGGTCTCCACCATGGGCGCAACGTCGGTTATGGTGCTGAACCGGAGCGTCGCGTCGCCGGCCGCTGGGGTCCCTGTCAACGCCCCTTCGACAGCTAAGCTCTGGAACAACAGTGCAAAGGCCGACAATTCGATTGGCTCGTCGGTCGCGCCGAGGGAGATCACGACCCCGCCACGGCGCAGTCCGTTGACGGCGGCCGCCACCGCCTTGCCACCGGAGGCAGTGGCTAAGACGACCGTCGCGCCCCCGAGAGCCTGGAGTGACTTGCCGATGTCGGAGACGGAGCTGTCGACATAGTGGTGCGCGCCCAATTTTTTCGCGAGCTCCGCTCGATCGCCGGCGCCACGATCGATTCCGACGACCTCGAAGCCCATGCGGCGAGCGTATTGCACGCCAAGGTGCCCCAGCCCTCCCACTCCGAGTATTGCGACGAGATCGCCTGCTCGCGCGGGGGAGTTTCGCAGAGCACTGAATGTCGTGAGGCCTGCACACAACAGTGGGGCGGCATCGACGGAGGACAGGTCGTCGGGCACGGACATCAGCCCGCTGGTCTTGGCAATCATCGACTCGGCATAGCCACCGTCCTGCTGAACGCCGGTGTAACTCTGGTTCTTGCAGTTGACGAGATCGCCGTCGCGGCAGTACTCACAGTACCCACAGCTACCGCCGAGGAAGCCAACACCGACTCGCTGCCCAACGGCCCAACCTTGAACGTCTTCGCCGATAGCATCGATCCGACCCACCGCCTCGTGACCCGGTACCCGCGGCCACTGGATTGGCAAGATTCCCTCGACCGTCGCCGAATCTGAGTGGCACACGCCGCAGGCCTCTACTCGTATTCGAACATGACCTGGCGGCGGCTCCGTGAGGGGTTTCTGCACAAGTTCAAGCTTGCCCGGTGCTACCGCTTGTACGGCTCGATATGTCGTTGCCCGCTGACCCATGACTAGTCTCCGTTAGAACCGGTTCGAATGAACCCCACTCCGTACAATGGACCGACGCTATCGCGCACTTTCATCAGCGGAAGGCCTGCGGTTCGGACAAATGGCCACCCAATCCGCGAATTCCGGTGTCATCCGCTAAATTCATGCGCTGGACCCTCTCCAAAAGCGATCACAACGAGATCTGAAGATGCGGACCCTACGATGAACTAACGCTATCAATGCGCCGCGACTGAGGCTTGCGGAAAACCGGCGCTTTTGTTGTTTTTTCTTGAAGACGTCCGCAAGAAGTTGGCGCGCTTGCTACGCGATCCTTAAAGGCAAGCTGTCTGAGTCAAAATAGCTTCGTCGTTGGTCGCGCCATGACGGGGCCATTGCTGTAACCCGTCAAAGAGGTCTCTTCCGTTGGGACTGTGCCGAAGATCTCCGTCACGATTCCTTGAATCGATGGGGCACGATTCCGAGTCGTTTCATCTTCGATTCAAGTGTTTGTCTTGGCATCCCTAGGATTTCGGCGGCGCCCTTCGCGCCCGATACTCTCCCCGAAGCCTCCCGCAAGGCGTTCTCGATCATTGCCCTCTCTCGGCCAGCAATATCAGAACCCAAAGTCGCACGACGTGGAGCGACTCTTGGACTTTCGGTTCCTAACCAGTTCGCTTCGACGGAGAAGATGTCCCCTTCACAGAGTATGACCGCGCGTTCAATTACGTTCTGCAGCTCGCGTACATTGCCGGGCCACGGGTAGCCTTCGAAGAGGTCCAGTGTCTCTTTGCTGACGCGACGAAACCGCTTTCCGGCTTTCTGAGCATAGCGCTCGACCAAATATTGGACCAATAAGGGAATATCACCCGGCCGGTCACGAAGCGCTGGCAACTTGATGGGGAACACGTTTAAGCGGTAGAAGAGATCTGCGCGGAAGGTGCCTTGATCGATTCCACGATTCAGATCCCGATTGGTCGCGGTGAGCACCCGCACATCGAAAGCAATCGGACGTTCCGCGCCCACGCGACTGAATTGTCGTTCCTGCAGCACACGTAGAAGGGCGACCTGAGTCTCAAGCGGCAACTCTCCGATCTCGTCCAAAAATAGCGTTCCGCCTTCGGCGGATTCGAAGCGCCCCACGCGGCGCTGAGTGGCACCCGTAAACGCTCCTTTCTCGTGCCCGAACAACTCCGAGGAAATGAGCGACGGTGGAACTTCCGCGCAATTTACAGTGACGAAGGCGCGACTCGCTCGCTTCGAGCGGCTATGAATCGCGCGCGCGATCAATTCTTTGCCAGTCCCAGTTTCTCCCAAAATTAAAACCGTGGAATCCGTTGCAGCGACTTTTTCCACTTGGGTCAATACGCGGCGCAGCGCGGGTGCGGATCCTACCACCTGTTCGAACATCGAGGAGCGCACCAAGTCCTCGCGCAACAGAATGGTTTCGTTGCGCATGCGAATTTCCGCATGCTTGCGGTCTTCAATGTCCGTCGCCGTCGCAAACCAGCGCACAACGACTCCGGATTCATCAAGGACAGGCTTATAGCGAAAGAGAAACCAGCGATAGCTTTCGTCTTTGGCAAGGAGTCTCTGTTCGAGTTCGAAGGGCGCGCCGGCGGACAGCGCCGCTTTGCGCTCCGCCTGCACGCGCTCCGAGTCATCCGGATGAAGACCGGCGCGAAACCACGCTCCCGGGGCCGCCTGATTGACTTCGTCCAACGTCGAGCCACGATAGTCAAGCATCGTTTGATTCGCCTGGAGCACGGTGCCGTCGCCATCGAGGACCAGCACACATTGGGGCATAAAGTCGATCAACTGTCGTAGCTCGCGCTCGTCCTGCCGAAGCTTGTTCTCCGAATGCTTGTGATCATCGATATCGGTGGCTGTCGAATACCAGCGTGTGGGGCGGTTGCTCGCATCGAGCCATGGGTTGTAGTGACTCAAGAACCAGCGGTAAGTGCCGTCCTTGCGGCGGACCCGTTGCTCGATCTCAAAGGGAATTGCGTTGGCAAGGGCCCTTTGCCGCAGCTCGCGAAGTCTCTGTAGATCGTCGGGATGAATGATGCGCTCGCGGAAACCTTCCTCTCGAACCTCCGCGAGCGACAGGCCCGAATACTCGAGGGCGACACGGTTGGCGTAGATCGTTGTCCCGTCGGGATTCAGCACCAGTATGGCCTGAGCAATGGCATCGGTCGTGCGGCGAAGTTCTTCTTCCGAATCGCGCATATTTTCGAGAGCTTGGGTGAGCGCCTCATGAGACCGTTGGAATTCGATGGCGAGGTGCGCGATACATCCGGCAGACTCGGTCAACGCGAGGTCTGCATCCGTGGGGGCGCCGGGCTCACTCGAATAGACCGCGAACGTCCCGAGAACTCGGTTGTCATTGGTTAGAATTGGCTGAGACCACGCCGCGCGTATGCCACATCGAAGCGCCAACTCGCGATGCTCTTCGTAGCGCCAGTGCGGCTCGGTCGCAACGTCTTCCACGATGACAGGAGTCTTCAGGCATGCGGCGGTGCCGCACAGGCCGATTTCCGGCGCAACCGGTAAGGGCGAGATCGCCCGCATCCAGTCTGGCGAAATCTCCGGACCCGCTCTCGGCCAGAGCTTTTTCCCGTCTGGATCTACCAGTAGGATCACCGTTTTTGATGGCGCTACCTGACAATCAATGGCAGCGCACAGCTGATTGAGGATGTCGGTCAGACTTGCGCCGCTGATAATCATTTCCAGCGTGCGCATCTGCGCGGCGTGCAGCGATTGCCTCCGCCTTCGATCTTCTGCGATCGTCAGTCCCTTGCGATTGGCTTGCTGCACGATGTTAGCGCTCTGCTGCCGGTCTTGGATCAATCGAGGCGCGCGGAATGGGGCCCCTTGTCGCTCTGGCAAAGACATGAGGGTTTGACTGTACCAAACGGTATAGTCCATTGCCATAGAGGACGACAGGGGGCAAATCTACCCTGTCGATCGCTTCCTGGCCCTCGAACATTCGACAGACGCAATCGCCATGGTGAGTCGTTTTCGGTCCTCCGAAATATTGTCTAAATCCGCTGTTTTTGATGAATTAAATTCCTTGAAAGCCCTTTAGTGAGTAGGGTGACCGCGACAGAGCTCTCATCGCCTACCCGCCTTTTCGAGCAATGCTGACCTTGCAAGCAAACAACAGGCGGAGCCGACCAGCGAGGGTAGGCGCACGCTGTTATGGAGCCGCGAGTCATTCTTTGAAAGGACTGGCTTTCAATTGACTCTCCAGGCTCGGGCAAGGGCATCCCGGCACGTGCGCGTTGGCGGTTTGGGCCATCCAGGTCATTGCGGCGCTTTGCGGCGCATGGGCGATCGTGTCAACGATCACCTTGAAGAACGCATTGTTGAAATCGTGACGTGGAAGTGCCTCGATCGTCTCCGCCACGAGGTTCTTCGGCAGATTGTCGAGTCCCCTTCCGATGACATCCATACCGGCGCCGATATGGACCAGCGCGATCTCGGGACGCTTGCGGCTCGCGATGCCGATCGAGGTATGAAGCGCGATGGCGTCCCAGATGATCTCGCGCCGCTCGGGGTTCACGCCTTGATCTTTGAGGAACGCGTCGGCGGCGTCGGCCCCGACCACTTCGAAACGCTCAAGACCTCGGAATTGTGCGGTAAGTCCCAGGTCATGCAGCACCGCCGCGAGGAAGAAAAGCTCCTCGTCATAGCGTAGTTTCTGGGCTTGGCCGACCAGGGCGCCGAATACAAAGGTGCGCATGACGTGAGCGTGAACAACTGCCGGCGAGACGCGGAACGACAGGTCGACGGCCTTCTTCGCCAGGGCACTATCGGGAATCCTGACGCCGGCTATTTCACGCGGCAGGGCGGATTGCTGGGAGGAAGCTGCTGGTTGGGACACGGTTTTCTCCTGTGGTAGTTAAGACGACGCCGGGTTGCAAATCGGGCGGTGTCAGAGGATCAGTGCTTGGACTGCAGCTCCTTGGCAAAGCTGTCGAGATGATGTGCGATCTCCTTTGGCGCTTCCAACGGAGACAAATGCCCGACGTCCGGGAGCACTTGAAGAACGGCGCCAGAGATTCGCGGCAGGAGTTCGCGTTTGAGGGTCTCGACGGGGTCGACCTTGTCCTTGTCGCCTGAAATCACCAGCGTCGGCACGTTGATTTGCCCAACTGCGCTGGTGATGTCTTCGAGGCTGGTCTGCTGACCTGTGAGCTCGGCGATCCGCTTGGCGTTCCGCCACGAATGATCGGCGATCGAAGCGATCGGACGTGCGCCGGCAAAGAGTCCCGACGGGCGCATGGTCAGGGCGGCTGGAAATCGCTCCGCGACCGCCTTGAGTGCCGGCGCACTGGCATAGCACCAACCGCAGAAAGGATCGAAGAAATAATCCAGCTTCATGGCGTGGTCATTCACGGCGGTCATCTCCATCTACGTATCAGCGGGCAATACCCGCCAACTGGTGTACACAATGGCACCGGTCCATTGAATGCAGAAGACCATCAATATTGACGGACTGTATGCTAATGGCTAACAATAGAGCATGATCGAGCCGAGGATCTTGAGCCGATTGGTCTATTTCGCCGCGGTCGCGGAGACGCAGGCCTTTACAGGCGCCGCCAAACAACTCGGCATCACCAAGGCGGTCGTCAGTCAGCAGATTGCGCGCCTAGAAGCGGATCTCGGCACGAGTCTCTTTGTGAGGACAACTCGGCGCGTTGAACTGACCGATACCGGTCGCCTGTTATACGAGCGCGCCGTTGGCGTGTTGCAGGATGCACAGGACGCCATCGCAGAGACCGCCCAAGCCAACAACCGACCTCAGGGGACCCTGCGGATCGCTGCCCCGAACGCGTACGGTACGATCATGATCGTGCCCGCTGTCACCAAGTTTTTAAGCGACTATCCGGACTGTCGTGCTGACCTAAGGTTCAACGATCGAATCGTCGACATTCTTGCGGGCGAGATCGATGTCGCGATCCGAGTTGGCTGGCTTATCGATAGCAGCCTTCGCGCGCGCCGGCTAGGGGGTTTTCGGCAGCTGTTGGTGGCGTCGCGACAATTCGCCGGCGCGCTCCAAGGGATGAAGTCCCCTCAAGACTTGGGAATGCTTCCGTTTGTGGGAAATACGGCGTTGCCCGAACACAGAATGTGGTCCTTCACCAATGATGCCGGCACTCGAATGGCATTCAACAGGACGGCGACGCTCGCCGTCGATAGCACCGGCGCTGTCGTTGCGGCACTTCTGGCAGGAGCTGGATTTGCGATCCTGCCGGACTTCATGGTCAAACAGGATCTCGCGGCCGGGCGTCTGATTCATGCACTGCCGCAATGGCTCTTGCCAGACGGCGGCATCCACGCCGTATTCCCCTCCGCACGCTTTCGAGCGCCCAGGGTTGAGGTGTTCATCGAATTGCTCTCATCAATGATCAAAGGGTCGGAACCCACGCGAGTGCGGGCGACAAGAGCGCGCGACTGAGCATACGGTAGTCACTGTTGATTCGCGGCTTTCTCCCGCAAACAGAGTCACTAACAGCCAGCCGTTTCGCCTCACCCACCGGCGCACGACAACCAAAGTTGCCCGAAGGAAAGGCGCAATTGAATTGGTTTTTTTAAAACAAAGTGACCGTTTCCGGCAAGATCATTTCTTGCGCAGCCGCTACCCTTCGGTGCACTCAAACTGGCGCATCCGAGTCGCGGAAAGTGATAGAGCCACCACAATTGCCCAAGACACCCTTCGGCATCCGTTTCGCTCGCTCTTGCAACGCAAGATTCTGCCTCGCCAGAGGCCTCGGGGCATCTGTCCGCTCACCGTTGCAACTTGGCGCAAATTCGGGCCGATGACGCTCAAGATTGACCGCCACGTAGAGGGCAAGCGCGTGATTCTTCACCTGGTGGGCAACTTACGCCTCGAGCATCTCGACGAATTGAAGGCACAAATCAGCGCCGCGGGTCGCGCGAGCGCGCTTGATGTTGGTGGTATCTCCCTGATCAGTGTCGAAGGGATCCGATTCCTCAACTCCTGTGCGGCATCCGGCGTTTCCATCGCCAATGCGTCTCCGTACATTTCAAAGTGGATGGCCCTCGAACGCAAATTCCCGCAAAAGGGAGAGAATCAATGTCTATGACGAGGAAACCCGATTCGTGATCCTCATTTGCCTTCGCCATTGGCCCGGGGTGATGCCAACCAAGGCTTTGAAGGTGCGGCTGAAGGAGGGCTGATCGGAGAATCCCGCCTGTTGAGCGACTTCACAGAGCGAGCGGTTTGTCCCCGAGAGCAGCAGCTTCGCGCACTCGACTCGTTGCCGGACCAGGTAGTGGTGCGGCGGCGTTCCGAACGACTGCTTGAACGCGCGTGCGAAATGGCTCACCGACAGGCTGCACTGGCGAGCCAGCGTAGGCAATCTGATCGAGTCATCCAGATGTTCCCTGAACAAATCGATCACTCGCCTCTTTTGCCAGGGCGCCAAGCCTCCACGCGGACGCGTGACTCCCTCCATCGAGGCCGAGTACTTTTGGGCTACATGAGCGCAGAACAGCAGTCGAAAGTATTCGAGAAACAGGGTCGAGAATGCCTGGGGTCGCGTCAGGGACGGCAGAATCAACTGTGTTAGTTGGTGCAGAACGGGATCGACCGTGCCATGTAACACGTTTAACGATTCGATCCGAGAAACCTCGTTGTCATCGGTGAACGCATCGAATGTCTCGCGGGGGATATGGTAGTGCATCCAGTCCACGGGACCCCGATTGCGGACGCGAGGGTTCGCTTCGAGATCGTAAATGCCGACACCACCCGCAGGCCAACTCGTGATGCGGGAGTGATGATCATCGACCCAGATCTCACATCCCTCCGAACTTGCCGGGGTGAGGTGCATTGACACGACGAACGCTCTTTCCGCCGGAATACTCTCCGAGCGCTCCGGCAGACCCGTCTCGGAAACCAATCGGGTGATCGCGATCGGAGGCTTTGCGACAGGTTGGATGACCAAGCTCGAGGCCTTCGGAAGCCGAAAGTAGGTTGCCATTTGCGCGCCGTAAGCCGGCTCACGGTGAGAGTCAGTCGTCATGGCCCCTTCTCCGAATTTACTTGAATCTAGGACAGCAAGATTTGGGCCAACTGGCAACCCATTGGATTTATTGACCCAACCTCAGCTGCCGGATGCTGAGGGCATCAGCAACTGCCGAATTTTCGGCATTTGCCGATGCCCAGTTCGGCTTCGGCCGCGATCGGGCCTGCCAGGCGGTTCCCTTCTTTTATGTAGGGCGATGGTGAATCAAGCATTGAGAAACATTCGCGTATGCTGCACAAAGAGGGTCGAGCGGTGTCTGTCGCTTGTCAGCGCTTGCCGGGTGCAGTCATGCCGAGAAAAATTGAGAAGCAAGTCGCCCTGGATCGCGCGTTGACCGTGTTTTGGGATCACGGGTACCGTGGCACATCCATGGATATGCTGACGGAGCGGCTGGGTGTCGAAAAGCCGAGCATTTATGCCAGCTTCGGTAGCAAACACAAACTCTATCTCAGCGCCTTGGGGCACTACCGGGAATGGCTCATTGGTTCGGTACGACACATCGTTTCGGCTGCACCTTCTGCTCGCGCAGGCGTGGATCAGGCGGTACGAATGATGATGCTTCGCCGCTCAGCCAAGTCGCGCAAAGGATGTTTCGCGACCAATGCCACGCTCGAGGTGGCGGATCATGATCCACTCGTACGGCAAGAGGTCCGCAAAACCTTTGCTGAACTGGTCGAGGTATTCAGCCATGCCCTGAAGCTAGCCCAATCCGCGGGTCACGTTCGGACAGATTGTGCTCCTGAAATCTTGGCTCAACTCCTGGTCAATGCGATTGGCGGAGCCAGAATCATGGAAAAGACAAAAGCGTCAAACTCGGCGACAGAAGCCGTAGTGGCGTTGATCATTGGAATTCTCGATGCCCCGGCCTTGGGCGCTGAGCGGACAACCCTGAGCTAGGGTGCATCGATCGCTGACGACGTGTCGATGTGCGCGCCCCGAGTTTGGAGCCGCTCAGCGACGGCAGCGCGTAGGATTCATGGATACTCAACGCGGCAATACTTCGCTAGTCCTAAACCTTGCATCAAGGGCGCGAGAACATCGGATTACCACTGGCAGTGGCGGAAGCGGGGAGTTCCTCTTGCAAAACATCCCAGTGTTCCACCAGCTTGCCGTCGACGACACGAAAAATGTCCACCGCAACCATCGGCTTCGGACCCCAACCGGTGTAACGGCCGTGAATCATCACCAGATCGCCTTCTGCGACGATCATTCCTGCCTCGTAACGAAAGCCCGCACCCAATTGGCCAATTAGGCCGGGAATGGCATCTCGACCGTTGGGAAACGACGGATTGTGTTGGACATAGCCTTTCGCGAAGTGGCGCTCCACGACGCTGCTATCCCGGCGGACGAAGACGGCATTCATCACTTGGCTGACGAGGGCCTTGTTGGCGGCAGCGGTGCTTGAGGGGTTCATAACAGTCTCACGGAGTTACCTCGGGTGGCCGGATGAGGATGGATCGTCCTAACGGAGTTCACAACGAGGAACGCACATTTTTGGATCGAATTACACAATTAAAATCGATTTTGAGAAACCGGTGTGGGGATGGCCGATGGTCCTGCCATCTCGATGGTGCCGTTCTAGCTGGCCGTTCCGGAACCGGCGTCCGTGCGGCGCCCGGACAATGCACTCAGCGCCGTCGACGCCAGATCGCCAGGCCGATCGCAATTGCGGTTCCATAACGCAATAAACATCCATTCGACCGGGATCTTCTTGCCCGAGAACAGCGGACGAAGTGCGAGGCTGGACTTCTCATCAATTAAACGATGTAGCGAAACGAACGCTGGAACTCGCCGCCCGAGAAGAAACCGCAAAAGCGCGGCTTTTTCACAAGATTTGACCGACCGCCATTGCTAGGCTCCCATCTTGGGACCGCGATGGCTTGGGCTCGGCGCGAGTCTATCGTCCCATAGGCAAGCCCGCGGGTTCTAACGGCGGTATTCATCGGCAAGGGCGCTTCAAGCCAAAAAAGAACAACTTGTGAACACGACTGAAGGTTCTGGCGGAAAGTTGGCAGGCAAGATCGCCCTGATAACTGGGGGAACCTCGGGTATCGGCTTGGCGACCGCTAAGAGGTTCGTTAGCGAAGGCGCCTATGTCTTTATTACGGGGCGGCGCGAAGCGGAACTCGCTAGCGCGGAACGCGAGATCGGCAAGAATGTGAGGGCCATTCAGGGCGATGTTGCGCGACTGGAAGATCTTGATCGTCTTTTTGCCCAAATTCAGCAGTTGAAGGGACGGTTGGACGTGATTTTCGCGAACGCGGGTACCGCCAGGTTTGGTGCCCTCGGGACCATCACCGAAGAGTTCTTCGACTCGCTGTTTGGCGCGAACGTCAAAGGGCTTCTCTTCACGGTACAGAAGGCGCTTCCGCTGATGCCGCCCGGAGGTGTGATTGTGCTGAATGCATCCGTTGGCGGTTACAAGGGCCGTCCCGCTAACGGCGTCTACAGCGCGACCAAGGCCGCTGTGCGATCCTTTGCACGCACTTGGACTAACGATCTTAAGGATCGACAAATTCGGGTGAATGCGATCAGTCCCGGGGTGACCGA
>Ga0137403_10006769_pt1 | contig 13076 bp, 8 predicted proteins | sample CZOMad2_1_16fung_FD_122057 | JGI IMG/M metagenome (GOLD analysis project Ga0137403, IMG submission 122057) | Vadose zone soil fungal communities from Angelo Coast Range Reserve, California, USA - CZOMad2_1_16fungal (Hybrid Assembly) | ecosystem: Environmental > Terrestrial > Soil > Vadose zone... | reverse complement strand
AATAAAGAATCGACTTCGACAGATCCTTGCTGAGGTCCTCGTGCCCGAATCGTTCACAATGCTCGTCAAATCGTTTGAGAGTGACTCGTTCGAACACCTCTCGACAGAGCGCCCTCCAGAAGTTGATCCCCGCGTTTTGGCTGCCTTACACGCGGGCACATCTAATACCGCACTAATCGTTGTGAACCCGGCCGTGGAAACAGGGACCGCGAAGCAGATACATGAGGTCATGCGAACCGCCGGTGTCGAGATTGTTGTGACTCTCGGTCGGCGTGGCCAATTGCTAGGCGTTGTGCTCCTTGGTCCTCGGCGTAGTGGGGACGCGTACTTTAAGAACGATCTCGAGTTTATCGAATCACTCGCCGATCTCGCCTCAATTGCGCTGGAGAATGCGCTTCTATACCGGCAACGGATTCAGATGCTCGAATACTCCGATCGGCTCCTGGAATCGCTCGACTCTGCAGTCGTGGCCATCGATGTCGGAGGCAAGATTACCAGCTTCAACCCGGCGGCGACGAAGCTGCTTGGCTTAAGTGATGAGTATCATGGCGCCCTTATGCACGTGTTGCCGTCTGAAATTGGCTGGGCTCTAGTTCTCGCGGTCAGTGGAGGTTGGCATCCGCGGGAAGTCGAGGTCACAATCGATCATGTGGTTCGGGGCATTCTTCATGTGATCTTATCGACCGCTGTCCTGCATGACGACGAACAACGTGTATCTGGAGCGCTAGTTGTCGTGACAGATCTCTCTGCTGTCAAGGCACTTGAGAGAAACCAGCGCAGAGTTGAGCACCTCGCGATTATGGCTCGCTTCTATGCGGGCATCGCGCACGAGATTCGTAACCCTCTAGCTGCTATCTCCAATTTCATTGCCATGCTTCCTGATCGGTTCGATGACCCTGAGTATCGGGACACAGCCGTCCGCCTACTTCCGCTAGAAGTTTCGCGAATTGTGCGACTTGCCGATCGCCTACGCTTGATGGCGCCGAGTGAGGGGGGGAAGTTGAGCGTCGTGTCTATACCCCCTTTGCTCCACGACATCGTTGCGATTCACTCCCCCACTGCAGAGGAGCAGCAGGTCAAAATTGAGCTGCGCTGTCCCGACGAGTTGCCAAAGATCCAGGGCGACCCCGGCCAACTCGTCCAGCTTTTTGTGAATCTTCTCAGGAACGCCGTTGAAGCGATGCCGGACGGAGGCACTGTCACTATCGGGGCGGATCGAACGCCAAGCAGAGTCGGCGCTGACTCCATCGTCGTTCGTGTCATCGACGAAGGGTCCGGAATCGACCCGGCTGTACGGGCAAAGATATTCGATCCCTTCTTCACAACAAAACCATCTGGAACTGGTCTTGGGCTATCAATCTGTCGAGAGATCGCCGATTTTCATCGGGCGCGTTTAGCGCTCCTCCCTCGGTCGATTCTCGATGGTGGGACGATAGCCGAGGTTGAATTCCCGAGCCTGCCCTCGGAGTCCGTGCCCACATGATCCAAATCTCGCTCTGTCTAACTTCACTTATGATTCTCGGACTCGGGCTGCTCGTGTGGCGCGCGCGTCCAGAGGCCCCGACGAATCGTTCATTCGGAGCGTTCACTTTCTTTAGTGCTTTCTGGATCTTGGGGGTTGGATTCTTTTATTCGGGAACTAATCTCACCTTCTGGGCGACCTTAGCATTCGCGGCCGCCAGCCTCATCCCTGCGGCTTTTCTCGCTTTCGTCCGCTACTACCCTACACCCACCAAATGGCTGGGCCCATGGGCCCTCCGCCTAAATTTCTCGCTCGCGCTTTTCTTCGCCGTCATTTCCCTTACTACGCGGCTGATCGTAGAGGATACGCGACTCACACCCACGGGACCTGTCCGCGAAACCGGAGCTCTGTATCCACTCTTCGCGGCATACTTTCTTGTCGTCTGGTTCACTGCTGTTATCGTTTTCATCTCGAAGTGGTCACGCGCACGAGGATTAGCCCGCGTCCAACTCCACTATCTCGCTCTGGGGTTCATGGTTAGTAATAGCGGTGGGATTGTTGCCAACCTCGTCCTTCCTCTTCTCACGGGCAACGCCAAATACAACTGGGCTGGGCCGCTCTTCTCGCTAGCCTTTGTCGCCCTAATCGCCCACGGTATCATTCGCCACCGTCTGATGGATGTTCGCCTCGCAATTCACCGAGGCTTGACCTTTGCGCTGGCGCTCGCAGTCTCACTCATCCCGATGGCCGGCCTGTTGGCCCTGGTATGGCCGAGGCTTTCCGGTCACCTCGCCCCCGACGAGCTAGTCGTCCTCATCATGGCTGTCGTCGTCGTAAGCCTACTCATCCCACTGACTCGCGACGCCGCGGGCCGACTGCTTGATCGCTACGTCTACCGAACCCATGTGAATTACCAGCGCACCTTGCGGGGAGCGAGCGAGGCGCTGACACGTGTTCTCGACCTCAAGATGCTGCTACCGTTCATGAATCACACCGTGGCCACCTCGACGAACTCCGAGGGCGCCGTGGTCTACCTCAAGGCTGGTACGCTCGAGGGCGGCGGATTTCGTCGGGCGATCGCCGAGAAACGCCATCCGCAGAGTCACTTCGACACGCCGGACGAGACGCCTGAAGAAGTCATCGCGGCTCTGAGGAAGACACGAGACCTCCTGGTCACCGACGAGATCGCGCACGAACGGCTGACCGACGACCGCGAACGCCTCCACGGCGTGCTGGCACGTCTCAACTGGGCGCTCGTCCTGCCGCTCGTCTCCGAAGAGCAGGTCATCGGCGCTATCGTGGTTGGGCCGAAGCTCTCCGGGGATCCGTTCTATCCCCAGGATCTCGACCTTCTGATGACGCTTGCCAACCAGGCCGGCGTCGCGGTCAAGAACGCCCAGCTGTATGCGCAGGTCCTGCTCGCCAACGAGCACCTCAACAATATCGTCTCGACGATCGAGAGCGGCGTGGTCGCCGTCGACGGCACCGGCCAGGTCACCCTCTTCAACCGCGCCGCGGAGCAGCTCATGGGCGTGCCGGCCGAGCGAGCCCGGTATCACCCGCTGAGTGTGCTGCCGGCGTGTGTGGGCGGCATGCTGGCCGAGACCGTCGCCGACGGCAGTGCCAGAACCCAGCCCGAAGTCCAGCTGTCCGACGGCGCGACGACTCGCCCGATCATCTGCTCGACGTCGCCGTTGCACGACCAGACCGATGCGGTGGTCGGCGCCGTCGCCGTCTTCAGCGACCTGACACCGCTCAAGGCGCTCGAGGTGGAACGGCAGCGGGCCGAGCGGCTCGCGTACTTCGAGATGCTGGCTTCGGGGATCGCCCACGAGATCAAGAATCCCCTGGTCGCGGTCAAGACGTTCGCCCAGCTTCTGCCCCGACGCCAGGGCGACGCGCGATTTGTCGCTGACTTCGGTCGGGTCGTGACCCACGAGATCGCTCGGATGGAGCGGCTGCTTGACCGCCTGCGCACGCTCTCACGGCCCGGCGAGCGACCTCACGCCCCGCTCGACTTGCGAGCGCCGATCGGCGACGCGATCGAGGCGATGGGACCGGTCTTCAGCGAGAAGACCGTCGTCCTGTCCGCGGCGACGGGCCAGTCGCCCTGTATGGTCCTCGGCGATCACGCGGAGCTCGAACAGCTCTTCCTGAACCTCCTGATGAACGCCCACGAGGTCACTGCGCCGGGTGGCATGGTGCGGGTCGAGCTAGCCCTCACGACCGATCGTGCTATTGTCGCAATCGTGGACACTGGTCCCGGGGTGCCGGCAGAACTCCTGGAGCGGGTGTTCGAGCCATTCTTCTCCACCAAGGAGCGGGGCTCCGGCCTCGGCCTCGCCATCTGCGCCTCCATCGCTCAAACGCACGGCGCCAGGCTCAAAGCGGCGAACCGAGAGGCCGGTGGGGCCGTGTTCACGATCGACTTCCCGGTCGCCGCCGCGGCGAGGCTGCCGGTGTCGGCGTGAACACCGTCCTGGTCGTCACGCCCGACGACACGCTGCGGACGCGTCTGGTGGCCGCGCTCGGCGACCACTCGGTGTTCGTCGCCCAGAGCGACGTCGAAGCCTTGAAGACGCTGCGGCTCATCGACATCGACGTGATCCTGCGCGGAGGCGCGGGGTTGCCGCGCGATCTCGAGTCATTCGTCGCGCGAGTGAAGGAGCTCGCGCCCTCGGCGCTCACGGTCGCGATCGGCGCAACGGGCGATGAAACCGATGTGGCCGACTTCTGGCTCCCGGTGACGTTCACTCAGCGCGAGCTCGACGGCGCGCTGCGCCGCGTGACGGACAAGGTCCGCCTGACGCATGAGATCACCGCGCTGCGCTCGAGCCTCGCCTCCGAAGGGCCGGGCGTGACAGCCGGCCCGGACGAGCCGTGGGAAGGCGCCGCGTTCGCCCGCGTCCTCAAAGAGTTCACGCGCGCATTCGCGGCCGGTTTCGACCTGCCGCGCGCGCTCGAGATGTTCCTCGACGCGATCGGCGAGCTCGTCCGGCCGACGCGGATGGCGCTGCTCATGCCGGACGCGGATGGCCAGGAATACCGCGTGGCGACCCATCGCGGGCTGGCGCCCCAGATCGTGGAATCGGTGCGCCTGCACGCCGGTCAGGGCCTCGCCCACTGGCTCACGGCGCAAGGGCGGCCGGCTCGACTCCACGACCTCAACGACCCGGAGATCACGCGTGAGCTGAAGCTGCTCCAGAGCATGCTGGCCGTGCCCTTGCTCGCCCATGGCGAGCTGGTCGCGATCCTCACCGTCGGTCAGCCGGTCGTCGGTTCCACCTATGGACGGGGCGAGACCGAGACGCTCTTCGACCTTGCCTCGCATCTGGCCACGGCCATCCGCGATATCGCGCTCCACAACCAGCTCGAGCGCGAACAGCAGTTCAGCGAGCGGATCCTGGCTCACATGTCCAGTGGCGTCATCACGATCGGGCGTGACCAGTGCATCGGCACGATCAACCGGCGGGCGGAGGAGATTCTCCAGCTGTCGGCCGGCGAGGTCATCAAGCAGGACCTGCGCGCACTGCCCTCGCCGTTGGGGGACATGCTCTTCGACACCCTGAAGACCGGTCGCGCGGCGGGCCGGCATGAGATCCAGATCGCCCTGCGCGGCCAGTGGCTCGAGGTCTCCACCTATCCCGTTCGCGGCGAAGACGGCTCGCCGCTCGGTGCGGTGCTCGTCTTCGAAGATTTGACGGCGCAGAAGGAGCTGCTGACGCAAAAGCGTCAGGTCGAACAGACCCAGCTCCTCACCCGAGTGGTCGCTCGCATCGCCGACGAGATCAAGAATCCGCTGGTCTCCATCAACACCTTCATCGAGCTCATCGGTGAGCGCTACGACGACCCCGATTTCCGCAAGCATTTCTCGTCGGTCGTCCGTCGGGACGTTCGCCGCCTGGTGGAGGTCTTCGAGAAACTTGCGGGGCTCGTGACGGAAGGTGAGTTAAACTTCACGACCGTGGACGTCCACACGGTGGTCGACGACGTCGTGACCGCGATCGAGTTGGTAGACGAGGTGCCGGCCAGAGCGCTTCAGCTCGACGTCACCCGGGAAACCACGCCGCAGGTCGTGAAAGTCGATCCGGTACAGCTCAGAAAAGCGCTCTCCTATCTCATCTGGTATCTCGCGCACAACTCGCCCCCGGATCAGGCGCGCGTGTCGGTCTCGGTGGCCCGGCACTCCGAGCGAGAGGGCGGCGAGGGCGTGCGGATCTTGATCGGCTCGCGCACGGCGTCGGTGCCGCCCGAAAAGCTCCATCGCGTCTTCGACCCCGTGCAGATGGTCCAGGAAAGCCTGATCGACGTGGGGCCGGCCGTGAGCCAGCGCCTCGTCGAAGCCGTGGGCGGCCAGTTGACCGTGCGGCAGGGTCGCCATGAGCTCCACTTCCTGGTCGCACTGCCGTTCGCGACCGCATGAGCACGACCACCGCCGCGCTCGCGCGGGTGCTCGTCGTCGACGACGAGCTCGGTCCACGCGAGTCGCTCCGCATGCTGCTGAAGCCCGCCTACGCGATCCAGACGGCGGAGAATGGCCGGACGGCCCTCGACCTGCTTCGGCGGTTTCAGCCGGATGTCGTGATCATGGACATCAAGATGCCGGAGATGGACGGGCTCGAGCTGCTCCGTCACGTCAAGCGCGCCGACCCCTCGATCGAAGTCGTGATGATCACGGCCTACGCCTCGCTCGAGACGGTCAAGCACGCGCTCACCCACGGCGCGTTCGAGTACCTCGTCAAGCCCTTCTCGCGGCAGGACCTCGAGGACGTTGTCCATCGCGCCCTCCTGCGGCGCCAGGCGGACCTCGGCACCCGCGGGCAGGTCGCGCGGCTCGTGGAGGAGATGCGGCACCTCGCGTCCAAGACCCACGAGCTCGAAGAGGCCGCGCGCCGGGAGACGACGGAGCAGTCGCTCCGCGTCATGCAGCTCTCGATCCTTCGCGAGATCTCGCGGACGATCGTCGGGCAGCTCGACCCCCAACACGTGACGGCCGCAGTCACCGAGCAGCTCCGGACGGCGCTCGGCTACGACAGCGTCGAGATCGTCCCCGAAATCCCGGCGGGCCTCGACAAGACCGACGCCGCCGTCGTCGCCTGTACGATCCAGGACGTCCAGGGGCTGCTCGGGCACCTCGTCATCGACAACCGCCGGTCCCGGCGCGCGATCGACCCGCGGGAGCGCGAGCTCCTCGAGATGCTCTCCGAATACCTGGCCATCGCCCTGCGAAACTCCCGCCTGTATGGCGAGATCGCCGATACGAAGCAGCGACTCGAGCAGACCATCTCCTCCGCCGGTGAGGCCATCATCTCGGTCTCGCCCGAGGATCGCATCGAGAAATGGAATCCGGCCGCCGAGCGCATCTTCGGCCTCGGCGCCGCGCAGGCGATCGGGCGACCGATCACGGATCTGCTTCCGCGCGGCGACTACGCCGACGCCCGGCGCCGGCTCGGCGAGGGCACGCCGATGCACGCGTTCGAGACGACGGCGACCGCGGGGCAGCCGCGACCGATCGAGTTGGCGGTGACGCTGTCAGCACTGCACGGGCGTCACGGCGGGCTCGAGGGGCTGATCGCGATCGTTCGCGACATCACCACGCAGCGCGAGGTCGAAAAGCAGCTTCACCAGTCCGAGAAGCTCACGGCCCTCGGGCAGCTGGCGGGCGGCATCGCGCACGACTTCAACAATCTCCTCCAGGCGATCCTCGGCTACGCCCAGCTCATGAAGCAGAACCCGCGGGACGCCGAGTTCGTGGCCCGCTCGCTCAACGTCGTCGAGGCGGCGGCGGTGGATGGCTCCGAGACGGTGCGGCGGATCCAGCAGTTCGCGCGCTTGCGTCCCGACGGGCCGCCCGTCGGCGTGGACGTGAACCAGAGCGTGCACGACGCGGTCGCGATGATCCGCCCGCGCCTGGAAGAGAAGATCGCGCGCGACAACCGGCCGCTCGACCTCCGACTCGACCTCGGGACGATCGAGACCATCAACGGCCGGCCGGCGGCGGTGACCGAGTTGATGACGAACCTGCTCCTCAACTCGCTCGACGCGATGCCCGACGGCGGTACCCTGACGGTCACGACGCGCGGCGAGCCCGGGCGCCACGTCGTGCTGACGGTGACCGACACCGGTGTCGGCATGCCCGAGGCCGTGCGTCGGCGGATTTTCGAGCCGTTCTTCTCGACCAAGGGAGAGGGCGGATCGGGGCTGGGCCTGTCGATGGTCTACGCGATCGTACGGCGGCACGGCGGCGAGGTCCGCGTCGATAGCGAGCCGGGGGCCGGCGCCACCTTCACGCTCACCTTCCCGGTGGCGAGCGAGCCCGTCGGCACCGAGCCGGAGTCCGCGCTACCCAGGGCGCGGCGGCCAGCCCGTGTCCTCATGGTGGACGATGATCCCAAGGTGCTCGGTACCCTGACCGAAATCCTGCGCAGCGTGGGCCACACCGTCACCCCCGCCGCGAGCGGCGGGGCCGCGCTCACGGCCTACGGGCCGGGCCGCTTCGACGTGGTGCTGACGAATCTCGGCATGGCCGGCATGAACGGCTGGGAGCTCGCCGAGCGGATCCGCCGGGTCGACGCGGAGATCTCGATCCTGCTCATCACGGGCTGGGGGCTGCGTGACGAGGACCACGGCCGGCTCAAGACGCTGAAGATCCGCAAGTGTCTCTTCAAGCCCGTGCGCCCGGGCGAGCTCGACTCGGCGATCCAGGACGCGATCGCCGCCGTCTGAAGTCAGGCGCGCTTCATCGGACGACCGCAGCAGATCTTCTGCGCCATCGCGACCTTCCCGCACTTCGCGCAGCGAAATCCGGCCATCTCTCCTCCGTACCGTCGGGGCTACAGCCGTTCGATGATCGTGGCGATGCCCTGGCCAAAGCCGATGCACATCGTCTGCAGCCCATAGCGCTTACCCGTCCGCTCCAGCTCGTGCAGCAAGGTCGTCATGAGCTTGGCTCCGGAGCAGCCCAGGGGGTGGCCCAGGGCGATCGCGCCGCCGTTGACGTTTACCCGGTTCATATCCGGGTGGAGCTCCCGCTCCCACGCGAGAACCACCGACGCGAACGCCTCGTTGATCTCGACCAGGTCGATCTGGTCGAGCGTCATGCCCGCCTTCCGCAGCACGCGTTGGGTCGCCGGAATCGGGCCGGTGAGCATGATCGTCGGGTCGACGCCGGCGAGCGCGGTCGCCACGACCCGGGCGCGGGGCTTGAGACCGAGCGCCTTCGCTCGGTCGGCGGACATGAACATCAGCGCCGCGGCGCCGTCGGAGATCTGCGAGGAGCTCGCGGCCGTCACGACACCGTCGGCCTTGAAGGACGGCACGAGCGTGGCCATCTTCTCGCGGTTCACGGGAACGCGGACGCCTTCGTCGGTGTCGAAGACGGAGCCGTCGGGCAGCGTCACGGGAACGATTTCGCGCTTGAAGCGTCCATCGGCGATGGCCCGCCCGGCCTTCTCGTGGCTCTGCGCGGAAAACTCGTCGAGCTCCTCCCGCTTGAGACCCCACTTCTCGGCGATCATCTCGGCCGAGATGCCTTGCGGGACGATGTTGAAGCGCTCCTGGAGCTTCGGTGAGAGCGGCCCGTCGCCAGGCCCCATGGCGTTCGAGCCCATCGGCACCCGCGTCATGTGCTCGATTCCGCCCGCGATGACGACGTCGTACTGCCCCGCCATCACGCCCATCGCGGCGAAGTTGGCCGCCTGTTGGCCGGAGCCGCACATCCGGTCGAGGGTCGTGCCACACACCTCCACCGGCAGGCCGGCGATCAGCGCCGCGTTTCGCGCGATGTTGAACCCCTGTTCGCCGAGCTGATCCACGCAGCCGAGGATGACGTCTTCGATCTCGGCCGGATCGACCTTCAGGCGCGCGACCAGGTCTTTCAGCACGAGCGCGGCCAGGTCATCCGGGCGAATGCCCGACAGCTTTCCGCCCTTTCGCCCCACGGCGGTTCGCACGGCCCCGACAATGACAGCATCCCTCATAGCGACCTCCTCAAGAAACTGAACAATGATTCATCTTACCGGCCGCCGGAGGGTGGTGCAACGGCACTCTAGCGGCGCGCCTGGCCGCGTTCCGGCTCGACGGGGGCTGAAGAAGTACAGCACGCGCCGAGAAGAACCGGTGAGAGGGTGGGAAAGAACTGTCGTCGAATCTCCTATCCGTCGTGCGAGATCGGGTGGGTCATGATGAACGTCCGGAAAAGGGTCCACGTGAGGGGTTCGACTGCGGGAATGGGATAGGTCCCCGCTTGGTATTCACGCAGCAATCCGCGTTGTCATGACGTTGCTACGAGACGCGGCGCTTGACCTGGTCGGCCAGCTTGCAGAACGCGCAGATCGTCCCGGTCGTCACCTGGCCGCAGCGAGCGCACTCGTTGAGGGTCACCGCCTCGGCGCGCTCGAAGGCGGGGCGCGCCCGGTCGAGGAAGCCGAAGAGAAAGTTGTGCTTCGCGCCCGGCGAGGCGTCCTCCATGCGGCTCAGGATCTCCTTGTGGGCGATCGAGGTCGCGCCCTTGGCGAAGGGGCACTCCTCCACGATGTAGTCGATCTTCCTCAAGAACGCGAAAGCCGCCGTCTCGCGCTCGGACAGCCGATAGAGCGGCTTCACGCGCCGCACCAGCTTGGGGTGCGTCGACGCAAGCGCGGGCGACTGGCGTGGCAGCGCGTCGGTCTGCCAGTGCATCACCGAGCCGAAGAGCGTCGCCGCCTCGTCGTCGAGGTTGTGGCCGGTCGCGACCACCGGAATCCCGTGATCGAGCGCCATACGGTTCATCAGGTACCGCTTGGAGAGGCCGCAGCCCGAGCAGGGCGGCCGCCGCGTGACGTCCTTGATGACCGGGACGGGGGCCCCGACCTCGTCGCGAACGGCGCTGACGAGCAGCGGCACGCCGCGGGCCGCGGCGAACCGCTCGCACTTGGCCTTCGACTCGACGGAATACTCGAAGATCCCGAGGTCGAGGTAGAGCCCGGTCGTCCGGTAGCCTTCGTCGATCAGCACGTCCCAGAGCGCGAGCGAGTCCTTGCCCCCGGAGACGGCGACCAGCACCATCTCGTCCTTCGTGAGCATCCGGTGCTTCCGGATCGCCTCGCGGACCTGATTGCGGAAGAACTCGAGGAAGTCCGGCGCGCAGAAGGCGGCGTTGTGGCGGCGCAGCTCGAGGACGGCCGGCTCACCGCACTTGCGGCACTTCATGGCGTGCTGCCACTCGCGCTGCCCCCGGACATCACCGGTCGCAGCTCGATCGTGTCGCCGTCGCGCACGACCTGGTCGGCCGTGATGAGATCGTCCCCACAGATCACCAGTACCGTCTCCGGCAGGATGTCGAGCTCGCGCAGAATGTCCTTCACCCGGCGGTTCCCGGCGACGTCGACCTCCCGGCGTGGATTTCGCAGGATGACTCTCATGAGCGCGCCCTCACCGGCTCGGAAACCCGGGCGCGCGCTTGACGTCGCGGATCTGAACGAGATGAGTTCCGTCTGTGGGCCGCGGCGCGCACCGACTGAAGCTCGGTCCACAACGCGTCAACGGGTTTAGGAAGTGGCATGGAATCTCCTGCGGCCAACGTGGCTGACGGCCGCGTTCACGAGTATACCTCCGTTCCTCACGCCGGCGGTGCGTGCTAGAGTCCTTCGGCCGCTCGGACGGCAGGAGGTGATAACGCTGTGACGGAACGTCAGCGCCTGGCGCGCATACCGTGGCGGCAGCTCACGACTCGGCCCGTCTACGAGAATCGCTGGATCCGCGTGCGCGAGGATCAGGTCGAGCTGCCCGACGGACGGACGACGGTCTACGGTGTCGTCCAGTGCGCCGGCTGCGTCGGCGTGCTCCCGTTCCTCGACCTGGACACCGTCGTGCTGGTCGGGCAGTACCGCTACGTCGCCGGCGACTTTTACTGGGAGATGCCGACCGGAGCGATGAAGCCCGGGGAACGCGAAGAGACGGCCGTCCAGCGCGAGCTGGCGGAGGAAGCGGGGTACGAGGCGGACCGGCTCGTGAAGCTCTGCGCCTGTCATACCTCGAAGAGCGTGGTGGACGAGACCGCCAACATCTATCTCGCCGAAGGGCTCCATCCCGTCCAGCGCCGGGCCGATCCGACGGAGTTCATCGAGGTGCGCGCCTTCCCGTTCGACGAGGTCGTGCGGATGGTCGAGCGCGACGAGATCAAGGACTCGATGACGATCATCGCGGTGCTGCACGCGGCGCGTCGCCGGCGCCCCTAGCACGCCGCGGCCCGCTACTTCGCCGACGCCAGCACCCTCGGGCCCGTCGGTGCAGGAACGCCGCCGTCCGGCTCGAGCGTGACGGCAAAGACCTCGACGGGCTTACCGCCTTCTACCGGCGGGATACGATGCGTGGCGCGTCCCGAGGCGTCGACCTGGAAGACGCCCGCGGGCCGCGGCGCCGCGGCGCCGATCGTCCACAGCTCGTACGCCTTACCCGGCGGCGCGGACGGCAGATTGGCCACGAACACGTGGCCCCCGTTGACCGGGTGCCAGATGACCCGTCCGGTCGCCTCAGGGTTCGGCCCGAGACCGCGCAGCGTGACGACCCGCGTCGCCGGATCGCGCAGCAGATCGACCACGCTCCGGTAGACGGCGATCTGCTCCTGCAGCGCGGCCTCGTCGCGCTGGACCTTCGCGCGCAGCGCCGCCGCCTCGCGCGCCATCTGGCCGAACCGCCCTTCGTAGCGCGACGCGACGAACGCGCCGGTGAACGCGGCGGCGGCGATCATCGCGGCGAGCGTCGCCGCCGCCCAGACGAGCCGGCGCGGGCGCGGCGCGGCGCCCCGCTCGGGCGTCGTCCTCGCGATGCGGCGCAGGAGCTCTTCCTTGACCGCCGGCGGCGGGACCATCGACGGTCCCGAGCGCGCCAGCGCCGCCAGCGCCTCGGCCGAGGCGCGCAGCGTCGCCTCGCAAACGGCGCATCCGCCGGCCAGATGGCGCTCGAACTCCGCGCGCTCCTCGCCGTCCAGCGTGCCGATCGCGTACCTCGCCGCGAGCGTGTCGTACGGTTCGTGATTCATGCGCTCGCCTTCACCCTGCGAAGCCATGCTCGCCTTTCACTACCATGACTACGGGCGACATCCAACCCCGGATCGCCGGCCGTCAGCGGCCGACCCGTGGCTCGCGCTCCACGAGCGAGGTGCTATTCTTGGCGGCGTGAAATGGGTGCCTGAGAAGAAGGCATTCGACGAGGCGTTCGACGGGAGCGGGACGGCGCGGCAGCACTATCGTCCCCTCGTCTCCATCCTCGAGTCCTTCACGCAGGGCGAGATCGAGCGCCGCGAGCGCTTGCAGAAGCTCTCGCTGATGGACCAGGGCATCACCTTCACCGTGTACGGTGAAAAGGAGGGCACCGAGCGGATCTTCCCGTTCGACTTCGTGCCCCGCGTGATCCCGGCGCGCGAGTGGGAGCGGCTGCAGGCGGGGCTGGTGCAGCGGGTCACGGCGCTGAACCTCTTCATCCTGGACGTCTATCAGAGCCAGAAATGCCTCAAGGACCGCGTCATCCCGCCCGAGATCGTCCTCTCGCGGAAGGAATACAAGCGCGAGCTCCTGAACGTCATCCCGCCGCGCCAGATCTTCACGCACGTCGTCGGAACCGACATCATCCGGAA
>Ga0137403_10000497_pt2 | contig 13078 bp, 5 predicted proteins | sample CZOMad2_1_16fung_FD_122057 | JGI IMG/M metagenome (GOLD analysis project Ga0137403, IMG submission 122057) | Vadose zone soil fungal communities from Angelo Coast Range Reserve, California, USA - CZOMad2_1_16fungal (Hybrid Assembly) | ecosystem: Environmental > Terrestrial > Soil > Vadose zone... | reverse complement strand
CAGCCACATGAGCGCGAACCTCGCTGCCATCCCCCTGCTGTGGCTGCCACCGCTGGCGCTGTACCTGCTGTCGTTCATCCTGGCATTCCAGGGGGCGTGGCTTCCGGTACGGCAATCGATGCTCCGTTTCGTGTTGGTAGCCGTGGCCTCCATGGCTTACATGCTGCGGGATATTCGCGCCCTGCTGCCCATCGCGGTCAGCGTGCCTTTGTTTCTCGTCGCACTGTTCATCGTCTGCTTTTTCCTCCACGGCGAGCTCTATGCGCGGCGGCCGGCCACGGCGGGGCTGCCGCTCTCGTTCGCTCAGGAGCGGCTCTGGTTCCTCGCCCAGCTCGCGCCGCAGAGCGCCGCCTACAACCTGGCGGGGGCGCTGCGCCTGCGCGGGAAGCTCGACCGCGCGGCCCTGCGGCGCGCGCTCGCCGCGCTCGCCGCGATCACCGAGCGCCACCAGGTGCTGCGGTGCATCTTCCCGGCGGCCGGCGGGCGGCCCTGGCAGCAGGAGCTCGCCCCTTGGCACCTCGCGGTGCCGCAGGTCGATCTCTCGGCCCTGCCGGCCGCACGGCGCGAGGAGGGATCGGCGGCGGTGGGCGCGCGCCTCGCCGCGCGGCCGTTCGATCTCGCCCGCGGGCCGCTCCTCGTCGCCGTGCTCTGCGCCCTGGGCGACAGCGATCACCCGCTGCTCCTCGTGCTGCATCACATCGCCGCCGACGGTTGGTCGGTCGGCATCCTGCTGCGTGAGCTGCGCGCGCTCTACGCCGCACAGGCACTGCCGCCCCTGCCCATCCAGTACGCCGACTACGCACACTGGCAGCGCGCCGCCTTGACCGGCGGCGTCCTCGACGCCCACCTCGCCTACTGGCAGACGGCCCTGGCCGGCGCGCCGGCGCGCCTGGAGCTGCCGGCCGATCGGCCGCGCCCGCCGGTCGCCAGCCAGCGCGGCGGGATGGTGCGCGAGCCGGTGGCGCCGGAGATCGTCCTGGCCCTGCGCGCCTGGGGCCATGGGCGCGGCGCGGCGACGCTCTTCATGGTGCTCTTAGCCGCCTTCGACGTGCTGCTCCACCGCCTCACCGGCCAGCACGACCTGGTGGTCGGCTCGCCGATCGCCAACCGCGAGCGGCTGGAGATCGAGGGGCTGGTCGGCTGCTTCGTCAATACCCTGGCGCTGCGCGCCGACCTCGCCGCGGCGGCCGACTTCGCCGGGCTCGTTGGCCAGCTCCGGCGCACCACGCTCGCGGCCTACGCCCATCAGGAGCTGCCCTTCGAGAAGGTGGTCGAGGCCTTAGGCGTGGCGCGCGACACGAGCGCCACACCGCTCTTCCAGGTGATGCTCGTGCTGCAGAACTTCGGCCGGACCGCACCAGACGCCGCCGCCGCCGCGGACACCGCGGGCGTCGTCTTCGATCTCGAGGAGCTGGCGACGGCCGCCGCGCGCTTCGACCTGACCGTCGCCGCCGTCGAGCGCGCCGGCGGCCTCGCCCTCTCCTTCGAATACGCCACGGACCTCTTCGATGCGGCGACCGTGCGGCGCTTCGCCGGGCACTTCGCGGCGGTCCTCGCTGCCCTCGCCGCGGCCTGCGCACCCGGCGCCGAGCCGTGCGCCATGGCGCTCGCGGAGCTGCCGCTCCTCTGCGCCGCCGAGCGCCAGCAGCTGCGCGAGTGGATCGCCGAACAGGCGCGCCGCACCCCGGAGGCCGTCGCCGTCTCCGCCGAGCCCGATGCCGCGGCAGGCGAGCGGGAAGAGTGCCTCACCTACGCCGAGCTGGAGACGCGGGCCGAGCGGCTCGCCGCGCACCTCGCGCGGCGCGGCGTCGGACCCGAGTCGGTGGTCGCCCTCTGCATCGAGCGGTCGCTCGCGCTGGCGGTCGGCCTCCTCGGGATCCTCAAGGCCGGCGCCGCCTACCTGCCGCTCGATCCCGACTACCCAGAGGAGCGCCTGCGCTACATGCTGCACGACGCCGGCGCACGCTGGGTCGTCGCCGCAGGAGTCACCGCGGCGGCGCGCCCCTGGGAGGGCGGCGCCGGCGGCGCAACGGCCGCGTCCGTGGCCGCAGCGGGCGGCTGTACGCTGCTGGCAGTGGCGGATGCGGCCGCCGGCGGCGGGGGCCGGCAGGCGGCGACGGCGGACCATCTCGCCTACGTCATCTATACCTCGGGCTCGACCGGACGGCCGAAGGGGACGATGAACCGCCACCGCGGCATCGTCAACCGCCTGCTCTGGATGCAGGAGCGGTATGGCCTCGCGCCGGACGACCGCGTGCTGCAGAAGACCCCGGTGTCGTTCGACGTTTCGGGTGTGGGAGCTCTTCTGGCCGCTTCTCGCCGGGGCGCGGCTGGTGATGGCGCGGCCCGGCGGCCATCGCGACAGCGCCTACCTCGGCCGCGTCTTCGACCGCCAGGCGATCACCACGGTGCACTTCGTGCCGGCGATGCTGCGCGCCTTCCTCGACGATCGCCGCGGCCGCGCCGCGGCGGCGGGAGGCGGCGCGTCCGGTGTGCGGTTCGGCGCCAGCCTGCGGCGGGTGATGGCGAGCGGCGAGGCGCTCGGCCGCGACCTCGTCGAGTCGTTCCACGCGGCGTGCGCGGCCCCGCTCCACAACCTCTACGGGCCGACCGAAGCGGCGGTCGACGTCACCTTCTGGGCGTGCGAGCGCGGCGATCCGCGGCGCCTGGTGCCGATCGGCCGGCCGGTGGCGAACACGCGGATCCATCTCCTCGACCCCGCCTTTCGGCAGGTGCCGATCGGCGCCGCGGGGGAGCTCCACATCGGCGGTGTACAGCTGGCGCGCGGCTACCTGGGGCGGCCCGACCTGACCGCCGAGCGCTTCGTGCCCGACCCGCACGCCGACTCCGCCGGCGGCACGGCCACGGCCGGTGCGCGCCTCTATCGCACCGGCGACCTGGCGCGCCACCTGCCCGACGGCACCATCGACTACCTGGGGCGGACCGATCATCAGGTGAAGATCCGCGGCTTCCGCATCGAGCCCGGCGAGATCGAGGCCGCCCTGGCCGCGCACCCGGAGATCCAGGAGGCGGCGGTGGTGCCGCGCCGCGACGCCCCCGGCGAAGCGCGCCTCGCCGCCTACGTCGTGCCGCATGCGGCGCCGGCACCCGCGGCGGCCGAGCTGCGCGCCTTCCTCGCGGCGCGCCTCCCCGCCCATCTGGTGCCGGCGCACTTCGTCGCGCTCACCGCGCTGCCGCTCTCGCCCAACGGCAAGCTCGACCGGGCCGCACTGCCCGCGCCGCAAGCCGCCGCCGGCGACAGCGCGCGCCCAGCAGGGTTGGGAGACGACGGCGCGGCCGGCGCCCCCGCCACGCCCGCCGAGGCCGAGCTCGGCCGCATCTGGAGCGCCATCCTCGGCGTGCCGGCCGTCGCCTCTGACGACAACTTCTTCGCCCTCGGGGGCGATTCCATCCTCGGCGTGCAGGTCGTGGCGCGAGCGCGCGAGGCCGGCCTCGCCCTCGAGGTGAGCGATCTCTTCCGCTGCCAGAGCCTGGCCGAGCTCGCCGCCGCCGCGATCCCCCTGGCCGCGAGCGAGGAGAGCGAGGAGGGCGGCGGCGAGGTTCCGCTCCTGCCGATCCAGCGGTGGTTCTTCGCCCAGGAGCTCTGCCGTCCCCACCATTTCAACCAGGCCGTCCTGCTGCGCCTGCGTGCCGGCGTGACCGCCGCGGCGCTCGACCGCGCCCTGGCCGCCGTGCTCGGCCGCCACCCCGCCCTTGGCTACCGGTTCACCCGCGACCGCCAGGGCCGCTGGCGCCAGCAGGCGCCCGCGGCGGGCGGCTGGCGCCAGGCCGTCGGCCGCGATGGATCGGCCCGCCCGGACCGCCGCCCGCTCGCCCGGCTCGACCTCTCGGCCCTCCCCGCGCCGCGCCGCCGCGCGGCGCTCGAAGCCGCCGCCGCCCGCCTCCAGGGGAGCCTCGACCTCGCCGCCGGACCGCTTCTCCGCGCCGCCAGCTTCCACCTCGGCGACGCCGGCGACCGCCTGCTCCTCATCGTCCACCATCTGGTCGTGGACGGCGTCTCCTGGCGCATCCTCCTCGCCGACCTCGTTACCGCCTGGGAAGCCCTCCAGCGCGGCGAGGCCCCGCGCTTCACCACCCCTGCCGGCTCACCGCGCCGCTGGGCACAACGCCTCACCGCCGCGACGCGCTCGGCCGCCGCCGCTGCCGAAGGCCCCTACTGGCTCGATCCGGCGCGGCGCGGCATCCTCCCCCTGCCGCTGGCCCCATCGGCGCCGGCCGAGACGGCTCGGGTGCGCCTGACACGGGACGAGACCGGCCGGCTCCTCCGCGCCCTGGCCGCCGGCGGGTTCCGCATCGATGCCGCGCTCCTCGCCGCCCTGGCGCACGCCGTCCGCGTCTGGACCGGCGAGCGGCGGCTCCTCTTCGACATGGAGGGGCACGGCCGCGACGCCGCCCCCGCCGGTTTGGACGCCACCGGCACGGTCGGCTGGCTCGCGACCCTCTTCCCGCTCCTCGTCGAGCTGCCGGCGAGCGACGCCGACGCTCCCGAGGCCGCGCTCACCGCCGCGGTCACGGCTCTCCAGGCCGTACCGCGCGGCGGCGCCGGCTACGGCCTGCTGCGCTATCCGCCGCCCGACACCGTGGACGCCGACCGCCGGCTGGCGCGGGAGCTGGCCGCGATGCCGCAGGCCCAGGTGCTCTTCAACTACCTTGGCCAGCTCGACCGCGGCCTTCCGGCCGCCGCCCCGTTCACCCTGGCCGGCGAATCGCCCGGCGCGCCGCGCGACCCCGCCGACCGCCACGGCTACGCCGTCGAGATGCACGGCGGCCTCCGCGCCGGCCGCCTCGACCTCACCTGGTCCTTCGCCGGGGTACGCCCACGCCGCCTCCAACATCGCCTGCTCGCCGACTTCCGCACCGCGCTCGCCGGCTTCGGCGCCCTCGCCTCCCCCATGCCTGGGCGGCGCGAGGAGGCCACTGCCGCGCTCTCACCGATGCAGGCGCTCATGCTGCGCGAAAGCCTCGCCGCCCGCGGCTCCGGCATCTACATCGTCCAGCTCAGCCTGCGCCGCGCCGGCACCCTCGACGCCGCCGCCCTCGAGGCCGCCTGGCGGCGCCTCGTCGGCCACCACAAGATCCTCCATACCGCCATCCTGCGCGACGGCGTGCCGCGCGCGCTCGTCCTCCCCGGCGTCGGCGGCGGCTTCACCCATCGCACCCTGCACGGCCTGGCCCCCGCTGCGGCCGCCGCCCGCCTCCGCCGTCTGGCGCGCCACGAACGCACCGCCGCCGCGGCCCTCGCCGCGCCGCCCCTGGTGCGCCTGGCCGCGGTCGACCTCGACGCCGCTCTCCACCACCTCGTCCTGACCGCCCACCACCTGGCCGTGGACGGCTGGTCCCTGGGCCTCCTTCTCCGCGATCTTTTCGGCTTCTACAGAGACGCCATCGGTGCAACCGGCACCACCGGCACACCCGGCAACACCCCGCTCACGGAAGCCGCCGCACCGGCGCCCCCCTTCAGCCGCTATCTCGCCTGGCTCGCCGCCCAGGACCCCGCCCCCGCCGCGGCCGCCTGGCGCCGCCATCTGGCCGGCTTCACCCCGGCCCCGATCGCCACCGCGAGCATCCCCTCTGCCCCGCCCCGCGCCGCCGACCTCGTCGTGCGCCACGCCACCCTCGACCCCACCGCCACCGCCGCCTTAACCGACTTCGCCCGCCGCCACCGCCTGACCCTCAACACCCTCGTCCAGGGCGCCCTCGCCCTCACCCTCGCCCACCACACCGCGGCCACCGACATCCTCTTCGGCGCCATCACCGCCGATCGCCCCGCCGACCTCCCCGGTGCCGATGCCATCGTCGGCCCGCTCCTCAACGTGCTGCCGGTGCGCGTCGCCATCCCCACCAGCACTCCGCCCACCGCCGCCTGGTTCTCCGCACTCCAAGACCGCCAGGCCGCCATGCGCCACCACGCCCACCTCTCCCCCGCCGCCCTGCACGCCGCCAGCGGCCTCCCTGCCGGCATCCCGCTCTTCGACACCCTCCTCGCCTTCGAGAACTACCCGGTGGACACCGCCCTCGCCGCCCCGGCCGGCGATCTCCGCCTCCTCGCCACCGCCGCCCACGACCGCAGCCACCATCCACTGACCGTCATCGTCCACCCCGGCCCCACCCTCCGCCTCCAGACCCTCCACGACCGCCGCCGCCTGCCCACCCCCCTCGCGGCCCGTCTCCTCCCCGACCTGCTGGAGCGTCTGCGTGCGCTATGATCGAAAAGCCCGAGGATCTCAGACGCCTTGCCCCGAGCCGTCAGATCTTGTGAGGCGGTCCTCTTATGGACGATCGCGGTCGCGTTCCTGTACGAGGCGGACCGGCAGGGAGGCCCGCCGGGGACGAAAGCCGAGCACGAACCGCAGGACGGAATTACTTGAGCCAGAGCTCCGAGAGCCGACCGCGACCCAGCAGCCGTAACCGCGGCGCGCCGCGAGTCAGCTCGAGGTCTGCCGAGTTGGACGGCGGCGGAGGGTTCAACTTCGAAGATCTCGTAGCGGGCCCTTGCCTCGCTGACATGCTGCTCGGCAAGCAGTCTCTGGACCGTGGGGTTCCCCAGCCGATAACCAGGGTTGGTTGGCAGGTGAGGCAGGAGGGATGGCTGCTCAACGATCTGCTGCTCACCCTGGGCAAGGCCGAGCCGTCTGCTGGCCGCATGGCCGTATCAGTAAAACGCAAACGACAGGTGACGAGGAGGGGCTTCCCTACGGATTTCATCCATGACGCGTGGGCGCATTGGCTGCACCGGGGGACCGATGTCTTCGATCGAGACCACGATTTCCTCGCCATGATGACGGGCCAACTCGCGGAAGATGTCGTCGACGCATGGCACGACCTGCTCGACCAAGCACTGCTTAACGACGATGACGACGGGCTAGCGGAACGTTTCACCTCACAGGTGGGCGGCATCAAGGCTGCTCTTTTTGGCAGTCTTCAGTGTCCCTCCGAATTCCAGGACCATGACCTGTGCGGCGCGGTGGAGCGGACTCAACGGGTGCAGCTCTTGCGCCGCATTCGCCTCTATCGTCGGGACTTTCGCTCTGGGTCCTCGCCGGCCGAGGGCCAGGTAATCGAAGTCTGCCGAGCCGCTCTCGAAAGCCAGGATTCCGCCGAGGCCGGTAGCATGTGGTCGCGCCTCATCCAAATGGCGAGCGAGCGGCGGCCCAAAGGCGGGGCACTGACACGCCAGACGCTCCTACGTGAGCTCGCCGATTCATTCCGGCTGCTGGAACTACCTGATCATCGCGCCGCCTGGCAGCGGCTGAACCGCCTCGCCGAGGAGGCTTTGTCGAGAGTCAGCTGCTCGGTTGGGAGAAGCCAGACCTTGCCGCGTGCGGCGGTGTTGCGCGAGATCCAGTCCCACCTTGGGCCAGCGCGACTGACCTTGCTGGCTGGAGAGCCGGGAGCCGGCAAGTCGGCGCTCGCAAGAATCTGCTGCCAGTCCTGGCAAGGTGGACGTGCGCTATGGCTGGATGGGGAAGAGGTGTTGAGCTTAGAGCGGCATCTCCAGCTCGGCCGGCCGGTGGTCGATCTGTTGGAACAGGCGTCGGGTCGAGGGCTCTTGGTGCTCGATGCGCTGGAGCGCTGGTCGGACCAGGCGTTGCAGTGCGCGGCGAAATGGATCGAGGTCTGCGCCAAGAACGGAAATTGGTCTGTGCTCGGCACAGTCCGGAGCAGACACCAGAGACGGGTGCTGGATGCGCTCGATGGACAGGTTGAGGCACCGGCGAGGGTGGATATCCCGGAGCTCGACAACCAGGAATTGAGGCTCCTGATGGATGAGCTCGCCTGGTTGCGTCCACTTGCTGGACGCGGAGATACCATCGTACTATTGCGTAATCTGAAGGCGCTCGACTGGCTGGATTTGTCCTTCTCTTCGAAGGCGCCGGGGAGCGCAGAGAGGTGGCTGACCTCCTCTGACGTCATCGACACCTTGTGGGAGCGGTGGACGGGCTCAGACCACGAACGCCACTCTCGGGGTGAGCTGATGAAGAAGCTAGCGCGGATAGAGGCGGAATCCATGCGGTCGAGCGTCGGCCGCTCGCAGCTGACCTCGGACGAGCTAAGGGTTCTCGGAAGTCTTGAGCTCTGCGAAGTGGTAAGGATATCTCCTGAAGACCGAGTGTCTTTCCGGCATGACCTGGCAGGAGATTGGGCACGGTTACGGTTGCTGCTCGAGAGAGAGACCGAAGGCCTCCTGGGTACCCAGATCGTAGATCTGGCACGTCTGCCCCGATGGGAGGCTGCGATTCGCCTATATGGTGAGCGCTTGCTCGAGAAGGGCGATGCGGAGGCGAGTCAGTGGTGTGCTCTGTATGATTCCGTGTCCGAGCAGAATGCTCCGACTGCTGCTGTGACGCAGGACCTCCTGCTTGAGAGCGTCTTCTCGGCAAGCGGTGCTACGGCATGACTTGAGAGCCTCTGGGTGCGCCTTACGGCAGATCGAGGAGAGCTCCTGAAGCGCCTGTTACGCCGTTTCCTGTTCGTGGCGACCATACCTGATCCGACGATCTCAGAGGTCGAGACCGACGAAGAGTTGAAGAGAGCGGTACGCGCGTTCTGGCGGCGGCCCTACCGCCCGCTCTGGGGAGCGGTCCTCAAAACGCTGCACACGCATCGGGCTGAGGTCGCGGAATTGGCCCCGGACCTCACTGCCAAGGTCTGCCAGCTATGGCTGCAGTTTTCAAGCTCGGGTGCGAGAGGGAGGAAGGAAGCAGCAGAAATTGCTGTGGGCATGGCTCAGGCCGTTCACGGGGGAAAAACGAATTCGGGGCGCCGAGGCGTCGCGGAAGAACCGAAGCACCAAGAGGTCCTGGAGGCAGCTCTATGGGCGGCCTCAGAGCTCCCGGACGAGGTGTCCACGCTCGCCCTCCAACTTGCCCGTCGCCAGGGCGAGCCGTCAGCGGATGCGAGCTCACCAGCGGGAGCGATGAGGCCGAACTCAGGTGCCGACCCAGTCTTCCTCCCTCCGCGTGTTGGCCGACGGTGGCCTCGTGTTCCGGACGGGCCGCGGGAGCGCGTCGATGTAACGCTGCAGACAACGGTGCTCACTACAAACGCTCTCGCCGGGCTCATCCGCGGCCGGCCGCAGGTCGCGCGCGAGGTGTTGTTGGCCTGCTGCCTGAAGGAACCAGGACGCATTCAGGATGCCAGATCTCTTGGCACTGTGGAACGATTCAGCAGGCCTGGGAGCGCCGGCGCAGCGGCCATGTACTTCCAAGGACCGTTTCTATCCTTCCTCTGGGGAGATCCCGGCGAAGGTCTGGAGACCATTCTACGCCTGGTGAATCAGGCCACCGCAAACTGGGCGGCGCTCCAAGAAGGGGAGGCTCGTGGCCTGGTTCCCTGGGCCGAGATGGACAGGTGGATCGGGGATCAAGAAGTCTATGCCTGGTATCGCGGTCATGGCTCTGCGGTCGTATTGGCTTCGGCGTTGATGGCCCTCGAGAAGTGGCTCTACGACAGAGTCGATGCGCAAGAGGATGTCGGCCCCGCAATCCGTAGGATCTTCGCCGGCTCGCGTTCTGTGTCCTTAGCAGGGGTCCTCGTGGCGCTCGCCAAGAAACATCCGGAGCTCCTGCAGAACGAGCTGGATCCGTTGTTGTCCGCGTGGCCCCTCTATCGGTGGGACGCTGCCGTTACTGAACGAGAGGAGTATCGCTTCGACCTTCCAGATCTGTTTCATCTCGGAGCGAGCCTCTACGAGGTGGCGCGGCAATGGCACATCATGGCGCACCGGCGCCAAGACCTACTTTCTCTCGTAGTAGACCTCTTCCTGGCCAAGCCAGAGATCAGAGAAGGATTTGAGTCGATCCGAGCTCGTTGGGGAACTCTATTAGTTGGAGAACAGCTCGGGTCCTCGCGGGAGCTCCGAGAGCTGATCGCGGTCTTCGACCCAGGAAACCATCACCGCGAGGAACGACCGGATGGCTCCATCGAGTGGACTTTCACCTGGCCAGAGAGCCTGTTGGAGGCCAACCGGGACCCTCTCGCCGCAGCAGAGACGATCCGTATCCGAGCTCTGGCTCTTGAGGAACGCTGCCAAAGCCTGCTTGCGGAGCGTGGCGCTCTGCCGGCGCAGATGTCTGAAAGGATCTGGCAGGAGTTGCACGCCCTTGAACAGATGGTGGATGAGGGAACGTGCGACTCCAGGTTAGCTGCCTACGCTATCTGCACGGGGACCGCCGCCCTTCTGTCTCGGGCACGTGAGTGGATGGATGAAGATCCAAGTCGACGCCTTTGGTGTCGCGAGCGGCTCGTCCCGATGGTCATAGACCTTCGCTGTGCGGAGACTGACGGGACCCTCCCCGGGTTGGTACGATGGCCCTTGTCAGCAGCGGTGGCGGGAGTCGCTCTCCTCGCGGGAGATTTGGAGGATGTCTCGGTCCGTCAGATCGTGGCGAGGTTGATCGTCCACTGGCGAGAAGGAGTGGCACAGGTCGCGCTGGAGCAAGCCTTCCGCGAGAGGTCTGAGCTTCGTGATGACTGGTCCAGAATACGGAATCTAACCATCAGGCAAGCCGCACTCCGGTCCATCGGACGGCCTCAGGGAGCAGGGGAGATGGATCTCTTGGGACGCTGGGCCTCCCGCCTGGAGCGCTGGTTTGTCGAGCGGAAGATCCCGGCCCGGAGCCTGAGCTGGGAGAGGCTCGGGCTGTTGGCACGTCGGATCCGCAACCGGCTGCATGAGAGGGAGGAAAGGAACCGTGTCGACGAGTTCGAACCGCAGGAGTTCTTCCCCCTCATGGAATCTCATCCTGGGCTCGATCTCCCGACGCTCCAGGCTGCTTTCGACTGGCTCCCCCGGCTGGCCGTAGCGGCCGGCGTCGGGGAGCGTGAGGAATGGATTGACCTTCACCGTGAGCTGCTCGAAGTGGCTCTAAGAATGCGGCAGAGGATCGATGAAGAGAGTGGGCAGGTCGCCGATATCGTGGAGAGCTGGACAGAGGGGCTGCTGTCGGAATATCAGCGATGGCTCTTCCCTCGGCTTGCCCGGTTGATCCCACAGCTGAGAACAGCGGAAGAACGGAGAGGAGTCTGGGAGCCGATCCTTGGCGAGAGTGGCAGATCGGCTTTTCGTTCCGTCGAGAGCTTTCTGATGATCTGGTTCTCGGAAGGAACGAGTGCCGCAGACGACCCTGAGGTGTTCGTTGAATGTTGGGGAGAGATGATCGACTATGGGCTTGCGCTTACCGACTCTGCTTTCGAGACAGTGGAGCTGATGGGGTTACGTTGGGGAGCTGCGGTGATCGGTAGAGAAGAGTACCGCTTGGCTTTGAGAAAACTGCTCCCGCTCTTCGAGCGCTGGGCGAATGAGGACTTGGCGGCTCCGCAGGCAGCCGAGCACCTGGCGCGGTTCCTCGTGAGGCCGGCGGCGCGCGACTTCCTCTGCCCTGCTCTTCTCTGGATGCAACCCGTGATGCACGCATGGGAGGTAGGGTCTGCCGAGATACGTGCGGAGCTGAGAGAGGGGCTCACAAGGTTCCTGGACGTTTGCTGGAGGTATGAAGGGCATCGAGTTCGGGACAAGGGGAACCTCAAGGATGCCTTCCTGGAGCTGCTGGGATGGGTCGCACAGGGAGGGGATGCGACGGCTCTTGAGCTTCGGGAGCGAGTGCGACAGGCTCTGTAAGACCCGGCCGTCGAGCTCATCCGCCCCGAGCCTACCAGCCTTCCCGCCGGGAGGGACCTACGCCGTCGAGATGCACGGCGGCCTCCGCGCCGGCCGCCTCGACCTCACCTGGTCCTTCGCCGGAGTACGCCCACGCCGCCTCCAACATCGCCTGCTCGCCGACTTCCGCACCGCGCTCGCCGGCTTCGGCGCCCTCGCCTCCCCCATGCCTGGGCGGCGCGAGGAGGCCACTGCCGCGCTCTCACCGATGCAGGCGCTCATGCTGCGCGAAAGCCTCGCCGCCCGCGGCTCCGGCATCTACATCGTCCAGCTCAGCCTGCGCCGCGCCGGCACCCTCGACGCCGCCGCCCTCGAGGCCGCCTGGCGGCGCCTCGTCGGCCACCACAAGATCCTCCATACCGCCATCCTGCGCGACGGCGTGCCGCGCGCGCTCGTCCTCCCCGGCGTCGGCGGCGGCTTCACCCATCGCACCCTGCACGGCCTGGCCCCCGCTGCGGCCGCCGCCCGCCTCCGCCGTCTGGCGCGCCACGAACGCACCGCCGCCGCGGCCCTCGCCGCGCCGCCCCTGGTGCGCCTGGCCGCGGTCGACCTCGACGCCGCTCTCCACCACCTCGTCCTGACCGCCCACCACCTGGCCGTGGACGGCTGGTCCCTGGGCCTCCTTCTCCGCGATCTTTTCGGCTTCTACAGAGACGCCATCGGTGCAACCGGCACCACCGGCACACCCGGCAACACCCCGCTCACGGAAGCCGCCGCACCGGCGCCCCCCTTCAGCCGCTATCTCGCCTGGCTCGCCGCCCAGGACCCCGCCCCCGCCGCGGCCGCCTGGCGCCGCCATCTGGCCGGCTTCACCCCGGCCCCGATCGCCACCGCGAGCATCCCCTCTGCCCCGCCCCGCGCCGCCGACCTCGTCGTGCGCCACGCCACCCTCGACCCCACCGCCACCGCCGCCTTAACCGACTTCGCCCGCCGCCACCGCCTGACCCTCAACACCCTCGTCCAGGGCGCCCTCGCCCTCACCCTCGCCCACCACACCGCGGCCACCGACATCCTCTTCGGCGCCATCACCGCCGATCGCCCCGCCGACCTCCCCGGTGCCGATGCCATCGTCGGCCCGCTCCTCAACGTGCTGCCGGTGCGCGTCGCCATCCCCACCAGCACTCCGCCCACCGCCGCCTGGTTCTCCGCACTCCAAGACCGCCAGGCCGCCATGCGCCACCACGCCCACCTCTCCCCCGCCGCCCTGCACGCCGCCAGCGGCCTCCCTGCCGGCATCCCGCTCTTCGACACCCTCCTCGCCTTCGAGAACTACCCGGTGGACACCGCCCTCGCCGCCCCGGCCGGCGATCTCCGCCTCCTCGCCACCGCCGCCCACGACCGCAGCCACCATCCACTGACCGTCATCGTCCACCCCGGCCCCACCCTCCGCCTCCAGAC
>Ga0137403_10006768_pt1 | contig 13081 bp, 3 predicted proteins | sample CZOMad2_1_16fung_FD_122057 | JGI IMG/M metagenome (GOLD analysis project Ga0137403, IMG submission 122057) | Vadose zone soil fungal communities from Angelo Coast Range Reserve, California, USA - CZOMad2_1_16fungal (Hybrid Assembly) | ecosystem: Environmental > Terrestrial > Soil > Vadose zone... | reverse complement strand
ACCAAGTCGACTAAATGATAAATTAGAAACGTCTCTCCAATCATCACCAAGAAGAACAGGCATCGAATTTTCTTCTACTACTGCAACATTTGTAACAGTCTCTACAAATGGTCCGAACTGAAATTTGAACTCTGGAAGTATACCCAAGATGTTAACAGGTTGGTTTCCAGCTCCAATCAGTCGATGTTTACCTTCAGATGGTTTGATCATAGTCTGTTGAAGTTTCTCACTTAGATACTTTTTCACAACAACTGTTATAGTTGCACCACTATCATCACAAGCATACATTTTAATGCCATCAACTATGATGTTAAATACAGCTCTAGGTACTTTCAAGTACGAGTGTGGAATTTGAATCAATGCACATTGAGCTTGTTCAGATGGTTCAGATGTTAAATCAGCTGATTGAGCTGATTGTTCTGTTTGATCAGAATCATCTATGCTGTATGCATATTCTAAGAACTCTTCAATTTCTTGAATATGTTCCTCAGAGAATCATTCCAGTGTCACCTGTTTCTACTGGTTCAGTTCCATTAGTACTGAAATAAGCTTCAAGTATTTGTTGAGCAGTATGTTTGCTTGGAAATCCTTTGCTTTTAGCAGAGGTAGTGTCTTTTGATGTATCAGGTGTTTTAGCAACATATTTCGGACACTTTCCAAATGGATGTCCAGGATTGTTAAGCATGCAAATTCGGCATAAGCCTTTCATGTTATAATCAGTCTTGGATGGTGGTGGTTGATATTTTTGAGTTGGTGCTGAATTCGGCTTGTAAGCTGAAGTAGGAGTTGGTTTTTGATATTTCCCAAATCTTCCTCTCAAATAGTTACCAACTAAAGCGCTTGCATTAGCGTTTTTGTTTTGATTGGCTTTAGACCCCTCCGGTTGTTTGGAGACACTTGTTCCACCAAGTGTTCTTGAAGTCTTGTCAAGTTTCTCTTGTAGAAGCTTAGGAGCATAATGTAGCTTTTTAGCTGCATCTGGATCAGTTCTATCAAACTCCAGTAAGACGGCCTCCAAAGTGTCTTCATCAGCTGGTTTATTAGAAGCAATTGGAATTTGGAACTGCTTGATCAGCCCTTCACGCACAAAATCAATCCTTTCAGAAACTGTTAATGTGTCATAGTGAGGATGTTTCTGTATGAAAGTTAGCATACGAATATAGTAACTACTACAGGTTTCCAAAGGCTGTTGAACACACCCTTTCACAACATCATGCCATTGACTAAGTGTTAATGGATGTGTGAAATATTTCTTCACAGCTGCAACCCATTCAGGCCAAGTCTTAAACCGTTTACCTTTAACAGTATGCCAAGATCTAGCTTCCCCATCCAGTTTAGAAATAGCTTGATGAAGCTTTTCGTGATCTGTCCATTTCAGCAATAAAGCTGCAGGCTCAAAATAAACTGTTAGCCACATTCGAATTGGTAAGTTGGGATTACCATCAAATTTAGGCATTGAAGAAGTCATGTCTGGATTTAATCTGACTTCAGTGCCAGCTGCAAAAGTGGTGTTATGTTGTAAATTTTGCTGTCCAATAGCAATATTTTGAAGTATGTCCGTTTGCTGTCTTAAAATTTCATGCATAGGATCAATATTGCTATTTGAATGCTGTCTAGCATTTCTAGCATCTGTTAATGTATATTGCTGTGGAGCAATATTTTGCACAACAGGTTGAACAACAGGTTGAGAACCAGTTGAGTCAACTGATTGTTGTTGATTTTGCAAATTTTGCTGCTTCAACCTAAGTTGATCAAGTTTAGATTGCTCTATAGCAAGCTGAATTGCTGCTTGTTCTGATCGAATGTTTTGCAATTCGTCATAATTAGCAGGTATCATCTCTTCAATATGAGGTTGTTTGCTTCGATGTTTAGCAGGAACAAGTTGACTTTGACTCTTACTTCCTTCTCCTGGTGAGATTCGATTTGTAGATCCCCCCTCCGGGTGGTCCACATTCGAACTAGCTACAGAGCTAGTTTCGGATTGAGTACCTGTAGGCTTAATATCGCTCTTCCGAAATAACGTACATAGTGCCCTCCACATCCAGCAGAATATCACCATAATGTAATTGCATATGCAACCCAAAACAGGAACCCTGAATATTTTAGCTCTTTGTGTACTATTGTGACCTTCTGTACGCTCGGCTGCACACCTCTCAGCTGTTCCGACACTAACATCTGGAGCAGTGGAAGTTTTAGTAGAAACAGAGTCAATTTGTTTTGCTTTAGATCGACGCCTTCCACTAGAAGCAGAAGAAGATGGATTAATTTTTGGTTTAGCAGGAACACGCCTACCTTTAATGTAAGAACCATCCATCAATTGCATAGTGACAAATTCTCCCTCAGAAGAACTACTTTCACTAGATTGTGAAATTGCTTTTTGAGCAACTTGTGGTGTAATAGCAGGTGTAGCTGTTGGTAAATCATCTGGACTCCAATTAGTTACATTACCCCAATCTACTCTAGGTCTACGTGAAGTAGGCCCAGCACTAACAGGTGTTTCAGGTTGAGCTGTTTGAGTAGGTGGTCTAATAGGAACTTGCGCATTTAAATCCACTCTAGAAGTCGATTGAGCAATTGGAACAGGTATCACAGGGGTATCAACACCTAACCTTCTTTCCATTTCAGTTTCCATTTCAGATAATGTAGCTGGATTTTCCAATGGCAAACCTTTAGCTTTTCGAATTTCATCTTCATGTCTCTTGTTTTGCGCATCAGTCAATGATTTCATTTTAGCATTGAAGTTCTGATTTACAATCATATTGATCATGCGCATTTTGGTACAAGTTGGTGAAACTGTAGTCGCAAGATATTTGGTTAGAAAATTATGCAAAGTACGCTTATAGAGCATACTCAATTCGTTTACATTCGTAGTGTCAACAGAACAATTAAATGTCTCACCTTCACAGCACGGAATGTAACCTTTCTTGAATTGTTCGCTATCATTTTCAACGGTTGGTATCGTAATATCGAGCGCCTCCTCATGATATGGCGGATCATCAGCTAATTGAGCTGGTGTAGGTGCAGGTGTATCACCATTCGGCATTGTAACAAAATTGATAATAAATCGAAACAAGAGTAGTATATATCGAGTTATAAATTGACAAAATCGGTATAATAAATAAAATAACGCGAATATCGATAATACGAAACAAAAAATGAGAATGCACAACACTAGTTTACCAGCGAATGTGAAATGAGTCTCAATGATAATTATCGATTATTCGATACAACTATTAGTCGTATAATTAATAATAATAACGGTAGAATCGAATGAATGGAATCAAAGTATTTAAAATCAAAAGTAAAATTAAAGCTTGAGTCTCCGTATATGAATATTCAAGGCAAATCTGTAGAGCTAGGAACCAAGAAAATGTAAATAAAAAAGTTTGGATCTGAGCTCCAAGACCCAAAGGCATTGAACATCTGCAACGAAAATGGAAATAACAAGAAATAAACATGAAACCAATGAATTAAGCTATAAGCCCAATGTTTCGTTTTATTTAAATATAACCAAAAACTCACAAAACAATAGTCGTAACTTTCGACAACGATTTTTCTGAAACAAAAACAAACAAGTGATTAAATACTGAGAACATAAGAAATATAATAAGTAACAAAGTACAAACGATAACATATCTAGTCATTCATTTCAAATGCTCAAACAAATTGTTAATTTAATCAAAACAATCTCTTCAACACGGGTTGAAATATTTCAGAAAAACATTCGATTCTATTAAATAATATGGGTTACAAACAAAATTATAAAAGTAACAATACAAAAACATTTACATCTCCCATTTGAAAAACTAAATTATCCTCATCTAACTACAAAGCTAAATATAATCGTTTTCCAAATCTTTCACAAAATGCTACAAGCATTTTATAAATTTATTTTACAAAGAGATTGTTAGAAACAATTTATTTAATTTTGCTAAGTAAAATAATCGGAATAGTATGTTTTAATTTATTACAAATATTCGGCTAGAAGCAGAATGAGTAATAGAAATTGTTATCAAACAATTTAATCAAGTGGCAACACTGTACCATTAGCTGCTTGCTCTTCCCATTTGCGATTGAAACGTTGAATAGCTGTCATCAAACGTCTTTGTCCACTCTTGGAAAAGTGCATCCCATCCGGGGCATCGTAATTATAAACGAGCTTTCGCAACCTTCTGCAAAACCTGTATCTGTATGGGCGAAACAGGCGAGGACTGACACGTCTAGTCTTCTTAAGGTCTTTGCTCACGTAGAATGCAGTGAAATGGTTGATGATGTTATTGCATTGCAACTTATGGCTAGCTAAGCGTTTAACCAGGGCAATTTGCTTAGGAGCAAACTGTTTATGTCGTGTAACAGGACTGCCTTTCTGATCATTCCTGGCATGTTTACTTGGTCTTGGAATTGTTAACAACTGGATCTTCCTGATGTGAGGACTGCGAATTAATCTGGTTAGAATGTATTCAAGGCAGATTAGCAGAAATCTCAGAGAATTGTTTCGATCAAAATTGTTTAACCCTAACAATATAACAATCTCAGGAGCCATGATGTGTGGTATCATTTCGTCTGTGATCCAAGTGAACATGTTAGCAGTTTCAATTAAACCGTTACCACGCCATGATAAACTTCTAATTTGGCCACCAGCTGGAACTAAGTTTACCACTGTCTCACTATATTCCTCTAGCAAGTCCATGGTGTTACTGTCTCCAATCCACGTCATCCCATCATGAATGGCGGTGTCTAAATTTGGTAGACTAACCATGAGAGCAGGAATTTGTTTGACAAAGGGCCTACCAGGTCCTTGGTATTCTTCTCCGTATGTTATTGGATCTTTTGGATGAATAACATTTCCAGCCTCGTCAACTTCGTCTTCTTTACGTCTGTAAATTTTCAGAGCAGGACAATCAATGCTGTAATCTCTTCTTTCTTCTGGAGCAGCAGGGGTCAGATCTCTGTGTAAATATCCCCTTTCCCTTAACTGGAACTTGATTGCGTATTCGATTTGTTTAGCTCTGGAAAGTTGCGTAAACCAGTAACCTGCATCTTTTCCTTTACGCAATAATGCTTGTTGACCTGGGATATCATAGTCAGTCCAAGGAAACTGCTCACCAGCAGCATTTTCAAGTGTGAAATACTCCTTGTCTTGGCTGTTAACTCCCCACTGTGCGTAACCTCTTTCCAGTAATGTAGGATCATCTATATCTGCGATTTCATTGTTATCATGAATGTCTTCGCAATAAATGATGTCAACTGGACGCCATCTTTGATCGCGTTGAGTACGAACTGGTCTAATTTCAGCATTGCGTCTAGGTAGGTTAGGTCTATGAAGTTGTTCTCTATTTTGCTGTATAGCAAAATGTCTTTGTTGTTGCAATTCGGGATCGTATGGCTCAACTTCAGGACTGTGATCAGCATGACGTCTGTTTTGATTTTGATTCCTGTTTCGATTAGTATTAACAGGTCTCGACTGAGTAGCTGATTGTCTATCTGATTGTTGGTGTTGTTGAGGTGGGTAATTACGATTGCGATTTGCTGAGTTAGCACGAGCTGATTGAGCTTGTGATTGTGAATTATAATCGCCACGAGCTGACTGAGCTTGCGAGTAATTTGATCGATTACCAGAATTACTGCGATTATAGGGATGTTGATTTCCTCTATTTCCACTGGAAGCGCTAGCTGCTGGAGCTGGCGGTGGTCTAACTGGAGGTAGTGGAGGTGGTACAGGATTCTGTCCAAGTCCAAACGGCATTTGCTGATAACTAGGAGGTAATGGCGGCTGTACGGGTGCCATATGCGGATATTGCTGCATTAACAAACTCTGATAGTTATAGAAAGCTGCCTGTACTTGATACTGACGAAGTAGTTCATCATGATTGATTACAGGTGCTTGATCAGCATTGCTTGGTCTCACAGTTGGTCCAGGTTGGAATTGAGGTCGTGGTAAAGACGGGTAATTTGGTTGATTATTTACGAAAGCAGGTGAAACTTGATGAATCATTTGTTGAATGCTTTCAAAGTCAATCCCGGCTTTATTAGACTTATATTGCTTTTTAGCAATATTATTTAACATCTCGATGGTTTGAGGATCAAGTTGATTCTGTAATGTATCAATCGGTCTTTCACCTGGAATACGCTTAGCAGGTTTCACTTCGTCTTGTTTGAGTAATTGAAGTGTTTTGTAATCAAACCCTCTTTCAACTTCCTTCTGATCTTGTCTAGCGCGAAATTCTCGCCACTTTCGCTGTTGTGAAGTTGAAGCGTTTCGTTGTTGTGACTTCTGTTGTTTGTTATCAATAACGTCACGTAGGTCGACGGTACGTGTTAAAGGGCGACCTCTTTCGTAACTGTGTCCAACAGGTCGTTCAGGTGTAGATTCTCGATAGAAAGATACATTAGGATCTAGAATAGGTTTAGCAGTTGCTTGAGCAACTGGTTGTTGTTCCCATCGATTAACAGATCGATCTCTTCTCTTCTCGAGTAAGGAACGCTTTTCGTTAATTTGAACGAAATCAGGTGAAGGGTTACGTCGAGTACCTGTATAGTTGCGTGATTTGCACATCAACTTTTCACCTTCGATGCTTTTGCTAGCCACCCTCTTGTTGTTATCATTCAAACCTCTTGGTTGTTGTAGGTTGAAAGCTCGACGTGATTTCAAAGGATTATTTGGCTTGCTTGCGTCGATATCGCGTTGCTTATGTCGTTCAAGTTGATCGTCCATCATCTGCTGTTTAAGATTAATCGATTCTTGGTTAGATTGCTCAGTAGCAATTTGATCGTGAAACGTAAAGTCGTTTATACCATGCACAGTGACAGTAAAATTAGTTGAAGGATCATCTTCATCACCAGTATCAACAAATTCTAAATTATAATCGGCTACCTTAGCTGATTCTTTCGCTGATTCTCGAGCTTCGTGTTCGTCTAACTCTCGATAGATTCGCTCTCGACGTTCGTTGTTAATCTCGACGTCCATCTTTTCGAGTGAAGAAGGTGCTGTAAGCGCCTTATTGTTGTCGTCGTCTAATTCCATTTCTTCGACTGCATCTGTAATTGATAAGTCACCTTCTGAATTAACTTTCGTTAATTTCGGAATCGTAAAAGAATTATCAAATACAATCGATTCATCAGGCTTTAAAGCTCGATCTAGAATAGACTTACGTTCTTGTGAAGCTGCAATTGATTTTGATCGACGTTTGTCGATATTGCGCTTGTTGCGGTGACGTTTAGAATTAACTGTTTGAGCTAATTTAGGTGTTGATTTTGTCACGTTCGGTATTGGTTTCGGTTTGTTCACCTTGCCACAATCGGGAAACCGTTTGTCAAATCCATGATGTTTCGGGTCAAGTTGAAATGGTCTGGTAACTGGTTCATAACCCTTTGGTGGTTTAGGGCATTGTTTAACCGTTGAAGCAACGTGTGGCACATTTGACTTCGTTACGAGTGAACCCGAAATTAGATTACGATTTCGCCTCTCTTGATCGATTGATTCCCGTGATCTTTCGGGGCTAGAAGCGTGTCGTAAAATTGGTGTCATTGTCAGGTGTCGCTCATCTGGTTCGTCATCATCCGGTGGTCGTATCGGAGATGCTTCTGGCTTCTTTCCTCCTTCAGCCATCACAGATGAACTCTGTTTAAAACAGAATAGTAGAAATCGGTTAATTTCGCTAATTAAGCAAAATATTTTAATATTTAAATCATAAATTAACTTAAACATCATACAGAATTAATCGGTTACTTAGCAATAAGCTAAATTGTCATAATTTGATATAGTCATAATCGGATATAATTAATAATATAAATATCATCATTAAACGTAAAGCTTAATACAAATGGAGATCGGCTGATTTCATATCAGATCTAAATTCACTACCAAACGTAAATTTAGTAATAGGTACATTAAAAACCCGAGTAAAGTTTAAAACATGTCTACTAGATATGTATATTGCATACATCACCACACATATTGGATGTCTCAATTTAGCTAGATCGATAACTCGTGCACAAATTAGGGTTTACACGGTTAACATATCCCCTTCATTCTCTTGAAATAACGACAATTTAAACTCATCAGGATAGGCACAAAAACCCTGTTTATATGGAATAAGTATCGCTCAAGAATGAATGGACAACTAGCTACAAAGCTAATTATTGCTAATTAACATAATAGCCAATTGACAGCTTTTATGATCTCATGGTAGAATTTAGATGGTAATTTAAATAATAAAATAACATAATACGATTAATTCGGTTAAATTTCTCATTCTAAAACCAAATCTCTCAAAGTAGGCAATTAAATACGTAATACCATATTCAGAATTCATATATCCGGCCATCCAATGACTCAGTAGATATACAAATGCTCAAATTAAGTAACAAGTTCCAATTCTATAAAAGATCAGTAGATTTTAGTCGTCTGCATTTTCAACAAGAACAACGTACTCAAATACTCGGTCAATTAACATGAAATATGTACGTAATCTGTCTAAATATAATGCCACAGATAATCGCTAACTTAAAAATCAACGGGTAAATAATAAATGGGCAGTTATTAGTTAATAACTGATTTGATATAACATAATACATGCGAGCAAGAAACGAGCAATTACGAGCATGCTTGATAAATGACATGATAGAATACGAGATCGTTTGCACTCAATATTAATTAATTACCTCCACTAGTCGAATCCTTAACGCTTTTGGCAACTGCTCGGCTCCTTCTTCGAAGATGGAGAGTTCCCACGATCGTTAATTATTGAATAAATCCTCGTAGACTTTCACTGAAAGCAAAAGAAGTAGGTAATTAATATGAGCTTATGCAAAACGGCCATTGAGAAACGATTGCATTTAGATCGTGCAATATCTCAAATTTTCGCCGATCGATAAATCGGTCAAAATAACGTCTATTGAGGTTCCAAATATACCGGCAGGACCGGCTAATCGTGAATTAGTGAATAGCGACTGCGCCATGTAGAGATTAAGGGGATTAGTGGGCTGAAATAATGCAAAATCTTACCTCAATGAGAGAAACACAACCACGGCAAATCTCGTCATAAAAATTCTATCTCGTTTATTCAGCAACGTTCGACATTTAGGTTATTTGAGAATAACCTCGATATAGTAAACAATGTATATTATTCCTAATAGATGGCGCCACAGGCGTTCTACATTATATAGACTAGCGATAAAATAGTAAACTGTACTAAATATATAAATCTAACTTTACACGGCTATCGGCTGCTACAATAAAGTTCCATCTTTTGTAATATAAGTTTAGAAATAAATAATGAATTTAAATATCAAAAACATCGTCTGAATAAATTTAATTTTGAAATAAATAAACCAATTAATCTGAACTAGTGTCATAATCAGCTAGATGAGCAGGCTTGCGTCGAGTTCTGTTCGATCTTCGCACAGCTATGGTTGGTGATGCTTGCAGTGTAGGTGGAATTGGTTGAACGACTACAGCTGGTGGTGTTTGAACTACAGCTGGACTAGCAGGAGGTGTTTGATCCTTGTCTGATTGGTCGTTTGAATCGGATGCATCATCATCAGTCTGTTGAGTAGATTGATTGGCTGGCTGATTGACATCTGGATCAGTTGAAAGTATAGTCAGCTTTGAAGCTGGCTTAATTTGACTTATGTGAACGGATTTTCGAAAAATCCGGGTAGGTGAAAATATCTTTTCAATTACATAATTATCACCATCTTTATCAATCACAATAAAGTCGCCTTCAAATCTAGGTATAAATTTTTGAGCTTTACCAATGTGTAAATGATGATAATCACAGACAACTCTATCACCAATTTGAAATTCGTAATGCATTCGGTCTTTATCATGCAAACGTTTTTGGGTGTCTTGAGCTTTTTTCAAATTATTCATAGCAGACAATCTATCAGCATCAAGTCGGTAAAATCGCGCTTCAAGCGGGATGTTTGGATCAGTTGATACCAAAGAACCTTGCTTAGGAATTTTAGGTGTAAATCCATATAGCAATTGACTTGGAGAATATTTTAAAGATTGCTGTCTGGTGTTATTAATTGAAAACTGTGCATCATTAACATGGTCTTCCCAGTCAGTCAGTGAAGGATTAACAAGTTTAGAAAGAACTTGTTTAGTAGTTTGAATAGATCTTTCTACTAATCCATTGGCTGATGGATAATAAGCGTGAGAAAATAAAGCAATCATTCCATGCTTATGTAAGAATTTTCTCATTAACCTTGATTTGAATACTTTGTGGTTATCAGAATAAATAAAATCACATACTCCAAAGTATGAGAATACCTTTGCTTCTAGTGCATTAATAACATAAGTTGTTTTAGTATTTGGCACAGGAATAAGCAACGTATATCGAGTGGTATAATCGACTACAACCAGAATATAAATATTCTTTAAATCTTTTGGTACTCTAAGTGCTGGTAGCACTTTATCCAATGGTCCCATAAAGTCAGCACAAATGAAAGAAAATGGCTTTACTGGAACTGTTCTTGGATGTAAGAAACCAAGACTAGGTTGACTTGTTTTTCGATTAAATGCAATACAAGTAGTGCAGTTTTTAACATATTCAGTAACATCTTTCACCATAGTTGACCAAAAATACTGCCTTTGAATCAATTCAAGAGTTTTTGAAGCATAAAAGTGACCATGACCATCATGATGGATATAACAAACCCAGTGTCTAAACAGAGCAGGCACAACAATTTGGTTTTTGTCATATTTGTATACATCTTTGATATTAGGTCGAGTATCAGGTCTCAATTTAAACAAAACTCCATCGCACAGACTGTATCGTAAGTGTGTGTTTTTCTCAGCAGGTGTCACTGGTGTTTTCTTTAATATGTTAATCAGTAACTGGCAGTTACTGTCATTGTGTTGTTCTTTCAAGAATAGTAGCATTGGATCCACAAAAGAATAGAAACAAGTTTCTGTATCTTGAGGGGGTATCAAATCCTCTCCAGTAACTTTAACATACTTTGAAGTATCGACTGGGTACCTTGAGAATGAGTCAGCAATACTATTTTTCTCACCTGGAATGTGAAAATAGGTGATATGCTTAAAACCTTGTAAATCATGAATAAGGTTCCAAAATCTTGCACTTGGTTTGATTTTAGTTAAAGCACTCTTGAAAGTGAATGAATCAGTATAAACTTCAACTATAGAGTCGAAGGCTATCATATGATAGAATTTAATTACTAAGGCCCAATGCAATGCTATACCTTCTAGCACATTAATATGCATTCTTTTCTCTGGGTCAGTGAGTGATCTACTTGCACACTCAACAAGATGTTCTCGATCTTGTTCATCAACTTGTGCAATTACTATACCCAAGCCTTTAAGTGATGCGTCTACATAGATGCGTGTAATTCTACCATAGACAAAATGAGCTAATATTGGTGGAGAAACCAACATTTCTTTAAGTTGCTTAAAAGCAGCTTTACATTCTTCATTGAAATCCCATGGTGTATCCTTCTTAGTAAGATGGATTAAGGGTCTAGCGATTGATGAAAATCCTAGAATAAATTTCCTATACCATGAAGCTATTCCTATGAAAGCTCTTATTGAATGTACATCATGTGGTTCAGGGAATTCTGACAAAGCTATAAGCTTTCGTGGGTCAGGACGCTTGCCTTCTGAGTTGATTATATAGCCAAGATATTTTATCTCTTCTTTTAGGAATTGACATTTATCAAGACTAATTTTTAATCCCATCTCAATACAAGTCCCAAATAGAATTTCCAGAATTCTATAATGATCTTTCTTGGTTTTTGAAGCAGTGCTAAAGTCATCAATATAACCTGTCACACAACCATCAATTCCCTCTTCTTGTATACGTGAATTGACTTTGTCAGCAACTTTGTTAGCTAAGTTTTGAAAAGTAGCTGGAGCATTTGACAAGCCAAACATCATACGTGTTGGTACAAAAGTTCCTTGAGGTGTAGTGAAAGCACACTTCAATTGATCTTCTTCTCTTAGGGGAATCTGCCAGTAAGCAGATTTGAAATCAGTGATACTATAAAAACTGTATCCCTGACCAAGTTTATTGATTAGGTCATCTAAATGAGGCATAGCAAATGAAACAGATATTGTAAAGCTATTCAGCATACGATAGTCAATTACCAATCGTCTTGGTTGAGATTCACGAAATGGTTGTCTGACTACCATAACAGGAGCTGAATAAGGTGAATCGGCTCTTTTAATTAAACCTTGGCTTAACATATTATCAACCTGAGATTTCAGAAAATCACAATCTTCAGGTGAATATCTGTATGATTTCATTTTTATGGGCTTATCAGAATTTAAATCGATTTTATGTTCAACTCCAATAACCCTACCCAATGGTCCATCAATGACTTGAAAAGCTGATATGCACTTGATAATAATTTTCCCTAATTCATCATCAACATCAACAGGTTTTTCAGCAATCAACTTATAGTCGATTGTTTGGCAACTACTAAACATATGTAATATACCAGGCTGTAAATTGTTTAGTTGTGATTCAGGAAGTGATCTCATAATATTAGCAACTAGTTTCATAGGACTAATATCAAGATTCATTGTGCATTCATACTTGTCTTTTTCAACTTCATTATGGTTCCATTGATATGGTATAAATTGCTCAAAGTTAGCAACATTAAGTTTAGCTATGTCTTTAGATATTTCAGGTAGACCAAATTCTTCATATTGCTTTATAGCAGTATTTTTAAGTGACTGTAAGTTACTTATGTTTATTGAAAATTAGTTTGTGAATCATCATTCTGAACTGTATCAATGCTGAAAGCATTATGTTCAAAATAATAAATATCTTTGTGTCTTTTTAGATGATCAACAGACATTATGTTATTAACACAATATACCCAGGCATGATTGATTGCATCAATTATCCTTATCATTCCACAATAGAATCTGTCTTCTGATTGCTTAGGGCTAGCGCATTCGAAAACTTCGCCACTTAGTCCTTTATAGCAGAGTTGACTACCAAGTCGACTAAATGATAGATTAGAAACGTCTCTCCAATCATCACCAAGAAGAACAGGCATCGAGTTTTCTTCTACTACAGCAACATTTGTAACAGTCTCTACAAATGGTCCA
>Ga0137403_10006767_pt1 | contig 13081 bp, 9 predicted proteins | sample CZOMad2_1_16fung_FD_122057 | JGI IMG/M metagenome (GOLD analysis project Ga0137403, IMG submission 122057) | Vadose zone soil fungal communities from Angelo Coast Range Reserve, California, USA - CZOMad2_1_16fungal (Hybrid Assembly) | ecosystem: Environmental > Terrestrial > Soil > Vadose zone... | reverse complement strand
TAGGTAAAGAGCATGTTCCGCTGACAGGCCAGATCAATCAATTGCTTGAGCTTGTAAGGGTAGGCGAAGTTCCACATAGGCACGCCGAGCACGATGCGGTCCGCTTGCTGGAAGCGTACTGCCAGCTCCTGGATTTTGTCCCAGACGGCGGTCTCGGCCTGGTCCATCGGTTGTTTGTACACGCCTTTGTACTTCGCCCCGATGGCCTCCTGGTCGAAATCCGGCAGCTTTTCCTCCCAGACGTTCAAGGTATCGACTATGACCCCAGGATAAGCCTGACGGTAGGCTTCGACGAAGGCGCTGGTGACGGCAATAGACGCAGACCTGGATCCGCGCGGAGAGGATTCGATGTTGAGTAGACGCATGATCTTAACTCTCCGCCATTACTTCGAGACCGTACGTGCTGCACTCTCAATTACATCTGCAACCTCCCTGGGATGTGAGACGTAGACTGAGTGGCTGGCGCCTGGGACTTCGACCGTGTGGCTCTTGGCTCGTGTGGCGTACCACCGTTCGAGGTCGGGATTGATGGTTCTGTCGTTCGCCGCCACCAACATCCAGCTTGGTTTGCTTCTCCACGCAGCCGTGGTGATGACCGCCTTAAAATTGTCAGCGAAGTTGAGCACCTGCCGCGACGTACACCAGTCCGGCAACTGACGGGTCCGTGCCCGCTTCGGTGATTACGGCTCCCCCATAGCTGTGAGCGAGGGCGCGCTTGGTGGCAGCCACATCTTCTTTAAAGGATGTTTCCGGCTCTTGGACGATGCTGACGTTGTAGCCATCCTTAATAAGGATGTCGTAGACGCCTTTCCAGCCAGAACCATCCGCCCAGGCACCGTGGACCAGCACAATATTCCGAACGCGATGCTCTTGGTTCCGTGCTGAGAGCGGGCTACAGGTCAACAACAATAATAGGATAGAGAGGGGCTGAGACATTCCTCTCACTGCTCGCACGGCCTTCAGGGAATTGCTCATTTCGTCTCGCTTTTGCGAATTGATTTGCATATTGGTACGGCAATGCTCGTTCTCACAAGAAGCTTCCGCGTGTCTCAGGTAGGTCGCGTCATACCGAGCGCCACGATCGTTTGCTTCCCGTCATCCATTCGTCTGTGCTGGAAGCCTGTAGTCAGTCGACATGCTGAGATTTTTCCATTCTCTATCGGAAGTTAGAATTTCTAGAGCGTGATTCTCGGCCGCGTTGTAAGCGTCACTTCCAAGCAAGAGCCGCAGTGGCGGTTCGGATAGCGATGCGATATGCAGAACCGCCGCTGCCGCTTTCGCCGGGTCCCCTGGTTGCTTGCCATCGTAATTGCGCTGAAAGCGGACCGTTGCGCCGACAGTGGCGTCGTACTCCGGCCGGCCTTCGCGAAGCTCCGTGGAGGAGCCCGCAAAGTCGGTTCGAAAGCCGCCCGGTTCCACGATCGTGACCTTTATGCCGAGCGGTCCAACCTCTTTGCACAGCGACTCTGAAAAGCCCTCGACACCGAACTTCGCTGCCGCGTATGCCGCACGCCCCGTCGGGCCAATGCGTCCGCCGATTGATGATATCTGGATGATGTGCCCAGATGCGCGCTCACGAAAATATGGGAGCACCGCCTTCGTCATAATGATGACGCCGAATAGATTCGTTTCAATTTGTGCGCGGAAGTCCGCGAGCGGCGTATCTTCGACTGGAGATACGTTGCCGTAACCGGCGTTGTTAACGAGGACGTCGAGGCCACCAAAGGCTTGAATCGCGGTATCGACGGCATCCTTAGCCTGCATTTCGTTCGTGACGTCGAGTGAAACAATCCGTACACTCCGTCCGAACTTGCTAGCGACCTCGACGAGTTGCTCCGAATTGCGAGCCGTGGCCACAATGCGGTGTCCGGCCTTGAGAGCCTCTTCGGTAAACGCTCGGCCAAGGCCGCGGGAAGCTCCGGTAATTAGCCAGACCTTTGACACAGGAATCTCCTCGATCGCAACGGATTTGAAACTCGACACAAGCCGGCTACCTTTCCTTGCTTGTTACGTCCCAGGTAATCCACTTCAGGTCCAAAACAAAAATCGCATAGAAGACCGGGACCAGGAGCAAGGTGATGAAGGTCGCGACGGCGAGTCCGCCGATCTGGGCATAGCAGAGAGGTTTCCAGAGCGGGCCACCTTCGAGTGCGAGAGGAAACAATGCAAGGATCGTCGCGCCCACGGTGATCATCACGGGGCGAATGCGCTCGATCCCGGCGTCCGGAAGAGCACGCTCGAGCGGCTCCCCTTTTTCGTGCATCTCCTCGATGAAGTCGAAGAGCACAATCACGTGACTTACAATGACGCCGATCAAACTCGCTACGCCGAGAAAAGCCATGAAGCCAAATGGCGTGTGCATGACTGCCAGAGCGATCAAAGCTCCGATCGTGCCGTAAGGAGCCGCGGCAAAGACAAGGAGCGGCTTGACAGCATTGTTGAACTGGATGAGAAGTGCGAGGTAAATGCCGACGAGCGAAATCAAAAGTACGACCGCCAGATTGAGGAAGCCGTCAACCTGCTTCGCCTGTTCGCCGCCGATTTCGAGTTGGTATCCCGGAGGCAGGCTCTTCTTCAGACTGTCCAATTTCGATAGCGCCGGTCCGAGGGTTTCGGATGCGAGCACGCCGGGAGATGGAAAGCACAGAACTGAGATGGTGCGGAAATGTTCGCGGCGTCGAATCCTTCCGGTCTCGAGGATATTTCGTACCGTCGCTACGGAAAGCAGCGGAACCCTGGTGTTCTGCTGTGAAGAGTAGACGTACAGGTTTTCAATTTGCCCAAGCTGTGCCCGCTCCGATCCACGCAGGCGAGCCACAATGGGGATGCTCTTATTGCCCTCCTTGAGCGAACCGACGGGTGCGCCGCTGATCGCCGCTGCGGTCGAATTCGCAACGTCGGCGTTCGTTATGCCGACGACGTTCGCGCGGTCCGGATCAATCTGAATCCTCACCTGCGGGCTATCGGGAGACCAATCATCTCGCATCACAGCAATGCCTGGAGACTCTTGTAAAACGGTCATCGCTTGCGTCGCAATTCCTCGCAACGTCTGGATGTCCGCTGCTTCATCCTTCACGTCCGTATCGGCCTGTCCGGAGATAAGGATCTCAACCGGAGTCTCCACAGGGTTCGTTTGCAGTTGCCGAACGGTTATCCATGCACCTGGCACCTCCCGGCTAAGAGCTGACTGCAATGGACCGATAATCTTTGGCGTGAGCTCTTTATCGCTCACCTGAACGATGACCTGGGCGTAGTTCGTCTGTGGGGCTTCCGGGGAGATCGAGAACCAGAAACGGGGTCCGCCGCCTCCAATGAAGCTGGTGATGGATGTCAGGTCATGCTGTTTCTTCGTTTCATGCGAACGCGCTTCTGTGTCCGATAGAACCTGACGGACGACCGTTTCGGCTTTCGCTGCCGCGTCATTCGTTGCCGTCAGCGGTACATCGTTCGGCAGCCAAACATCGAGATAGAACCAGTATTGGACATCTTCGGGGAAGAACTGTTGTTTGAGCCGGGAAGCAAAGAGGCCGCCGATCACCAGAAATACTAAGGAGCCCGCCAGGACGATCCAGCGGTGAGCGATGGCGCGCCCGACCAGCCTGTTGTAAAAGCCGTAGAAGCCCCGTTCGCGCTTCTCCTCAATCGTGAGTTCCTTTGTTTTGGGAGGTCTCTGGATGTAGTAGCCCAGGAAGGGAATGAAGGTCATGGAGACAAGGAGCGCGCACAGCAGCGACGCGGTCATCACGATCGGAAGGCTTTTGAGGAACTGACCGGTATTGCCTGTGAGCATCAGGAACGGTAGATAGGCGATGACGTTGGTGATGGTGGCAAAGAAGATCGCCGTCGCGAGTTTCGTAGGCCCGAGCCACGCCGCAACTCTGCGCGGAAGGCCGTCTGCAAGACCTCGCTTGATCCCGTCCCCAGAGACCACCGGCACATCGACCAGAAGTCCCAACGCGATGATGAGCGTTGCCACGGAAACCTGCTGGAGATCGATGCCTAGCATGTAGACCACGCCGAAGGTCATGGCGAGCGTGATGGGTATTGCCAGGGCCATGATGAGCGCGAGTCTCCATTCCCAGAAGCCGATGAGCGAGACGATAACCACAAGGATGATCGCTTCGTCGAGCGCGCGCAGAAAAAGGTGGATGTTCTCTTTTACCTGCAGGGGTTGGTCGGAGGTGTGGACAGCGATGAGATCAGCGGGGAGGATGCGATGGAGTTGTTCGAGCTTCGCGTCGATGGACTCGCCGAATTTGGCGATCTGCTTTTGATCGCGCATATAGATGGCGATGGTAACGGCGCGACTGCGGCGCCAGTGTCCGTCGGAGTCGCGCCATGTGTAGTAGTTCAGGTAGTTCGCGGGGCTCTGGTATCCGAGGCTGATATCAACGAGGTCGCGCAGGTAGACGGGAGCGCCAACGGCCGTTGTTGTCACCACACTGTCGCCGATTGCCTTGGGGCTTTCAAATTGCCCTGAGGGAGTCAGAGTGATCTCGCGCTGCCCGGTCTCGAACACTCCGCCCGGCGCGATGATATTGTGGGCCTGAATCAGTTTGCTCAGGTCCGCAGGCTCGAGGCCGTAGGCCGCGAGCCGATCCTGCGAGAATTCCAGATAAATTGTTTGTTGCTGCACGCCTCGACGCTCTACCTTGGACGTCTCCGGAGCGCCTTGCACTGTTCGGGCGATGAGATCAGAGAAGTCATCAAGTTCGGCGTAGCTATATTTGTCGCCCGCAACCTCCGACAATTTCGCGCGCGTCTCAGCCGGATCGTGAACGATGATCGGACTCCAGGCATCGGGATGCAGCTCTGATCGCTGCAACTGGTTCGCGAAGAATTGTTGGATAAACGCCTGGATCGCGTCGTCGTCTCGCTTGCTCCAACCGTCAACTCCAATGAACCCGGTTCCCTCAAGTAACGTGGCGTTGCCTAGCACGCCCGCCTGCATTGCCTCTCTTTCGAAAAGTGTTGCCGCGCTCGCGATGGCTCTTGGCGAAACGGACTCTGGAAAGGGATAGATGACGGTGACTGGTGTCCCTGACTGCACGTTTTTCTTGTCGGCGCGGGCCGAGCGCAGCGCCGCCTGAATGGATTGCGAACGGAGATCGATCTCCACCGCGTCCGCCTTCGGACTTGCAACCGTCAGCATCAGCGCTGCCGTATCTCCGAAATCGCTCTGGAATGTGATGGGCCCGGCGCCTTGCGGAAGTTGGCCACTCAGTGCGTTGAGTTTCAGATTGATATCGCTGAATTGCCGCTTCAGGTCATCCACATCGTCGATGAGCTGTATATAGACGTAAGAGTAGCCAGGGAGGGAGATCGATCTGACACCGTAGTCCGCGGGCGTTCCGGCATGGATGGTCTTGTTTTGCGCGACGGTGTCTTCAATCGGCCGCGTGATCAGTTGTTCGACCTGTTGGGACGTCGCGCCCGGCCAGGAACAACTGGCAACAGCAACCCGGACCGGGATGTTCGGGTCTTTGCGCTGCGGCATGGAGTGGTAACCGAACCAGCCCCAAATCAGAACGCCGGCCAGCAGCACCCAGGAAACCTGTGGGTGTTCTACGAAGAATCGCGGAACGTTCCTGGTTTGCTCGATTCTTTCCTGATCGCTTTTGTGTGCCATGGTTTCGCGGTCCGCTTACGGAATCACGGAAAGAGAATCGCCTTCCTTCAGGAGCTGCGCCCCAATCGCGGCGACTTTTTCTCCACTGTGGACGCCCGTCACGGAGACCGAACTGCCGTGAGTCGTGCCAACCGTGACCCGCCGGACGTGTGCCTTCCACTGGCCGGACTGCTGTTCGGCAACGATCACAGCGAATTGTCCCGATTCACCCGGATAAGGAACGATGGCGCTCAATGGAACCGAAGGCTGGGACGTCTCGCGTTTCCCGCCAAGTTCAACAGACGCGATCATTCCCGGCTTTAGTTTGTTCTGGCGGTTCGACAGCGTGACCTCGATCGCGAACACGCGACTCCTTGCATCGGCGCTGGGCGAAATGCTTGTCACGCGTCCGAAATATTGGGCAGCGTCATTCTGAAGTTCGAGCGTAAGCGGCTGGCCCAAATGAACAAGATTGAGGGCATCTTCCGGGACGCCGAACGTTGCCTTTACGGCACTGGTATCGGCGATGGTGAAGGCCACAGAGGACGGCGACGCCAGTGTCCCGACGTCAAGATTCCTGGCGAGGATGTATCCGGAGAGAGGGGCTCCTAGCTCGGAATCGCTTAACGAAAGCTGCGCCTGACGCTCGGCGGCTTTGGCCTGGTTCACGGCCGCGAGGGTCGAATCAAAGCGTGCTTGTGCTTGATCGTAGTCCGGCTTGGTCAAACTTTGCGTGGCGTAAAGTGCTGTGGCCCGGTTGAAGTCCTGTTCAGCCTGCGTATGTTGTGCAACGGCGGCATCCACCCGTGCACCGGATTCGTCCGCCTGGTTCTTCAAGTCCTGGCGCCGTATTTTGGCCAGTACCGTTCCTTTCGTGACGTAATCTCCAGTTCCAATATTACGAGTACGGCCATCGGCCGACTTGACTTGCTTTACGTCGGTAATGTAACCGGTCGTCCGGAAAGCGACATCGACCTGGGCATACGGAATGAGAGAAGCGGAATATCGCAGGCCTTCGGTCGATTGATAAAGAGTCACGTCGGCCAAACGTACAGCGATGGGAGCCTTCGCAGGCAAAGCAGGTTCACGCTGGCAGCCGCCAGCGATGGTTGTCGCCAGCAGAGCAATCGTTGAAGCTGCTGTCGCCGCACGGCGCCACCCTATCGCTGCGCCGTCTGGTATCAATTTGGTTCGAATCAAGGTGCTACTCCTCACCCAGAGCTTTTTCAAAGTCAGCTCGCGCGGTCCAGAACCCAAGCAAAGCCTGTCGGTATTGGTCCTCTGCAGTTGCGAGCGATGCCTGCTGCTTTAGCAAGTCGCTCAGCAGAATCGTCTGCTGGGCGTAGGCGTCAGTTTGGTTGCGCAGTTTTTCCTGTTCGGCGTCGCGAGCGGTTTCCGTCACTGCAAGCTGCGCTCTGGCTTCGCGCAGCCTGCGGAATTGCGAGTCCACCTCGAGAAGGATCTGGTCGCGCGCGTCCTCTTCGCTGAGCACCGCCTGATTTTCCGCGATGACTTTCTGGGCCATATTGTGGCGCTTCTGGCCCCAATCCCAAGGTTGCCAGGTGAGGAGAACTCCAACCCCACCGATATTTTGCGGGAGGAAGTTGATGCCCGCCGGCGTCAGATAGTTGGCCTGGATCGAGACGTCGGGCAGATAGCGTGTCTTCTCAATCCTGGTCTCCAGGTTCGCTTGATCCTTCTTAATGGAAGCAACCTTGATCTCAGGACGTTGCGCAAGCGCCCGCTTTCGAGCCGCTTCGAGCTCCAGCTCTTCCGGCAGAGCAGAAGAAACCGCTTCGACAGAAAAGTCCGCGAGAAGATCTCTGCCTAAGAGACGGTTCAAGGCTTCTTTCCTGTCAGAAAGCGTATCCTCCACCACCAGCAGCTGATACTTGGCCTTTGCCTCTTCAGCTTTGATACGGAGGCTGTCCGCTTTGAGGGTTGCTCGTTCCACGAGACGCCTTTCGGTGAGACGACCAAGCTCCTCGAGGGAATGGATGGTGGCGCGCTGGGATTCGGCCTGGCTTTGCGATTGGAGCAGGGAATAGTACGCGCGACGAACGTCTCTCACCAGCTGCTGATCCCGTTCCGCGTAAGTTTGCCGGCTCAGATCTTCGTTCAATCGCTGCTCGGCGACCCCCAGGCGAATCCTGCGAAGCTGAGTGATCGGTTGCGTGAGTGTAATCGACGCTACGGCAACGGGACGAGCCGCGGTGTGCAGGTCGACGTTGCTGCTTGGAATCGGGCCAGTCGACGGAAACGTGCCTAATTGACCGGCCTTGATCCTGAAATCCAGAGGGGTCAGAAGCTCGGTAGCGAGCAGATATGTGTCAAGGCGGGGAAAATACGACGTTCTGGCTTCTGCCAATGCTTCTCGCTGTTTGTCGATTTCGAACCTGGCACGCTTGGTCTCGCGATTGTTGGCTCGCGCCAATGCGATCGCCTGATCCAAGGTGAGGACGTTCCCGGAGGCTTTCTCCTGCCCTGGCGCCGCGATCGTGAATGTCAATGAAGCAATAGCCGCCAAGAGACAAATGCGTATCGAGTGCCTGCCGATCATTGGTCCTCTCTGCTCGGGCCAAGCGATGCCTTTGAGGTTCGTCCAATATAGACGATATGTCATAAATAGTCTATTTCGTCTATCAGATGGCAGGCGGCTTTTTGCTCCCGGGGGCACTTCTGCCGGCTCTGATTTCACTTGGATGATGGACGTGGCATCATTGATGCGTGAAAAAACGCGGACCTACGAAATCCGAAGACACCAGAGAGAGGATTCTCGTAGCGGCCATACAGAGATTTAGCAGGTTCGGTTACCGCCGAACTTCGATCAACGATGTCGCCGAAGAAGCCGGATTAGCGCGCGCCACGGTCTATCTTTATTGGAGGAGGAAGCAGGACTTGTTTGTTGCCGGGCTCGAGCGATTCAACGCGCACTCTTGGAACCTTGCTGAAACCGCCGCCGCGAAGAATGGGCCGGCCGCAGAACGAATCCGCGCAACGGTCATGGCGCAGTACGGTACAACCTCCGACATCGTCCACGGCACAGCCGGCGGACATGAGCTTTTTCAGGCAAATCTCAAGCTCGGGCGCGTGGTCGTCGAGGAATGCTTGCGTCATGGCGAGAAACTCCTGACTCGGCTCCTCGAACAGGGCATTCGAGACGGCGAATTCAAGCTGCAGCGATCCTCAGCCCGCTCCGCAGAGATAGCCCATATCATCGTTAGCTTTGCGCAGAACGCGCTCCTTGACCAGCGCCACACCCCCCTCTCGTATCGGAAAAACTTGCGCAAAACACTCAATTTCCTCCTGGATGCAATCCGCGCATCAACCGAAGGACGCTGATTGCCACCGGCGTTCTCACGTCAGGCCGGGCGCAAGAGAGGTCGGTTTGGAAACCCACCACATTCATTCGCAGAAGATCTGTCGGCGATGCCGTTCGAGACAGAAGAAAGCGCGAATCGTCGACTGTGAGCGCTGGAGTTGCCCGGTTAAGACACTTCACGCGAACAACAAAAACCGAGAAGTCTTTCGGTGGTCATCTACGCGACAAAGCCAAGGCCGCCAAAGGGAAGGGTGTGAAGGCACGCATGGCCGCTCTCAGCCCACAGGAAAGGAAAGAACTCGCAAGGAAAGCGGCAAAGGCTCGGTTTGGGAGATTCTTCTCGTTGGGCACGGGCGTTATCCATGCTCCCTTTAATAAGCTGACGTCTTATTAAAACATATAGCGCCTTCCTTTAATAGCACTTTTGGCGACAGCCTAAGCCTCAGGAGTACACTGACGCGCCGACAAAGTATCAGAAGGAAACCGCCTAACCCTGAGCGTCAAATTCGACCATTTATAGTCGGTCAATTGTCAATTGGTCGGAATTTCCCGCAAAGTACTTCTGCAAAGCGTCCTTGAATATCTTATTTTCGATGGCAGTACTCGCAAACAAGGTCATTGAGGATCGAAACTTTAAGTGATCTGGGTCTTCAAAAATCTGATCGATCGAACGCCCCTCCACGAGCATCACAAGCTGAGTGCAATGCCTTAGTCGCGACCCCAGGATCGGATTCTTCTCATACGCTTCGGCTTCGTTCCGTGAAGAGATTGCGTACCTGTTTGCCATGGTGCTGTGCCCTAACCCTCTAAGCTGAGGGAATATGAACCACATCCAATGGCTTTGTTTATGACCTTCGCTTAATTCCCGGCACACCTGCGTGAAGCAATGACTCTGTGCATCGACGAACCGTTGCAAGTCATAGGGGTCTTTCGCATTCATCGTCTGTCCTGTGTCCGGCACCGCGATAGAACAAATGCTCTCGTTCACCCTGATCAATTCCCCCGTCCCGCAAGCGCCAAGGCGCGACGAGGGATCAGGCGGTCCGTAGGTTTTAGTTAACTACGTATCTGAAATTCACGTTAGCTCCCATTTTTAATGAGAGTACTCACAAGCCGATCCGGGCCAGAAGTCCCCCGATGTGGGAGGTCGCTTCGCTGTCGTTCAGCCGATTCGGGTTGCATGACGGGCTACTCTTTTACAATCAGATTAGGGAAGGGTTTTCGACAATTCGTCCGTAATTCGGACAGTTCGCACTACGGATGTGCTGCAGCCCAATTCTGGTGCGCCTCGAAAATCGGTTTGCGGAACCGCGGCTCGTGATCGCGGCGCTCTCATGGAAGGTCATTTATTGACGGAGTTCCAAAGCGCAGCCTAACATTGGGCGGCGGTAAAGGAGTGCCCTGTGATCGGTCAAGTTCTCGGTCATTGCCGTGTCGTGGCGAAGATTGGGGAAGGAGGAATGGGGGTTGTCTATCGCGCTTACGATGAGGTGCTGCACCGCGATGTGGCCTTAAAAGTAATCAAGAAGGATGCTCGTCTGGATACATCGTCGAGCCAGCGTCTACTCCACGAGGCACGCGCTTCTTCTTCTCTTGCTCATCCCAATATCTGCACAATTCACGAAATTGGCGAGAGTGATGGCGAGCTCTACATCGTGATGGAACTGGTCGAGGGCAAGTCTTTGCGCGACATGAGCGCAGATGCGGGACTGCCGCCAGAGTCAGTTCTGCGGTATGGCGTGCAGATTGCCAGCGCACTCGCCCGCGCGCATGACCGCGGCGTCGTTCATCGAGACCTGAAGACGGCGAATATTGTCGTCACTTCTGACGGTCTGGTCAAAGTACTCGATTTCGGCTTAGCCAAACAGGTAGGTAGCAGTATATTCGAAGGACCTACCCGGTCTCTTGCAACTTTAGAGAACACGTCCAGCTTAAGTGGCACTTTGCTGTACATGGCACCCGAGATTCTGCGTGGCGAGGCGGCCGACCATCGCGGTGATCTATGGGCGCTTGGAGTTGTCCTCTATGAAGCAGCCTCCGGACGCTTGCCGTTCGAAGGACGTACCGGCTTTGAGATCAGCTCGGCCATTCTGCGCGAAATCCCGAGCCCGCTTGGCCCGCCTGTGCCCCCAGGCCTATGGGCCATTATTCAACGCTGCCTCACCAAGGAACCGATACAGCGTTATCAGCGCGCGGGTGAAGTTCAGGCCGCTCTGGAAGCCATTCAGTCTGGTGCAATCGTTTCCGCTGATCCTGGCGCTGATGTAAGCCTGCCCAGAAATACGATCTTGCATAGTGTGCGACACGCTCACGTCAGGAAGGGTGACTTCCTTTTGTTGGTAGGAACAACCAAAGGAGCATTCATCCTTCGCTCGAACGCGCAGCGCGGCCGTTGGGAGGTCGGTGGTCCCTATTTCCACGGGCACAATGTTTACGCGATGGCCTATGACGGCCGCGCTGGCCAGCACCGCATATGGGCTTCAACACAGAATTATTGGGGCACCCTCCTACGATCCAGCGACGATTTTGGGAAGAGTTGGACCAATCCGCAGCAGGCCCCCATTCGATTTCCCGCCGACTCTGGTGTTTCCTTGAAGAACATCTGGCAGATAGCTCTCGGTCGACCCGAGGAACCTAACGTGCTCTATTGCGGCGTAGAGCCGGCTGCGCTTTTCGAAACCCGCGACGCCGGTGCGACATGGTCATTAGTGCGTGGTCTGTTCGATCATCCGCATCGTGCCCGCTGGATGCCGGGAAACGGCGGACTGGCTTTGCACACCATTGTGATCGACCCTACCGACAACCAACGCATGTATGTGGCGATCTCAGCCGGGGGCGTTTACCGGACCAACGATGGCGGACTTAGCTGGACCGCTCAAAACCGGGGCATCCGCGCTATGTTTATGCCCGACAAATATCCCGAGTTCGGGCAATGCGTGCACAAAATCGCGATGCATCCTGGTCGTCCCGAACGCCTCTTTCTGCAAAATCATTGGGGATTGTATCGCTCTGACAACTGTGCCGAAAACTGGACAGATATTGCCAATGGAGTACCCTCGGATTTTGGTTTTGCCGTGGTCATGCATCCGAGAAATCCCGACTGTGTGTATATCGTTCCAGTTGAGTCTGATGAGTTTCGTTGCGCATGCGAGGGCCGCCTGCGGGTCTATCGAACTCGCAATGGTGGGGCTTCATGGGAGCCTCTCATGCGCGGCTTGCCCCAAAAACGTGCCTACGAAACGGTCCTGCGTGATGCAATGACAGCGGATTCATTCGATCCGGTCGGGATTTACTTCGGTACACGGAGCGGGCAGCTCTTTGGCTCGCGCGATGAAGGAAGGACATGGGGAAAGATATTGGAAGGGTTGCCGTCAGTGGTCTGCATACGGCACGCAGTCGTCGAGGACGCCTCTGGCGGTTTAGGGGCAACGTTGCCTAAGGCTGCTGTGCCCGCGCCTTCACATCAAACGAAATCTGTATCGAAAAGGAAGATGCGTCGAACCAAGAGGTGAATGTGCCGGTGACCTTTCACATTCCAGGTGCTTTACGCGAATTTACGGCTGGACGCAGTAAAGTCGAGATCGAACACTCGCCCACAACTTTGGCTGAGGCGTTGTCGGCTCTCTGGACACTCTACCCGGGCGTTCGGGATCGCATCGCAACGGAGCAAGGACAAGTGCGGGAACACATCAACATTTTCATCGCGGACGAAAACGTCCGATATACAGGTGGACTCGCGAGCCCGGTCTCCGCCGGATCTGAGATTTCGATCGTCCCTGCCGTTAGCGGTGGCTGAGAGAATTCCTGTGATGTGCAACGAGTGGGGGATCGACGAGCCCCAATCGCTAACCCGTTCAAAGCCGCTTTGAACAAGACCCATCATCGGCTTGATGCCAGGCCAATCTAAAGACTCTGGGCGGATGACGGGCAACCCTTCCGTAATCCGATAAATGAAGGTTTGGCGACAAGCCTGGCCATAGTCCATGTTGCGTACCTCTTAAGTCTTGGCTACAATGTAGGTACGTTTCTACATTAAGGACGGCTTTCATGGCCACTACCAAACTATCCAGCCGAGAGTTTAATCAGGACACAAGCAGGGCGAAGAGAGCGGCCAAACGCGGTCCTGTCTTCATCACTGACCGAGGACGTCC
>Ga0137403_10006766_pt1 | contig 13081 bp, 4 predicted proteins | sample CZOMad2_1_16fung_FD_122057 | JGI IMG/M metagenome (GOLD analysis project Ga0137403, IMG submission 122057) | Vadose zone soil fungal communities from Angelo Coast Range Reserve, California, USA - CZOMad2_1_16fungal (Hybrid Assembly) | ecosystem: Environmental > Terrestrial > Soil > Vadose zone... | reverse complement strand
ACAACGGCATGTCGACGGATGTATCGTGGCGCAATCGGGCGAGCCGTTACGCCGCTTTATATCGTGAGGTCGTCGCGCTGCGCCGGAACCAGGCGCACTAACCGACGCAGCATGGCGTGCATTTGCGGAGCCGGGGCTCTTGACCGCCCTGTGGCAGTTCTGGTCGCGAGGCCGGCACGACGACCGACGAAAAGCGGCAGCCGTTGCGCTCAACCTAATTGCCGAGGCAATCAACCTGACCGGCGCGTGCACCGAGCCCGCTCGTGGCTCGCCGCGAGAGGCCGGCTTCAAGCCGACCTGGTTGGGAGTGTGTTGATTGAGAGGCTTGGCTTGTCCCGGACCGGCCCATGCTCTCGGCGCCGACCAAAAACGCGCTCACAGCGCCATCGCACAAGAGAACACGCCATACCAGACCATGGAGGTTGAAGCGTCGGGCTGCTCTTAACCCTGGTCTTGGCGGCGCCTCATCTCGGCTGCAATCATGGATTCGTCCTGACGCAAAGAAAACTGCCGGGCAGTAGCGAGTGCTTGCTTCCAAGTGGAAAGTGCCTGACCTTTGCGCCCGTCCAGCCAGTGCGCCACGCCGAGCCACAGCCCATGTTGCGCCGCGCCGACGGGAAATACACGGCTGTAGCGATTTAATTCGTGGAGCGCTTGCCGCTCCCACTGGCGCCACTGATCGTACTCGCGCGATAGGCCTGCCTCCCGGCCGCGCAGAAGCACTTCGGAAACACCGGAAAGGCCGACCAGCGTGCTATGGGAAGACGGCCGACGCATCTCGCGCAGCAGATGCAGGGTCTCGATCGCGGCTTGGACGCTTTCGGCATGCGAGCCAACCCGGGCGAGCGCGAGCGCGAGTGCGCCTTTCGCTGAAATCTGCGCGGCGAGATCAAGCGAACCGAGCATCGCGGGCGTGATCAGCCGCAGGATATCGACCGCCTCGCGAGGTCTGTCCGTATGAAGTACGCACAGCGCCTTGCATCGGAGGGCCCAAATCTCTTGCTGGATATTTCCGGCGTTCTGTGCGCGTGAGAGCAGCCCAAGAGCAGTGGGCTCCAAAGCACTCCGATCGCCACGGTAATACAACGACCAGAAACGTATACCTTGTGCGTTACACCAGCTGAGCTGATCCCCGGCCTTGAGACACAGCTCTTGGGATTGATCGAGACGACGATCGACCATCAACCATTCACAACCCCCGACACGCCAGAGCGCGTCGAGGAGGCACACGTGAGAATGGACCGCCGGATCAGCAAGCGAGATCGCGACCTGTTCTGCCCTTGCCATGAAGTAGTTGCAGGCGCGCCGCCAACCCATAATACCGAGCCCGCATGCCAGTTGCGCGGATGCGACCGCCATTTCTATGCATAACCCGGCCCGTTCCGCATGACTAACCGCGCCAACGAGGTTGCACATCCCACGCGAAAAGCGAAGCTCGAAATAATCCACCATCGCCGCTTGGTTCAGACAGCGAGCCAGCTCTCGCCCCCATGAGTCCACACCTGGCTGCGTCCACTTCGACGGAGGCAAGGTCTGTTGCATTGCGAGCCGCAAACCACGCCCGACCAGGCGGATTAAGGTTGTCGTCGGGAAACGGGGAACCGGTTCGCCCGCGATCTCAAGCGCGCGTCTCACAGCAATGCCCTGAGCAGGAATGTCGCCGCGGCCGTAATGCGCTTCGGCGAGCTGCCTCCACCAACGCACCGCTTGAAGCCTTTGCTCAGCGCTCCGAGGTTGCTGGCGCGGCTCATGACCAAAGCAGATTCCCAGGAACGCCTCGACCTCACGAAATGCACCAACCTGCAGGGCCCTTGTGGCGGCTAAATCAGCATATTTGACCGCCTTGTCAGTGTTCCCAGCAGCCTCAAAGTGCTGAACGAGGGCCGCGGTTTCTACTCCCGCGGTTGCCGATTGATTCGACTCGATCCAGTCAGCCAACAGTCCATGAAGGCGCTGCCGTGCGTCAACCGAGATCAAACTATACACGACGTCCCGAATTTGATCGTGACGAAACTCGTATTCGTCTGGGCCAAATCCATGTCGCACAAGGTGTACTGCCAACAGTGACTTGAGAGCGGCCTCAATAGCACTGCTATGCAGCTCGCCCCTGAGCAATATCTGAAGCGCGGCGACACTAAACGAACGCCCAATCACCGCGGCGGCCTTGAGAAGGTTGAATGTTGCGGTCTCCAGGAGATCAACGCGCTCCCGGATGACCCGTTCGACACCTTCGAAGTAACGAAGGTCGTCGAGCGGGCGGATCGGGCGCCAGAAACCATCACGCACCGCGACAAGCCCCTCGCTCTTCAGGGCTATCGAGATCTCCTCAGCGAAGAAGGGATTGCCTCCGGCTAACGCTGAGATGCGGCCCGCCAGTTCTTGATGCGGCGGCACGCCTCCCAACGTGCGAGCGACGAGTTCGCGGATCGACACCTCGCCGAGTTCCTCGAGATCAAGGATCCGACAAAATCGGGCTGGATCGTCGGCTTCCGCTTGAGTGGCATTCATTCGCGCCGCCTCGGCGCGCCGTCGTAAACTTTGCAATTCCTCCGGGATCTCCTCGAGACGTACGCACACGATCAATAGCAATGATGATAGGGATCCGAGTATCCACTCGATGAGGCGCCACGATGCCGAATCGAGCCACTGACTGTCCTCCAGTACCAATACAAGCGGGCGCAGCGCCAACATACCTACCAAGTCGCCCAGAAGACGCATGGTCGCATCGCCACGGTATGGCCCCTGCAGATGCCGCGTGCTGTCGTTTTCCGGGATCGCAATACCCAACACACCGTCAAGCAAGGGCAGTCGTCCGACGATCGCCGGATTCTCTTGAACGTTGGCTGTGATCCTTTCGAGCACAATGAATCCATTGCAGTCGGAAGGTAGACCGAGGAGCGACGCAAGCACCCGCCGCCAAGGCAAAAGCGAAGTTCGGCGATCTTCGCGCTCTGCACGCGCCACCGAGACTGGCGTCCCGGTCAGCCGCAGTTCGTCCATGAAAGCCGTGACCAATGCGGTCTTGCCAATGCCTGGCTCGCCCAAAACCACGAGCAAGCGCGTACCTCCACTGCGTGCTTCCTCAAATGTGTGCTGTAAGACCCCCAGTTCACTTTGCCGGCCAATCAGTGTTGGAGGGACAGCTACCGCGACGCGCGGCTCCAATGGGCGAAATACGGCGGCCATGTCCCCGAGTCCGTCCAGCTGTAACGTGCCTTGTTGTTCGAAGTAAAACGCTGTTCGATTGGCTCGTTCCGTCGGCGCATCGCAGACAACGTCTGCCGATACCGCAGTCATTAACCGAGCTGCGCGATTCATTGGTGCGCCATGCACCATTAGCTGACGTCGGCGTACGTTTCCGACAACGCAAAAAAGCGCGTCGCCGGTGGCTACGCCAACAGACGCGGACAGTCCCAAATCTTGAATTGTTAGATTGATCGCGCGTGCGGCGTCGACGGCGCGATAAGGGTCATCGCGATGGAAACTGCCGCGCGCGCCGAATGCGGCGCTGAAAATCAGACCCTTCTCGTCAAAGTACAATTCCCCAGGCGGTCCACCTCGTGCTCGCAGGTTTTCCTGAAGCGACACGCAGAGGGTCTGCAACCGGGAGAGCGCGAGCGGGTTGTGGGGGTCTAGACCGACGATCCGCGCGAAGACCGCGGAAATGGGTCTTATCTCATGGATCGCACCGAGCAGGGCATCAATTCCTTGACCTCCGCGGTCGCTCGCAAATTCGCGGGGCTCAGCCACGGAAACCAGACCGGGTGCAAGTACCATCTCCCGCAACTGCGGGGGCAGGAAACCCGTCAGCCAATCTACGTGGGGGAGCGGCGAAGCGAGCTCAAGGTGCGGCTTTGTGTTGCCGTAACCGGTCGCTTCGCCGCGCGCTAATGCTTGCACCGCGGCGTCGGATAGGACGTATTCCCGAGGGCGAGCAAGCGCTTGCGACGTCGCAGCCTGCATGAGGGCATCGCCGCCCGCGACGAGATTCCAAATGGGCTGGCCGCCGAGGGCCGCGGCCCAGAGCTTTCCGGCGCCCACGCCGACGTGCAGGGCAGGGTCGGCTTCACTGGTCGATGCGTCTCCATTGCGATCACGGCAGATCGCCTCGGCGCAGGCGGCTGCGGCCCGAACTGCGATCCCAAGATCGTCGGCGTCCGCGGCCCAATAGGCCAGCAAAGAGTCTCCCTCAAAGTACAGCACTTCGCCGCCACGATTGTAGATTTGCTCCGTGCAGCGGCCGTAGGAGAGGTTCAGCAGGCTCGGGATTTTTTCAAGTCCTGCTTGCCCGCGTCGGGCTAGCTTTTCGACCAGGGCCGTATACCTGGACACGTCAACAAACAGGACGGCTGCTGGAAACTCAACGGCCGCGGGCCGGTCACCACGAGTGCCGTGAATTCTACCGAGCAGCTTCAATGGCAAGAAACTCTCGAGTAATCGACCGGTCTCTTTCATGGCTTCTCCCCTTAACGCAGAAGCAGAAAGTGCCAAAGAGCGGCAACTGCACCGGGTACTCGCAGCCTCTCGATTGGAAATGTGGGCGGGTGACCCCGCTCAAGAGTAGCTGCCAACCGTCTTACGATATCACTGAAATTCGTTAAATGATTAGATCCGCGCTAACATTAGCACCCAGCTTATGCGCAAGGTAGAGTTTTCGCGGGTCGTTACCGCGGGGGCGGCCAGATATTCTCGCTCGATTTCGCTGGACATAGAATGGCTTATCCACGCTTTTGACAACTCCGCGAGCTCTTCCCGGAAATCCTGTGTGTGGTGGGCTCACTTGAAATTTTGGAGATAAGGTAGGTGTGAATTACTGCAACAAGTTGACAAAACCCGCTAAGGTGACGATCTGCAACTGGATCGTGCAACGCATCCTGAGGGAAGCGTCATGCCAAGAGGCAAGAACGAGCGCCGTGCCCTGATTTATGAAGATGCCGGCGCGTGTCTGATCGACCTCGTCTACTTCTCACTTCCCCGATCTGGTATCGGAGCGGGAGGAAGATAATGTCGGGAGGCTTGGGGCTAGACGCGGACTCGGGGACGGCCTGGATCTCGCAGGGCTTCGAGCGTCTTATTGATCGTGTGCGCAAAGCGCCCGAGGCCACGCACTTCGACGTATTGATTATCGGCAGCGGTTACGGCGGCGCGATCGCCGCGGCGACATTTGCCGGCCTCCAGCACGGCGGGGTGCCAATCACCGTGGGTGTGCTCGAGCGCGGCAAGGAATATCTGCCGGGCTCGTTCCCGACCGGCTTGGGCGAGTTGCCGGGTCACATACGCCAGGACCACAACAAGGAAGGTCTCTTCGACATCAGACTCGGAGGTGAGGTCACCACGGTAGTCGCAAACGGGGTTGGCGGCGGCTCACTGATCAACGCAGGCGTAATGGAAGTGCCTGCGCCTGGTGTATTCCAGACCGGCTGGCCGAGTGCGCTGAAAGACTTGTCGACATGGAGGTCATATTTCGATCGCGCGCGCGACTTGCTCGGCGGTAGTATTAATGGCGTTCCCAACACGATCGCCGATCATGTCGACGGCCTACCGCAGAAGTTTCAATCGATCAGCGCCATCGCGCCCGCCGGCAGCTTTCGCCCGGCCGCGATCACGGTCGCAATGAAGAACTCGACGAGTTCGGGCAACGTCAATCTCAACAAATGCGTGCGTTGCGGCGATTGCGCCACTGGCTGCAACTTCGGAGCCAAGAACTCGCTTGATGTCAGTTTGCTCGTACGCGCGCAGCAGGGCGGCGCCGAAATCTTCAGCGGCGCGACAGTGCTTAATATCGAAAAGGACGGCGGGACCGGCTGGATCGTCAACAGCGTTCATACCAATGCCGCGCTCCGCAAGCGCGACGGCCAAGTGCTGAAGATACGCGCGCGCAAGGTCGTGCTGGCCGCGGGCACGCTGGGCTCAAGCGAGATCCTGCTGCGCTCGCGTGACCTCGGACTGCAGCTGTCCGAGGCGCAGCTCGGCAAGCGCTGCTCAACGAACGGCGACATGCTGGTCGCCGATTACGCGACCGCCACTACTGTCCATACAGTTGCGGACGAAACCGTGCAGCCTTCGGCTCGCGCGATTGGTCCGACCATCACCGGCGTCATCGACCTGCGCACCACGGCCGGCGTCGTGATCGAGGAAATGTCCGTGCCGGCAGGGTTGCGCATCGCGTTCACTGAGATCTTCGCCACAGTCAACATGTTGCACGGCATCGCCGAGCGGGATTGCTCGCAACACAAGCAGGGATTCCCGACCGATGACATTTATGTCGCGCCCGTCACGCGCATCGAGCATTCCGCGCTCTACGCCGTCATGGGCGACGACGGTGCGGCCGGCAGCATCGAGATCGATGGCGACTCGACGATCGCGGATCGCGATCGCGACGGCATCGCCCGCATCCGTTGGGACAAGCTGCAAAACCTGCCAGTCTTCGACGCACAAGTTAAGACGCTGGCGGGGCTCACCAAAAGAACGGGCGGACGGGTCATTCCCAATCCCGTCTGGAAACTGCTTCCGGCGGAACTGACCTGGTTGCTCAAGGATCAGCGTGGGCCGCTCACAACCGTGCATCCGCTCGGCGGTTGCACAATGGGTGACACGGGTTCAACCGGTGTCGTCGACGACATTGGCCGCGCGTTTTCGAGTAGCCTCTCCAACGTTGTGCATGACGGTCTCGTTGTGCTCGACGGTTCGATCATTCCGACCGCCCTCGGCACGAATCCGGCGCTCACGATCTCGGCGGTGGCGCTACGCGCGGCGGAGGCGCTCGCGATCGAGTGGAACTACGCTGCGGGGGCGCCACACCTAGTGGAAGCGCCGCTCAACCGGCCCGTGTTTCGCCGGACTGACGTAGCCGCTCAGCCGCCGGCAACCGAAGTCGAAATCATAGAGCGGCTGGTCGGTCCGGTAAGTTTCAAGCCGAGCGACGGCCAGACAGAGACGCGAATCGCCGAATTGACATTACGGTTCAACCCTAAGGCGCTCGCGCAGCTCACGCCCAGCAACGGTGGCGATCCTATCATGCAAGTTGCGACGGGCGCGTCCGAGTTCGCGATACGAAGCAGAATCCGGATTTTTCCACGGACCGAGTGGGAGTTGCTCGAGAAGAGCTGGACTCCACCGCGCTTGAAGGAACAGAAGTTCGACGCGATCGTCGACTTCAACGCGCCGCTTACAGGCAATCTGCGAATTTTCGAGCGGCAGAAGAGTTGCGCGGTTGGACGAATTTGGCGCGCAGGCAAGGCGTGGATACTGAACCGCGGCTTGCGCGACACCTATCAAGCGATCGTCGACGGCGACGGCGGGCCCGGACTATGGTCGCGTATCAAGTCGGGGTTCGCGCTCGCAAGCCGCTCGGGCGAAATCCGAGGGTTCGTCTACGACCTCACCATCGGCACGCCGGACCCCGGCGCCAAAATCGCGCTCGACGGCAACAAGATTGTCGGCAGCAAGACCTTCACGTATGAGCGCCGTTGCAACCCTTGGCGGCAGCTCATGGAAGTGACGCTCGAAACGTTCCCCGGGTTGACCGGGAGCGCCGGCGAGAGGGTGTTGAAGCTGGATGTGCGTTATCTTGCGCGGATCGGCGTGCCGTTGTTTCGAATAACGCGCCAGCGCGATGGTACCAGCGCGATTGGTGAACTCGTGACCTTCTTGGGTTACGTTGTGCGGCTGCTGTTGGGCCTGCACATCTGGAGCTTCCGCACCCCCGACAAGGATACGGACCCGGCGAACGACGTCTTGAACCTCCTGCCGCCACTTACCCTTCAGCTTCCTGGCGGTGGCTCCGTCGCTGCAGAGATCCACCGCATCTCGATTCCCGAGGAAGCGCCCGAGGGTGGTGGGGTACCCGTTCCGGGCGAGGTGCGGCTCACGCGTTACCCGAATCCCGGTACCACCAAGCGGCCAGTCGTGATGTTCCATGGCTACAGCGCCGGCGGCACAACGTTCGCGCACCACGCGGTAAATCCGAATTTTGCGAGCCATTTCTGGAAGACGGGGCGCGACGTGTGGATCGCCGATTTGCGAACCAGCTCAGGCCAACCGGCCACAGCGACAAAGGCGTGGAGCTTTGATCAGATAGGCACGAAGGATGTACCGGAAGTACTGCGAACCGTGGCCTCGAAGTCAATCGACGGCAAAGTCGACGTGATTGCGCATTGCATGGGTACCGTCGTCTTCAGCATCGCGGTGCTTTCAGGCCTCGTGAACAAGCCGGTGGTCCGCGCGGACGAGCCGGTAGATGGCGCGGACAAGCCGGTGGAGAGCCTGGTGGACCGCGCGGCATTCACGCAGGTCGGGCCGCTCGTCGTGTTCTCGCCCGCGAATATCTTTCGCGCCTACGCGTTGCGGTATCTCATCGATTTCCTGCCGGACAGCTACAGCTTCAATCCAGAGAATCCGACACTCGCCGATGATCTTTGGGACCGGCTGCTGTCGACGCTGCCCTATCCCGTCGAGGAGTTCGATGTCGAGAACCCGGTCTGGCCGACGAAACGAACGCCTTGGACGCGCACGCGACATCGAATGGACGTGCTGTACGGCCGGGACTTCAATGTGCTCAACATGGAACCGGAGATGCTGCGTTTTATTGACGAGCACTTTGGTGCCCTAAGCCTGAAGACAGTGTCGTCGACCGTGCATTTCGCGCGCTACTCGCTGATGACGGATTTCAAAGGGCGCAACCGGCTCGTCTCGCGCAAGAATTTCGAACAGCACTGGAAATTCCCGACGTTCAGTGTACACGGCGGCGACAACGGACTTTCGCACGTTTCGACCGTAGACCGCATGGGGCAGATCCTGCACGACGCCGGGCGCGTTTATCTCCCGCCGCGCATCAACGCTGGCGCCGGCCATCAGGACGCGCTGGTCGGAACGACGAGGCATGCCACGCTCCAACGGATCGAGCAATTCCTGGAAGCCAACATCGAGACCAACCCGACCAAGGCCGACGGCGAACTGACGGCTTACCCGCCGTGGATCGGGCCGATCATCACCCAGGAGCGGCCCCAAACGACGGCACTCGTCGTTCGGGTGGGATCGATGCCTTCGCACCGGGCGGCCGAGGGGGTAGTGATGCTGCGCATTAAGCTGGTCGACGACCGAATCCTGCGACCCGATGGTCTGCCATGGACCCCGGATTACATCGTCAGCCATATGGTGGTCTACACATCGCAGCAACTGACGAGCAATGGCTGGGACGCGTTTGATGCGCCGCTGCCGAACCTCATGCCCGGCCACGACCCGAGCCATCCTGGCAACGCGCTGCTGGTGCTGCTCGTCTACGCCGAGGACGAGGAATTGGGCGCGCCCGCCGCGGGCGTTTTTGGTCACTTCTACGCCAAAGCGGGCAAGATCTTTCGGTTGAATCCGACTGGTCCCGCCGACGACTTGCCGATCGCAGAGGACAAATTCCAGTTCGTTTGGTTCGAAAGGATTTCAAACGCCGCATTGCGCATACTCGCAGACCCACCACTAGGCGCAAAGCCACAAGACCCCGCCCGCCGCTTGGTTTATCGCGGGCTACGGGAGGAAACGAGCCCGACGCTTAAGCTTACTCCGCAGCCGGTGATCACAGAAGGAACCACGCCATTGATGTCTTTCGGTCACGCGCGCAACAGCGAGGCCGCCCTCGAACGCTTGCTCGAGCAGGATCGCGACCTTCTGGACGGCGTGATTCCTTACGATCCGCCGCAGAATCCGCCGCCCGCAACTCCACCTTCGAGCGGCACGAGTTTCACGCTCGCGTCGTGCCAGTATCCAGCCGGATTCATCGATGAGCCTGTAGCTTACCGCTCCTACGACCGAATAGTCGCGCGTCTCGACGCAAACGTGGGGATCAAGCCGCGATTTTCCCTGTTCGTCGGCGATCAGGTGTACGTCGACCCCACCGCCGGGCTCTACGATCCGGCCGCGAAAGACGATCATTACCGCTTGCCCTACGAGGCGTGGCTGCGCCAGCAAAACGTTCGCGGCGTGTTGCGCCGCATTCCGTCGTTCATGCTGCTCGACGATCACGAGATAGACGATAACTGGGAGCCGGTCGCGTCTCCCGACGAAAAAGAGAATGACAATAAGAAACAGGATGGCGTTAAAGGGTACAAGCAATACCAGCGCGGCAAGAGCGGCGGGCTCGAGACGTTCGAGTTTGACGGCTTTCATTTCTTCATGCTCGACACACGCACCGAGAGGATGCATCGCAAGGTCGATGGCAGCCTGGCGAGTGCCAATCTGTTCGATTCGGATCTGTTGGACCCTTCGAAGACGATGGGCAGGCTGAAGAAGTGGCTGCTGGAGAAGCCTGCACCGAAATTCGTTGTGTCGCCGGCGATGCTGCTGCCGCGTCATCGCCGGGCGGTACAACGCGATTCGAGTCTGGACCCGTCGAACCTAAGCGCACTGCATTCCGACGGCTGGGATGGATATCCGAATACGCTGCGCGAGGTGCTGGCCTATATCGCCAAGGAAAAGATAAAGGGAGTGGTGTTCTTGTCGGGCGACGAGCATCGAGGTTGCGTTGCGACGGTCGATCTGCGCGATGCGGCCGGTACTCTGATGACCCAAGTGCATTCCCTTCACACCGCCGCAATCTACGCGCCTTACCCGTTCGCAAACAGCCTCGACGAGGATATCGTCGCGAGCGAGACGATCGTTATCGCCGATCCCACCTACGGGAATTACCAGTGCGTCGTGAACACGACGCGGCCACCTCCCGGCGACGGCGTGACATTCTTGCGCGTGCGCCAGGTCGGCACGGCTTGGAAGCTCGATTACGAGTTTGCCGATGGGGCGGTGCAGACGCTCACGCTCTGATCCGCTCTGCGCCCAGAAGCGGCCATCGTCGCTGACAAGACCGCACGCTCAAGCGCCGGCGCGCTGCCAATGAGCGTATGCAAACTGGAAATCATGAGTCTGCCTGCGTCAGCCTTGGGGTAGGGGAGGTTTCACTCATACCCGAACCCTGCACAAAGCCCGCTCGCGGCCCGCCGCATGAAGCCGGCTTCAAGGCGACCTGGTTGGGAGAGTGTTGGCTGCGAGGCTTGGCTTGTCCCGGACCGACCCACGCCGTCGGCACCGACCAAAGACGCGCTCGCCATCACCCGCAAGCCCCCGCCGCACACATATTGTTGTCGTGACTCGCCGCGATTTGTGACAGAAATACTACGATCAAATGTCAGTTCGGTTACACGCGGAGCGGTTCATGAGTTTGGAATGGCGGGCGCGGCCAAGTTCCCTGGCCTGGTCAAATCCTCTGGCCTGGTGGTGGGGTCTGTTGACCGTGGTCAGCGGCGCAAATATCGCGGGTTGGTTCTTGCTGTACCGCCAGTTCCACGAACAGCCGACTGGCGGTCTCGGCAGCACGTCCGGCATCGAGCTCATGCTCCTCCTCTGTGCGGCCTATGTGTTTGGCTGCGCATTCAGGTCGTTGCTTCCGCGCGCGGATGTTCAGCGGATCTGCTTGTTCGACACCTGGCTGTCGAGCGTTGTCGTCGGCCGGTCGGTAGCAACCGTGGCCGAGATCTGCTTCGCGGCGCAGTGGGCGATTATCCTGCACCAGCTGGGCACGATGACGGGAGCGGACACCACCCTGAACGCCGCGTGGGTGATCGTGCCGTTGATCCTCATCGCGGAGTGCTTCTCATGGTACGGCGTGCTGACCACCAACTATTTGGGCAACGCCATCGAAAATTCGATATGGGCGGTTGCCTTCTTCATAGTCGGGATTGGCCTTTGCCGGTTGCTGCCGGAGTTCGATGGTCCGGTTCGCGTGGTCCTCGCCATCGCGATAACAGGGATTGCGGGCTATCTGGCGTTTCTCATGACCATCGACGTCCCGATGTATTTGAGCCGATGGCGGGCCGACGTTGCCGACGGCAGCAGGCGGCTGAGACCTCTCGAGGGTCTCCGTGACGTGAGCACGCGTTGGGTCGTGACGCACGACCTTGCTGAGTGGAAGGACGAGATTGCCTGGATGTCGCTTTATTTCAGTGCGGCGGTGTGGGCCAGCCTCGCGCTGTGCGTTGTCTACTCGCTCGAGGATCGTCTCCCGCGCTATCGTACCGAAGCTGCGGTCGCAAGCTGGTCGTCGGACGCGTTGGCATTGAGCAAGCAGCACCCGCTAATGGTGCGCCACAGCGCTTAGGCGCGCACTGTTAGCTCCCAGTGTCCTATTTTGGTTTTGAGCAGGGATAGGCAGTCGACAAGGTCATCATCCAAAGTAGGTCAGCAGGCTCCTTCTGCATTTCAGGGCTTTCGGTTGCAGCCTTGTTAAACATCTGGATGGCTTGGGGAGATTTTATGGTTCCGGGAATGCAGAATGGCTTTCGACGCTGGGTGAACAGTGTTCCCATTTGTAGCCCGTGTACCATGCCCATGAGATATGCCGCGCAGGCAGTTTGTGCCCCGCTGCCGTTCGGGCTGGCACAATCCTCGCGAAGTTGATCAACGGTGATGGTTTCGCACGATCCCGAGCCCATTCCACAGCCAAGGAGCGCCATAGCGAGCAACAATCTCCGCATTTTTTTGTCTCCTCGTTTCTGTGCTCGCACTTAGCAGAGGTCTACGTTGCGGCCAATGCCCGCTTTGCGCCAAGAAGGGTCACCGGCCAAGCGGGCGAGCACCGCCCTTCGGTGCTCGCCCGTCCGCTCCGCGTTGTGTCGACGCACAGCAGCAAACAAGTCGGGAGCGCCTGATAACATCAGTCGCCGTCAGTTGGTCCGACCGATGATTTCCTTCATGATCTGGTTGGCACCGCCGTAAATGCGTTGAGCGCGATCGCGACGCCTATGAACTGCAGCGAAACCCATCAACTGAGCTTTGCCTTCAGGTGATGGATATTGCGGAGTTCATCATCGGGCCGGCCGAAGGCCGGACCGGCTGGCTCCATCCATCCGCGGGCTTCGAACAAGGAGGCGCCGGCGGGTCGTGCCGACGCCTCCTTCGCTGTATCGCGCGGTGGCGGAACGCCTCAGCCCGGTCCTGCGCCTTGCGTGGCGGTATACACGGCGTAGAGCGACTGGCTCGCGGCCATGAACAGGCGGTTGCGCTTGGGGCCGCCGAAGCAGATGTTGCCGCACACCTCGGG
>Ga0137403_10006765_pt1 | contig 13082 bp, 22 predicted proteins | sample CZOMad2_1_16fung_FD_122057 | JGI IMG/M metagenome (GOLD analysis project Ga0137403, IMG submission 122057) | Vadose zone soil fungal communities from Angelo Coast Range Reserve, California, USA - CZOMad2_1_16fungal (Hybrid Assembly) | ecosystem: Environmental > Terrestrial > Soil > Vadose zone... | reverse complement strand
CGCGTTCAACAACGAGAGTCCGGCAAACAAGCCGCGTGTCAGGATCTGTTGCTCGAAGTGATAGTCCCAATGAAGGGGAAGCTTTGGCATTGTGGTTTTCAAACCGCCACAACCGCTTCCGCGGTTTCAATAGTGCTGTTCAGAGAAGCGATCGCCTCGGCTTCATCGTCCTTAATGTCCAGGATGGTGTAAAGCTTGGTGATCTGTAACAAGTCGCGGACTTTATTTGTAAGCTTCACGAATTGGATCTGGCCACCATGCTTGAGAACAGTTGTATGGGTGTTGATCAATTCGCCGAGGCCAGTGCTGTCGATGTAGTTGACTTCGGCCAGGTTCAGGAGCAGCTTCTTTTCACCACTGAACAGCACGGCGTTGATCGTCTCGCGAAGCGAACCGCCTTCACCTAAGACGATCCTGCCACTGATATCTACAACCATAACGCAATCTACTTTACGCGTGCTGATCTTCACGGGTCCTCTTTTTTGGAATTCTTGAAAGGTGTTTCGGTTCGTCGTTCTATTGTTGGCGGAATGCGGACTTCTACAAAGGCTCGCTCAGTAGCGAAGACACAAAGTTGGGCGTGAATCGTGCGCGGTGGGACTTCGTTGCTAACCTCAGTCTACATCAAAGAGCGCCTCAGGGCAGAGACTCCGGATATATCTTTATGAAAAGTAAGCGCGATTAACGTTGACACAGAGACAAACCCTCTATAGCCTTGAACTTGAGACAAGCTTCTTCCTCTTCTCTCTTTCAGGTCCTCTGAACTAAGTCAGCCCATCTGAAGTTCTTCCATTCTTAAGTTCGACCCCAACCCCAGGAGGTTGACTATGTACGCACGCAACGTATCGATCCATCTGAAACCCAGCATGCTCAATGATTTCAACAAGACTTTCGAGCAGGAAGTTCTCCCTCTGCTGCGCAAGCAAAAGGGCTTCAAAGACGAGATCACCTTCTTCGTGCCGGATTCGAACGACTTGATCGCCATCTCCCTTTGGGAGAACAAGGAAAGCGCCGAAGCCTACAACACGGCCGGCTATCCTGAAGTATTGAAGGTTCTGGCAAAGACCTTCGACGGGACTCCGCGGGTCCGCACCTCGGAAGTGATCCACTCCACCTTCCACAAGGTCACGCCGATCAGCGCGACCGTAGCGGCCTAAGTCGCAAATCTATCGGGAGGGCGGCCGTTGCCGCCTTCCCCTAAGGTTTCCCGATTGATGCCTTCACAAAAGGAATACTGAATGAATCGCTACAAGAAGATTCTCTGTCCCGACTGCCAGACCACCATGGGAAAGATCCTGCCGCTGGAATATGGCCAGATAAGCCTGGAACTCCACTGCAAGAAATGTAAATCGCCGAAAAAGATCCGTATCGAGGTCAGGGCTTCCACTGTTCCCCCAGTCGTCACCAACGGGTCCCAAGAAACCGATCGCGTCTTTGTTGGGTAAGTAAAAACATATGCCAGCAGAAGCAGTCCGATACATCGACAACAAACCCGCTGTCACAGACGGTCTGCAGGTGGACGTGGTGCAACTCCTATGTGGCAAATGCGAGGCTGCATACCGCATCCACTATTCGCAATCGGAGGTGCGGCGCCTCGCGGACCATCGCTATTTCGCCGGCGAGCGCATCACCGCTGAGCATCCCAGCCACTCGCGCAACATCTGGATCTAAGCGCGATCACTCTGAGGCTTCTCTTCCCTATGTCGGGGTGGGTGCCCAGGCGAGCGAGATCCGGTGCGGGCGATTAAACCGCCGCACCAAACTTCCGAGGTTCATTGACCCTATTCAGGGAGGCGATCGCCTCGGATTCATCGTCGTGAACTTCCAGGACGGTGCACAGTTTGGTGATCAGCAACAAGTCGCGAACCTTGTTTGTGAGCTTGAGCAAATGGATGTGGCCGCCCTGCTTGGTGACGCTGGTGTAGGCTCTGATCACTTCGCCGAGACCGGCGCTATCAAGGTAATTCACTTCAGCCATATTCAAAAGCAGCTTCCGTTCGCCGTCCTCGAGCGCGCTGCTGATCGTCTCGCGAAGCCTGCCGCCTTCGCCTAAAACGATCCGGCCGATAATATCCACAACAAAGACGCTGTCTACCTTGCGCGTGCTGATGTTCACTGGGGGCCCCCTTCTGAGTAGCTCAGTAGCGTCATTGTGCTCCGATTCCGGAGTTGGATGGCAAGAAATCGTGAGTTCCTGGATTGAATGGGCGTCTCCGCCTGGATGGCAAGTCCCTACTTCCCCACTTGCGCCGACCAATCGGTCAGCAGCGCGAGCGGAGCAGCGGCATCCTCACGCGGCAGCGAGTTGATGAGGAAGCGCTTTCCGTCGTGCGAAACGTCATACTGAAAGATGGCGTAGCGGGTAGCGTGCATGCGGGTGCGGAATAGCACACGAGGCGGCGACGCCACCAGTTTGCCGCCTTCGGTCTTGATGGAGACTGCCATCAAGTGCTTGCCGCTACCGATGTAATAGAGTTCTTTGCCGTCTGGACTCCACCGCGACTGCGTTCCGCCGGATACGGAGATCTGGGTGCGCGGACCGGGGCCGGGGAACGGCTGCACGTAGATGCCGGGCGCGATATTTCCCCCGATGGTGTATGAGAGCCAACGTCCATCAGGCGAGAACTGGCCATCGGCGGCAGGCATCGGCACTCGCTCAGAACCTCTTTTCTCTACCGTGTCGTACGTCCAAAGCGCGGGAATACCCTGCAGGAAATTCATGTAAAGGATGTATCTGCCATCGGGTGACCAGTCGGTAGGCATGATGCGCGGACTCTCGGCTAACTTAGCTGACTCTCCCGAGCCGTCCGCCGACCTGATATGCAGCTCCGACCTCAAGCCGCGCGAGACGTATGCAACCGTGTTCCCATCGGGCGACCACACCGGCGCTTCACTTCGCTCGGTATCGCTCGAGATGTTGGTGATGGTGCCGCGCACCAGATCGAAGACGTGTACCCGCATGTGCCCGTCGCTGGCGCTGTCCAGCGTCATGGCCAGGCGGTTCCCATCCGGCGAAAGGGTCGGATGGTAGGGCGCGGGAGGCCCAACCGTTTCCAACTCCTTCCCTGTGCGGTCGAACCACACCAGATGCGAGGTGTACGACTTGCGCGATTGAAAGACCATCGCGCCGTTTTCCGCAACCGTGAAGCCGGAGCGGCTGAACCCGGTGTCCTGCTCCAACTCCTGCGTCACTACTGAAACCGGCTCCCCGATCAGGCGGATCTTAGAGAGGTCCAGTCTTTGCGTGTAGAGCGTGCCGTCTCGCACAAAGAACAGCTGATCATTCATCAGGGCGATGGTTCCGTGAACGTTGGTCAGAAGCAGCTTCGGGTTACTGTCATCGATCGAGGCGGTGTAGAGGCCATCGTGGTCGTTCGACCAATCGATCACGAATAGGAAGTTGCGCCCATCCGGAAGAAATGCCGGGAATCGCTGACTTTCGGCACCCAGGGCGATCAGCTTGGTCGCCGTCACAACCTCCCCGCCGGTGGCGGGAACCCGCGCCAGCCCCTTATTAACGGTGTTGCAGAATACGATCTGCCCGTCTTTACTCCAGGACCCTCCACGGCCCACGACGGCGGGTGCAAGACTCTGGATCGCCCCGGTTTGAACATCGATACGGTTCAACCGGTTTCCCGCGAAGAAACCGATGTTCTTGCTATCGGGTGACCAAAACGGCGCGGTCGCGTCATCCGTGCCGGAGAGTTCCGTATTCGCATCTGTTGCCAGATTCTTGAGCCAGAGACGCGCGACGCCGTCCACGCTGCTGGCGCTAAAGGCGAGACGAGTTCCGTCCGGTGATAATGCGAAATCGTATGCAACAAACGAATGGTTCGCTGGCGGCAGCAGCGAGGTGCGATAGGGCGGGGCTTTAGTTACGGGAGCGCTCCAGTGCTGTCCAGCAATGAAACCGATGACCGCGAGGATTGCCGCGGCCGCAATCAGTGCCGGAAGAAGTCTGTTCAGCTTTCGCGATGAGGGGGCATCGATGCTTCCGCTTGCTGTCGTGATCTGCTGCAACTGCAATCTCACGTCGTGCGCAGATTGGTAGCGCTCGTCCGGATCTTTGGCGAGGCAAGTCTTGATCAGCGCATCGAGTGCGGGCGGTGTGAGCGGTTGCACCGAGCTGATCGGCGGCGGTTCGGCCGCAAGGATCGCCGCGATGATCGATGCCTGCGTCTTTCCGGCGAAGGCACGCCGCCCGGTCGCCATCTCGTATAGCACCGAGCCGAGTGCAAAAATATCCGACCGCTGGTCTGAGCCCTTGCCTTCCAACTGCTCGGGCGCCATATATTGAAATGTCCCTACGACCGTGCCTTTGTCGGTGAGGGGCTTGGGTTGGGAAGCCATTGCGGTGAGCGCTTCTGCCGCAGTGGCTGCTGCCACAGCCGAGTCGGAAGGTTTGGCGAGGCCGAAATCCAGCAACTTGGCGCCGCTACGCGTCAGCATCACATTGCCCGGCTTCAGATCGCGATGCAGCACTCCTTGGCGATGCGCCGCTTCAAGTGCGTTGGCGATCTCCTTGCCGTAACGCAGCACTTGTTCCAGAGGAAGCGGCCCTTTTTCGAGGCGATCGGCGAGTGACTCGCCGTCAAGAAATTCCATCACTAGATAGAAGGTCTCGCCCTCCTGACCCACGTCGTATAGAGAGCAAATATTCGGATGGTTGAGACCAGAGATTGACCGTGCCTCGCGCGCGAAGCGCTGCTGGAATTCTTGGCGCGTGCTCAGAGTCTCTGGAAGTACCTTGATGGCCACGTCGCGACCAAGTCGGGTATCCCGCGCACGATACACCTCGCCCATGCCTCCAACTCCGGCGGCAGTCACAATCTCGTAAGGCCCGAGTTTTTTACCCGCCGTCAGCATTGCGTGCGCGATTATAGGCGAACTCCGCGGGTCCCCGGCTAATAATTCCACGCGTGCCATCGGCGCGGCTGCCGGGTTACAGTAATTGATTGAGCACTTACGTGGATTTCGACCTGCAACCAACTCTGACCGGGAAGCTCATCCAGCTCCGCCCTCTCGTGCCTTCGGACTTCGACGGGCTCTTCCAAGCGGCAAGCGATCCACTGATTTGGGAACAGCATCCCGAGAACGACCGGTACACGCGCGACGTTTTCCAGAAGTATTTCGATGGAGCGATCGAATCTAAAGGCGCTTTCGCGGTGATCGAACGCAAGTCGGGCAAGATCATCGGCAGCTCGCGTTATCACGACTTGAAACCGGACGAGAGCCAAGTCGAGATCGGCTTCACCTTCCTGGAACGCGCCTATTGGGGCGGAGAGTACAACCGCGAGATGAAATCCCTCATGCTCGATCACGCCTTTCGCTTCGTTGAGCGCGTCGTCTTCGTGGTCGGGGAAAACAATCTGCGCTCGCAGAAGGCGCTCGCGAAGATTGGCGCGCGCTTCCTGAAAAGAGCGGAGGCGCCCGGACGCGACGGCTCGGTACGGAAGAACGTCGTCTTTGAGCTCACCCGCTGAACGGACGTCACTGCAATCTGCGCTAGTGGTTTACAGAATCCGCGATTAGGCGCATAGTGAGATATGCCCTCCATTCAGATCAACGGACCCCGCCCCGCTACGCCCAAGGTTGTAGTCAAAGGCCCTATTCGTTGCCACAAGTGCAATGTGCGCTATCCCGACGCCGAGCAGTATCTAGCCCATCCCTGCAAGCCCGGCCAGGAGGAGCAATGATGACCGCTAAGCGACGTGGCAATCCGAACTGGGGCAAAGCCGCCCCTTATACCGTGGCCGGACCCAGCTCATTCGAGACGGTGGTGAAGACGCTCGGCCTGGTCCCGCGCCAGTTCGAGGCTTCCGTCTCCCTCAAAGACTGGGTGCTGAAGAACAAACACAATAAGTACGTCCCGCAGGAGCTTCTGCAAGCTTGGGGAATGGACGCACCGAGCGAAGTTTGAGCTCTGGGTTGCCGGATAGGAAATAGCCCTATTCTCTCTATATCTTATTGAGAAGTAACACTTTAATCCTTTGACATATAGCAAAATCAGCGGTAAGATTGGGCTTGAGATCTTCATTTCCTCATCTCTTTCAGGTTTCCTGGACTAAGTCAGTTCATCTGAAGTTTTCCCACTACTTAGCCGAAACCTGCACCACCGCGGACCTATGACCAAGCCAAGCTGCGAATGCGGCCACGAGAAGCGCGACCATCGCGCCGGCTTACTGGGGAGTGGCGGCACGCAATATGGCGAGTGCAAGGTTTGCCTGTGCCGCAGCTACCAGAAGAGCGGTGAATCGGCCGCCGTGCCGGTAGTGGAAGACCTGGAGAGAGCCTGATGCCCTGGACTGGAAGTGCTGCGATGCCGTTTACTCTGTCTTCGGTCCATCTGTACGCGCCCAAGATGTCGGGCGTCTACGCTTTGTTTGCCGATAATGTTTGGTTCTACGTGGGAGAATCCGACAACATCTCGGCTGCGCTCATGAATCATCTGCGCGGCAAAAAGACCTGGGAGGCAGAACTCGATCCTAAGTATTTTGCCTTTGAGCTGCTCTCTGGCCCGGCTCGCGGCACCCGTAAAGACAAACTGACTTTGAAGTACACGCCGGCTTATTCCTGGCGAGAGACGGCGTGGATCCGCGTCCAGCAACCGGCCGCAGTCCTGCCGTAGAGAGAGGAACACAAGAATGAAAAATCTTTATGTAGGAAATCTGGCCTTTAGCACCACGGAAGAGCAGATACGAGAAATGTTCCAGCCCTATGGAGCGATCGAGAAGATCAATGTCGTGCGTGACCAGGATAGCGGCCAGCCACGAGGATTCGCCTTCGTCGAGATGACCAGCGATGAGGAAGCCGGCAAGGCCATCATCGCCGTGAATGGCACCACCGTCGGCGGACGCGCGCTGATCGTGAACGAAGCCCGCCCCAAGGTGGAACGCGGCAGCGGGGGCGGTGGTCGCGGCAAGTTTAAGCCCGGTCGTCGCGACGAGCGCCGTTAGCCCGAGTCGTTGGCCTCTGAGCCGAATCAAACTATCTAGAGGAGTCGCATATGGGCGGACGAACCCGCGAAACTTTTAATAAGCGCCAGAAAGAGCGCGCTCGCCAGGAAAAACAGCGCGACAAGATCGCCAAGCGCCAGCAGCGCAAATCGGAACGACCCGAGGGGGCCGCGCCCGATGACAATATTGACTGGACAGCCGGCAACGAGAGCATGATCTCAGACGACTCCGTCGCAGACGAATCGTAGGCACCTACAAAAAGGGCGGCACAATGCAGGAAGATTACGAGATCTCCAACAGCACCGGCGTGAAGATCGGCGCCATCTCGCAGGACAGAGCCTCGAACTGTTGGTGGATCATGGGAGGCGTTGAGCGCTTCCGCACTGAGCCCGACGCGTTCACCTACTGGCTTGCGAATTACGATCACGAGACAGGACTGCTTCGCGAGTTTGAACCTTCGGAGCCGTTGAAGCAGCTGCGCATCCTCGGCGATGCTATGCCTCCGAGCTACCTGGAATAGTCCCTAGCCGCGGGCATTTTGCGAGTTCGCCGGCGTGCCCACCATCTTCATAAAATTTGATTCCGCCAGCCGCGACGGATGCACCTCGTCCCCGACGCCGAAGAAGCGACAGAAGCTCACGATCAGCGGACGCCACTTCACCGGATCGATGTGCCGCTCGTCGACCAGCAGCTCTCCCGCGACGTGCAGCTTCACAATGTGAACCTCGAAGCAGTTGGCGTTCACGTTCTTGCCGAAAGGGCGCACATCGTGCACGATGCCTTCCATCTGCACCGGGCATTCCTTGATACGAGGTGGCGCAACAGCCACTGACGCCACCGAAGTCAGCCCGGCGGTGCCGAACTTGTCGGGTTCGTAACGATAACCCCAACTTCGCTTTTTCTCAGGAACAGGATCCCTCCCGGTCGTGAGCGCGAGGCGGTCCACGTGCTCGACCTGCTCTTGCGACGGCAGATTGATCACGCATTCGCGTGTCCGGATAAGGTTTTCCGAGGTCTTACCCATGGCACCGAGCCCGAGCATGCAGCTCCAGCCCAGCCACCATGCGGACGACATGGGCGCAATGTTGGCCGAGTCGTCTTCATTCAGCGAGCTGATGAGCGCGACCGGGGTTCCGAAATAAAGGATGGTTGGTTCGATGGTCTTGTGCATGCAGCAAAGTTATCCGCATGCCCACGAGAGCGCTATCCGCTTCTTGCGGTCAAAATTTTATTTAGGCGATCAGCCACCCGCGATCGCACCCAAAATAATGAAAGGCTCCTTGCCTGACGCTACTTCTTCCGGCAGGGGCGAGTCCGGAGACTCGTGCGACAAATCCTGCTCGCACGCGAAGAAACGCAGGAACGCCCGCCGCTGCAGCGTATCGTGATCGCGGATCGCCCCCTGAAGCATGGGATAGCGCATCTCGATGGCATCGAGGATAGAGCGAGCCGTGACTGCCCCCGCCATCTCGAGTTCCAGGTCTCCGTTGATGCCCGCAAGATTTCGCAGGTGAAACGGAAGCACTACGCGGACTTTGCTCATTTCAGAGTCTGCACTTCCACCGAGAGCACCGAAGGGAGGTCGCGCACGATCGGCGCCCAGTTGTCTCCCGCATCCTTCGACGCGTACACCTGCCCGCCGGTGGTCCCGAAATAGATGCCGCATTTGTCGAGCGAATCAACCGCCATCGCGTCGCGCAGCACGTCAACGTAGCAATCGCTTTGCGGCAGGCCCTTGGTCAGCGGCTCCCACTCGTTGCCTCCGGTGCGGCTGCGATAGACGCGCAGCTTCCCTTCCGGCACGAAATGTTCGGAATCGCTCTTGATGGGGACAACGTAGATGGTCTCCGGCTCGTGAGCGTGCACGTCGATCACGAATCCGAAATCGGTCGGCAGGTTCCCGCTGACTTCTTTCCACAGATCGCCGGCGTTGTCGCTGCGCATCACGTCCCAGTGCTTCTGCATGTAGAGCGTATTCGGCTTCGACTTGTGCAGCGCGATGCGGTGCACGCAGTGCCCGATCTCCGCCGTCGGATCTGGTATGTATTGCGAGCGCAATCCTTGATTGATGGGCTTCCACGTCTTGCCGCCATCGTCGGTGCGGAACGCGCCTGCCGCAGAAATGGCGACGTAGATGCGCTTTGGATCGCTCGGGTCGAGCAGGACGGTGTGCAGGCACATTCCACCCGCGCCCGGTTGCCATTTGGGGCCGGTGCCATGACCGCGCAGTCCGGCAAGTTCCTTCCATGAAGTGCCGCCGTCCGTCGATTTGAACAATGCGGCGTCTTCCACGCCGGCGTACACGGTGTCCGCATCCGAGAGCGAGGGTTCGAGGTGCCACACGCGTTTGAATTCCCACGGATGCTGCGTGCCGTCGTACCACTGATGGGTGGTGAGCGGCTTGCCGTCTGGTCCGGAGGTGTTGTACGCGAACTTGTTGCTCTGGCCTTGCGGCATGCCATCCGGCGTTTTCTCTGGCTCTCCGCCCGGCACCTCCCAGGTCTTGCCGCCGTCGTTCGACCGCTGGATGATCTGCCCGAACCAGCCGCTGGTCTGCGATGCATAGATCCGGTTGGTGTCAACGGAGGAGCCCTTAAGGTGATACATCTCCCATCCCGCAAAATGCGGGCCGCTCACATCCCATTTTTCGCGCTTGCCGTCTGCCGTCAGTATGAATGCGCCCTTCTTTGTGCCTACCAGAACACGTACTCCGCTCATGCTTCCTCCCTACGTTTAAGTGGTGGCTGGTAAATATAAATTATTTGGAAGAAATTGTGGCGCTGTTAGCGTCAGTCTCGGGAGTAAACTATTGAGCCTATGAAAACCATCGTGATGATTTCATTGTTACTGTGCGGCCTGGCGGCGTATGCCGCCGACAGCAAGACTGTCCAGCTGATCAACAGCGAAGGCAAGGCCATCGGGTCTGCGACCATCACCTCCGCCGGCAAAGGTGTGAACATCCGCCTGCGGGTGCAGGACTTGCCGCCCGGAGAGCACGCCTTTCACGTCCACCAAACTTCCAGCTGCCAGACGCCCGACTTCAAGAGCGCCGGGCCGCACTTCAATCCCACCAATAAGAAGCATGGCTTCAAGAACAAGGAAGGTCACCACGCCGGCGACATGAAGAACTTCAGCGTGCCGTCCACGGGACGTGCCGCCGCCAACTTCCATAACAATGACGTGACCATGGACCAGTTGACTGCGAATGGCGGCACGTCGCTGGTGATCCATGCTAAGGCCGACGATATGATGACCGACCCCTCGGGAAACTCCGGCGATCGCATCGCCTGCGGCGAGATCAAGTAGCTATCAATGCCGTGCGGTGATGAATCCGACCACGAACAGCAGGACTCCGATCGGAACGCCAAAGAACATCAGGAGACCAAGCCCGATCGGATTTCCATCTTTCGGGCCGAAGATCACGTAGAGGACTAGCGGCGCGAGACTCAAACCCGCGACGATTGCGCCTGCCCACGACAATTTGCTGAGCTTCACTTAAACCTCCGGATACCTCTTCAAGAACGGGTCGGAATCGCAATCTTGCACGCCAACAGAGCGCGAATCGAGCATATCGCTTGGCTGGCAGCGCGGATTCGTCAGGATGCATCTCCCCAGATATGATCCGCAAACTCAAATCGGGAGAGTACCGGCTGTACTCACGCAAGCCTAATCCGCGCACCGGCAAACGGCGCAATCTCGGCACCTTCCGTTCGCGTGCCAAGGCAGAGCAGCACGAGCGCGCGGTGCAATTCTTCAAACGTCACTAGGAGATTTCGTATGGCATCGGCAAAGCAACGGACAGCCGCGCGCCGCAATATCAAGAAAGCTGCGGCGGCAGCCAAGAGAAAAAGGACGATCGCACATCTTCCCAAGCGCACCCGTACCGCTTTGGGAAAGCAAGCCGCCAAGGTGGCTCGGCAAAAACGTCGCGCCGCGTAAACTACCCTCGACCTGCTACAGTCTCGTCGTGAGCGCGTTCACCGTCCGTCCGGCATTGATCAGCGACTCGGAAGAGATCCATCAGTGCCTACGCGTCGCGTTTGCGCATTTTCTCGACAGCTATTCGCGCGAGGCCTTCCTGGACACCGTGCCGAGCGTAGAGAACGTTCGTGGCCGATTCAACTACATGTCTTTGTTTGTGGCTGAAGACGGCGAGCGCAAGGTGATCGGCACCATCGCCTGCTACCTCAAATCACCGGAAGAGGGCTACATTCGCGGCATGGCTGTCGTCCCCGAATGGCAGGGCAAGGGAGTAGCGCAACGGTTGTTGGAGACGGCCGAGGCGGAGGTGCGGCGGCGCGGCTGTTCGCGCGTGAGCCTCGACACCACCGATCCTCTGCAGCGCGCGATTCGCTTTTACGAGAAACAGGGATATCGCCGCACCGGCCATATCGATGATTTCTTCGGGATGCCGCTGCACGAGTTCACCAAAGAGCTGAAGTGATCAGCGGCATGATCCGCAGCTGTTGCGGATGTCCTTGTGTTTGATGGTCGGCAGACTGCCGGAGGACGTGTGCGCGCAATCTATTCTTGTTTCTTCTTCTTCGGATCGACCACCAGCGCCTCGTGGGTGCGCTCGCGGAAGTTGCCTTTCATGCCGCGGGCGAGCGAGATGGCGCCGTCGCCATATTTTTCGCGCAACAGGTCGGCTGCGCTCAGCGCATTTTCCCAGCCCGACGGCTTGGCGCTGCTCTCTTCTGCAGGCAACAATGAAAGTTGCCCCTCTGCTTCAGCGTGCTCCGAGGTGTGAAAGTCCGCGACCTTGACCCCCAGCAGTCGGATCGCAGGAAATCTGCCGCGCACTGCTTTCCAGTTTTCGCGGAACAGCTTCTGGACCACAGCGGCGATCTCGGGATCAAGCTGGGTGGAGTCGTCTAGCGTCTGTGCTCGCGTGATCGTCACAAAATCCGAGGTGCGCAGCTTTAACGACACATTACGCGCGCGTAGACCATGATCGCGCAAGCGACGGGCCACCATCTCGGAGAGCTTGGCTAAAGTCGACTCCAGTAGCTCGGGATCGCACGTGTCTTCGGAAAATGTCGTCTCATGGCTGATGGATTTCGGATCGTCCTCGTCTTCCGAGTAGCTCACGCCACCTTCGAAGTACCCACCAGCATCCTCGCCGTGCGACTTCCCCGCCATCGCCAGGCCCCACTTACCGAACTTTTCTTCCAGGAAATCGTTGTCGAGCTTCGCCAGGTCACCGACGGTGCGGATGCCCAGATCGTGCAGGTTCTTCTCCGTGACCTTGCCCACGCCGGGGATCTTGCGCACTTCGAGCGGCGCGAGGAATGCCTGCTCGCATCCTGCGAGCACGTAGCAGATGCCGTTGGGCTTTCCCTGATCGGAGCTGACCTTGGCCACTAGACGTGACGTTCCAATGCCAATGGAACAGTTCAGCTGCGTATCGCTCTTCATCTTTTCGTGTAGAGCATGTGCCGAGCGCAGCGGCGGCCCGTGCAGGCGCTCGGTGCCGGTCATGTCGAGATAGGCTTCGTCGATCGATGCCATCTCAACCTGCGGCGAAAAATTTTCCAGTACCGCGCGGACTTTCAGCGACGCTTCGCGATAGCGCTCGGGATGTCCATCGAGGAAGATCGCCTGGGGGCAAAGCTTGTAAGCCGTCCGCAGCGGCATCGCCGAGTGCACGCCAAACTTGCGCGCCGCGTACGAAGCGGCCGACACAACGCCGCGCTCGTTCGGCCGCCCGCCCACCACCACCGGCTTGCCCTTGAGCGAGGGGTCGCGCAGCTCTTCCACGGAGACGAAGAACGCGTCCATGTCTACATGGAAGATGGTGCGCTGCATGAAGCTATTGTCGCGCAGAAGGAAGAAGAATGGAGATTTCTAAAACAAAAAGATTTCTAAGCCGTCCAGCGCTTGAAGAGCAGCGATCCGTTGGTACCGCCGAAGCCGAAAGAATTGCTGAGCGCATATTCCACGGTGGCTTTGCGAGCATGGTTGGGCACGTAGTCGAGGTCGCACTCGGGATCCTGGTCGTCGAGGTTGATGGTGGGAGGCAGGCACTGATCGCGCAGCGCCAACACAGTGATGCCGGCTTCGAGTCCGCCGGCGCCGCCGAGCAAGTGCCCGGTCATGGACTTGGTCGAGCTGACAGCAACTTTC
>Ga0137403_10006764_pt1 | contig 13084 bp, 10 predicted proteins | sample CZOMad2_1_16fung_FD_122057 | JGI IMG/M metagenome (GOLD analysis project Ga0137403, IMG submission 122057) | Vadose zone soil fungal communities from Angelo Coast Range Reserve, California, USA - CZOMad2_1_16fungal (Hybrid Assembly) | ecosystem: Environmental > Terrestrial > Soil > Vadose zone... | reverse complement strand
GTCGTCAATGCAAAGATCGCGGCAAAGCGCGTCGGCGATTTCCAGGTCGAGCTCGTCGAAGATTTCTTTCAAGGCTTCGCACAATCCGCCCGCGCCAACGTGCATCTGCGTTCACTTTACGGGCGCTCCTCGCATCATCAAGTCGAGGCCATGTTCAAAGCCTTCGCGCGCGCCCTTCGCTTCGCCGTCGCGCACGACAAGCGCCTGCGGCAGGTCCTGCCGAGCACGAAAGGCCTGCTATGAAAGTAACCATCGTCGACTACGGCGCAGGCAACGTTCCTTCCGTGGAGCGCGCCCTGCAGCGCCTCGGCGCGGATTCCCTGCGGACAAATTCCATTGCGTGCATTTCGAACGCCGAAGCGCTGTTGCTTCCCGGCGTCGGACACATCGCTGCCTTGGTTCGCGCTCTCGACGAACAAAAGCTGCGCGCTCCTCTCGTCGATGCAATCCATCGAGGCGTGCCTTTTCTGGGCATCTGTCTCGGGTTGCAAGTGTTGTACGAGTGCAGCGAAGAAGCCCTACAACTGAGCGGCTTGCATTTGTTGCCGGGAAGAGTCAGCGCTCTGCCATCCAATGTGAAGCTCCCGCACATGGGCTGGAATCAAGTCGCGGAAAAGCGCGAGTCGCGACTGTTGCGAGGCATCCACAAGGACGCGTACTTCTATTTCGCTCATTCTTATGCCGCGCGCGATGCGAATGAAGCTGCAGTTGCGACCTGCTCCCACGGCACGGAATTTGCCGCCGTCATCGAACAACAAAATATCTTCGCCGTACAGTTTCATCCCGAAAAGAGCGGCGCTCCCGGCGCGCGCGTCCTGCAAAATTTTCTGAGGCTCGCCGCATGAGTCTCGCTCATCGAATCATTCCCTGCCTCGATACCGACGGCGACCGCGTCGTGAAAGGTGTGAACTTTGTAGGCATGCGCGACGCCGGCGATCCCGTTGTGCTTGCCGCGCGGTACAACGCCGAGGGCGCCGATGAACTCGTGGTGCTCGATATCGCCGCATCGCGCGATCGTCGCCCAACTTTTCTCGAAACCATCCGCCGAGTCGCTGCCGAACTTGCCATACCCCTCACCGCGGGCGGCGGCATTCGAACGCTCGAAGACGGCCGCGTCGTCGTTCGTGCAGGCGCGGACAAAATCACGGTGAACACCGCCGCCGTGGAGCGGCCCGAGTTGATTTCTGAACTGTCCCGTGAATTCGGCGCGCAAGCCGTCGTTCTCGCGATCGACGCGAAACGCGATGGCGATCATTGGGACGTCATGGTGCGCGGCGGACGTGAATCCGCCTCCCGGGACGCAATCGCATGGTCCAGGAAAGGAGTTGCCTCCGGCGCAGGAGAGATTTTGCTCACCTCCGTCGACCGCGACGGCACGCAAAGTGGTTTCGATGTTGAGCTCACCGCGGCGATTTCGAATGCTGTTTCCGTCCCCGTGATTGCATCCGGCGGCGCCAGGTTGCCCCAGCATTTCGTCGAAATCTTCACAAAAGGCGCAGCGGATGCCGCGCTGGCAGCCTCGATCTTCCACGATTCGATTCAACCGATTCGCGCCCTCAAGGAATTTCTCGCGGCGCAAGGCGTCGACGTGCGGCTCCCATGCTGATTCCCTGCATCGATCTGCAAAACGACCAGGCGGTTCAGTTGGTGCGCGGACGCAAACGCGAATTCGCTGTCGCGGATGTTTTTGGTCTCTTGCAGAAATTCAAATCCTATTCCTGGCTGCACCTCATCGACCTCGATGCGGCGATGGGAAAAGGCGCAAACGACGATCTCGTTCGAAAGCTGTGCGCGAGAGCGCGTAAAGATTTTGGAATGAAGGTTCGCGTCGGCGGCGGCATTCGAACCATTTCCCGCGCGCAGGAAGTTGCCGGATGGGGCGCGTCGCAGATTATCCTAGGGAGCGCAGCCTTTCACAATGACAGGCCGAATCTGCGCTTTCTCCGGCAACTCACCAAAGAAATATCTCGCAAGCAAATCATCATTGCGTTGGACACTGCCAGGGAGAAGATCACGATTCACGGATGGCGCAAGCGCCTGGCCCTCCAAGCCGAAGACGTAATGCCGCAGCTCGAGCCATTCTGCGCGGGATTCCTCTGCACGGACGTGGACCGCGAAGGCACCATGACCGGCGCAAATCTTGCATGGTTCCGCAAACTGCGCCGCTCCACCTCGCACCCGATCATCGCCGCCGGCGGTATCAAGACGCAACGCGAGATCGCAGCTCTACAAGAGATTGGAATGGATGCCGCGGTCGGAATGGCGATGTACAAGAATCGTCTGCGCTGACGCAATTTTCAATCCCCGGTCAAATCCCTCCGCACGCCATCGCGCCTTGATCACGCTCGCGATTCTCAACGGCGCGTCAGTGGAGATATGCGTCCGTGATGTACTGCTGCACCATGCGCTGCGTGTTGAAGAATGAACCATTGATGGCGATGGCGTGCTGCATCACTCCCAGGAACCTGCTGCGCTCATTGTAATACATGGGCAGAATTACGCCTTCCAACTTGAAATAAAGCGATTCCGCCTCCGCCGCGTTGTCTGTCGCAGCAGCGGCCGCGGCCACGCGCCGGGATTCGCCGATCGACCAGCCGGTCACACCTTCGATGTGTCCTTCCACCCACCAGCCATCCAGGATGCTCAAACTCGGCACGCCATTCAGCGCCGACTTCATTCCGCTCGTACCGGAGGCCTCCAGGGGAAATTGCGGCGTATTGAGCCACAGGTCCACGCCGGAAGTAATTTTTCCGCCGAGATCCAGATCGTAGTTGTCCAGAAAAACGATAGGAACAGTTTTCCGCAACGCTTTCTTCGCCTGGAAAATGTGGCGGATGATGTCCTTCCCTCCCCCGTCATTGGGATGGGCTTTGCCCGCATAAATAATCTGGAACGGGCCCGCGTTCTTGGCAATCTGCCGGAGCCGGTCAAGATCGGCAAGAATGAGGTCGGCGCGCTTGTATCCGGTGGCGCGGCGCGCGAACCCAATCGTGAAAATTTCGGCGTCGAAATTAAGCCCTGTCTTTTTTCGCACCACCTCAAACAATTCGTGCTTTGCGATGAGATGCGCGGACCAGACGTCTTCCGCCGGCAGGCCCAGAGCGCCGCGCAGGCTGTAGTTGTCTTCCCGCCACGAAGGAATGTAGCGGTCAAAAAGCTGCTGAAACGCTGGAGAAGTCCACGTGCCGGCGTGAACACCGTTGGTAATCGCTTCGATAGGAACGTGCGGAAACATCTGGCGAGAAGTCTCCCCGTGCACTTTCGCGACGCCGTTGACGTACGTGCTGAGGCTCAGCGCAAGTTGCGTCAGATTGAGAGTAGCACCGCCCCGCGCTGCCTCCTGGATTCCCGGATAAGTTTGTTCGGCTTGCAAAACACGTCTCATAAAATCCGCTGCGGATGCGTCCTTCAGATCCAGAAATTCTGTCTGCTTTGGAAACACGCGCGTGAGGTATTCCATCGGGAAGCGGTCGTGACCTGCGGGAACAGGCGTGTGCGTCGTAAAGACGCACTTTCCCCTCACTTTTTCGATATCCTCGCCGCGGATGGACGTGCGGCCGGCCTCCCGGGCCTCTTCGGCAAGAAGTTCCAGGGAGAGCAGCGCCGCGTGTCCCTCATTCATGTGGTAGCGCGTGAGGTCGTCATAGCCCAGCGCGCGGAGGATCCGCACACCACCGATGCCCAGCACCACTTCCTGACATAGGCGATAGTAGGAGTCGCCCCCATAAAGCGTGCCCGTAAGGTTGCGATCCGCAGCGGCGTTGGAGGGTAGATCCGCATCGAGAAAATAGACCGGCACTTCAAAGCCGCGCACACCCTTCACGGTGTAGCGCCAGCACCGCAACTCTACGCGCCGGTCCTCAATCGAAACGCCGGCTCGCACCGGCTCTTCCTGCAGGAAATCCTCGACGCGCCATTCGACAGGCTCTTCCGTCTGAGAACCGTCTTCGGCAAGCTTTTGCGTGAAGTATCCCTTTCGATAGAGCAAAGACACCGCCACCATGGGAAGTCGAAGATCGGCGGCGGCGCGAACCGTGTCGCCGGCAAGAACGCCAAGTCCGCCGCTGTAGCTCGGCATGGCGTTTTCCAGGGCGATCTCCATCGAAAAATAAGCCACGATACGCTTCGTCGAATTCACCTGGCTTGCCATCTCACTCGCTTTTCTATCCGGTGCAAAGCAGCCGCAGCCGTGCGGAAAAATCCTGCCACCTTAAACCATTTATTGTCCGGGAATCGCAGCGCGCAAGCAAGCGCGCAGGCGGAAATGATTTCCAGCGCGCGATTGCTTCAAATCTTGCGTGCCGCCGCGGCCGGGAATTCTTGCGTGTTTTCTGGGGCGCCCAGGTCGAGTCAAATGAGTGAGGACAAGGATTCAGGGATTACACTGTTCCGCAGGTTCTTTTCCTGCTGTTACCTCCTGGAAAGCGAGTACACGCTCCATCTCCTCGCGAATGGATTTTGCGCTGACTGGCTTTACCACGAAACCGTCCATGCCGGCTTCTGAGCACCTGCGGCGGTCCTCTTCGAAAGCATTCGCGGTCATGGCCACAATTGGAAGATGTTTGCCGCCGCCTTTTTCCATCGCACGGATTTTTCGGGTCGTTTCTACGCCATCCAGGATGGGCATCTGCATGTCCATGGCAATGAAATCGACTTCACATTGCTCCAGGATCCGAAGCACCGCCATTCCGTCGCTCGCAACGAGCACGCGATGGCCCATCCTCTCCAGCAAACGTGAGAGCAACCTCTGATTCACGAGGTTGTCTTCCGCTACCAGCACGCGCAGGCTGACCCCGCCGTGTGCGGACCCCTTGATCTCCGTGGACGGTGGTTCGCTCCTTCGCTCTCCGCCTGTCTGCTGCAATATTTCGAATAGTAAGGCGCGCCGGATGGGCTTCAGCATCGTGCGAGCAATTCCTAACCGCTCACATTCCAAACGTGCTTTTGATTCCAACGGCCGGGACAACATCAGTATGACCGGCGGCGAAGGAAGCGCAGCGCCCTTCTGCAGCATTTCCACCAACTCAATCCCTCCGAGCCGCGGCATCTCTTCATCCAGGATCATCGCGGAGAACACTTGCCCCTTCACGCTGGACGCTTGGATTATCCGGACGGCTTCCTCGCCGCTTCGCGCAAATACGGGATTCAGCTCCCATTGCAGAAGCAAGCGTTCGAGAAGTTTGTGATTCGTCGCGTTGTCATCAACAACCAGAATCCGGCTGCCGGAAGGGAATGTTCGGGTCAGTGCGGGTTGGGTATCCACTTCCGCATTTTGCGCCGGCTGCAAAAGCACCTGGAAGTGAAATCGGCTGCCTTTCCCCTCTTCACTCTCCACCCAAATTCGGCCTCCCATCAGTTTTACCAAGCGCTCTGAGATGGACAAGCCCAGACCCGTGCCGCCGAACCGCCGCGTCGTGGACATGTCCGCTTGAGAAAATGCGGTGAAAATCTTTTTCTGATTTTCCCGCGAGATGCCTATGCCCGTATCGGAAACCATGAAGTGAATGAGCAAGTTTTCATCCCGTGGACTGTCGCAACTCGCGTGAATTGCCACCTCGCCGTGGCTTGTGAATTTCAGCGCGTTGCCCGTCAGATTGATGAGCACCTGTCGCAATCGTGTTGGATCACCGCAGACGATATTCGGAACGTCCGCGGCAACGTCCCAGACCAGCTCGATGCCCTTCTGCTGTGCACTGATGGCGAGCGGCTGCAGGGCTTCTTCAATGCAGTTCTCGATGGAGAAGTCCGAGGAATCCAGCTCCAGTTTGCCGGCTTCGATTTTCGACAGATCGAGAATGTCATTCAGCAGCGTGAGTAGCGATTCACCGGAAGACTTCACCATCCCGAGATATTCTCGTTGCTCCGGATTGAGCTCCGTGTCGAGCGCCAGCGCCGTCATGCCCAAGATCCCGTTCATGGGCGTCCGGATTTCGTGGCTCATGTTGGCGAGGAATTCGCTCTTTGCGCGATTGGCCGCTTCGGCCTCCTCTTTCGCTCGATGCAGGGCCTGTTCGGCACGCTTGCGCTCGGTCACGTCCAGGAACGTCACAACGGACCCGCGCAATTTTCCCTCGTGCATCACCGGATAAGACCACATTTCGACTGCAAGACTGGCTCCATCTGCACGCCAGAGAAGTTCATCGGGGGCATGGAGCCTCTTTCCATTCAGCAATGCGTATACTAGCGGGCATTCTTCCGGAGGATAGGGCAGTCCGTTCGGCAGAGTATGATGCACGAGGTCGTGCATATTTCTCCCCAGAACCTCTTCGCGTGACTCATATCCCAACAGCCGAAGGAATGCAGGATTGCAGAACGTGCAGGCGGCTGTCAGATCAACTCCATAAATTGCCTCTGCCGTGGACTCGAGCAGCAGGCGTATGCGCTCTTCTTCCTCGGAGAGGCGGTGCTCCGAACGGTCGCGTTCACTGATCACCGCTCCCAAAACCAACCCCGTCAGCGATAGAATCAACATCAGAAACTGCACCACGGCAAGCTGCTGGTTATCCTGCGGATAGATTCGAAGCAGCACGATAATGCCAAAATTCAGCGTCAGAATTCCCGCGGTCACGCCGCGCAAACCCCGGCGCACTGCCATCCAGATAATCGGCAGAAAAAAAAGATAGAAAAGTTCGGAACGATGGGAATAGCTTCCGAGGAACACAATCCATAGTGTTCCGCCGATGCTTGCGGCGAGCAGCAGGGACTCGATCCACACCAGTATGGTGTGTGAGCCGCGACGCAACGCGGCTTTTTTCGCTGCGCGTTCCTCCGCTGTTGCGCCGGGCACGCGGCAATATCGGAGCAGCCAGGACATCACATACACCAGCAGGAAAGGCGTCAAGCTCGCCAGCGTAACCGCGTCGCCCACCCACCAGGCGATCGAGGCACGCAGATACTCGGAGGGTTTGATCGCGTGATCGGCAACCCCCATCAGGACTCCCGCGAATGCAACTGCACAGGACGACGCCAAAGAAGCGGCTAACAATCGGACCACGTCTCCCATGGAGCAGAGCCGCCAATCAATCTTGAGCACTTTCCTTAGAACAAACGCGGCCGCCCAATAACCACCGGAGACCGCCAGGTTCGCACCGATCGTATTGAAGGAGAGGAGTGATTGATGATAGTTCACTACGCCCGCAATCGCGCCGCCCAGCATAACCAATGGTACGTAGCTGCTCCCGAATCCGATCAGCATCGCGAGACTCAATCCACTTGGTGGATACCAAGCGCTGACCCCGGTCCACATTTGGAAAAAAACGGTCGAGCGATCCAACACTACATACAGAGCAACAAACACGACCGCAACGCACACACGCCGGGCGCGCGTTGAATTTTGGAGCCGCAATACCTTGCGGGAAACGACGTAATTGCCGTTCCCGGTGGAGTTCGCTTTTGATTGGTCTTTCATGCAAGCATTGCGGCTTTTAGATAGCGGGAATCATCATGTGCCAAACTGAAACAGTTTCCCGGATCCCGCACCTCGTTTTTGTGCACTCTCGCTGTCCGATGGCCCATGCGAGCGCACTAAAGTGAAAGCCGTCAAAGCGTTAGGCTCCCTGCCCAAACGGAATCGGCATACCAGCGTCAGGCCTCGATCGAACTATTCAGCGTCCGGCGTACCAAACCACAAAACAGTGATCGAAAAGATGATTTGAGATTTCCAAGCTTAGCAGCAGGTTGTTTCCCAATTCTTTTGTTATGTCCTTCCTAGGAAAACAGGAGGAAGCGCTGGCGGCGTTTGAAAAAGGAAAACAGATAAATCCGAAGGACGCGGACGTTTCTTTTGAGATTGGCAAAATTCGGTTACAGAAGGGCGATCGGGACGGCGCTCGCGCGGCGTTCCGCAAACCTTCCAAACTGGATCCATCAGACACCGATTATAAGCGAGCCTTCGTTGGAACTTCCGCGCCACAGGAATCCAGGAAAAAGAATTAACACAGAGAGCACAGAGGAGGAAGACACTGAGCGCACCGAGGAGCAAAAAGAGGCCGAATTGGAGCAGCAGCGACATCGCTAAGGATTGCCTCTTTCATAGCGCGCGCGGGGAGTGGGGCGGATAAGCAGTTCGACGTACTCCTTGTAGAATTTTTCTTTGTCGAGGTCTTGTTGCACTTCGACGAGTTGTTCGCCCATGCCGGGTTGCTGACCGGGGGCCCACGCGAGGGTGTCGCCGTACCCGGCGCCGTGATCGTTGTTGACGTCAAGATAGAGCTTTTGCGATCTCGTGATGATGGAGGGATCCAGCCAGGCCACGGCAGCGAGTTCGTCCCAGAGATAGTTTGCTTCTGCGTATTTTGCGACGTATTGCGCGGCGGGCGTCGGGCTCCTCCGGACTTGCTCGATCAATGATTTTTCCATTCGCGTTTTCACGGAGATGTCCACGGTGGTGAGGACGAAGCGCGGCCAGTGCGCGTGGAGGACAGCGCGGGAAGCTTCCGGGTCCATCCAGAAGTTGAATTCGCGCTTGGGAGTGAGCACAAATTCGGGATCGTCAGTTTGCGGGTTGATGCTGCCGCCCATCACGATGAGCTCTTTAGTGAGCTCGGCGAAGCGTGGGTCGAGAGCGATGGCCAGTGCGAGGTCGGTCATCGGCCCGGCGGCGTAGACGGTGACTTCGTGCGGATGCTTGTTCACCGTGCGAACCAGGAAATGCGCAGCGTCTTCAGAGGAAGCCTTTATCGTGGGCGCGCCTTCGGGCATGGGGGGAATTTCGTAGGGCCCATGAACCGCATGCCCTTTGGCGTAATTCCACGCGCCTTGATAGATTATTTTTCCGTAGAGGATTTCCCACTTGGCGATGTACTCCTTGCTGTTGACAAGCGGGAAGGCCGCGCCGGGCAGGACGGGGATGTCCGTGCGGCCGATGATCTCGAGGAGACGCAGGGTGTGCTGGACTTCTTCATCGCGCCAGCCATCGCCGGTAAGGACGGTGATACCAAGGACTTCCGTCTCCGGCGAATTGATGATCGCGAGGATAGATTGCATGTCCGTACCGCCGGGACCGGCGGCGTCCTGATCGATGATGACTTTGCGTTTACCCTGAATCTCGAAGGGCCTGGCCTGGGAGAAGGCTGCGGTCGGCAGAAATGCAGCGAGTAGAGCAACGGCGATACAGTGCAGGCTAGGCTCGAAATGATTGGCAATCTTGGGAAACAGCTCCACCCTCCACCCCCTGTTCGTTGCAAGTGTGGCAAACAGAGAGGTTAGAGGTTGCGCTTCGGTATGGGAAGAAAATTCTGTAAGCTAGTGAGGAACCATCACCGGCGCGAAATCAGGGACAACGGAACCTATGTCTGAGACCCACAGCGGCGCAAAAAACGCTTCGTCAAAGCTCGGGCGAGAGCTCTGCTCCTGCGGGCACCGCGCCAGCAGCCATGTCGCATTTAAGTATTCCTGCCAAGCCCCAGGTGAAGATAAAGGCTTCTGCCCATGCATGCGCTTCATTCCAGGCAAGCTCTCGCGAGGAAGCAGACGGCGATCCCTGCGGCGAAACGCCAGGGCAATGAAGTAAAAGACAGCTTCTGTCTGCGATCAAGCCGCTTAGGGCCAATGTCGCAAGCTAGGGGGAGGCTCACTCTCTAGAAAAAGTGCACAGCCAGGTTAGCTGTGGCACAAAGGCCTCATAAGCCACAAAAGCAAGCCGGTCCGCCTCGAAGGGCGGCCCTACAACGTCGTTCGTAGATGATGGTCTTGGAGTGGTATGACGAGGCGGCAGACTTTATTGTGTTGCCTCTGAAATTGTTGTCGGAAGGTACCCCGGCCCCGGTGGCGACCGTCGCGGCCCAGCCTATCCGCAGGATGAGCCTGGCCGGGGTACCCATGACGGTGGGATAGTGCCCGAGCCGATTCTCTCGTCCGCACGAAACTTGCATCCTGGTTGGAATCCCAACCAAAGAGTTTCGCCGTGGAGGAGGAGCCAATTCTCCGAATCAGGGTTTATTTGGCCGTTTGTTGTGGGGCCCCCGTGTCTTCTGAGAGGTACCGGCCAGGCATTCCTTGCTGGTAACAAATGAGAAATGCGGCACCCGTTTCGGATTGCAATGCATTCCCTTTGAAGCCTAGACTAAGTCTCAGCCCTTCCCTAGACAGGAGATCCAATGAAAATAGGAAAATGGACTACGGCCGCGGCTCTGGCGCTGCTTCTATCCACTGGCAGCGTCGCGCTCGCACAGGGACATGGAAAGGGCAAGGGCCACAACAAGCACAACGATGACGACCAGGACGCCCAGTTTTATAAAGATCGCGATCGTGAAGTACTGCGCGGCTGGTATGGCGAGCACCAGAGCCAGCTTCCTCCCGGGCTCGCGAAGAAGGATCGTTTACCGCCCGGCCTGGAAAGGCAACTCGTGCGGCGAGGGACGCTTCCGCCGGGACTCCAGAAGCGGCTGCAGCCTTGCCCTGAAGAGCTCGAACGGCGGCTACCTCCTCCACCTCCCGACTGCGCTCACGTGGTGATCGGCGGAAGCCTTGTACTGCTAAATCGCAGGACCAATATCATTGTGGACATCTTTCATTTTGAGAGCCGCTAGCCGCCTACGCGGCGCTATGGGGACGACGCTACGAAAGAAGGGACCTTCGGAGTAGAAGATAAAGTACGGATCCTGTTGAGTAGCGCCACCAGTTGTGGGCAGTCCTTGTCGGTTATCGCTGTGAATTTCAGACCCAGTCCGGCGCCGGGAACATGGTGTCGGACAACAGCTTCCGCCCTGATCTGTCCTTCCTGAGCAAGAAACTCGAGCTTGGCTTTCGCGCCCACGGGCGGCGGAACCGGCGTGGAGAGGAACAGCCCGCCCACGCCCAGGTCGCAAACGCGGGAAACATCGTCCATGCCGTCACAACGCCAATACACCCAAACGTCGCCCAGGGTCTCGGTCCGGGAACTCATTCTTCTGGAACGGGATAGCTTTGCCAATGCGGTTGCCATGGGATCCCCTCAGTGCCTGCGGCCTTCGGCGCGTCGTTCAGAAAACGAACGACCGCACGCAGGCTATGGCAAAAGATAGTTGGAGCATCGGGAGCGGGCAATCCGGTGAACACCCTAAATGTTGCGCAGGATTCTCCTGAGTTCCGGCGGACTAACCTGCTGGAACTCCTGGTGCAGAATCGCTGCCAAATTGGAGTTCCCTGCCGGAGGTTCTCATGGAATGAATCCAACGGTTTGTCTTCTGTGTTGCGATTTTTAGTAGTGCCTCGGTGGAAAGTGCGAACCGCCGTCCATTTCGTCCAGGAGCAGCCGACTTGCAATCGAGACCTGTGGGCGCCGAAGCAGGTCTCAGCGCCAGAGCAGAGTAAGTTCGGACGCCCGAGACCGTGCCCGGACAGCCGGGTCAATGGCCCCAGGAGGGGACGAAACACTGGGTGGATGTGAGGCAACTGAAAATGGAAGCGCGGGGACTGAGGACGCTGACGCAGGCTCTTCCGGCGCAAACGGAACAAATTGGAAATGGCCGGCTGCCGAAAGAATTGATCGACTATCTAAAGAAATTCGAGAAGCTGGCGAAACACAAGCTACTTCCCTAGAATCCGTGAAACAAAAAGTTGCAAAAAGCGATCGGCCTGGACGTCAATGCAAACTTTGGCGTTGGGCTGAACTTTGTCGATTCCTTCGATGATGTAACGGTCGCCATGAAGAACGTTGCGCTCGATTTCGCCGCGGCGGTTGGCCACGGTTTCGCCGCGGGTGAATTCGCCACGCGTCTCAACGTCCACGTGCATGGGCAGGGCGTTCACGAGAGTCGCGTCAACGGCGACGCCAACGGCCAGAGGATCATACATTGGCGTGCCGCCGCTGCCGAATTTTTCCGAAAGCTCAACGAGGAACTTCGCGACGCTGTAGATGAAGTCGTTAACCGGACCGTGAGTGCGGGCGAGCTGGTCTAAATGCTTGCGGCCAAGGAGCGTCTTGTCTCCAACGTCGAGACCGACCATGGTCAGCGGCCAGCCCGCTTGAAAAACAATCTGGGCGGCTTCGGGGTCGTTGTAGATATTCGCTTCGGCGGCGGCGTTGACGTTACCGCCCTTGATGGAGCCGCCCATGAGGATGACTTCCTTGACGAGCGGGACGATGGAGGGATCTTTCTGAATCGCGAGCGCGATGTTGGTGAGGGGGCCGACGGGGACTAGGGTGATTTCGTGCGGCGCGGCGTGGACGAGCTCGATGATCAGGTCGGGGCCGAAGCGCGCGTCCACTTTGCACTTGCTGGGCGGGAGCTCGATGTTGGCAAGGCCGTTCTTTCCGTGCCAGAACTCGGCGGTGATGAGTTTTTGGAAGAGCGGATGTTGCGCGCCGACGGCGACGGGGATGTCGCAACGATTGGCGAGCGAAACCATGCGGAGAGCGTTTTCGAGGCCTTGCTTGGCGGTGGTGTTGCCAGGGACGACAGTGATGGCGCGGACGTCCAACTCCGGCGAATGGAGCGCCAGCATGAGGGCCATGGCGTCATCGGTACCGGGGTCAGTGTCAAAAATGATTTTCTTGCCGGAGACGGGAGAGGCGGAAATTACGGAGAGAAAAACGAGAAGGAGGAGGAACCCGATGTTGCGGCCTGGAGAGAATAAATTGTGTGCAGCGGTGAGATATCGGGTAGAGCAGGGACGAGAGCACGTCCCAACTACCTTGGCCGATTCGCTGTCGGCCACACCGCTACATGAACAGCACGCTGGTCTTCGGTCCAGAAACAAACCCCCCAGACAGAATTTGGCGTAGGCTAGCGTTCACGTTACGGAAGTGTCAAGGCAAAAGTAGGGTTGATTGTAGCGCGGTGGAAAACTTTTTCGCATGATTGGGAGAAGTGCGGGACCCGGCACCCCCTCCGCCGGGTTCCGGCGTACGGGAAGATAACACACTTGGATGTCGGCTATAATCACGGCCCGTGAAAAGCATCCTCGATTCGATTCGAGTAATAGAGATGACCGAAGCGTTGGCCGGACCGTACTGCGCAATGCTGTTGGGGGATTTCGGCGCCGACGTCATCAAAGTGGAGCGGCCGGGAGTCGGCGACCAGTCACGAGGCTGGGGCCCGCCGTTCGTGGGGAGCGAATCCGCGTACTATCTGGCGGCGAATCGTAACAAGCGATCGATCGC
>Ga0137403_10006763_pt1 | contig 13086 bp, 7 predicted proteins | sample CZOMad2_1_16fung_FD_122057 | JGI IMG/M metagenome (GOLD analysis project Ga0137403, IMG submission 122057) | Vadose zone soil fungal communities from Angelo Coast Range Reserve, California, USA - CZOMad2_1_16fungal (Hybrid Assembly) | ecosystem: Environmental > Terrestrial > Soil > Vadose zone... | reverse complement strand
AAAAGCGGCACGATCCATGAGGTGAGGTGTGGCAGTGGCGTTCCGATTTGCACGAGTAATTTTTCGAAATTACCAGGGCCGTGGCTTAATTTTGCCCATCCGTGGACCATGAATCCATAACCTATTAACAGCCTTAGCAACAAAGGCGCCCAGCGGTGAAGCTTTTTGTTTGGAACAAGAAATTCAACTGATTGCATCAACATTGATACACCGTTTTTCCCAACATCACGCAACAAACCGTGCAGACTTAAGGTATCCCCGACGGGGTCATTAGAAAGCCGGGGCTTCTTTCAGCTTCGAGATTTCGGAGTGCAACTGCCGCGCCAGTTCTTTGCGGTCGGTGCTGCTTTCCCGGAGCTGTGTGAAGCTGACTGATGCGTGGATGGTTTTTTTGCTCAGCAGATTGAAGAGATGCGGGACGAGCGTCATGTCTTTCCAGTAACAAATCTCTTCGCTCACATCGCCGTCTTCGAGCTCATATTGAATCAGGCTGGCATAGAGTGAATGGGTGTGTCGCGCGGCGGGTTCCAGCAGTGAGGATTTAAAGGGCAGGATGGTCTTGCCGTCGGAACTGGTGCCTTCGGGAAATAAAACCACCAGCGCGCCGTGATCAAGCGCGGTTTGAATTTCATTCGTGGTCTGACCGACGTGTGTGCGGCGTTGCCGGTCCACAAATAAAGTGCCCGCCAATCGCGCGAAGAATCCGAAGATAGGCCAGCTTTTCACTTCGCGTTTCGCCACAAACATCGCGGGCGTGATGGTCGCGATGACGAGGATATCCACGTAGCTTAAATGGTTGGAAACCAGCAGGCCGCTGGTGGGCACGGTGCCGGAAGTTTTGATGCTGGTCCGGAAAATCCGCAGGATGCGGCGCGAAGAGTGTTGTAGCCACGCAGCGCGCTTGCTCTCGGGACAATTTTTCGAGAAGCCGCACATGCGCGCGAAATCAATCGCAGCCAGAGTGAATTCGGCCATCAGCCAAAACAGCCGCAAGACCACCCGCACCGGATGCCGCCGCAAGGCTTTCATGCCTCAATTTGAAACCGGCGACCGAAGATTTCAACCGAGAAATCTCTGGCGGGCGAGCGGATGCATCGTTTCGAGATCGACCAGCGTCAGAAAATCGATGGTCTTGAAATGGGGATCGAGCGCCGGCGGCCCGCAGATTTTTGCGCCCAACGTCAGATAGGCCCGGAGCAATTTGGGGATCGTAACCGGTTCAGCGGCGACATCGCGCAGCGAGCATTCGTAAGCGGGCACCGGAGTTGTCCGCCATTGCGGCATCACGAGATGTTTGCGGCACAAATCAGCGTAGGCCGAGGCGCCGTCGGCCGGGTCCTGCGAAGTGAGCGAGCTGCAACCCATCAGGTAGCGTCCGCCGCGCTCTTTCGCGTAATCCGCAATGCCCTTCCAAAGCAGGCCCAGCACGACGAGATTCCGATGCTGGCGATGCACGCAGGCGCGGCCTAATTCAACGATCTTTCCGCGCAGCGGTTCGAAGACGCCGAATTGAAATTCCTGGGCGCAATAATAGCCGAGGTTCGCTTCGGCGTTGGAGCCGGTTTGCAAACGGTAAGTCCCAACGATGTGGCCGGTCGGCACGTGTTCGACGAGCAAATGATCGCAAACGGCATCGAACGGGTCGGCATCCAGCCCGGTAGCGTGGGATGACGCGAGACCTTCATTCAGTTCGAGGTTGAAGACTTCGAAACGCAATACCTGCGCGGCGCGGACTTCCTCCGCGTTTCGCGCCAGGCGAGTGGCGTATTGGGTCGGCGCACTTACCAGCAGCCGAACCGTATCTAGAGTGGTGCTCATAAAATCATGCTGGCACAGCCGTGTTACGACGACGTGCCAACCAGGTAAATTGTATATTCCAATTAGTCGCAGGGGAAATAAAACTTTACAATATAAGTCGTTCGAATTGCGTGAATTAAGGAGAAAAGCACATTTTTGTCGCCTTTTTATCAGCAAATTTTCGGCAACTGGTCCCCGTTCGGCAGCTCTAGAATGCGTTTTGAGACCAGGTTGCTCGTCAAAACCGCAAAAGATGGGGTTTTGTTGATTGCGTTAGCGATAACGGTTGTTCAAAAGCCCATTTTTCCTCAAAATGACGAGGGCGCGCGGGCGTCTTTTAACGACCGACACCCGCGTTTTGCAATTTTTTGTAAACCGCGCGGAGATGTTGGCGGACGGCCACGACGGGGAGATCAAGAGTAACGCCAATTTCCGCGTAGGAATATCCCTTGGCGATCAAGCCGATGATGGTGTATTCGCGGGAAGTCACTTCACGGGTAATCGATTTTCGTGCGTCTCTCAGGTAATCGAGGACCTTTCGCGCGATCTGCATGGTCATAAGCGCGCCGCCGGCATGGGCCTGCTCGATGGCTTCAATTAGCTCGGCGCTCGGGGCATGTTTGAGGAGATAACCGCTCGCCCCGGCACAAAGGGATTCGAACCCTCCATCCGTGTGCTCGTGGCGGGCGAGCATCAGGACGCGCAATTCGGGCAACTGCGATTTGAGGCGGGTCATGCATTCAATGCCGCCCATGCCGCGCAAATTAACATCCATGAGCACGACATCGGGGCGTTCGACGGGAATGTGCTGCAAGGCTTCGGTGGCATTTCCGTGCGAACCCACGCAACACAACCCGGGTGCTCCTTTCAGCAGCGTGACAAAGCTTGCCCGCAACTCCTGATTTTCCTCGACTAAAGAAATTCTGACCGGCATAACGTCCAACCTGTGCTTCAAATCCATGATATATCCTCCAATAGCTATGGCAGGGAAGGGAATTGGTGGATATTGCATGTTTGGGTGTACTGGTAGGGTAGGTTGGGACGCCGCGCGGACGGTGCCTGCGACGGTTGGCTACAGCGGTGTTAGGCATACAACTTCGTTGTCTCTGTAACACGAATCCAGCTAGCTTTGCCAGTCCGTTTGTGAACGGCAACAACGCCGTGACTGGGCGAAACATATCGCCATTCGACATCCTTAAAAACACACCACCAGTGTGTGTCTCGGTCCAACACTTTAACGCTTCGCGGTAGAAATCTATGTCCCCAACGCTGCTTCCGGAGCCACGATTTTGCGATTCCGGCTGCCTGCTCTTTACCTTTGTGTACCACGCGACCTTTATCCTACTTCCCACTCACAAATCTCAACGCCGCTTCCGTGCGCGACTGGACGTGGAGTTTTTCGTAGATGTGCTTCAGATGCATTCGCACAGTGTTGAGGCTGATGCCGAGGGAATTGCTGATTTCCTTGTACATGGCGCCACGGGCGAGGAGCGCGAGAATTTCCTGCTCGCGCGGCGTGAGCTTTTCAATATCGGAGGACGGCTGGCGGATGCGATGAAAATGATCCACGACTTTGCGCGCGATTTGCATGGACATCGGCGCGCCGCCGGCATGGACTTGCTCGATGGCGGGAATCAGTTCCCCGGCGAGCGTTTTTTTCAAGAGATAACCGCTCGCGCCCGCGCGGAGGGATTCGAAAATCAAATCGCCTTCCTCGTACTTCGTGAGCATCAAAACGTAGAGATTGGGCAGGCGAGCCTTGAGACGGGCGACGCATTCGATGCCGCTCATGCCGGGCAAATTAATGTCCACGAGCACCACGTCGGGTTTTTCGGAAAGGATTCCGGGGATGGCGTCCTCCGCGTTGGCGTAGGCGCTCAGGTAACGCACCTGCGGTTCCTCTTTCAGAAGAGTGACGAGGCTCTTGCGCGTGTCCTCACTGTCTTCGATGATTGAGACGGTAATTAGCATCGCTGAGTGGCTGCGAGTTTACTTCCGAGCGAGCGGGGCAGGCGAGAAGATAATCGCGCTCCGTTCTTTGCTCCGGCAATTTCCTTTCGGCCCGACGAAATCGAATCAACCCGTCCGCCGCCAGGGGAATTCCAGCATGATGCGGGCGCCTTCGCCGGGGCGGCCATCGATGCTAAATGTGCCGCCGATTTCCGTAATGCGCTGGCGCATGTTCCGCAAGCCGTCGGCTTCGCTGAGCGTGGTGGTTTCGGCGAAGCCCTTGCCATTATCCTCGATGATGACCGTCGCGGATTTTTCTCCGGCGATGATCTGCAACCGGACTTCCGTGGCGCCGGAATGCCGCACCACATTATTGAGCGCTTCCTTCACGACGAGAAATAAATTGTGCCGGGCGTCGGCGGGCACCGGTTGATCCGGCGGATGGTCGGGCAAATCCAGCCGGCAACGAACGCCGGCGGTGCGGAGAAATTCCACCGCGAATTGCCCGATATAATTAATCAGGTTCGGTAACACATCGTTGCGCGGGTTGATGGCCCAGACGATTTCGTCCAGCGCATCGGTGGCCTGGCGGGCGGTGGCGGAAATTCTTTCAAGATGCTCGTGCTGGCCGTTGACTTCGCGCGGTTGCGACTCGTGGTTTCGCAAGACCAACCCGCTCAATACTGCCACGGTCGTGAGGCGATCGCCGAGGTCGTCGTGGATGTCGCGCGCGATGCGCATGCGTTCGCGTTCGACGGCCGCTTGTTGCTCCATCAGGCGCAACTGCTTTTGGAGGCGGCGGACGGATACGTAACGCACCACGGCAATGAGGCTCAAGGTAAACGCTGCGATGACGGCCAGGCGGAACCACCATCGCTGCCAAAAGAATGGGAGCACCGTGACGCTGAGCGTCGCGCCCTCGTCGTTCCACACGCCGGAATTATTGCAGGCGACGACGTGGAATTGATAGTTGCCGGCGGCCAATTGGGGATACGGCGCGCTGCGCTGGCTGCCGGCTTCCACCCAATCGTCGTCCACGTTGTCGAGACGGTATTTGAATTGAACATTCTCGGGCGCCGTGAAGCTCAAGGCCGCGTAATTAAATTCCAACTTGCCGTGTTTGGCCGCGACGGTGAGCCTGGCGTTCGGATTCCGCAAATCCGCCACCTCGTCAGCGGGTGGTTGCAAAGCTGAGAGAGGATTGTATTGCGCAATGGGCCGGCCGTTGGCGGTTACCTGGTCGATTCGCACCGGCGGAGGGTTGGGATTGTCGCGAATGCGCTCGGCGTGCACGGCCACCAATCCCGCGCGTGAAGCCAGCCAAAGGCAGCCGTTGGTATCGCGAAATCCGACCGGGGAGGTTTCGTAGGCCGCCTGCAACCCGGGCACACCTTCGCCGCGCTCATAAACAATCGAACGCACCCGCGCCGGTCGGCCGTCGGCCGCGTCGTTGAGTTCCCGCTGGCGCACCTTGAATATTCCCCGGTTGCCGCCAAACCAAAACCAGCCGCGTTGATCATCGATGATCTGGGAGATGTAATCGTCGCTCAACCCTTGGGCGGTGGTGATGCTGCTGAACTTGCCATCTTTCAAGCGGCCGACGCCGAGGCCGGCGTAACCGATCCAGAGACTTCCGTCCTCCGTGGTGGCGAGGCAGCGGATGGATACGGGGGAAGATTTTGTCCTGGGCGTTTCATTAAAAAGTTCGTCGCCCTTCGCGCGCAAGAGTTGTCCATCGGCGGAGCCAATCCAGACATTTCCGGATTTGTCCTCGGCCAAAGCGCGGAGAATTCCTGGAGCGGCGGTCAATGGAAAAGTGTACCATTTGCTTTCGTGAAATCGTTGGAGACCGCTCGCGCCGGAGGGAGAGTCGGTGGTGAGCCACAGGTCGCCGTTGGAACCAACCATCAGGGATTGAATCTGATTATTAACGAGTCCTTCCTGCGTGGTCCAATGGGTATAAGTCCCGTTTTGATAGCGATACAATCCGGCGCTGTGGCTGCCAATCCAGACCGGTCCCGCGGGGTCCGCCGCAGCGCACGAAAAATTTCCGCCACTCTGTGAGGCTGCCTGCACCACCACGCGCGCCCAACCATTGGTGTCCTGCCGCCACGCCTCGCGATTCCAGGTAACGACCCAAAGGGCGCCGGTGGCATCGCGGCAGACGGAGCGCAACGATTCGAACGGTTCTCCCGACGCCGTGCTGAGCACCTGCACGGTCCGGCGGCGCAACCGAATCAAGCCGCCGCCGTTGGTGCCGACCCAAAGGTTGCCTTCGCTGTCTTCCATCAAACAGGAAATGTTTTGTTGGGAGGTATGGATGCTGGTGAGAATCTTTCCGTCATAACGAAAAAGGCCGTGGGCCGCGGTGCCAATCCAGAGCACGCCCGTGCGATCTTCCTGGACCGCGGTTGGCCCCGCGCCCTCCGGCAATTCCGCGCGTTTTTCAAGCTTTCCGTCATCGTTGCAGTGGAGCAGTTCCGCGCCGGCAAAAATCCAAATGCCGCCGCCGCTCGCGGTCGTGATGCGCGTGACGCGGCGCTCCAAAGTGGCGCGCGGCAGGAATTTTCCATCCTGAAAGAGGCCAATATATTTGTCCTTGGCGATCCATACCTGGCCGGTGACATCCCGAGTGAGCCGGCAGTAATTGCTATTGGGCAGAAGATCCCCGGCGATGTTGAAGTTGGTGGTTTGGCCATTATCAATCCGCGTGGCGATGCCGTTATTGAAAGCAATCCAGATCGACCCGACCCGGTCTTCGATCAAAGCGGTGGGATTCGTTTTCGGAAGGCCCTCTTTATCGGAATACTCGCGAGTGGACTTTGGGCTTACGCCGAGGACGTTTCCGCGGTGCATAGCCATCCAAAAATTGCCGTGCGTGTCCACCAGCAACCGCTCCACGTTATTCTCCGGCTGGATGCTGGTGCGCGAAGGCCAGACGGTTTGGAACCGCACTCCATCGAATCGCGAGAGCCCGGTTTCTGTGGCCACCCAGACGTAGCCGTCCGGCGTCTGCGTGATAGCGTGAACATTGCTGTCGAGGAGCCCGTCGTCTGTCTGCCACGGCCGGGCAAACCATTCGTCACCGGCGGCGGTTGCATTCGTTAATGCCAGCAATCCCGCGAGAGCGGTTAAAAAAATACTGTAGCCATCTCGGAGCGAGGATTTTTGATTTTTGGCGAGGCTTCGGCGAAGGAGCAGGTTTGATAAACCCTGTAACTGAGCCGAAACGAAGCCAAAAACCAAAAACACCGCTCTCTCAATTCCCTTCGCCGAATGGCTACAGTATTTTTTTAACCGCTCTAAAAGCCCTTGGCGAATTTGGCGAGCCAGATTTCCGGGCATGGTTTCATCCTAATCCCGCTGCGTGCGAACACGCAAGACGGCAGATATTAAAACGAACGGCGTGAGCTTTTGTGATGCCGTCCGAAGCTATGATTGGGGCGTCCCAACGCTTACCTTTACGACCCTGCCCCAATCTTTATGCCAGTTGTAACTCCAGAGATGGGGTAACGGAGAGAATTCAGCGTGACCATCGGCGAAGCCGCCATTGATTCCGCCCCTGGGCGGCAATTGGCTGGCGCTGGAAATCATGACGTTTCCGGCAGCGGTCTTGCTGCCGTGGCGCAAAATTGTGAAACGCCCCATCTCGTTCGCATGCGCCGAATAGCTTCCCGTCCAAAGATTCGCCGCCGGGCCGTCATCTTCCGCAGGCCAGGCGTCCACCCAGGCGCCGTCCACGAAGATGGGCGTGTTGGCCGGGCTTTCCACACGCGATTCCTTGATGTAAAACCAGGCCGGGTCGCTGATGCCGGAATGGGCGCTTTCGATGTTGCCGCCATCGCCAGAACCACCGACGCCGTCTTTCTGATAGAGCCAGCCGTTATATTGGTAACTGCTGACGATGGCCGGAATCGGCGCGGTGCCGTTTAGATTTCGATAGTACGAGAAATTCGCCGCGCCCACTTGCCCACCTCCGCCCATGACGGAGGAAAATCCTACGGGCGTTACTATTTTCGCGACCGGGCAAACCAGGAGATTGGTGGATTTGGCAAAATATTCGATCATGCTTCCCATCCATTCGCCGCCGGTGCCGAAGAGAGAACCCGCCCCTGACGGCTGGACAAAGGTTCCGAAGTCGCCTGAATACATCACATTGGCCAGGCTGAGTTGCTTCATGTTGTTAATGCAAGCGGCCGTTTGCGCCCGGGATTTCGCGCGAGCGAGCGCCGGCAACAGCATCGCTGCCAGAATCGCGATAATCGCGATGACCACGAGCAATTCGATCAACGTGAAAGCGCGGGCAAGAGCATGCGGCCGTTTGCTATTCAATTTAGGTGAGCGTGTTTTGATAGGAGTATTAAGGTTCATTCAGTAACAACTATTAGAGGGGCTTGAGGAATTAGTGGTTCCAGACCGGGTAATCATATTTGTCATTCGGTAAATTGGACCGCCGAGACCCCCTTAAGGCCCGGCGGCCCGTGCTGTCACCAAAATCCTTTTTGATTATTCATGGTTCCAGTTTGTATTTGGCGACCGTTGCCTCAGGGCACCGCTTTCACGTCAATGAACACTCTCGGCTGCGTCGGATCCACCGGGGTCGAGTAATCGAACGTTCCATCCGCATTGAAGGGGTTGGTCACGACCGACGTCCAATTGCTCAACGGAGTGGCGATGTTCGTCGAACTCAACACGGCGTAACGGAAGTTCTGGCCGCCGTTGTTATTGGTGCCATGGATGAGGAGGTTGTTTCCGGACAGCTTCACGCTGAGGATGTTCGCGTTGGTCGTCGGGGCCGCTGCGCCCGTGATGCTGAGCGTGCCGTTCACCGTGAGGTTGTTGGTGTTCCAGGCCAGCCCGCCGCCGGGTGTCGCCGGAACAATGTTGGCAAAAGCGCCCGCGTAATTGGCGGCGTTGAACAGCTTGAAGGTATCGCTGGCCGCCAATGTCCCGGAGATATTGGTCAGGCTAAGTGTTCCGCCGTAGGTAATGGTTCCGGCGGCATCCGTGACGGACAACACGTCGTTGGTGAGGCTGCCTTTCTTGAGTTTCATCGCGGCCGTGCCGGAGGCGTTGATGGTGACGTTAGACGCGACCGTGAGAACGCCGTTGTTGTTCGTGGTGCCGGGCGCGATGGTGCCGTTGACGACTGCCGCGCCGCCCACCGAGCCGGTGCCGCCCAGTGTGCCGGTGGCATTGACTTTCACGTCACCCAGCACCGAGCCGCTGATGAACAGCGTTCCGGCATTCACGGTGTTGCTGCCGTTGTAAGTATTCGGCGTGCTCAATGTCAGGATGCCGGCGCCTTGTTTCACCAATCCACCATCCTGCGCGCCGCCGAGGGTCGGGTCGGTGAGGAACGGCACGTTGAAGGTGGCATTGAAGCCAGCGGTATCAATCACCGCGCCACCACTTTGGACAATGTTCGTCAGAGGCGCGAGGTTGACCTGCGAGAAGAAACCGGCGCTGTTGGCGCCCACCTTGAGTGTGCCGCCGTTGTAATTCATCAGGCCCCAGGCATTGTTGCCGTCGCGGCCGACGGATATGTTCGTGGCATTAAGAGTACCTCCGCCCAGGTTGTAGGTGCCATTGCCGCCGATGGTCGTGCCGGTGGCGAGAATTATGGTGCCGAGTTGGAGCAATCCGCCCGACTGGTTGATGGTCGACGGACTGCGTTGCGTGAGGACAAACCCTCCGCCGTTGGTGATGTAAATCGAGCCGTTGGTGATGGTGGTCGTGAAGGAGCCTGCGCCGTTTCCACCGCCCGCGGTGAAGCCGCCGCTTCCGATGATGAACGTGCCGCCGTTCATATTGAGGAGGCCGTGTTGAGTGCCGCTGCCGCCGGATGTGAGGGAATTTACCTTGAGCGTTCCGTTGTTCATGGCAAATGTTCCAGAGGTCCCGCCATCAATGGAAACCTGGCCGTTGGTGGTGAATCCGAGGTCCATGTTTGGCGCGCTGTTGCTGGTGCCGTAGTCAAACTCCCCGGTCGCGGAGGGGTTGATATGGATGCGAGCCCGACCGGCTTGCACGAGGGTGCCGCCGCCGGTTCCATCCACGATGGTCCAGATGCCGCCGCTGCCCACTTGCATCTCGATCAGTCCTCCATTGGTGCTCTGCCATAGGTCGCTGAGTGTTCCGTTGTTCAGATTGGCGACGGTAATGTCGTTGGTGGCGGCATTGGTGATGGCGCCTCGCATGACGAGTGTTCCGCCTCCTGAACCGCCATCCAGCGTGGCGTTGCCGGTAAGGGCGAGGCCCAGGTTCACGGTCTCATCGATCGAATTGTTATTCACGATTGTCCCGGCGAGGTTGATGGAATTGCCACTTAGCGTGAACGGTCCCGCGCCGCCGTTGAAGGTGATTCCTGAATACTTGGTTCCCGCGGCGGTGTCGTTGACGTTGTTCGTTCTGAGGATGCCGTCGAAGGTGAGAGCGTCCAGTGAATTGATGGCCACGCCGGTCCAGTTGGCCGCATCACTCCAATTATTGCCGCTGGCGCTGCCGCCGTTCCAGATAATGGTTTGCGGCGCGTTGGTGATGACGAGTCTAACGGTGAGAGTGGAGACGTCGTTGGAAATATAGCCGCTGACGCCGACCGGTAACGTTGCGGCGAAGTTAAAGCTGCCGCTGAACGTGGTGTAGGTGATGAGCGGAATGATGGTCGGGAACGTCGGGGTAAGTGTCAGATTTTGAATGGCCGGCACGGTAATGTTGTTGGACGTGCCACCGGAATTGAGAGCAGTGGCGGCGAGTGTGGCCGAGCCAAAGACGTCCGCATTGATGACAATGGAGGAGTTGCTGGCTGCTAAAGTGTTGAAAGTGAAAAGTGTGGTATTGGTTCCAACTTGCAGTGTGCTGTTGGTCAGGGCGACCGTGCCGAAGGCGGTCTGGCTAACTGCGGTGGTCAGATTCAGCGTCGCGTTTTTCACGGAGATCAGCGGGCTGGCCACGGTGCCGGCCGATGAGAACGCGAGGGCGCCGTTGCTAACGATGGTATTACCGGAGTAGGTGCTGGCGCCGCTCAGGGTGAGGGTGCCGCCGCCTTTTTGAACCAATCCGCCTCCGCCAGTAATTGCCGTCGCGACCGTGAGGTTGTTCGAGCGGCTATAGGCGAGTGTGCCTTCGATGTCCAGATTGCCCAACGGCAGGGTGCCATTCGCGTCGTTGTTCCCGATCTGCACGACTGTTCCGGCGTCGTTCGTCAGGCCACCCGAGATGGCACTGTTGGCGTTGGCGAGGATCAGCGTTCCGCCATGAACTGCGATTCCGCCGGAGAAATTGTCACCGCCGGATTCCGACAGGATCAGCGAGCCGCTCCCGGATTTAACGAGGCTGGGTGACCCGGAAATTTTCCCAATCCCTGACAATACATAATTCAAGGTGTTATTGGCGGCGGTGATGCCGCCGGGCGCGTGCGGGACGCTGATGATGATATTGCCGGTGTTGGCGAGGTCGTTGAAGGTGACAAAATCCGCTTCGCTATAGTTGGTCAGGGTGAGGCCGGCGTTGGTCCAGTTCAACGCGGAGACGTCCCAGGTGTTGATGACGCCACCGATCCACGTATCGTTTTTGGGAGTGACTACGGTTCCATTGGTGATGACCAGGGAAATCGTGCCAGCGCCGTCATCCACTATTTTGCCCTGGTAATCGCCCGGCAACGAGCCGACGCCCAAATTCAGCGCGGTGGCTAGAGTGGTGTAGGTGATGATCGGAATCGAAGTGGGCAAATGGATGATGGCGGGCAGAACCGTAACGTTCACCACGTTGGTGTCGTTCAGGTTCAGGGTCCCGGCTGACATATTGAGGGAGCTGCCGTCCTCGCCGACAATGAGCGTGGCAAAATCCAGGGTTACGTTGTCGATCGGGACGAGTCGTTGGCCAATCGTGTTGGTGGCCGCTTCCATGTTCAATGTGCCGCTGATGTTGAGCGTGGCAGTGTTATTGGCGGCCATCGCTTTGATGATGGAGCAATAGGTTTGCACGACGCCGTTGGTCAGGAGGTTGAAGGTTGCGCTGCTCACGCGGCCGGCTGCAGAATTGGAGCTGCCGCTCACGATGAAGCTGCCTAAGCCCGGACTACCGGGTGAGTTCACAATCAGCGTCGCTGTGTTCGTCGGGTTGCCGCCGACGGTCAGAACGCTGCTATTGGCTGTGCCGGCGCCCGCGCCCGCGGCGGGTATGAGTTCCATCAGCAGGGAAGCGGTGTCAACTGTGCCGTTGTCGAACGACAAAGTGCCCTGTTGGTTTCCGGTGTCATTGCCCAACCTGCCCAGGACGATAGTGTTGGCGAGAATGTTAACCGGATGCCCGATCGCCAGCAGCTTGCCGTTGGATGAGCCCGAGCCGCTAGTGCCATTACCCAAAAGCAGTGCCGCGCGGCCAGTGCCCGTATGATTGCGAATCGTAAGGCCGTTGGTGAAGGTGGGGTCGATCCATTGGATGGTGCCGCTTCCCTTGCCAGTGCCGAGGTTGAGATTATCCGCGTTGATGATCGTGGGACCGGAGCCGAGGTTTAGAATGCATTGCCGTCCGTTGTTGCTGGCCGATTCTCCCATGCTGAGCGTCAGCGCATTGAGGGTATTGGTGCCGTTCGCCAGCGTGAAAGTGACCGTCGCCGTGCTGATGCCGCCGCCGCCGATGTTAATATTTCCGGCGATGTTGTTGACCGTGAAATTGCCGTTACCCGTCATGGCCGCCACGGTGGTCTGGCCGGCGACGCCCACATTGAGTGCGCCATTGAGTGTTAAGGTCTGGCCGTCATTGATTTGGGTGGTGTGAAAAGAATTCGGGGCAATATTGGACGTGTTGGTATACAGGAGCGATGTGATGGTGGTGCTGGCATCAACAACGTTATCCACCGCGCCGTTTATGTTGGTTGAAAGGGGAAAGGCCCCGCCGCCAAATGCCACTGTGTCTCCGGCCACCGGCGGCGTGCTGCCACCGGAAGATGTCCAGTTTCCGACAGTGGACCAGTTTTGATCAACACCGGCACCCGACCACCTGGTCGTGCCCGCCGCACCGGCCAACTGGGTCACGGCGAACATGGACGCGAACAGCAGCAGCAAGTGCATTTTATGGGACGTCGTTTTCATAGGGCTTTTTCGGGTCGTTCGGTTGTTTTGGTTTTTGGCTATCAAGTTTTGTTGCCGGTTGGTTCGGGAGATTCTCAATAACTTCAAAGACTTTTGGACCGGCTTCCACCCATGGAGGCGCGGGGTGGCATGTCGAGGTGTCGGTTGGGCATGTTTAAAGTAGAACATGGTTTGCTCCTGAGCGGCAGGGCATATTCATGCTCCTCCCCAGGCACTTGATAGAAAGCAGGAGGCAGCCTAGAAT
>Ga0137403_10006762_pt1 | contig 13086 bp, 11 predicted proteins | sample CZOMad2_1_16fung_FD_122057 | JGI IMG/M metagenome (GOLD analysis project Ga0137403, IMG submission 122057) | Vadose zone soil fungal communities from Angelo Coast Range Reserve, California, USA - CZOMad2_1_16fungal (Hybrid Assembly) | ecosystem: Environmental > Terrestrial > Soil > Vadose zone... | reverse complement strand
CTTGCGCAGAACATTCTCATGGACGTCCAGGTTTCGTGCGGCTTGTGCCGCCGAAACTCCTCGCTCTCGTACCAGCTTGACCGCCTCGATGTTGAACTCTCGGCTGAACCTTCGTCTCCGCATGATCCACCTCCGGCTTCATGAAACACCCAAACTTGGTGTCCATCAAACCGGCAGCAGCTCAAAACCCTAAATGGATTGTACAGCGCGACCTTACCGTTCGTCGTCCGGATTGCACCCAGAGATAAGACGTGATCTCCGGCGCTTCCGATACCGCAACCAAATACAGCTTCGGACGTTTCCAAAAGCGGGCGAATCGGCCTATGTGCTCGTCCAGGGTGCAAACCCGTTTTGGGAGACTTCCGTTGGCGAACAGAAATGGCAGGCGGGAGCTCATCACTGGAACTTCCGCAGCTCTTATTTTTGGCTTCCTGGTGTCATGGGCTGCCGCCTACGGGCTGAACCAGTATCTGGGGCTGGCCGACCCCGAAACAACCGGCACCGTGCGCATTTCACAACCGCCCGACTAGAACCAGCCAGCGTCGGCGCCACAATTCAACGCTCATCGTTCGGATGACGCCAAGCTTTCGTGCGCCCTCGGTATCCCGATGCATCGGTCGGGCATGGAACTCAGTAGACTATCTTTGTAATTTGGATCTAGAGTTCGCGCCGACGAATGCGAGGTGGGCCTTGTTGCGGTGTCGCGTCGGCCGGCGCAGCGGGGTCACCTTTTCTTCGGCGTGCGGCCCTTGCTTTTCGGCGACCGGGGCAGCGGTCATCTGGATGGCATCCCCAACCGTTCCATTCGCGGCACCGATCGATGCTGGTTCGGCTGGAGCTTCTGGACGCTGCTGAAACTCGTCTGCACCGAGATTCAAAGCGCTGAGCACGACCCGCCAGGCGGCCTCGACGGCGCCTGCATGGTCGGCTCTGAGCGTGTTCTTGGCCGGCAGCCGCCGGTGCGCCCATAGCGCAAGCTCTTCTTCGTCTGCAAGGTGTTGGATCTCGCCAATCAACTGGTCGCGCAGCCTGGCGGAGGGTTCTGTTGCGAGGACCGGTTTGGGCTGCCGCGGCTTGTGGATCGAGCTGTTCGGAGTCGTGCGGTTGGTCGGAGCGCTCCCGTCATCAGGTGCATCAACCGCAGGAGCGGGCCCATCGGGAGCATCAAGATCATCCTCGCCGGCAATGCCGACCAGCGCGAACAGCGCATAGCGCCGGGCGTAAGTCAGTGCCTTTCCCATCCGATGTGGCGTGCCGATTTCGCTGACCGGGCAGACCGGCCAGTCCGACGAGATCCATTCGCCGGAGGCGTGGGCCAGCAGCGTCGTCAATCTGATCTGACCGGAGTCCTGGTCGATGGCCGTGGTTTGCACCGTGGCGATCTCGTGCTGGCCAAGATTCTTGCGGACGATATCCAGCCCGCTGGCCAAGGATGCGTAGCGGAAAGTCCGATCCCCCTCGCGGGGGAACGGCGAGCGAATGGTGGCGATCAGGGACTTCTCGGGGTTTGTTAGCTCGCCCTGGGCCTTCGCAAGAGCTGCGGCTATAGCGCCGATGGATTCACTGGAGCGGTGCATCGGCCGCCTCCATGTCCGTCAGGTCGAAGCTGACCGCACCGCTTTTCGACCGCTTGGCCCGAATTCCGTGCCCCACGGCTTCCTTGGCATCTTCTGGCACCAATTTCTTGAGGTCCGCTTTCGCGCCCTCGTGCTCCTGAAACGCTGGTCTGGTCCGGCGGTACACGGTAGCGAATTCCGCCCAGGAATTGGAGGCACTCATATCGACGATACGGACCGCCTCCAGCCGCGGCCGCGGCGGCTCGACCCCAAACAGCCGCGGCGTCTCGCCGCTTTGCACACAGCGCCAGAATTTCTTCTCGGCCGTGAGCAGGAGGTGTTGGTACAAGGGATCGGCGTGAATGGTGATTTCAACCCACTTGCCGCCGCCGGTAACGACCGAGAGCACCGCCGATCGCGAGGCGATCACCCACATGTTGTGCTGCAGCTGCGCCATGTGTTTTTCGGCGGCGGCTTCTTCGGAGAATGACCAGGGCAGCGCAAACTTGGCTTCAAAAACCGCGCCCGTGCCCTCCACGATCCCATCGACCGTTGCTGCCATCCAGCCGATCACTGGACGTTTGATGAACCGTTGAACATCGCGGACGACGCCGCCCGAATTGCGCTCGAACCAGCGGCGGTTCAGGTCTTCTGTCGCGTTGCCAAGCTGAACGGCTAAATTATCGCTGAGATCCTCTGCCGGTACCTCGCCGCGCTTCTCTCGCCACAATCTAACGAGCGCTGCCTCGTCGACGCCCATGATGATCCGCGCGTCAGACCCACCGATGAACTGCCGCCTATCGGGATAGTTGTTCTGCTTCATTATGGCCTCCATATTAAATTATCAATAACGATAATAATTATAGTTTATGGAGTCGTCAATAATTATTTTTATAATTGTGAAATTTACCCGCTTTTGAGATGATGAGTGATGATCACATCTGCACAATGCAGGGCGGCACGGGGCCTTCTAGGCTGGAGCCAACAGATGCTGGCCGATCGCGCCGGCGTGGGAATGATGACTGTCCATCAATTCGAACGAGACGGCGGTCAGCCTCGTCGGGCTACTCAGGATGTCGTTCGGCGCGCCTTTGAAACGGCGGGCGTTGAATTCATCGACGAGAACGGTGGAGGAGCGGGCGTGCGTCTTCGCAAGCCGGGAAAGCGGACCTAAGCCGTGTTTGCCCCTACTGTAATGCTTGCAGTTTCGTTTCTTGCTTTGGCGGCCATTTAGCCTGCGACGGAACCATTCCGGTCAGAAAAGGCGGCCGCTTTCATCAACGCTTCTGCGGCCAAGCGGGATTTATCACCGGCACCATTAAGACGCTTGAGAACACCAAGCGCGCTAGCCGAGATGAGGTGCACTCTTCTGCCCCGGATGCAGCGAATCACGGAATGCAAGTAAGGCCAAAAATTGACGTCCCAACAGTCGTGCGCGCTATCCAGAGGGAAGATGAGATTTTTGACTTCCCGACCGACGTTTCCGCTTCTGCGGGTATCGGTACGCTGCTGACCACGTATCGTTGGTACGCCGATTCGGCTTAGGGAGAAAAATCCAATGCAGTCTGAGGCCCCGCTACCCACTCCAAGCGAAATTTGGGGAGTATTGCCGCCGCGATTTGCGGAAGAGTTGAAATCCAACGCCGCCGATATCTGGCGGCATAGTGGCTTGGAGGACGAGTACGGGCCTCCCAGCATGGGTTTCACGCGCGAACGCGAAATCAATGAAATGATTGATGAGATCACCGCCATCAGCATGACCGGTATCGCTCTGGATATGGAGGATCGGCAGAGCGCCCGCCGCACTGGCCGGGGTGCCGGCCGCCCCCGCGACGTCTTGAGCCGCCATCTGGGTCCGGCATTGCTGGAGATGTTCCTGCGCTGTCACGACTCGGCCGGCCGAAAGTCGGTGTTGACTTCGATCGATGGAAAGTTTGCCCAGGAAGAGGCCGGACCGTTATTCGAGTTCATGAAAGTCGCGGTCGAGCCTGTGAACCATTATTTGGTAACCGATCTGCACCGTATGCCGCTCTCTCCGGCGTGGCTAGCTCGTGACGCACTCGATCGGCGCCGCCGCGATCTGCGGCGGGCCAGGCGTCGTTGAAGGCGGTGCAAGAAAGAGTAGCTGCGGCTGGAATTTTCTGCGGCATTTCCTCCCACCAAAGAGAGGATCTTTACCTGAGTAGCCTCATCCGCTTGGTAGTATTCGCCATAACAAATCGATTTCCGCCATAACAAGCGCGGCTATTGCTGCACAGGAGGATCGTTTCCGCCATAGCAAAACGCATGACACGGGTATTTGTCCTTTTGTAACCTTGCAGCCTTGGTGCGTCGCACTGAAGTCGCAAGCTCGGATGAGGGCATGTCTAAGCCACGCAATAAAAATGCGCTCAAGCATGGCGCGAACGCGCGCGAGGTCATGTTCTGGAGCGAAAACTACGAGGACTATGAGGCCCTTCGTACCGAGCTGTACCTGGAATTTAGCCCCTCAGGCAGTACGGAGGAGCATCTGGTCCAGACACTCTTGGATTTGCGTTGGCGCAGACGGCGCCTTGATTGCTATGAGCGGATCACAATCCAAAAGCGGTTGGATCAAATTCGCGCGACAAACGAAACCAGCCAGCACATTGAGAACCTTCGCTCCTTCGCTACTGAATTTAATGAAGCCACCGATGTCGAGAAGGTTGAGGCGTTGCTGGCCACCTTCAGCCCCTTCTACAGCAACACCGTCCGTGACCGGTGGCCGCTCCAGACAGACGAAGACCCAAGCACGTGGGGTCCTAAAATAGCGAAGGGTCTTTTGGCTTGGATACCTCCAAGGCGGCACGAACAGGCCGATGAATTTATAGCGATGGTCGACCTTGAGGCATTCGACATGGCGCTGGCCCGATTGGAGCGGCTGGACGCGATGATCGACCGGACAATCAAGCGCTTGATGCAGATCAAGACGATGAAGCAAATGCACGGCCGGTTCGAACCGAAACTGATAAACGTTCCTTGCACAAGAGACGCCTCAGCACTGGAGTCTGCTCAAAACCGTTCAACCGAATGAATGAAGCGCCAGAGCTTAGGCTACGGCTCGAAGAGCGGGTGGGCTGGAGCAACAAGTGATCGACTTGCGAGCGAACTCCCAGAACTAAGCGGGACTGAACCCCGTTCATTTCGCGCGACCGCTCGCGGACGCAGCGGAACAGTACTGCCCTCACAATCAAATAACAGTCAGTCGTCGTGGAATAACCGCCATAAGATAGTGTAATTCCCGCCATAGAATTTTTTACATCCAGATTGATATTCGCCATAAAAAATATCATTGCCGCCATAAAACAAACGGGAGCGCCGCGGTACATCAGAAAAGTTTAAGAGATTGATTTGCACTAAATGGTTGCCGTTGTTGCAAAACCGCATTTGTTCAGGTGTGTCATCAACAGAGCAGGCGTGTCAGTTTGGTGGTGCTGTGTCAGCTCTCAATCGGAGAAAAAGGGGCTCTGCGCTGCCCATGACACAGCTGTTCTGGCTTAAAAGGTGGTGTGTCGGTCCGATGACACACCGATTCTTGACACAGCTAACCGCGCTCATCGGCGATGACTTTGCCATCGTTCGGCAGGTGTCCTGGCGCCACTAGTTCCACGGCGCCTTGAAGTTTTGTCACGGCGCGCAGCGTTGCTGCCACGTCACTTCGAAGGGCTTCGCTCGCAGAGTTGCATTCCCCCTTGAGCGTCATCACGTCGGTCTCGCCTTCGCGCGTGACGACGAGGCGCAACCGCCCGAGCCCGGGATGCCGCTTGCCGATCTCTGCGATCTGCTCGGGCCGCACGAACATGCCCTTGACCTTGGTGGTCTGGTCGGCGCGGCCCATCCAGCCCTTGATGCGCATGTTGCTGCGTCCGCAGGGGCTGTTGCCGGGGAGGGCGGCGGTGAGATCCCCGAGCGCGAGCCGAATCCAGGGGTGATGGAGGTCAAGCGAGGTGACGACGATCTCGCCGACGTCGCCCTCGGCCACGGGATCGCCGGTGCCCGGCCGCACGATTTCCATGATCAGGTCCTCGTTGACGACCATGCCTTCGCGCGCCGAAGTCTCAAATGCAATGAGCCCGAGATCGGCGGTGCCGAACGCCTGATAGGCATCGACGCCGCGCGATTTTATCTCGTCCTGCAGCGATTTCGGAAATGCCGCGCCGGACACCAGCGCGCGCGTGATCGACGAGACGTCGCGGCCGGCGGTCGACGCCGCGTCGAGCAGGATTTTGAGGAAATCCGGCGTGCCGCTGTAACCGACCGGGCGGTACGCCTCGATCAGTTCGAATTGCGCTTCGGTATTGCCGGGACCGGCCGGGATCACCGCGCAGCCGAGTGCGCGCGCGGAGGCATCGAAGATGAAACCGCCCGGCGTCAGGTGATAGCTGAAGGTGTTCAGCACCACGTCGCCCGGGCGGAAGCCGGCCGCGAACAGCGCCCGTGCGCCGCGCCAGGGGTCGGCATGCGTTGCCTCGGGCTCGAAGATCGGGCCTGGCGAGGTAAACAGCCGCCCGAACGAGCCGGGAAGCCCCGTGACGAAGCCACCGAACGGCGGCGAGGCCTTATGCAGGGCAGGGAGGTCGGCTTTGCGCAGCACCGGCAGGCGCGCCAGCGCAGCCCGGCTGGTGACCGCAGCGGGATCGATGCCCTGGAAGCGTTCCGCATAGGCTGGCGCTGCCATCGCCTTGCGCAGCACATCCGGCAGCCGCGAAAATAGTTCAGCCTCGCGCATCGCGGGCGCGCGGGTCTCGAGGGCGTCGTAGTGCTCGGTGTGCTCGGTCATCGTGTTGGCACCCATCCGGCTTGGCCTGTATCTGTGGCGTCATTCCGGGTTCACGCTTCGCGTGCCCGGGAATGACGACTCTTAAAGCCACCGCTTCCGTCGTTTAAAACTCTTCAAATTCTTAAAGCTCTTGCGCTGGTCGCCGGCGCCGCCGAGGTAGAACTCCTTGACGTCCTCATTGTCGCGCAACTCTTCCGCGCTGCCGTCGAGCACCACCTTGCCTTGCTCCATGATGTAGCCATGGCTTGCCACCGAGAGCGCGGCGCGCGCGTTCTGTTCCACCAGCAGGATCGTGACCCCGAGATCCCGGTTGATCTTGCTGATGATCCCGAACACTTCCTTGACCAGGAGCGGCGACAAGCCCATCGACGGCTCGTCCATCAGGATCATCTTCGGCCGCGCCATCAGCGCGCGGCCGATCGCCAGCATCTGCTGTTCGCCGCCGGAGAGATAGCCGGCCAATCCGGTGCGCTCCTTCAGGCGCGGGAAGTAGTTGTAGACCATGTCGATGTCGGCGCCGACCTCGTTGTCGCTGCGGGTGAAGGCGCCGAGCCGCAAATTTTCCAGCGACGTCATGTCGGCGATGATGCGGCGGCCCTCCATCACCTGGATGATGCCGCGGCGAACGATCTTGTCGGGATCGACGCCGTCGATGCGCTCGCCGCCAAAGACGATTTCGCCGCGGGTGACTTCGCCGTCTTCGGTCTTGAGCAGTCCGGAGATTGCCTTCAGCGTGGTCGACTTGCCGGCGCCGTTGGCGCCGAGCAGGGCAACGATCGCGCCCTGCGGTACATCCATGCTCAGCCCGCGCAGCACCAGGATGACGTTGTCATAGACCACCTCGATGTTGCGCACGCTGAGCAGCGGCGAGGGGGCGGTGACGGCGCTTGGGGTTGTGCGAGCTGTTTCGATGGCTTCGGTCATGTGTGTTTTGTCATCATCCGCCAGACCCGTCATGCCCGGGCTTGTCCCGGGCATTCACGTCTTACAGCATTTTTCGAGAAAGAAGGCGTGGATGGCCGGGATATAGGCGAGCGGAAGCGCGCCGTCCTTCGGACGGCTATGCCCGGCCATGACGCCTGTAGAGAGTATCTTACCACCCAAGCCATTCGGCCTTGCGCGGCAGATCGATGGTCTTCACTTTCTCGAGCTTGATGCCGCCATTCTTGACGAGATCGTTCAGTGGCGCATCGGTCGCACCCGCGACCTTCATGCGATAAAGATCGACCTTGAGCGTGCCACGGTGATCCTTTTCGGTCCAGGTCGACGCATTGCAGACACCCTCCATTCCGGCCGGTACCCAGTTGGCTTTCTGGTAGAAGCCCTTCTTGACGTTTTCACCGGTCGCGCCGCCGTTCTTGGCGGCCCATTCCACGGCTTCCTTCATGTACAGCGCGGTGCAGACGCCCGCGACGTAGTGGACCGGCCGATAGGCCGTGCCGGCCGCGTCGGACATCTTGGAGATATCCATCATGGTTTTCATGCCGGGTGCGTTGCCGCCCCAGGCAACCGCGGTGCGCAGCGGAAACACCACGCCATCGGCAGCCGCGCCGGCGGCCTTGGCGGCATTCTCGTCCATGCCCCAGACGTTGCCGAGGAATTGCACGTCAACGCCGGCAGCCTTGCAGGCATTCAGCACCGAGATGTTGGAGCCGGCGGTGTTGCCGAGATAGGCGTAATTGGCGCCGGAACTTTTCAAGGTCAGGCATTGCGCGCTGTAGTCGCCGGGTGTCAACGCGAACACGATCGGCGGCAGCAGCTCAAAGCCGAGTTCAGCTGCGATCGCTTCACCCGCTGCCTTGGGCGCATTCGGATAGGGATGGTTCGCACCCATGTGAACGAATTTCGGCTTGCCGGTCTTGCCCTTGGCCTTCCAGTCCTCGGCCGCCCAGGTCAGCATGCCGCGAACGGCGTCTGAATAGCTTGGACCGTAGAAGAAGTTGTAGGGCGCGGGCTTCGCCTTGCCGCCCACGCCGGTCGGATCCGAAAGGGCTGCGGCGTAGGAGGCTGAAATATCGGGGATCTTGTCCTCGGCAAGGAAGCCGGTGAGGGCTTCGGTGTCGGCCGTACCCCATCCGAGAATGGCAGCCACCTTGTCGGTGCCTGACCATTTCTTGTATTGCGCGATCGCGCGTGGAACCTGGTAACCGTAGTCAACCGTATCGACGTTGACCTTGGTGCCATTGATGCCGCCGTTCTTGTTGATCCAGGCATAGGTATCGGCGACGCCCTGACCAAAGGGTGTTCCAACGTCCGACGTCGGACCCGAATAATCGGTCAGATGCCCAAGGGCGATCTGGGCCTGTGCCGTGCCGGCGGCGGCGCCGAGCAGCAGGGCAAGCGAGGCCGTGCTCAATAAGGTTTTCATCGTCATAGGCATTATCCTTTTCACTCTCGAGGTCCTCTTATTGTCTGTCCCGTTCCGACCTCAATGCGAGAACGGGTAGAGCTTCCAGTAGGCCTTGATTTGCCGCCACCGGTGCGCGAGGCCGTCCGGTTCAAAAATCAGAAAAATAATAATGATGACGCCGATGGCCATCTCCCGCAAAAACGCGATGTTGTTCTTCAGGCCGAGCGCCTGATCGATTGGGCTGTCACGCAGCGCGACGCTGAGCCATTCCATCGATTCCGGCAGCAGCACCATGAAGGCTGTGCCCATCAGCGTACCCATGATCGAGCCGAGGCCGCCGATAATGATCATGGCAAGGAATATGATCGAGCGGTCGATGCCGAAGCCCTCATTGGAGACCACCTGATTGTAGTGCGCATAGAGCGCACCGCCGACACCTGCAAAAAATGCGGCGAGGCCGAACGACAGCGTGCGATACTTCGTCAAGTTGATGCCCATGATCTCCGCGGAGAGATAATGGTCGCGTATTGCGATCAGCGCCCGGCCGTCGCGCGAGCGCATCAGGTTGGTCACCAGCAGGTAGCAGACAACGACATAGACCAGCACAACATAGAAATATTTCCTGTCGCCGCGCAGCGAATAGCCGAAAATCGAGAACGGTTCCGCGCTGGCAGGAACGCTTCCGCCGGTGAACCATTCCGCGCGTGCAAAGAAATCCAGCAGGATATATTGCGCGGCCAGCGTGGCGATCGCGAGATAGAGCCCTTTCAGGCGCGCGGCGGGGAGGCCGAAGATCAGACCGACCGCCGCCGTCACCACGCCCGCCAGCGGAATCGCGAAGAACACCGGGACGGCAAACCGGTTCGAGAGATAGGCGGACGTGAACGCGCCGAAACCGAAGAAAGCAGCGTGGCCGATCGAGATCTGGCCGGTGAAGCCGACGACGATGTTGAGGCCCAGCGCGGCTATGGCAAAAATGCCGATCTGAATAAGCAGGCTGAGGCTGTATTCGTTCAGGATGTGCGGCGCAAAGCAGATCAGGACAATGCCGACAATCATCGCGTTGCGGCTGGTGGAGGTCGGGAACACCGTGGTGTCTGCCGCATAGGAGGTGCGGAAGTCGCCGGCGGGAATGAGGGTCTGGCCTGCCATGATGATTACACTCGTTCGATGTCTTTGGTGCCGAACAGGCCGTACGGCTTGATCATCAGGATGATGATCAGTGCATAGAACGGCGCGATCTCATAGAGATTGCCCCAGTGCAGATATTCGCTGTCGAGAAAGTGCGCGAAGTTTTCCAGCAGGCCGATGATGATGCCGCCGAGCACGGCACCACCGACGCTGTCGAGACCACCGAGGATCGCCGCCGGAAACACCTTGATGCCGTAAGCCGACAGACCCGCCGAGACGCCGTTGACGACAGCCACGACCACGCCGGCCACCGCGGAGACCGTGGCGGAGATCGCCCACGCCATGGCGAAGACGCTCTTCACCGAGATGCCGAGCGATTGCGCCACCTGCTGGCTGAACGCGGTTGCGCGCATGGCGAGGCCATATTTCGAGAAGCGGAAGAACCACGCCATCCCCACCATCATCGCCAGCGAAACCGCGAGGCTCATCAGATAAACGGTTTGGACCTGCAGTCCGAGGATATTGACGTTCTGGGTATTGAAGACGCGCGGGAACGGCTGAAGATTGACGCCGAACATCCATTTCATGAGCGCGGAGAACACCGTGGACAGCGCGATCGTTACCATGATCACCGAGATGATCGGCTCGCCGATCATCGGACGCAGGATCACGATCTGGATGGCGATACCGAACAGGAACATGAAGACGAGCGTGATCGGCATGCCCAGATAGAACGGCACCTGATATTTGGTGAGCAAGGCCCAGCACACCCAGGCGCCGACGAGCAGGAGTTCGCCTTGCGCGAAGTTCACCACCTGCGTTGCCTTGTAGATCAGCACGAACGACATCGCGACCACGCCATAGAGCGTGCCGACCACGAGACCGTTGACCAGAAGCTGGATCAGAAGCTGGGTGTTCATGCAGATGCGGCTCAGTTAGTGACGATAGTGACGTTAGGAGCGGACGGCGAACTCTCGTTCGTCATGCCCGGGCTTGTCCCGGGCATCCACGTCTTGCTTGAGCGTTGCAAAAAAGACGTGGATGGCCGGGACAAGCCCGGCCATGACGGTTGTAGGAAACAGTGATCGCGTCTCATTCCGCGGCCTCCGCGATCGGCACGTCGTGCGCGAGATCGACCACGGCGAGCGTGGTGCGGATGCGCTGGGTGGTGCCGTCCTGGAAGCGGATCACGGTATCGATGGGAATGTCGCGCTTGCCGCCATAGATCGCGTCGATAATGGTTGCGTATTTTTCGTTGATGACGCTGCGGCGCACTTTTCGGGTGCGGGTGAGCTCGCCGTCGTCGGCATCGAGTTCCTTGTAGAGCAGCAGGAATCTGGAAATGCGCTGCGCCGGCGGCAGCGTGGCATTGACGGTTTCGACCTCCTTGCGCAGCAAGGCGTAGACTTCCGGCCGCGAGGCGAGGTCGGTGTAGGTGGTGAACGAGATCCGTTTCTTCTCCGCCCATTTCGAGATGATCGAGAAGCGGATGCAGATCATCGCCGCGAGCGCGTCGCGGCCGGCGCCCAGCACCACCGTCTCGGCAATGTAAGGCGAGAACTTCAGCTTGTTCTCGATATATTGCGGCGAGAACCGTTCGCCGCGCGCGGTTTCGGCGAGATCCTTGATGCGGTCGATCACCACGAGCTGCTTGCCGTCGTTGAAATAGCCGGCATCGCCCGACTGCATCCAGCCGTCTTTCATATCGGCGGCGGAGGCTTCAGGGCTCTTGTAGTAGCCCAGGAACATGTTGGGGTGGCGCACCACGATTTCGCCGACGCCATGGATATCCGGATTGTCGATGCGAATCTCGATATTGTCGGCCATCGCCACGCCTGTGGTGTCGGGGTCGACCTTGCCAAATCGATGCAGCGTGTAGGCGCCGAGCAATTCGGTCTGGCCGTACAGCGTGCGCAGCGGCACGCCCATGACCTGAAAGAATTTGAAGGTGTCCGGACCGAGCGCGGCGCCCCCGGTCGCCGCCGAGCGCAGCCGCGTAAAGCCGAGACGGTCGCGCAAGGCACGAAACAGCAGCGCATCCGCGATCACGGAACGCTTGCCCTGCGCCAGCGCCGACAGTCCCGTCTTCATGCCGATCTCGTAGAGGCTTTGCTTGAGCGGCGAGGAGTCCATCACCTGCGCGCGCACGTCGGCGGCGATGGATTCCCATAGCCTCGGTGCGAACAGCACGAAGGTCGGCGCGATCTCGCGGAAATCGTTCATCATGGTGTCGGGCTGCTCGACGAAGTTGACCTTCATCCGGCACAGCAGGCTCTTACCGAGCGCGTAGACCTGTTCCATGATCCACGGCAGCGGCAGCACCGAGACGTATTCGTCATCCGGCCCCTTGGGGTCGAACGACAGATAAGCCGCGCAATGCCGCAGCACTCGCCCCGCGGCGAGCATCGCCAGTTTCGGATTGGCCGTGGTGCCGGAGGTGGTGCAGAGGATCGCGACGTCCTCGCCTTTGGTCGCGTCCACCAGTTTGTCGTAGAGATCCGGCTCGCGGGCGGCGCGGTCGCGCCCCATGCTTGCAAGCTTGTCGGCCGCCATCAGGCGGGGATCGTCATATTTCCGCATGCCGCGCGGATCGGAATAGATGATGTGCTTGAGATTGGGTACGCGATCGGCGAGCGTCAGCAGCTTGTCGACCTGCTCTTCGTCCTCGGCGAATACCAGTTTGGCTTCGCCATAGCTCAACAGATACGCCGCTTCCTCATCCAGCACGTCGCGATAGAGGCCCAGACTCATGGCGCCGATGGCGTGGGTGGCGATTTCCGCCGAAACCCAGTCCGGCCGGTTGTCGCCGATGATGCCAACGACGTCGCCACGACCGAGCCCGAGTTCGACCAGGCCGAGTGCAAAGTCGTGCACCCGCGTCTGATAGTCGTTCCAGGTGAACATGCGCCAGAGCCCGAAATCCTTTTCGCGCAGCGCGATTTCGCCGCCGTGTTCGCGGGCGTTGAGGCGCAACAGCTTCGCAAAAGTATCGGCTTGGGCGACGCGTCCGGTGTAGTCCATCATGCCGCGCACTCCGGGGCGGCGGGCTTGTCGTCGGGATCGACCAGAACCTCGTCCTCTTCGCCGAGATAGGCGCGCTTCACATGGGGATCGGCCAGCACCGCGGCCGGATCGCCTTCCGCGATCTTGCGGCCGAAATCCAGCACCATGACCCGGTGGGAAATATCCATCACCACGCCCATGTCGTGCTCGATCATCATCACGGTCATGCCGAACTCTTCGTTGAGATC
>Ga0137403_10006760_pt1 | contig 13087 bp, 11 predicted proteins | sample CZOMad2_1_16fung_FD_122057 | JGI IMG/M metagenome (GOLD analysis project Ga0137403, IMG submission 122057) | Vadose zone soil fungal communities from Angelo Coast Range Reserve, California, USA - CZOMad2_1_16fungal (Hybrid Assembly) | ecosystem: Environmental > Terrestrial > Soil > Vadose zone... | reverse complement strand
GACCTGTGGTTCGCCAATAATCCGTCCGGTTTCGATCTCACGCTGCGATGGTTTGGGCATCCGCTCGAGTGGGCGGAGTTTCCGCTGATCGTCGCCTTAGCTCAAAGGCAATCGTGAAACCCATTCGGGAGTAATTAAACGCACCTTCGACGAACTGTCCAATGTGATGGTTCAGACAGTAAGTGTACAGTAAGTGTTAGGAAGCTAACCCAACCAGCGATTCAATGGCGCAAGACTCTAATCGACCCTTGACGGAAAGCGCGTATTGTGGCATAAAGAGGTGAGGACTGGCAGTTAAAACTCAGGAGGAAATTGGCCAAACCTGAGGGACAGCGAGTCAGCCTAGGATTCTGAGTCAAAGTCCACTGTCAGCCTTCGAGAGGAGGGTGACTTATACCGCCTGCCTCAAAAGGCCGCTTTCTAACGGAGCGGCCTTTTTACTTCCCTTTTCCGGATCGGGAAGGAAGGGCCCTCGCTTCTCCAGGAGACGCTCCGTTCCGTCGTTGCCGAGTCGGTGTTCGTCAAACATCAACTGCGGATCCTCAGTCGCGGCCGCAAGCGTGCTCGCAATCTGCGCGCGGGGGATCGTATCATCGCCGGTTTGTGCGCCCTTTTCATGCGCCCGGCACGCGTTCTCCGCTCCGCCATCGTTCTGAAGCCTTCCACTCTGCTGAATCTCGATAAAGTGCTGAGGAGACGAGAGTACAGCATGTTGCTTTCGCCCAAGCGCGGGCGTTGGCCTGGCCCGAAGAGACCGAAGAAAGAACTCACAAGCTCCCGGCGCCAGGCAACCTCCTTGGCTCGGAACATTGCGTGCTCCCCAGACCTATTTCTCGTTGATGGTTCCGCGGCAGTTCTTCGCGCCGCAGTGACATGGCACGCACTCGTCGGACTTTGAAAACATGTAATCGATCAGGAGCTCTTCTCCGGCTTGGATCCGGTGCTCACTGAAGTAGAATACGCGGGCCGCGTTTGATCTCGGCGAAAAGATTTGGCTCGCAGGAATGGTTGATATATTCGGCGCCACTGCCGCCGACGACGCCATCCAGTTTCCAATATTTATCGACCATGAACAAGTAATGCAGCTCGCGGGCGGAGCGGCGCTTTCCCTCCTGCCGGGCGACTCGTTCGCCGGTATACTCGATGACTTGCACGTCGGCCGGTATGGTTTCTCCGGCGAATACACCCCAACGATGAATCCTCGACGGGCGAACGACGAGCCGGAACCGCGTATACCGCGGATCGATTTCGGGTTTATCGGGGGCAACGGGAGAATCGGTGGTCTCGAGATCGGCTTCGATCCGGTGGGCCCTCTTCTTTATTTCGGCCGCTTCCGCCTCGAGGCCGCCGAGGTTGTGATAAATCGCGGCCACCTCGGAGTGCTTCGGGCCCAACGCTTTGGTTGTGATGGACAGTGCGCGGTGATAGAGCTTGGAAGCTTCGGCGAAACGCGCGGTGTACTTGTAAAGGACCGCGAGATTGTTGAGAATTTGCGAGAGCTGAATGTCGTCCGGCCCGAACGGTCGTCGAGGTGATAGGTGGTTCCCAGCGTGTGGATGACGTTGGCGACGTCGGGGTGTTTGGGACCGAGGGCGGATTCGAGGATCTTGATGGAACGAAGGCAGAGTGGCCTGGCTCGAGCGAGCTTGCCTTGGCCACAATACGCCACTGCCTGGTCGTGGAGTTGGACGGCCAATGCCACGGGATCGAGTTTCCGGTTGTTACGATTCACAAGGGTTGTTGGAGATGATACCCTCTTCAACCCTCGATCGTCATCCCGGATGCAAGGCGGAGGAAACGCGCACCGGCATGCGCCGATCTCGACGTACTCGAAAGGCATGAAGCAGCGTGTCCTGATCTCGGCAGCTCTGCTGGGCCTCCATTGCCGAAGTTGAGAAGTCCTACATCCGGCTGACTCTGAAACACACAAAAAACAACAAGCGCCGGGCGGCAGAGATCCTCGGTATGAGTGTGCGCACTCTTCACAAGCGTCTGGCGGAATTCGCCACCGACGATTCGGAAGCGGCTTCCGCGAGCTAAATTCCCGCGGGGCGGGCTTGGACCTCAGCAATGGTAGGGGCGAGTTCGGCTTTTACCGAAGACACCTTGAACGCGGGAACTGCCCACGTTGAGATTTACTCGCTCACCACGCCGCGAAAGCCACGTGCCATGTAATTTCCTGGCTGCAATTGAGGACTTTCGCGAATCCACACGCCAAGCAAGTGAGAAAATGCGGCAGATGTGGCTAGGATTTCGCCTAGCCATGCCTAGGGCGTTTGATCTCGACGCGTAGAACTAGGACTATACCCGGTAGGCACCGGAATTATACCGGGATATAATCTACACTCAATAGCGCCTCCGCACTGAGGGACACCAACCACGCCCTGAGGAGCTTTTGAACTGGGGACGATGTGTCTGCCAACCAAACTACGATCTTAGTGGCCGAGGATGAAGCCTTCATTCGCGATCTTCTGGAAAAAATCCTGCACCAAGCAGGCTACCAACTACTGGTAGCCTCCGATGGAAAGCAGGCGCTTGAAATCGCTGAGCAACACACAGGACCAATCGATGTATTGTTGTCCGACATTGTCATGCCAGAGCTGTCCGGTGTGGCTCTGGCGAGAGCGATCACCGCCAAGCATCCTGCAACGAAAATCATTCTAACGTCAGCGTACCTACGACACATTTGGGTGATGGATCGAAGCTGGCAATTCATTGCGAAACCCTACATTCCAGCACAGATTCTGGACTCCGTGCGAGAGGCGCTGCACGAGGCAGAAGGACATGCTGCAAAGGAAGTAGCGTGAGCCAGAACCGCCTCAAAACAAATCACCGTTATCAAAGCTCTCGGCGTTGAGGCAGGCGGGTTACGCCGAGAATTTCCATTAAGGCTAGAAGCCCAGTACGTGGTTGACGCGATGGACCTTGCCTTTGAGCAGGGATTCAGAGAAGGAGCCAAAGCCCATAAAACAGTCGCCGTTGGTTCAGCACTGTTCTAAAAGTACATGCTGCCAACCGGAGTGCCCATGCACACCATCCTCCTAATCGAAAACGATCCCACCAACCTGCTGGCGCTGAGCTTGGCGGTGCGCAGCTTCGGCTACACGGTACTGGAGGCCGGTAACCGAGGCGAGACCTGGAGCGTCTGCAGTGAGCACTCCGGGACTATCCGCGTATGGCCGGTTTTGAGGTGATAACCGAGGAATCCTTACTGTTTCATTCGTTTATGCACAGGGATTGAGGCAGATCAGCCCGGATGAATTAGGCACCATTTTGGGGGACAGCAGCCGAAGCGGCAACCTCTCCTCGGCTCGATTCTGAGTCTCCGCCAGTGCAATCGCGGTCGCGATGAATCCTGGCTGGGGCTGGAGCCGAGATTTATAGAACCCTAGCCGATTACGGTTAGCCGATTACGGTCATGAGACCAATGGAGGCCACTCCCAGGGTTATCAGGGCGAAGGTGTGTTAAGCTCGACCTTCAACGAGTTAAGCATCGCCTTGACGTCCGTCAGCCTCGCCTGCAGTTCTGTTCTTTGCTCTTCTGAGATTTCAGGGAGGAACCTGTGGATTGTGCGGATGCCTTTTTCTATCGCAACAACCTCCCTTTCGGCCACTGGGGAATTTCCAACCGAAAGCTCATATTTCGCCATCTCCAGAGCCGTGATGCACGTTCGCAGCTCTGTTCTCAAAAACTGATAGCGGGTACGCGCGATCTTATCATAGAGTTCTCTGATGTCCTCGTCATTCATACCGGCATCAACCGCTCTTTCCGCATTGACTCAATGGCTCTGGCGCCTCAACGTCGCCGCAACGGCCTCGACAAGCCGTCCCGCCGTGTATGGCTTTTGTAGAAATCGCGCCGGTTTAGGCTCCGAGAATCTCCTTACCGCCTCAGACTCATCGAATCCGCTGGACAGGACCACCGGAACCTCCGGATTGATTTCCTTTATCAGGGCCAGCGCCTCCTCACCGCCCATGATTGGCATGAGGAAGTCCAAAACTACCACCGAGATTTCGGTGTTAAGTCTCCGAAATATTTCCACGCCGGCCCGGCCGTTCCCGGCAACCAAAACCTTCATCCCCTCTCGGGAAAGCACATGCGTGGCAAGGGAGCGAATTGTTTCCTCGTCGTCGATCACGAGCGCGACTGACCCGTCTGGAATGGAGGCAGCGCGCGGTTCCTCCGGGGCCGCAACGGCTCTTTGTTGCTGGGCAGGAAGCAAGATCAGAAAAGACGAACCATGGCCCGGGGTGCTATAGACGCGAATCGCTCCTCCGTGTCCTTTGATAATGCCTCGAACAGCAGCGAGGCCTAGCCCTCGGCCCGTGAACTTCGTGGTAAAGAAGGGATCAAAGATGCGTGCCTTCGTGGCCTCATCCATACCCGAACCGGTGTCGCTGACTTCGAGTTCCACAAATGTCCCGGGAGCCGACTGGTTGGAGCCGAAGAATTCAGCGGCTTGCCGCGCGTCAATTTCGCGATGGGAGGTCCGGATCTCGACCTTCCCCTTTTCATTTTCACCGATCGCTTCTGCGCCATTAATCACGAGATTCATGACCACTTGCTGGATCTGGGCGGGATCGGCCTCAATCGGCGGAAGGTTCGCCGCAAGATCCAGCTTCAGTTCGACAGATTTGGGAATCGACGTCTGGACGAGCGCTGAAATCTCTCGAATGAGTTCTCCCAAATCGATTCTTTCGGTGACGAAACGCGCCTTGCCTGCATAAGCGAGCATTTGGCGCGTGAGAAATGCTGCGCGCTCTCCGGCCCGCACTACCTCCCGTAGGCGCATCCGTGACGGCTGATCGGCGGGAAGTTCTGAATACACCAGACTTGCATTCCCGATTATTCCCGTCAGCAGATTGTTGAAATCATGTGCTACCCCTCCCGCAAGCAGTCCCAGGCTTTCCAGCTTTTGCGTTTCCTGCAACTCCCGCTCAAACTTCTTTCGTTCGCTGACATCCCGGATGTTGAACTGAATGGCCCGGCGATCGCCTTCCGAATACACATTAGCAATGAGTTCCGTCAGGAGGTCGTGACCATCCTTGGTCCGCAGAATCAGATTGTCGAACCGAAGGACGCCGCGATCTCGAATCTTCTCAAACGCCGCGTGCACGCCGGGCACGCTCCGCATGGGATCGCTCTCCCACAACTTTCGACCGACGAGTTCGTTCCGTGGGTATCCTAGAAGCCGTTCCGTGAATGGATTGAGATCCATGATCTCGCCAGTATCGGCGTCCACCAGAACAATGCCGTCCCGGGCGGATTCAAATAGCCGGCGATATCGCGCCTCGGCCGCGCGTTTGCGTTCAGTAATATCTTCGAACGCCATCAAAATGAGCCACTTTCGGTCGGGCGTCTGCAAACGGCGGGCGTTCAACGAAAGCACCCGCAATTCGCCACGTTCTGACAAATGCTCGATTTCAATGTCGTTCAATTGGGCGGAGCCACCGTTGAGCTGCTCGAACAAAGTGCGCACTGCGGGCAAGTCGAATCGCCCAGCACCGACTTTATAAATGTCTTGGCCTGATGCCGCGCCGTGCGCCAGACCAATAGCGCTGCAAAAAGCGCGGTTCGCCTTCTGAATCGCGAGATACGCATCGAGAACCACGAGCGGTTCACGGACCGTATTCACAATGGCCTCCGCGTAATCGCGCGCGTGCCTCACATCTTCCAAGCTTCGCTTCAGATCGCTCACATCTAGCAATTGCAGCACCGTACCGTCGATGTGGTTATCGGCTGTCCGGTAGGGGCGAACACGCATGAGGTAAGAGCGGCCTTCCTGGTCCTGGACCTCCTGCTCATGCGGCTGCAGGGTATCTATGACCCCTTGCAATATCGCTTCCAGGTTGGGCACATCGATGCGTGGTTTCAAATCTGCGATCGGACGACCGATATCGGTCGAAATGAGGCATAAAGCCTTCTCGGCGACAGCAGTGAACCGCCGGATACGCAGGTCATTACCGGTCATTACGATCGGCATGTTCATGGAACCGAGCAGATTGATGAGATCGTCATTGATTCGGGCTAGGTCCGCGTTGCGGCTCTGCATTTCTGCATTTATCGTGTTCAACTCTTCGTTCGACGATTGCAGCTCCTCTTTGGATGTCTGCAATTCCTCATTTGTGCTCTGCAACTCTTCGTTGGCCGACTGCGCCTCTTCGTTCGTCGAACGAAGCTCTTCAATCACGGATTGCAGATACTCACGCGTGGACTTCAGCTCCTGCTTGAGGTTCGCATTCTCCTGCTCGAGTTGCGGCGGAGCGACACTTCCTATTTCGCCTTCGGCGGGCGCCGCGGCTGTCTGGGACGAACCGTCTTCGCCGGCCCGTCCGAACAGGATCAGGAAATGTTGGGCGATTCCGGCCGGCGCCAACGGGACGACTGTTATGGCCACTACGGTGGTTGTTTCGCCGCCGGCGCGCGGAATATTTTCAGCAACTACAGCGACGTTCGTTCGGCGAGCCTGTTCCATCGCCGTGCTTAGAGGAGCGCGCAGTTCCTGACGGACCACGTTCATCAGATCGGCCTCGGACGGATCTTCGGGTTCGACCAGATATTGTGCTACCGGGCCACGATACTCGACGATGCGCAGGTTTTCGTTCACCACAACACCCGCGGGGCCATACTGCGAAAGAACGACTTTGTTGACGTATCTGTGAACATGGCCGCCTTCATCGGGAGCTTCCGCGGGGCGCGGTAAGGGCGGGGGCGGGGACGCCAAATCATGGGACCAATCATCTTCGGCAGCTTCCGACAAGCTAAAGACGCTTTGCGAAACGTCGGCCTTCCTGCAATAAATCTTGTGCGGCTCGTCAAGGGTCAGGAAGTGCTCCGCCAAGCTACCCAACGTCTCGGAAGCCCCAAGGACGAGACAGCCGCCCGGCTGAAGCGCATAGCCAAACGTGGCGATTATGCGTCGCTGTAAAGAAGGCGCCAAATAAATCAGGAGATTTCGGCAACTGATTAGGCCCATCCGCGAAAGTGGTGGATCCTTGGCCACATTATGACGGGAAAAGACGCACATATCGCGAATGGCGCGGCAGATCTGATAACCCGATTCAGTCCGGACAAAAAAGCGCCGTAGACATTCCGTCGCGATATTCGTTACTGAACCTTCGTCGTAGCTGCCCGCACGCGCTCTTTCAATGGCGGCATCGCTGATATCGGTTCCGAACATCTGAATCCTCCAATCCAGGTCTTCGGATTCCAGAAACTCCACCAGGGCGATCGCGATCGAGTAAACTTCCTCGCCAGAGGAGCAGCCGGGAATCCAGGCGCGAATGCCGCGGGTTCGTTTGCGTTCGCGAACGATGGAAGGCAAGGCGATACGCTTGATTGATTCGAAAACATCGGGATCGCGGAAAAAACCCGTGACATTGATCAGCATGTCGTCAAAAAGCGCTTTGACCTCTTCCGGGTCATTCTGCAAGATCTCGAAATATTGTTCGAGACTGTCCGATTTCCGGACCAATATCCGCCGGTTCAAGCGGCGCAGAATAGTGGGGTGCTTATATTCTCTGAAATCTACCCCGGTATGATTTCGCAGAAAGAGCAGCAGCCGGTTCAGCGTAGTCCCATCGCCCGTCAATTTGCGTTCCGCTCGACTCAGATGTTGGGCGCGCTGCGCCACCGCCTCCAGTTCTTCCGCGATCCGGCGTGGGGAGAGAACGAAATCCACGACACCGGCGGCAATGGCGCTTCGCGGCATACTGTCGAATTTAGCGGTCTGGTTTTGTGCGAAGGTGATTCCCCCCTCCGCCTTGATGCTTTTTAAGCCCAATGTGCCGTCCGAAGCGGTGCCGGAGAGCACTACACCCACTGCATCGAACCGAAACTCTTGCGCCAGAGAATTGAACAGAGCGTCGATAGGTTTGAATTTCTCTGTGGGGGCGGGCCGCGTCTCAAGAACTAGCCTGCGGTCGCGGATCAGCATCAGGTTGTTCGGAGGAATGACATAAACGTGATCCGGGTTGATTGGAGTATTGCTCTGAACCTGGATTACAGGCATGCTTGTTTTAGCCGACAGAATTTCCGGCAGAGCGCTTTGATGATGCGGGTCCAGATGTTGCACTAGGATAAACGCCATACCCGTGGTGAGCGGCAGATGAGCCAGTAGTTCCGTGAATGCTTCCAGCCCGCCGGCAGAGGCGCCAATGCCGACAGCGATCAGACTTCCATCGCTCGCCTCTTGCCCAGAATCCCTTGGGTTTGGTGGGTTGATTTCGGGTTCAGGCTTTAGGTCGTCCATCCTGATGCTCTCCAATTCCCGGTATCGGCTGGGGCTTCGAGCCGTTCGAGAGTTTTTAGCTCCCATCTAGCCTCGCGCGCGAGTGAGGGTGCTACACGAAAGCTGAGAACGGATGCCCTTGACGCGCGCGGCGCGATTGGGGCCGCTGAGATGATACCGCTACCGCTTCCCGGTTGGAAGCCACAGGTTATTATTACCGCGATCCCCATGATCACGTTGGTCCCGGGCGCCGCGTCGATCCAGCCCGCCCACCATCCGGCGTCCAGGCGGGACCGTCGGCGAAACGATTCTCAAATGTAAAGGCGCTTTGGTTGGATGTGTTGCAAATGGTTGTGTTGCAAAAACAATTCCGTCGGCGAAACCGAACCAACCGCCAATCTCGTCGGTCGACTATTCAGCTTTCAATCCGAGAATTTCCCGGATGAACTGAATCTGCCCAAGGACATCCCCTTTCGGCAACCACCTCACTTGGCCTTTCCGGATCATGTGTAGAACCTCGTAGCCTTGAATCGTCCGCCAGGCTCCATCGAACGATCGAAAACCTTGGCTGGCATTCACACGCCGCTTGATCCCTCGATGGTCCTGCTCCACAACATTGTTTAAATAGGGGCAGGTTCGACAGCGGCATCGGCGTCCCAGTTTTCGCTCCTGTTTCAGCTCCGCGATCACCTTCGGGTAAGACGGGTTGCCGTCTACTGTAATAACCCGCGGCCGGGGATGACCAGGAGCCTGCAAGGCTTTCTGGAAGAACTGCTTGGCCGCTGCCGCGTCTCGATCAGCGGAAAGCCAGAAGTCGATCGTGGCGCCGGTGGAATCGACGGCACGATACAGGTACCGCCAGCTCCCGCTCTGGCAAATGTACGTTTCGTCGACCCTCCAGGAGCCGTTGGTTGGTTTCAATTCCCGCCGGCATCTTTTGTTCAGTTCGGGTGCGTAGCGCTGCACCCAGCGCCAAATGGTGGTGTGGTCAGCAGGGAGACCTCGTTCCAGGAGCAATTCCTCAACGTCCCGATACGAAAGCGAGAACCGCAGATACCAACGGACCGCGCAAACAATGATCTCGGGTTCGAAGTGCCGCCATTTGAACAGCGCTGGCCGCGGTTTGATCATGGAATATGCTGCAGCTTACCAGACTCGTTCACTGAGTTTTTGCAACACAGCCGCCGTTGGGGTTGTCCGTCGAGCGAAGAGCAGATTCCCCAGGTTATTGGAAAGACTGAAAAAACGCGAACCGGAATGGAAGGTTTGGAAGGGAACTTCACGCGCCCAAGGCAGGTGCGCTACCAGGCTGCGCTACGCCCCGACATCTGAAGCTCTCTTGATTTTAAACCACTTCCTGAATTTGCGATACTGTTCCAGTCCGCCCAAGTGGAGCAAAAAACCTCCGACCGTGGCCAAAGCGTGACAAGACCCCATCAGTGGGGCATCTCTGTGTCAAAACCCGGCCGGCCCTCGTTCGCCTTCCGGTTCAACTTCTGCAGGGCCCCCCGTTTCATCTGCAGGTTCATCTGCGAATACTGCCGAGGCCTACGGTCGCATGATGAAAGGCAAAGCACGGTTCCGTATGGTGCTAGTGACGAAGGATGGGGCTGCTCAAGGCGCAACGGTTAACTGAGGCACTTGGAAACAATGCCGCGCAGAGTTCAATGAGATCGAGGATAAGACGATCAAGAGACTTCGAGACTAATTAGCGCTATCGTTGCCGGACCCTCGGTGGACACCTGAAAACCGGCCAGTCGTGGACACTTCAAAACCGGCCAGTGGACCGCACCCAGAACAACTTGGTTTTACACCACGGGCGCTGGTTCCGGCAAGTTTTTCTTGATCTGAATCTTCTCGCCATTTGCGGCGGTGGTTATACTGACTTCACCTGGGCGGAAGGTACGGCAACGCAGGGATGCGACCGGAGCGCCGACCAGCGGCCGGAATGGCGGGGCGGCATCAGCCGCCCCAAAAGAGAAGAAACATTCTGGCGGCAAAGCGGTAAATCCCAGGGGTTTGGGGACAGGGTCCCCAACTAAGGATGCTGCTTTCCGCTTACCTGAACATCCGCAATGCCGAGGTCCGTATAATTCTGGCATGGGTCTCGACATTGAGCTTCAAGACGAGCGCGGCGAAACGTTGGAGGCGGTGGCGGACCCACAGAACCTGTTGGGCAGGCTGCTGCCACCCAACGACGACGCCTCTCAACCAACGCTGGCCTCGATTGATCCTTACGGGGATACTGTTTTCAATCGTATACAAATCAAGCTATTCCTTCGTGAATGGGCTGTGGTATCTGCAAAAGCCCAGACTGCGGAGGAGCTTCGCTTGGTCGCAGCGATAGAGAAGATGGCGATCCGATGTCATGATGAAGTCCATCTCTATTTAAAATTTATCGGCGACTGACTCCTCATTGGGCGCTTCCCGACGTAGCTGCTGAAGCCTTCGTGCGCCAACTCCGTGGACCGCACTTGAGCACATGCCCGTGATGCAGCATACGATCGAGCATGGCGCTGACCGCGGCCACATCGCTCAACAGCTTTCCCCAGTCTTCGACGGGTCGGTTCGATGTCAACAGCGTACTGGTGCGCTCGTAGCGGCGCATGACGATCTCCAGCAGGTCTTCGGCTGCGGTCAGTGGCAGCTTGCGCATGCCGAAGTCGTCGATGATCAGCAGTGGGACGGTGGTGAGTGACTCCATGAACTCCTTGCGCGTGCCGTCGGCAACTGCGTCGGCCAGGTCATCCAGTAGCACATGCGTCTCGCGGTACAGCACGCGGTATCCCTGGAGGATGGCGGCTTGGCCGATGGCCTGAGCTAAGTGGCTCTTGCCCGTGCCGCCTGGACCCAAGAACAATGCGTCTTCCCGCTTGCCGATGAAGGCGCAGGTGGCTAGGTCGAAGACCAGACTGCGATTCATCTTCGGATTGAAGGTGAAGTCGAAGTTGTCCAGCGTCCTGTTGGGATCGCGGAACGCAGCCTGTTTACGGCGCCGCTCTAACAAGCGCTCGCTTCGCCGGGTCAGTTCATCTGTGACCAGACACGCGATCAGATCGATGGGAGCCATGGCTTCAGCCTGGGCTTGGTGCAGCCGGGTTTCCAGCACGGCGGCGATGCCGCCGAGCCGGAGTTGTCGTAAGGCACGTTCTAATTCAATAAGGTTCACAGTTCACTCTCCTTGGTTTTGTTCTCGATGAAGTCGCGGTACAGGGTGAGTTGGCGGATCAAAGGATCGATCTGGCGCAAACTCAGTGGCAGTTGTGGATTCCGCTCCAGGTAGCGGCGCACAAAGTGGTACTCGCAGGCACCCATTTCCAGAGCGGCGGAGCAGGCATCGTCAACGGTTGCGGCGCCGTACTTCTTGGCCAGCGACAGCACTCCCAGAATGCGGCGCACCGCCGTCTCTCCGTGCTGGTTGTGCATCCCACGGCAGAGCGCTCCGATATGCAATCCGGTTTTGCCGGCGCGAATCAGCAACTGGATCGTGCCCGGTGGCGTTTTCTTGGAGCGGTCTTCATCTTGGATCCGATGGCGGCCTCGCGCCTGGCGCAAGTGCTCGCGTAGCAACTGACCGTTGTCCGGGTTCAGCAGTCGCACCACCTGGCTGTCCCACTGCACCTGGACACGCCGACTGATCCAGCCCGGCGGTGCGCTGTAGTAGGCGGCTTCGACCTCGACGCAGCCATCCAGATGCACCGTGCGCTCGCCGTACTGGTAGTAGCGAAAGGGCTCAACGGGCAGCGGCAGCAGGAATGGCCGCTCTTCGGCGAACATGACGGCGACCTGCCGCTTGGTCGTGCCGTGGATGCGCGTATCGGCCCAGCGCGCTTCCCATTGATCCAGGTAGATCTGGGCTTCCTCGAGGCTTTCGAAGCGAAGGCCCTTCAACGGTGTTTTCTGGGCGTGAGCTACGCCTGACTCCACCTTCCCCTTTCGATCCGCATGCCCGACACGACAAGGCAGGGGCACGGTGCCGTAATGCTGGAGCACATCCCGGTACAGGGGGTTCAGCGAGGGATCATAGATGTCAGGCGCGAGTACGCCCTCGCGCAGATTATCCAGCACCACAACGCGCGTGCAGCCACCCAGCCGGCGGAAGGCCTTCTCGTGCAGTTCGGCCCAGATCTGCGAACTGGACCGAAACACCAGCAAGCGAACAGACTTGCGACTGTAACCGAGAGTCAGCACGAACAGCCGCGTGCGGCGGTACTTGCTGGTGTGCGGGTCGCGCACCATCGGGCCGGTGCCGTAGTCGACCTGAAGTTCTTCACCGGGTGCAGTTTCGATGACTGCGCATGCTTCCGGCGATTGGCTTCCACGAAGCTTCCGAACGAAACGGTTGACGCTCTTATACTCGGCGGCGAAGCCGCAGGTATCCACCAGTTCCTGCCAGATCGCCATGGCGTTGCGGCCATGTGAGAGGGCCAGCTCAATCACTTCGCGGTAAGGTTCGCAGGCGCTGGCCGAGGGACTGCGACCGGGCTGCGGCGCGGGTGCTGGTGCCGTTGCACCCCCGGACTCCGCGCCAAAGTCGGTGGTCACCTTCTCCGGACTGGCCGGTTTTGAGTGTACCCGTCGACCACGTGGTGGTCGCAGGGCCACTCCGGCCTCTTTCAGGTAGCTGGAGGCCGTCTCTCGACGAACGCCGGTTGCCTCTTCAATCCGGCGCAACGACCATCCCAACCGCCCCAATGCTATGACTTGCTGCTTCTTTTCTTCGCTCAAGACATTGCTCACGATGAGGGAGGATAGTGCTCTCCCGCCGAATCAATGTCCTGGATGTTGGTTTGATGGCTTACAACTGGCCGGTTTTCAGGTGTCCATCACTGGCCGGTTTTGGGTGTCCACCGAGG
>Ga0137403_10006759_pt1 | contig 13087 bp, 13 predicted proteins | sample CZOMad2_1_16fung_FD_122057 | JGI IMG/M metagenome (GOLD analysis project Ga0137403, IMG submission 122057) | Vadose zone soil fungal communities from Angelo Coast Range Reserve, California, USA - CZOMad2_1_16fungal (Hybrid Assembly) | ecosystem: Environmental > Terrestrial > Soil > Vadose zone... | reverse complement strand
TCGCCGGCCACGGCCTTGGCGAGCAGCGTCTTGCCCGTGCCGGGCGGACCGACCAGGAGGACGCCCTTCGGCATCCGCGCACCGAGCCGGCCGTACGCCTTCGGCTCGCGGAGGAATCGCACGATCTCGCGCAGCTCGTCCTTCGCCTCGTCGACGCCGGCGACGTCCGCGAAGGTCACCTTGGTATCGGTCTCGACGTAGACCTTGGCCTTGGACTTGCCGATCGACAAGAGGCCGCCGGGACCACTGCCGAGCTGGCGCGCCATGCGCCGGCCGACGAAGATCCAGAGGCCGTAGAAGAGCGCGATCGGCACTACCCAGGAGAAGATGAGCGGCAGCAGCCCGTGCTCGTAGCGGCCTGCGTACTCGACGCCGTGCTGATCCAGCTCGGTCGCGACGTCGGAGGCGACCCGGGTGGTGGCGAAGCGCTTCTTCCCGTCGATGGGCTGTTTGTACTCGCCGGAGATCTGATCACCAGCGACGAGGACCCGCTCGACCTTGTCCTCCCGCACCTGCTTCTGGAACTGGCTGTACGGGATGGTGGCGACGATCTGGGAGCGGAGCCACCAATCCTGGAGGAAGAGGACGCCGAGCACCGCCAGCGCCACGTAGGCGAGGTTGAAGCCGGTCTTCTTCACCTTCGGGTCGAGTTGCGGTCTGGGATCCACGTCGATTAAGTAACCACTTGCCGCGGGTACACAAGCACGAAGCGTCCTGTCCTGGGCGAGGCAGGGATTTCGCCTGTTTGCGCACGTGCACGCCCGCTCGTAGCCCTGCAGAGCGCGCGCTCGTTCCTTTCAATGGGTCGCTGCCTCGGCAATAGTCGCGTGCGGCAGAGGTGCGTCGTCAACGGCGAAGTCGAGGAACGTGTCTACCTCCCGGGGGGTGAGCTGTTCCGGCACTCTCACTTGACCACAGTGTGCATCGGGATCGAACCCAGGCCGCCCGGCTATGCCGCGCGATTCGCGGCGAAGTTCGATCGGAGCGAGCCCTTGCAGGAGCCGCCGCCTCCTCCGGATATCCTGTACGGGATCTTCACAGTCGTCGATAACGGCGAAGGCGCGAACGATCCACCCGACGAGGGAAGCGCGTTGCGCGGTGTCAACCGCGCGAACGCGTTCCTGCACTGCACGGCGGGTCTTCCGCGGCCGACGGCGCCGTCGATCCGCGGAAACGTCCAGGTCAGGCCGTAGCTGCCGCGCCGGCACGGCGATCGGCTGGAAAACCGCGGAGGAGCCCGCGAGTCCCGGCCGCCGTTCTACCCGAGCTGCGGAAGCTCGAGCTCGGTGCTGTGGGCGCGCGGCGGCGTGCGCCTGATGGCAGGAGCCTTCTTCGGCTTGGAGCCGGGAGCATGCTTTGCCGGGACCGTGGCATCGGGCCGCGTCGATCGTGGGACGCCGTGCGAGCGTGATGCTACCTGGACCGGGTCCGCCAGGGTTGACGTCCCGTGCAGGAACAACGCAAACGCCACCAGAGCGGCGATTTTCCGAGCAATCATTTTGCCATCCCCCCTGCCGGCACCGACGGTAAACGCCGGGCCCATCTGTTGCTGTAACATTACAGTCCGTTGCGCAGGAACGGGGGCAATGAGGGCATTTGGCGCCTAGGCTGTAGGTCGGACCGGTGGATTTGCCGGAAACGCAGACATTGACCGTCGCGGAACTCAGCGCCCCGTCTGCGCAATCTCGCTAAATCCTGCCCTGCTGAGGGCGCGAGCATGGCACGGAACGTGGAGCCGACCGGGACATGGACATCAACGTTTTCGCTGCTGACGAGTTGGAGACAGTGTTCCGGGTCCTGCGGACGCCGCTGAAGCCGGCGGGAGAATTGGGGCTGTCCGAGACGAGGTTGCTCGAAACCTACTCGAAGATCACTTCATAGACGCCGCCAGCCAGCTTGTCGCTGCCGAGCGCATTGTCTCGTTGGTTGACGATGAACTGAAGCTGCTTGAAGCCGCCAACGAAGATCCTCTCGCCGGCTCCATCCGTGTTGATGGAAGTGTAGAAGAGAACGTCGCCCTTCTTGAGCCTGACGTCGGACAGGTCTACGTTGAAAAGCTTGATCGGTTGGGCCTCTTGAAGGTTGTTCCGATTTGGTGACGAGTGCATCAACAAGCCCTGCGCCGGCGTCCTTGCGAAGGAGATCCAATCGGTGAAGACGAGCTGACCGTTCAAACCAGGAATACTGCTGCCCTTGTAGAGGGCGGAACCGGTATTGGCGTTCGGACCCAGCTCTTCGTCGAGATGAGTGTATTCCACCAGCGGACGGTAGATATTTGGCATCCGCGACGCTTCCAGACCGTAGGCGATCAGGCGGGTTCTGCCCAGACAGGCCGCCGGATCGCAGGCGGTCTCATCGATTTCAAACGCAGTGGGAAAGATTCCTTCCCACGGCCGGAAGCCGAAATTGATGCCGTTCTTGTCGAACCCATGGATCCATTCGATGGTATCTTGCCCGGTATTCGCGAGGTACTTGATCCACCGAGCCTTCTGCCCGTGCCCGTCCTCCCCGGCGTCGGCTTTTTCGAAAGACACTTTGCTGGGATTGCGCAATCCCTTGACGAGCGTCGTAAAAGCTCCGTCCGGTACGTTCTGCCTTCTCAGATCAGTGAACGTGGCAACCGGTGCGCTCCTGGTAAAATCTCTTCCACTCAGCTTGTCGAGATCGATCTTCAGCAATTTCCCCGACAGCTGATCGTCATTCTGCGCAATATTGTTCGGATCATACTCGCTTCCGCCGTCGCCGAGCCCGAGAAGGAGCGTATTCAGCTCGGGCGACCACACCAGGGACTGGTAACCGGTATGGTTGAAATACGGCCGCTTCAGCTTGAGAAGCGTGCGCCGGAAGGCGGGAACGCCGCCGACCGATTGATACTCTTGTAGATAACCGACATGGTCATACTGAGCCTGGTCCCAAGGATCCGAGGTCGAGACCAGCCATTGGAAGAAGTTGGGCGGCGAAGCGCTGTGCTCGCTGATGTTGGTATACCAAACCCAGAACCTACCGTTCTTTCCGTCGAAGGCCGGATCCGCCGCGAAACCAAGGAGACCTCTCTCATCGTAGGTCCCTGGCGTCGGATAGCCCAGACCGGCAAGACCGGGAATCCGGCTTCCGAGCGTACCTACTTTATCCCGCAGATCGAGGAAGACGGAAAAATCAGTCGTGCTGCGAGAAGCCAGGCTCTTGCGGAGAAGCCAGCCGGGCTGGGTGCAAACGAAGATTGAATTTCCCACGACGTTGATGTCCGTCGTGAGATCGATGCGTTCCACCACTGGCCTCAATTTCACATTGATGTCAGCAGTGATCGGTTGGCTCCGCGCTTGAGAAAGACCGAGCAGTACGGTGAAAAAAAAGACAAGCTTCGCGAGCGTCCGCTGTTCGCGTGCAGTCGCCATGAGACCCCCCTTGTGTGTGGCACGGGGCAGGACGTGCCCCGGCGGCCCCTTACCAAAGATGAGCGATGCTCGCAAGGAGACCTACGTCGGCTCTCTCACTCGCGGTCGGAGGAAAGGAGTCGAGCATGACGCTCTGAGTCAAGGCGCCGGGATGCTCTGCATGCTCCGAGCGTGTTTCTTGGCGAAGTCCGCGAACGCTTCGGGGTGCACGCACGCGGCCATGATCTCGAGCGACTCCACGATCCTGGGGCCGGGGCGATTGAAATAGGCATTCCCGTCGGCGGCGTAGACGCGCGCCCGCCAGCGTCGCGGCAGCGCCTCGCGCAGGACGTCGAGCTCTCCGAGCGTGCGCTCGAGCGCGAACCCGCAGGGCTTCACGACCACGACGTCCGGCTCGAGCGCTGCAAGGCGGTCGCGCTGGAGCGTTGGCGCGTGATCCCCGGGACGCGTCACCAGCGGTGACCCTCCGGCCAGCGTCACCAGCTCCGGCATCCACATGCCGCCGATCATCACCGGATCGATCCACTCGATGGTCAGGACACGCGGCCTCTCCCGGACGTTCGCGGCGCGGCGGGCGATGTCGGCGACTCGCGCGCGGAGGCCAGCAATCGCCTCGCGGCCGATGGCCTCGCGTCCGATGGCCCCGGCCACGCGAATCAGGTCGTCCCAGATCTCGTCGAGCCTCGTCGGGTGAAGACTGACGATGGCGACGTCCTGCTCTGCCAGACGGGCGACCGCGGTCCGGACGTCGTCGAGGGAAACCGCACAGACGTTGCAGAGGTCCTGGGTGACGATGACGTCGGGCCGGACCTCCCGCAGGCGGTCCACGTCGATCTGATAGATCGCAAGCGCATCCCGGAGGACGTCGCGGACGGCCCGGTCGATCGCCTGGCTCGACGGCAATGGCTGGATCCGCGCGGAGGTGAGAACAGGCAGGTCCTCGATGCCCGCTGGGAAGTCGCACTCATGGGATCGGCCGACCAGCTGCGCCTGCGAGCCGAGCGCGCAGACGATCTCGGTCGCCGATGGCAGGAGCGAAGCGATGCGCACGGCCGGAAAGGTACCCGATCGCATTTTCCTGCGCTCTTGCCGCGCGCTGGGCCAAGATGCTCCTCCACGACCACGAGAACGCCTTGAAGACCCCACGCTTCGCACTGCTTGTTCTCTCGTATCTCGCGTTCATCTCGCTGGGCCTGCCGGATACCGTCATCGGCGTCGCCTGGCCGTCCATCCGCGACCGCTTCGGCGTCTCGCAGGCCGGGCTCGGCTTCGTGCTCACGGTGGGCGTCGCCGGATACGTCCTCTCGAGCGTGCTCGCCGGCCGCGCCGTCGTCGCGCTCGGGGTCGGACGCCTGCTGGCCGCGAGCTGCGCCCTGGTCGCGCTGGGGCTCACAGGCTACGCGCTGGCGCCGCGCTGGGCGCTGTTCGTACCGATGGCCGCGGTGATCGGTCTGGGGTCCGGCGCCATCGACGCGGCGCTGAACGGCTGGGCCGCCCGCCACATCCCCACGCGGCACGTCAACTGGCTGCATGCGTGCTGGGGCGTGGGCGCAACGACCGGGCCAGCAATGATGACGGCGGTGCTCGCGCATGGCGCCTCCTATCAGCTGGGCTACGTCCTGCTCGCGTGCGCCCTCGGCGCGATGGGGCTCGCCTTCGCGGCGACCCGTCGCGCCTGGGAGGATGACGCCGCGACCGGCGGCGGGATCTCGTTGCACTCGGGCGCCGGCGCGGCGCTCCGCAGCGATCGGGTGCGACTGCAGATCGCCCTCTTCTTCATCTACACCGGGCTGGAGTCGGGGACCGGGCAGTGGTGCTTCACCGTCTTGCGCGAGGGGCGCGGTCTCGACATCGAGGCCGCGGGCGCCTGGACCACCGCCTACTGGGGCAGCATTCTCGCCGGCAGGGTGGTGCTGGGATTCGTCGTCGATCGGATCGGGCCGGATCGTCTCCTCCGCATCACGACCCTGACCGCTGTCGCGGGCGCAGCGCTGTTCGCCTCCGCGGATGGGCTTGCCGGCCGGCTTGGCCTGGTGGTGTTGGGTGCAAGCCTGGCCCCGATCTTCCCCACGCTGATGTCGCGCACGCCGGACCGGGTGGGGCACCATCTCGCACCGCACGCGGTCGGATTCCAGGTGGGCGCCGCAACGCTCGGATCCGCGGCTGTCCCGGCGCTCTTCGGTCTGCTCGGCGCGGCCACCGGCCTCCGCGCAATCGGAGTCGCCGGCGCCGGCGTCGCCCTCTTGCTGCTGATCCTCCACGAGACGCTGATCGCGAGAACGCGGACCGCCCCCGCGGTTTAGCGGCTGGTGACCTCGCGCTCGAACGGAATGGATGTCTGCGCTCCAGCGCGAGTGACGCTGATCGCGGCGGCGGCCTGGGCGAACGCGATGGCTTCGGTAACGGTGCGGCCCGCCGCCAGCGCGGCACAAAAGCCGCCGATGAACGTATCTCCCGCCGCGGTGGTATCCACGGCTTGAACCGGGCTGGCTGCGAAATGCTGCGCGCCGGCGGCGGTGACCGCAACGACGCCGCGCTCTCCGAGCGTGACGATCACGTTCGCTGCTCCCAGCGAGCGAAGCCGCCGGGCGGCTTCGCTCGCGCTCTGCACCGAGTCGACGGGCACGCCGGTGAGCATTGCCGCCTCGACCTCGTTGGGGACGAGAAAATCGGCGGAGGCGATGAGCCCCGGCGGCAGGAGCTGCGCCGGAGCGGGATTGAGCACCACGACCTTGCCTCGCGCCTTCGCCGTGCGCGCCGCGTGCTCGACGGTGGCGAGCGGGACCTCCAGTTGCAAGGCGACGATCCGCGCGGCACCGATCAACGAAGCGTTCCGGTCGACGTCCTCCGGCGCGAGCTGTCCGTTGGCCCCGGGCACGACGACGATGCCGTTGCGGCCGCTGTCGTCCACCACGATCAGCGCCACGCCCGAAGACAGACCGGAGGCGGTACGCAGCCCACGGCAGTCGACCTGGTCGGCCATCAGGCCGTCGCGAAGCTGGCGGCCAAACGCATCGTCGCCAACGCACCCGATCATGGCGGTGCGAGCGCCGAGGCGCGCGGCGGCCACGGCCTGATTCGCGCCTTTGCCGCCCGGCACCGTCGAGAAGGTGCGACCGAGCAGCGTTTCGCCCGGCACCGGCAGGCGGGGAGCCCGCGCCACCAGATCCATGTTCAGGCTGCCGACGACGACGACCTGGACCTCACCCATGCGGGACGGACTGTACAACCGGTGCTGGCGAGACGTCCTCCTCGAACGTCTGGTGACGTTCAGGGAGAAAGGTGCTTTCTTGCGCCCGCCAAGGAACCGCCCATGAAGCGAGGAACCCTCCTCCACCCCGAGCTGTCCCGCGTCATTGCCAGTCTGGGCCACGGCGACACGCTGATCGTCGCCGATGCCGGTCTGCCGATCCCGCCCGGCGTGGAGCGCATCGACCTGGCCTTTGCCCCTGGCAAGCCTGCGTTCATGGACGTGCTCGAAGCGATTCTCGCTGAGATGCAGGTGGAACGGGCCATCCTCGCGACGGAAGTGAAGGCCGCGGCCCCCGCCTTCCACCAGCGGCTGCAGGGCAAGCTCGCGTCGCTGCCCAAGGTCGGCGAGCGCGGCGTGGATCTCGTCTCGCACGAGGAGCTCAAGCGCCTCTCGCAGAAGGCCGCCGCCGTGGTGCGCACGGGCGAGTTCACGCCCTACGCGAACGTCATCCTCTACAGCGGTGTCGTGTTCTAGGAGAGCTCGTGGCCCTTCTGGAGATGCGCGGCATCGAGAAGCGCAGCGGCAAGGCATCGTGATGGTCTACCAGGAGCTGAACCTGGTTCCCGACCTCACCGTCGCGGAGAACCTCGCGCTCGGCCGGCTTCCTCCGCTGGTGAGCTATCAGAGGCTCCACGCCGAGGGGAGGGCGCTGCTCGCGCAGATGGGCTTGCGGATCGCCACCGAACGGCCCGTGCGATCGCTCAGCCCCGGAGAGCAGCAACTGGTCGCGGTGGCCAGGGCCTTCGCGCAGCGGGCAAAGGTGATGATCATCGCGCCACTGCCCGAGTTGCCCTCACCAGCTCCACCATCGCGTGGCGGACTTGGTCCGGCGTCGAGAGCGGCCGGGCGAATTCGAAGCGCACTCGCTCGCAGGCGCGCGCCTCGCCCTGCTCCACGTCAAACCCGTGCGCATCCACATGAAGCATGCGGGCCGCGGTGCCCGAGAGCCCCCGGAAGCGCTGGCAAAAGAGCGCGAGCGCCTCAGCGTGGTCGTCATTCATGTGCTGGCAGATCATCTCCCGATGCGGAAGCAGTGGATCGAGGGAGGGATCGATGACTATCGACGGCCCCGGCACCCAGCAGATTTTTCCGAACCCGCCGATGAAACGGGCCTCCTCGATCGTCAGAGCGTAGAAGCGGAAGTCGTGCCCGCTGGCTGTCCGCCCGGCCTGTGGGTGACGCGCCAGATAGCGTGCCCGGGCATCGTCCTCCACGGTGGGAGGCACGGCCGCGATGCGGCCGAGCACCGTGAGGCGCGCGTGCGCCTGAACATCCGCACCTGGCGCGAGCCCCGCACTCTCCTGCACGAGCAGGCTGGCGCGCGGGTCAGCCAGAGCATTCTTGGTGTGCTGCGCGAGCGCGCTGAGGAGCAGGAGCGGCTCTCCTCGATCGGAGAGCGCGTAGGGCGCGACCGAACCGAAGGGCCAGCCCTTCTTGTGCAGCGAGAGCGTGGCCAGCGCGCCCTGCCGCTCGGCTCGCAGCAGCTTGCGTGCGGCCGCCCCCGGATCGTCGCGCTCGGCGGCGACACTCGCCTCGCTCTCCTCCGCTGATTCTTCCTCTTCGCGCGTGGTCACGGGAGGAGCCTCACCGGCCCACGAAGCGAATGCAAGCGCAGACGTTAGCCAGCTTGCCCCTCCAGCCACGTTCCCCTAAAGTCCGCGGCGCCAAGTAAAGATGCAACAATCGAGAAACCACTCCCCAGGAGGAGCGGCATGGGCTTGACCCGTTCGGCGCTGAGGGCAGCAACCTTCACCCTGGCCGCGATCTGCTCCGTCGGCGACGCATCCCGCGCAGCGGAGGCGCATCCCAATGGCATCGTCGGCACGACCTTCCCGGCCGACTTCCCCACGATCATCGACGCGTCGCTAGGGAAACCGGTGATCGGCTTCGGCGGCAGCGATGGCCGGGTCGAGCGCGTCCCGGTGATCTTCCTCCACGGCAACAACGACACGCCGTTTCCCACCGCCTGCAATCCGTTCGGGTCGATCCACAACGTTGCCCAGTACTTCCTCGACGCCGGCTACAGCCCGCGGGAGCTGTGGGGACTCGGCTACCAGGGCGACCAGTGCGACTTGATCGCGACCCCGACCAACCGCTCCGGCCTCGCGCACAGCACCGACGCCAACGTGGCCGACCTGCGCGCCTTCGTGCACGCGGTGCTCGCCTACACCGGCGCCAGGCGGGTGGACGTCGTGGCCCATAGCCTGGGCGTGACGCTGACGCGGGAGTGGATGCGCCGGGACGGCGCTTACCGCCGGGTGCGGTCGCTGGTGGCCATCGATGGCCCCAATCATGGGATCATCAACTGCTCCCCCTCGCCGCTGAACTACTTCCAGCTCCCGTCGCAGGGCGGGTTCACCCCGGACAGCGCCATCTGCCGCGAGTACGGGTCGGACCACACTCCGCTGCTCACCGCCCTGAACAAGCACGGCGAGACCAAAGGCCCGACGCGGTACCTGGTCATCCTGAACACCGATTCCGATTTCGTCTACATCTCGAAACAGGACGGGTTGGTCCCGCCGGTGCCCGCGGAGGATCGCGATGGCAGGCCGCACGATTTCTCGCGCAGCGCCCGGCTTCGCGGTGCGCACACCGTCGAGCTGACCGGACAGGGCCGGTACGACCCGATCCTCCAATCCGGACACCTGGGGATCCTCAACTCGCCCTGGACCTGGTCGGCGTCGCTGGGGTTTCTGCGTTCTCTCGACGAGGACGACGACTGCGGCGGCGCGGACTGCGATTGAGGCGGTAGTGGATTTCCTCCGAAAGCTGGCCCACTCATACGGCTCGCTCGGTTTCGCGCTCCAGGCGGCGATCGTCGTCGGCCTGGCCCTCGTCACCACCGCCATCGGCGTTGGCATGGTTGTCTGGATACCGGCCGATCATTTCCAGCCTGGCCGGCCGGAACCCACGTCTTGGTGGCGCAGCCAGCCGGTCCTCCGCGGCGGCGGATTGGTGATCAAGAACGCGCTCGGGCTCCTCATGGGCGGGCTCGGCATCGTGATGGCCCTGCCCCTGGTACCCGGGCCGGGGTTCGTGTTCATCCTGCTGGGCCTCAGCCTGCTCGACTTTCCCGGCAAGCGGAACCTCGAGCGCAGGTTGCTCGGGGTCCCCAGCGTGGTCCGTTTCCTGAACGAGATCCGCGGCCGCTTCGGCCGGGCGCCCCTGGTCCTGGAATCTCGGGACAGCGCGCGCCAGCCGGGCGACGTTTGACGGAAGCAGGATCGCCGAATTGCTTGTCAGCCGCGTCGACTGCGCCCATCATGGCGAAACGCAGGAGGGGAAATGCTCAGGCGATTGCTTCGTACGGACAATGACCCAGCGGCGCTGATCATGCGCCTCGTGCTCGGGCTGGTCTTCTTTCCGCACGGCGCCCAGAAGGTGCTCGGTTGGTGGGGCGGATACGGGGCCTCGGCCACGATCCAGGGCTTCGCAAAGATGGGCCTGCCGCCTTGGCTCACCGTGCTGGTAATGGCGGCGGAGTTCGGCGGGTCGCTGCTGCTGATCGTCGGGTTCCTCACCCGATTCGCGGCGTTCAGCATCGGCGCCGTCATGGCTGCCGCCCTGCTGATGGTGCACGCGAAGGTGGGCTTCTTCATGAACTGGTCGGGCGCCCAGAAGGGTGAGGGGTTCGAGTACCACATCCTCGCTCTGGGCCTGGCGATTGCGCTGATGATCAAGGGCGGCGGAGCGCTGTCCATCGACCATGCGCTCAGTCGCGACGAATACGAGAGCTCCACCGCGCCGTCGCTGCCCAGGATGTGATCAGAAGCAGCCGGATCACCACCGGATCGCGAACAGCTCCCGCCAGGGCGCGAGCAGCTGGAAGGTGCTGCTGACGCCGAGCCGCACGTAGAGGCCCAGCAGGAGGCAGACCGCGAGGACGAAGAGCTCCAATTCGACCAGCTCCTTGGCGATGGAGATGCCCAGCATCCCGCGGACGACATGGCCCAAGGGCCCGGCGAGGTAGCGCCGGGCTTCCATGATGTCCGGCAGGGTGCTTCCGGCGAAGCGAGCCAGGTTGAACGCGATCAGGAACCAGACCAGGGCCGATCCGAGCAAACGGCCGGCGAGCGGATTCCCCAGCCGGTGCACGGTGAACGCGGTGGCAGCGAGCAGGGCCAACTGTGAACCGGTGAGGAACAGGCCGGTCCGCAGGCGATCGCGCACCAGCCGCCGGATGTAGTCGCGGACGAAATCCCGCGCGTAGGCTCGCGCGCTCCAGGTCGTGGCGCCGAGAAAGAGCAGTCGGGATAGCCACGCAAGCATGCTTTCTCCCCGACGCCAGTGTACCGGCGCGCATCCTGGACGCGTATGGGTCCGGGTGGCAGGCGCGGGGCCGGAGATGCGCTAGTGGTCGCCCTCCTGCTCGCCCTCGTGCTCCGAGCGCGATGACCAGAAGACCACCGCGGTCCGTCCCGGGATCGTGAACTTTCCGTCGGACCGGTGGAACTTCGACTTCTTCACCAGCGTGTCAGCGGACAGCATGTGAATCGGATGGATCTTGAGCTTCCGTCCTGCCAGGCTCGGCGCAGTGAAGGTCTGCTCCGCCTTGGTGGCGTTGATGAGCACGGCGACCAGATCATGGTGCCGATCCACCGAGCCGGTCTTGTCCGAAACGACCATCACGATCAGCCCCGGCACCTGCGTGGTTCCGACGTTCAAGAAGGTCAGTTTCTGATTGATGTCATCAGCCGTGCGGAGACGAAGCAGCGGTGTCGATCTCCGGATCGCGAGCACTTCCAGCATGTGGGCGAATGAATTGAGAATCTGGGAGCGCCCCGGCTTGAGCGATGGATTCGCGAGAAGCTGCCGGAGCAAGGGCCAGTTCGCACCGTTGTCGCCCTGCGGAGGCAGTCCCACTCCCCAGTTGCTCGCCGCGTAGGTGAAGTCGAGCTTGTTGAACCAATCGCCGGAGTTGTAGCTGTTCCGGTCCCCTGACTTCGAGCGGAGCAGTTCCACGCCAGCGTGGAAGAACGGGATGCCCTGCGAGAACGCGAGCAGCGACATTCCGAGGTTCTGCACACGGACGCGCTGGTCCATGGCGGCGCCGACCGGCAATTTTACTTGCAGGGCGTCGAACAGCGTGTCGTTGTCGTGCGCCTCGACGTAGTTGATGATCTCCTGCGGGTCGTCTGTGTATCCCGTCTTTTGCCCATTGTAATCGAGCTGATCGCACGTGATCTGGTTGCCCTTGTGATCGACCATCTTGAACGAGGCCAGGCCACCCGCCATGCCGCAGCGGATCCAGTCGGTCTCGAGCAGCAAACGCTCCTTCTGCTGAGCCGGCGTGCCCTGGTCGGTGGCGTTGGGGTCGTCGTTCAATCCGGTCAAGAACCCCTGCTCCTGGAGTCCGCTGAAGGGACCGCCACCGCGCGCGCCATCGCGAATGCGGTCGTTGAAGGTGCCGATGCCGGTTCCCGCCATGTTCCGCTGGATGGCGTTGACCCCGCGCGCGTTGTCGGCGACTTCGCCGAAGTTCCAGCCCTCGCCGTAGACGTAGATCTTCTTTCCGTCCACTCCGTCGTCCTTCGGATTCAGCGCGTCGAGTGCGGCGCGAAGCTTCAAGATGTTCCGCTTCATGTGATGGCCCATCAGATCGAAGCGAAAGCCGTCGACCTTGTACTGCTTCGCCCAGGTGAGCACGGAGTCGATGAGCAGCTTCTCCATCATGTCGTGCTCGGACGCGGTGTTTTCGCAGCAGCTCGACTTCTCGACGTCCCCGTCCGGGCTGAGGCGGTGGTAGTAGCCGGGCACGATCCGGTCGAGCACCGAGTGACTATCCTGTCCCGAGGCGCTCGTGTGGTTGTAGACGACGTCCATGACGGTGCGCAGCCCTATCCTGCTCAAGGCCTCGACCATCTCGCGAAACTCCACCACGCGGGTGTACCCGTCGGGATTCGTCGAATAGCTCCCCTCTGGCACCGTGTAGTGCCATGGGTCGTAGCCCCAATTGAAAGCGTCCCGATTGGCGACCGCGTTGACGGCCGCCTGTTGCCTGTCGGAGTCCGGCGGGAGACCGGAGAGGTCGCCTGGCGATTGCCATTGCGTCTTGTCTTCGTCGATGGTCGCAATGTCGAACGAAGGCAGCAGGTGGACGTGCGTCAACCCCGCGAACGCTAGCGCCCCGAGGTGCAGCATCCCCTTGGACGAGAGATGCGTGAAGGCCTTGAACGTCCCGCGGTCCCCGGGAGGAAGAACGCTGACGTCGGTGGCGCTGAAATCCCGCACGTGGAGCTCGTAGATGGAGATGTCCTCGGGCGCTGCGAGCACCGGCTTCCGCAGCTTGTCCCAGCCTTTTGGCTTCAGCAGCCCGCTGGACAGATCGACGATCTGGCTGCGCGCGCTGTTTTGCGACAGGCTCACCGAGTACGGGTCGGTGACGAGGTTGCGCTCGACGTGCCCCGTGCTGCGAGCGAAGACCTCGACCTCGTATGTG
>Ga0137403_10006758_pt1 | contig 13090 bp, 8 predicted proteins | sample CZOMad2_1_16fung_FD_122057 | JGI IMG/M metagenome (GOLD analysis project Ga0137403, IMG submission 122057) | Vadose zone soil fungal communities from Angelo Coast Range Reserve, California, USA - CZOMad2_1_16fungal (Hybrid Assembly) | ecosystem: Environmental > Terrestrial > Soil > Vadose zone... | reverse complement strand
CAAGAGGTAGTCCGCCACGGCGTCAAGGTGCGCAGCGTATTTCCGGGGGCCGTCGACACGCCGATGCTGCGTTATGAGGCCACGCACGGCGGTTCGCCGCTCAATTTTCTCAACAAGGAGGTGCTGTCGCCGGCGCAGGTCGCGGCGGCGTGCATACGCGCCATGGACGGGAAATCGCTTGAAACCTATTTGCCGTTTTCCGACGGCATCACGGCGCGCATTTTTAGCGTCGCACCGGGGCTGATACCGCTGGTGCTGCCGCGATTGCAGAAGAAGGGCGAAAGCGGCATGCAGCGCTATCTCAGTTCACGCGGGCTCAAACCCGGTGGATGAGAGCCTGCGCGCCACGGCGCGCCAATTCGATCAGGGCAAGAAGCGGCGCGTACTCTCGACGCAGCGGATCGTCTTTTTGGTCGTCGCGGCCGCAGCGCCGCTGGCGGCAATGATCGGCAACCTGCCGATCGCGCTCGCGCGCGGCAATGGCGCGGGAACGCCCGGGGCATTTCTGTTCGCGGGCGTCACGCTGATTTGCTTCGCCGTCGGCTATGCCGCCATGAGCCGCCGGGTGGTGAACACCGGCGCCTTCTACACCTATGTCGCCAAAGGTTTGGGCAAACGCGCCGGAGTCGGCGCCGCCTATACGGCGGTAATCGCCTATGTGTCCTTCACCATCGGGTTGGCTGCCTTCTTCGGATATTTTCTAGACCTGGTGCTCAGCGAACTCAACATCCATTTCTCGTGGCTGCTGTACGCGGCCGGCGGGATGGCGGCGGTCGCCATCTTGGGTTACCGGTCCATCGATTTATCTTCCAAGATCTTGGGCGTGCTCATGGCGGCGGAAGTGGCCATCCTCGCCATTTTCGATATCAGCGTCATGGCCGCCAAAGGCGCCGCGGCGTTTCCGCTCGAGTCATTCGCTCCCTCCGTGGTGCTGGCGCCGGGACTGGGCGCCGCTTTGATGGTGGCTTTTACATCCTTCATCGGATTCGAATCGGCCGCGCTGTATGGCGAGGAGAGCAAGACACCGACCACCAGCGTGCCCATCGCCACGTACACCTCGGTGTTTCTGATCGCGGCGTTTTATCTACTTACCTCCTGGGTCACCGTCGGTGCGCTGGGCGCCGGGACGGCGGCGAGCGCGGCCGCTGAGCAGAGTGGGCTGCTGATGTTCAATCTGGTGGCGAAATTCAGCGGCAAGTCCGTATCCGACCTCATGGGCATTTTCGTTTGCACGTCATTGTTGGCGACTTATCTCGCCATTCATAACGCCGCTTCACGCTATGTGTTCGCGTTGAGCCGCGAAAAGCTATTGCCCGTGGCATTGGGCCGGCTGAACCGCTTTGCCCCCTCCAATGCCAGCGTTGCCGTGACGCTCGCGACGATCGTGTGCGTGGCGGCGTTCGGCATGACGGGAGTCGATCCCTACAAATCCGGCGTGCCCGTGCTCATCGGATTCGGCACCCTCGGCATTATTTTTCTGCAGGGCTTTGCGGCGGTCGCCATCGTGTTTTATTTGGGCCGGCGGCGTCGGGAAATACAGCCCGCCGTGCTGGCGGCCTCGGTATTGGGGGCGATCGGACTTGCGCTGGCCACCGGTTTGGTTGCAGGCAAGTTCCGTTTATTGTCCACCAGCGACTTGCCGGGAGTCGAATGGCTGCCGCTCATCTACGTCGCGACCGTCACGTTCGGCGTCGGCTTCGCGTTTTGGCTGCGGCGGCATAAACCGCGTACCTTTTCCGCATTGGCGGAATCTGACCTCCGCGCCGACAGTAGTCGGCCGCTTCCCAGGATTCATTATGACGGCAAGTATTGCATCGTGGGCGCCGGACCCTGCGGACTCCTGGCAGCCCGAGCATTCAAGCTCGCCGGCATTCCCTACCATCAGTTCGAACGGCACTCCGATGTCGGGGGAATCTGGGATATCGACAATCCCGGCTCCTCCATGTACGAATCGGCGCACTTCATCTCCTCGAAATACACCTCATCCTTTTTTGGGCTCCCCATGCCCAAGGACTACCCGGACTATCCGGACCACCGTCAGTTGCTGCGCTACATACGCGATTTTGCCGACGCCTTCGACCTGCGCGCCGGCATACGCTTCAACACAGGGGTCATGCAGGCCGAACCTCTCGGTGAAAACGCCGTCGATGGTTGGCGGGTGACCGCGAGCAGCGGCGAAACCGCGGTGTACAAGGGCGTGATCTGCGCGAACGGCGTCACCTGGCACCCCAATTTGCCGTCGTATCCGGGACTGGATGTGTTCAAGGGCGAAGTACGCCACACGGTCGAGTATCGATCCTCGGAGAGTCTCGCCGGCAAGCGTGTCTTGATCGTCGGCGCGGGCAACTCGGGCGTGGATATCGCCTGCGATGCCGCTCGCAGCGCGGCGCGCGCCTTGATCAGCCTGCGCCGAGGCTATCACTTCGTACCGAAGCACATGTTCGGCGTGCCGACCGACGTGTTTCTGTCGGGGCAAGTGACGCTTCCCAAGGGCGTGGCGGTCCCGGATGACCCCAGTAAGATGTTGTCGGCGCTGGTCGGCGATTTGACGCGCTATGGGCTGCCGGCTCCCGATCATAAGGCGCTCGAATCGCATCCCATCATGAATACGCAAATCCTGCACTACTTGGCGCACGGCGACCTGCAGGCCAAGGGCGACATCCAGAGTTTCACCGCCGGCGGAGTGCGGTTCGTCGACGGGTCGGTCGAAGACATCGATCTGATTCTGTTTGCCACCGGCTACGAGTATCGAATTCCCTATATCGATCCGGCGCTGTTCACTTGGAAGCAAGGACATCCGGAGCTTTACTTGAATATCTTCCATCGGCGCCTGCAGGGACTGTCCGTGGTGGGATTCGTCGAGTTCGCCTCGGCCGGCTACCAGCGCTTCGACGAAATGGCGCAGATGACGGCCATGGACGCCTACATTCGGCAGTCGGGCGTGGGCGCGGAGGAATGGTCGGCGCTGAAAGGCAACGATCGACCCAACTTGCGCGGCACGGTGAACTACATCGATTCGCCGCGGCATGCCAATTACGTCGAAGTCGGCGTGTATCGCCGCACGCTCGCCGGATTGCGGGAGAAGTTCGCGTGGCCGGATCCTGACAACCATTTGTATCAAGTGCTGCGCCGCGAGTCCGCGTGACGCTCGATCGGCGAGACGTCACGCGGCCTGTGCCTGCGGATCGCCCCGGAGGGCCTTCGCAAGGTCTCCGCAAGGCTTCCCCAAGGTTTCCGCTACGCGGATTCCAGGGGCGCCGCAGTCGGAGGAGGGGCGAGTAAGGCTTGTAGCTTTTCCGCGGGCCGCAGGGTTGCGCGGCGCGCTTTGACGGCGGCAAAAGCTCCCTCCGCCGCATTCAAGGCGGCGTCGATATCCGCCGCCGTCATCGCGGCACTCAAGAACATGTTGTGCCACGGATGCACGTAAATCCCGCGCTCGAGCATCTCGCTGCTCCAGGCAAAGCCTACGCGAAGATCCGCATCCTCATCGAATAAGAACAGCGGCATCTGCACGGGTCCTGTTTGGCGCAAGCCGAATCCGTGCGCTGCGGCGCGCTCCGCGAGCCCGGCGCGCAATCGGTCTCCCAAGGACTGGATTTTCTCCAGGTAATCGGTTTCCTGGACCAAGCGCAATGTTTCGAGGCCCGCGGCCATGGGCGATGCGGCATACCAGTAGGAGCCGGTCACGAAGATTCGAGCGGCGGCCGCGCGCGCTTTCTCGGCGCCCATCAGCGCCGAAATCGGATGGCCGTTGGCAATGCACTTACCCCAGCTCGAGAGATCGGGCTGCACACCGACCACCGACCACGAGCAATCGCGCGCCACGCGCAGTCCGCCCCGCACATCGTCCACGATCAGCAGCGCGCCGCGTTCATCGCAGAGCTCACGGGCCCGGCGGGCATAAGCAGGGTCCGGCAGCGCCTGATCCACCAGCGCATCGTGCTTGAACGGCGAGGCAAAGATGGCGGCCAGATCGTCGCCGGCGCGTGCCACGGCCGCTTCGAGGCTTTCGATATCGTTGTAACGACAGAACAGCTGATTGGCGCGATCCTCCGGCGTCGTGCCCGCGGTGCGCGGTGTGCACCAGGGCGCCGCGCCGTGGTAGGCGCCCTTGGCCAGAACCACGGTCTTGCGGCCGGTATGGGCGCGTGCCGTGACCAAGGCCATGGTGGTGGCGTCCGTACCGTTCTTGCAGAACATCGCCCATTGGGCGTGCGTCACCAGGGCCGTCATGCGCTCGGCGAAGCTCACCATGTATTCCGTCGGGCCCGTCAGTGGATCGCCCCGACGAATGCGTTCGATGGCGGCGGCGTCGATGGTGTCATGCGCATACCCGAACAGCTGGGGCCCGTAGGCGCACATCAGGTCGAGATAGCGCGCCCCGTTGACGTCCCACAGGTACGCACCCGCGCCGCGCGCGAAGAACTGCGGATAGTCGTCCGGCAATGCCGCCACCGATTGGTGTCCGTACATGCCGCCGGGAATCACCGCCTCGGCCCGGCGACGCAGCTGTGAGTCCTTGCTAATAGGCGCAGTCATCACTCATCTCCTCTTGACCATGATACGCGGATGCGTTTTGATGAATCCGGCGCAGAAGCCGTCTCCGCAGCTGCTCTACTCGCACCGGCAGCGCCACCACGTCCACGGTGGTCAGGCCGATACAGAGGAGCGATGGGGACTGGATCATGGGGTTCCCTACGATAGTGAATAGTATCGCAGCCAGTCAAGCGAAAGTCCGAAATCCGTTCCCGCAAACCAGCTTGGTGCCTCGTGTTGCGAAAAAAATGTCGTCATTTCGGCGTTGACAGCGGTGAGTGTGTGGCATTTACTACTGGGTCGAAGTCGTACAAACAGTAGCGCCAACTAGCGCTCGGGCTAAAACTAGGGAGCCAACGATGCGGGATGCGACAAGATCGACAGCGTGGCGGACTACTTGGGGGTACGTGCTCGCGGCCCTGATCCCCTTAACCGGCAGCAGTCTTGCTGTGGCGCAGAGCGCCGGCGACGCTGTGAGCGAGAGCGATAGCGAACTGCAAACGATCGTGGTCACCGCCCAGCGGCGCGCCGAAGATATCCAGAGCGTGCCCATCAGCATCCAAGCCTTTACCGCCCGGGACATCGAGCAGCTCGGAATCCGCTCGTCCTCGGATATCGGCCAATTTGCATCGAACGTGGAGATTGCGCTGCCTGCGGGGGCGGGCAATCAGCCGCTGATCAGCATTCGCGGCATCGGGCTCAACGATTACGACACCAACAACGCCGGTCCGAACGGCGTCTACGTGGACGAAGTGTATCTAAGCTCGCCGTCCTCCCAGACCTTCGCGACCTACGATTTGCAGGGCATCGAAGTGTTGAAGGGCCCACAAGGTACGCTCTACGGGCGCAACACCAATGGCGGCGCCATCAATATGACGACGGTGAAACCCTCCGATGACTTTTCCGCCAATATGCACGCGGACTACGGCAGCTACAACACCGCCAATCTCGAGGGAGCCATCGGCGGCCCCATCACCTCGACGGTCGATGGGCGATTCGCGTTCAACGCGAACCGCTCCGACGGCTACATGCACAATCTGCTCACGGGCGACAACGAAAACGGCGCCAACAATTACGCGGCACGCGGCATGCTGCTGTTCAAACCCATCGGCGGCTTGAAGATTCTTTTCAATGTGCACGCCGGGCAGGTCAACAACCGGCCGGTGGAGTACCGGCATATCGGTACGTTCGATCCGACCACGCTGGGTAACCCTTCTCCCACGGTGTGCTCCCCGGCGGCCGCCTACGCCGGCCAGTGCACCGACTTGTTCGGTTACGGCACGCCGGGCAAGTTCTACGACGGCGCCTACAATCGGCAGCAGCATTTGCGGGTCACGACTGTAGGGTCCTACCTGCGCGTCGACTACGACACCGGGGTCGTGAATGTCACTTCGATCTCGGCGATCGACTACAACGACAAACTTCATCCCGAGGACACGGATACGTCGCCGAATCAGCTGCTCGAGATCAACTACGGCGTGCGCTCGACCAATTATTCACAGGAGGTTCGGGTTTCGCAGAACCGCGATTCGTACAATTGGGTCGCAGGCGCCTACTACCTGCACGAAAAACTTCATCAGAACCAGCCGCTGTTTTTCGGCCTGGGCGGCGATACGGTCGTCGGGTTTCCGGGCGCTTTCGACGGCATCGCTTTCCAGGCGTTCGACGTGAGCCAGCAATTCACCGACGCACGTGCGCTGTTCGGACAAGGCGAGTATCTGTTGACGGATCAGTTGAAGTTGATTCTCGGCGGGCGATTCACCGATGAGCATCGAACGTTCGACTATGTCGGAACGATCCGATACCAGCAGGGCGGAGAAGGCAATTTCGGTCCGACCCTGCCCGTCGGCAGTGCGCACGAGTTCCTGCAGAACGGCGCCTTTTCCTGGCGCACCGGACTGAACTTCAATTTCACCAAGGACATTCTGGCATATGCCAGTATCGCCACCGGTTTCAAAAGCGGCGACTTCAACGGTAGCTTCTTGAGTTTGCTGCCTGCGGAGATCGAGTTTCAATTGCGGCCGGTGAAACCGGAGCACGTCGAGACTTTCGAGTTGGGTATCAAGTCAACCTTGCTCGACCGCCGTCTCATCGTCGACGCCTCGCTGTTCTACAACAAATACCACGATATGCAGGTGTTCCAGCTCATCAACGTGCCTGGTAGCTTGCCGGTCAACGACCTCGTCAACGCCGACGCTCACACCCAAGGCCTCGACTTGCAGATCACGGTCAAGCCGACATCGCAGCTGACGGCGACACTGCAGCTCGGCTTGCTGCAAACCAAGGTGGATAAGTCGAATGCCAACGCAGCCGCAGCACTCTCCAGCTTTACCGGCAATCAGTTGCCGCTGGCGCCGCGCGTGTCGGCGTCCACGCTGGTGCAGTACCGAATTCCCTTGGGCGAGGGCGCGCTCAACTTGGAGGGTAACGCCAACTACAAGAGCCACGTGTTCTTTGACGTCTACAATGATCCCTATATTCAGCAAGACGCCTACTGGATCGGCAATCTGCGCGCCTCCTATGAGTTCACGAAGCACTTGGAGATCGGCGCGTACGTCAACAACGTGGCCAACAAGCAATATTATTCCGACAAGTTCGATCTCACCAGCACCTTCGGATTCATCCAAGGTATCGTGGGTACGCCGCGCACGGCGGGGATTGAGTTCAACTGGCGCTATTGAACGGTGCCGCACGCTCAATGGATCGGACCGCGTCCTGCCGGACTGCAGATCGGCATGATTCTTTTTGTCGGCACCATTGGGATACTCATTCCCGGCGTGCAGCCCGTGGTGCTGGCGGCGCTCCTGGCGGAACAGCACATCACCCTTACTCAGCTTGGGCACGCGGCTTCGGCTGAGCTATTGAGCATGGGGTTGGCCGCGGCATTCGCGGCCGCGTTCTTACCGCCGCGGCGGTTGCCGGCGATTGCGCTCATCACCAGCCTGGTGCTGGCGGCCGGCAACTGGCTCACGCCCTTCGCCATGGGCGAGATGGTGACGGCGGTGCGCGCGCTCACCGGCTTCACCGGCGGCATTCTCATCTGGGTGGCTGCCTGCATGATTGCGCGCTCGGCCGCACCGGATCGCTGGGCCGGCATTTATCTCACCGTGCAGACGCTCACCCAGCTGTTGTTCGTGGCCGCCATGAGTGTCTGGGCCGAGCCCAAGTGGGGCGCGCAGGGCGACTTCGCGCTCCTGGCAATTGCCGGTCTCGCGAGCGGCGCGGCCGCCCTGTTGCTGCCGCGCGCCTTCGTGCCTCTGCCAAAAACGGGCCACTCGCCTGCCGGCGGACTTCCGCCGCCGTTGGGCGTGGCGGGTCTCGTCGTCAATTTCCTGTTGATGATGTTCATCGTCAGCATCTGGGTTTACTACGATCCCATTGCCCGCGAGGCGGGATTGTCGAGCAAGGTGTCGGACTCGGCGGTGCAGGTGTCGTTGGGGTTTCAGGTGTTGGGCGGCACGGCCGCCACGCTGTTTGCGGGACGATTGCGCTGGTATCCCACGCTGCTGGCGTGCACGGCGGTGGATTTTGCCATGGTGTGGATTTTGGGCACGCGGCCGACGGCAGCGCTGTTTTTCATCGACGCCGCGATCTTTGGATTCATTTGGCTGTTCATCTTGCCGTTCATGGTTCCCATGCTCATCGAAGCGGATCCGTCGCGGCGCGCAGCGGTGCTGACCAGCGGGGTGGGCCTGCTGGGCAGCAGCATCGGACCCACGGTGGCGGCGATGCTCATCAGTCCGAACGATACCCGCGGAGCGCTTTGGTTGGGCGCAGGTTGTCTTGCCGTCTGCTTCGCGATCGCCACTGGGCTCCGCGTGGTCACGCGGCCGCGCGAGGCATGAGGCATGAGGAGGAACAGGGTGGCCGCCAAGCGCGCGTCCGGCTCGGTCAAACTGGGTACCAAGATCACCCCGTCGCGTCCAACCGGGGTATCGACCTTCGAGTACTTACTGAGCACGGCCGGACAGCTCCTGGGTGAGGTGGGTTTCGAGGGGCTGTCCACCAACCTCATCTGCAAACGTGCCGGGATGACGCCGCCGGCGCTGTACCGCTATTTCCCGAACAAGTACGCGGTCCTTCAGGAGCTGGGCAGGCGACTGATGCGCGCCCAAGACTATGCCGTGTTCGCTTGGATGGCGGAGGGCGGTTTGAATTCTTCGAGTCTGGCGGCGACCGTCGAGAGCAATCGACGGCTGCAGACCGAAGTGAATACCATTACGCGCCGTCAACCGGGCGGCATGTGGATCATGCGCGCGATGCGTGCCGTGCCGCTGCTGCACGCCGTACGGATCGAATCGCGCGATCTGGTGGCACGGCGTCTGGCCAAGGCCTTGCAGCCGCAATATCCCAATCTCTCGCGCAAGCGCCTGCTGGCATCCACGCGGCTCTCGACGGAAGTGATGTATGCGGCCACCGAAATGGCCCTCGAGGCGCCGGCGCAGGAAGCACAAATCACCGCGGAAGTGTGCTGGATGGTGTGTTTGTACTACGCGCAGTTGCGTCAGCGCTGAGCCGGCGGTCTCACCAACTCCCCATGGCGCCGCGACGCTCGCGAGGAACCCGATGCACGCAGCGATGGCGCTGCGATTGGATTCGGCGCTAGGTGGGATACCGGCAAATGGCGCGCGAATCTGGGGCGTTGCCGTCAGGAATTGTTCGCTCGTAGTGCGACAACAGCATCTTGCGCGGCGATCCAGAGGTTCGCGATGCGTTGACACAACGCCTAATCCCGGGCTTTTTCGGGAAATCCATGCGCTCGTAGCAATCCCTAAGCATCGGGCACGACATTTGCAGAGGTACTGATCAAATGTGCGTCTAGGGTTCCGGCCTGCTTCGGTGGGCGACTGGTCCGAGAGAGGCAGTCCTTAACAAGGGATACACGGCGGGACAAAAGCCCGGGAGAACAATGTCGAGGAGATGCGCGTCCTCGGGATGGTCTCCCTAGTCTGGGAAAAAAATCCCGAATCTCGCGATGAATCTCCTCACGGGTGGCAGAACCACGTCGAAGCGAGGAGTTCCCCTATGAAGATCCGTCCCCCAGCGCGACATGCCCTAATTGCAGCAGGGTGCAGACGCCGGCGCTTCGGCGCGGTGTCGTCACTGACCGCGGGGGTGCTGACCGCTCTGTACGGCGCCCCCTCGGGCGCCTCGCCGGCGCCGGCACCGGAACCGAATGAGGAGACCGCTCTGCAAGAGGTCGTGGTCACCGCGTCCCGCCGGGCGGCCTCCGCCCAGGATCTTCCGATCAGTATTACCGCGGTCACCGGTGCCTCGCTGGAGCAAAAGGGTGTCGAGGATATCGCCGGTCTGGCGCATTCGATGGCGGGAGTCAACTACACGGACAGGGGCCCCTTCGGCGGGGTCAACGGCAGCACGCTGATCATGCGTGGATTAAACAGCGAGTCGACGGCCTTCCAGGAAGGACTCGCGACGTCGGTAGTGCCCCCCGTGGCTACCTACGTCGACGATACGCCGCTATTTTTCAACATGCGCCTGGAGGACCTCGACCGTGTCGAGGTCCTGCGCGGCCCCCAGGGCACTCTCTACGGCTCCGGCTCGCTCGGCGGCACCATTCGCTTCGTGCTCAATGCTCCCGACCCCAGCGGGTTTGATGCCAAGGGGGAGCTAGGCTTGAGCAAAACCGCGCACACGCATACGACCAACGAAGACATCAGCGGTATGATCAATCTGCCACTGTCGGATACCCTTGCGGTGCGTATCAACGCCGGCGCCAGCGACGATGCGGGCTTCATCAATCAAACCAACTTGTACGTGCTCGACTCTTCGGGCGTGCCGGTGTTGTCGCAGCCGACGACACCAAGCAATCCGGTCGGCTTGAATCCGCAAATCGCGCCGAAAACGTATTCCCAGGATGGCGTCAATTCATACCAGTATCGGAACGCGCGAATATCGATGTTGTGGAAGCCGAACGATGAGCTCAAGGCGCAGCTTTCATACTATTACCAGAGATCGACCGCGAACGGCTTTCCCTATGTGGCGACGAACCCGCTCGCGTACACGCAACCGATTGCGGCCGCGAACCAGTTCCTTCCCCTTGGGCAGCAAACGCCCGTTTCGTCGCCTCCGAACCTGTTGTCCCTTGCTCCAGCCACCGTGCACGCAGGAACGGATCGCCTGACCAGCGCGAACAACACCTTGGAAGGCACCGCCGATGACGTCAACGTGGCCGCCTTGGACGTGGACTACGACTTCGGGTTTGCCACGCTGACCTCGTCCAGCTCTTGGGCGCATCACAACAACACGACTCATGACGACCTGACGGCCGAGTACGTGAACTTCAATTTCTACCAGAATCTATACGGTCAAAATCCGCGCAACATCATCAATGCGCTCGATCAACTCGATGACAAGATCTATGCGCAGGAATTTCGTTTAGCCTCGAAGACCGGCGGGACCTTCGACTGGGTCGGAGGGCTCTTCTATAAGCAGCAGAAGACCTTCATCCAGGAGCATGAGTACTATCCCGGCTACAACGCATTCTTCAATTTGCAGGGAAGCCCGGGAAGCACAGCGTACGTACTGGGTAACATCACCACAGATGAGTTGGTCATGGGCGGCGGTGGGACCATCGCCATGTCTCTCAACCCAAACGCTATTTACAACATCTACAAGGCCACCCTACTCCGATGAGTTGCGTGGTCCGCGTTTTCGACAATGCGGGTGGAGTGACTGAGAAATGACGCCAGTAGTTCTGGAAGCTCCGCCGTTGGTACGTGAACGTCGAATTGCGTTTCCTGTCGTGATTTACCGTGAAGTGGGAAGCGGTTACCGGCCCGGCCGTGGGCTTGGGTTGTCGGTTGTCCTTCATAACGTTTTTCTGCTCCTGATCGTCGTTTTCTCAGGTCGAGCTGCTTTTGTCCATTCGCATCGCGTGGTGGTGCAACCGCTGCGCGAACCGAGCCAGGAGTCAGTAGTTTACTTACCCGTGCTGGGTGGCGGAAACGAAGGCAGCGGACAGGCTGGCGGTGGGTCGGATGACGCCAGCAAGGTGAGTGATGGCCTACGCGCAAAGAGCCGACGTGGTTTTGCGTACCGCGGACCGCAGCCGACGGTCTCCAATCCTCCGCGCGCGTCGCTTGGAACTCAAACGATCCTTCAGCCTTCGATCGAGAACCTCCCGCTGTTGCGCCGCGATCTGCCTTTGCCCAACATCATGAACATAGCGCCGCCGGAGTCGCGGCCTGAACAGAAGCCTCTCGTTGTGAAGTCGGAGCGGCTGGCAATACGCACCACTCCAGAGCGGCCGCTCGAAGCACCTAAAATCACGCTGCCCCTCGACGCCGTGAGTTCCCTGCCGCGACTGTCGGCATCCGAGCCTGCGCTGCCCCAGAAACCTGTGCCCCGTGCGCCCGAAGTCTCCGATGTACGTGGCACCGCTCGACCTCAGAAAGAGCTTCTGGTGCTGAACGCTATTCCCGCACCCCCGCAAGTCATTGCTAAAATTCCGCGAGCGGAGGCCCGTTCCTTATTTGCGATCGCTCCCGCAGAGGCCACCATCATTGCAGAGCCCGCTGCTGGAGCCAAGACTGGGACGCCTTCGTCCTCGGCGACTGGAAGTGGCAGTCGCACTGACATCTCCAAGGGCGACGCGCTCGCCGAGATCGCGTCCGGTGGTGACGTAAAGAGCCGAGCAGAGGGATCTGGCATCGGCGATGGTGGGCGCTACGGAAGTGGCCGGGGTAGCGGCTTGAATCCTACCGTCGTTAGCAACGGTACAGGCCGCGGCGCCAGTTCAGGATCAGGAACCGGGTCCGGCGATGCAACCAGCCTGGGCAGTGGCGCTGGCGCCGGCAGCGCGCCCGGCGGGGGCGGCTTCCCCGGCATTGCGATTCAAGGAGGTCAATACGGCAACAATACCGCCAACCTCCATCCCAGTTCAAACCCTCGGCGTCAGACTTCGTACAACATGACCATTGTCTCGACTGCTGCAAGCGGCGGCGGGCTTCCAGACCTCGGTGTCTTTGAGAATGAGAAGGTCTACACGGTCTATCTCGATATGAAAGCAAATGACGAAGACCCCGCTCCTTCGTGGATACTGCAGTACGCCGTGTTGCAGCCCCAGGCGGATGCTTCCGATCCCCGGGTGAGTTCACAAAAGATCGTGGGCATACCCACACCGCCTTATGTCATGTTGAAGGCAGTTCCTGGGCTACGTCCCGACCTCTTGCGGAGGAGTGCACATACGCTGATTGTCGCGTTCGCGGTGATGAACACGGGCGGCAAGCTGGAACAAATCTCTGTCAGACAGAGTCCCGACAGTGAATTGATCGCGCCGCTGGTGGAAGCTCTGGCGGGTTGGATGTTTCAGCCCGCAGAAATCAATGGCAAGCCAGTGGCTCTCAAGATATTGCTTGGAATTCGCCTACCTCCCAACCACTAACGCCAGTCGCCGGCAAATGGGGCAGCAAGGATTCTGATTCTTTCCCATCAATATCTGCAAGGGGCTCTGGGAATAAAGGACGTCATCCGTTCCTTCGCGCACTTTCTTTGCTGCCTTTGCGTCCCTGAATAAAATTCTCGATAACTGATG
>Ga0137403_10006757_pt1 | contig 13090 bp, 11 predicted proteins | sample CZOMad2_1_16fung_FD_122057 | JGI IMG/M metagenome (GOLD analysis project Ga0137403, IMG submission 122057) | Vadose zone soil fungal communities from Angelo Coast Range Reserve, California, USA - CZOMad2_1_16fungal (Hybrid Assembly) | ecosystem: Environmental > Terrestrial > Soil > Vadose zone... | reverse complement strand
AATGCCAAGGCGGTGGCGCGACCGATGCCGGTCAGGGCACCAGTAATGAGGATAACAGGGTTGCACATGATTTAACTCCTATGAGGTATTACTAGAACGTATGGGCGGCTAGCGGGCGTGCACCTTCAAATACCTGCTAGCCTTCCCATAACACTCGCATGAGAGGTAATTTAGTGACTCACGGGGAGATTGAAAAAGACTTAATAAGCGGGTGGGCATACTTCATAGGCATGGGTGGTGAGGAATGGAACTACGGCATCTTCGATATTTCATGGCGGTCGCCGAGACCGGCAGCCTGACGGCCGCGGCCGAGCGGCGCCTGCATACTTCGCAGCCGTCTCTCAGCCGGCAGATCCGCGAACTCGAGGATCAGGTTGGGGTCGAGTTATTGAGTCGTGGCGCGCGCGGCGTGGAGTTGACTGCCGCCGGCCGAGCCTTCCTTGACCACGCGCGGTTGGCGTTGACCCAGGTGGACGCTGCAGTTGAGGCAGCCCGCCGTGCGGCACAACCGGCCAAACAGAAGTTTGCGCTGGGCTTCCTCACTGGGATGGAAATGACGTGGCTGCCAGAAGCCATGCGCATTCTTCGGGGTGAGCTACCGACAGTGGATGTCACTGTCTCCAGCGACTATTCGCCGGACCTCGCCGAAGGACTCGAACGAGGTCGCTTGGATCTGGCATTCCTGCGTGCCGATCCGGATTTCGATCTCACCTACCAGGTCGTCGGCCAGGAACCACTTGTCGTCTTAATGCCCAGCGACCATCCCCTCACCGCATTTGACGCAATCCACCCACAGCAACTTGTCGGCCAGCCCTTCATCGCAATGGTAAACAAGGCTAAGGTCGTGCGCGGGGTAATTGATGACTATCTTGAGCGCTCAGGTGTCCAGATCACACCAACACAAGGCGCGGATAATCCTGCGATGGTCATGTCGCTTGTGGCCTCAATGCGAGGCATGTCGCTGATCCCAGCGTATGTGGAAAATCTGTTGCCCTGGTCGGTCGTCAGCCGCCCGCTCGCTGGCGATGTCCCGACCATCGACCTCGCCGTCGGTTACAAAAAAACGAACAACTCTCCCGTCCTGAAGATATTCCTAGCTCAGCTGGATGAGTTGATTGCGCGCGTCTCGACGCAGGCGCAGTTGATTGCAAGGAAGAGCCATGAATCCAATTAACACCGTCACCTCGATCTGGTCCCTCAACGGCACCTCTTCGCTCGGCCAGTGAAGCAGCAATAGGTCGATGTAGTCAGTGCGCAGCCGTCGCAGACTCTCATCGACCGATCGTGCAAACCGATCTGGACCATAGTTGGCGACCCACACCTTGGTGGTGATGAAGACTTCGGACCGTGCAACCCCTGAGGCGACGAGGCCGTCCCCGACTTCAGCCTCGTTCCCATACACCTGCGCGGTGTCGATGTGACGAAAACCTGCCCTGAGCGCAGCAGGGATCATGCGGCGCATGTCGGTCGAGGACATCCCGTAGGTACCAAATCCCAGAGCAGGGATCCGAGCGCCTTGGACATTTACGGCGTCCATATCAGCGGCGCCCCCGGGGTTGCGAATCCGAAGCCATGGTTCACTGGAGTTCGAAGGCACCGGCGATCGAGAGCTCGACTTCATCGCCCAGCGCCGGCGCGTACATGCTCACTCCGAAATCGGTGCGCTTGATCGTGCCGCTCGCCTGAAAGCCGACCGTGTACATCTTGTCGATCGGATTTACACCCGCACCCAGAAGATGAGCATGGAGCACCACCGGCTTGGTAACGCCGTGAAGAGTAAGACTACCCGTGATGGTCGCTTCGCCGCTAGGCGTTAGAGCGACGCTCGTCGACGTGAAGGTCGCCTGGGGAAATTTCGCTACGTCGAACCATTTGTCACCTTTCAGCTCGTCGGTCAGCTTGGGCACTGTCGTGATGATCGAATCGACCGGGATGGTCACATCGAGCTTGCTCGCGCCCGGATGGGCCGGATCGAGCCGCAGACTGCCCGTCGCACCCGAGAAGAGGCCCGAGTAGTTGGTAAATCCAAAGTGCGACAGCGAGAATCCGACCTGGGTGTGGTAGCTTTCGACCTTGTAGGTGCCCGCCTTCACGGACTCGAGTGCCGGGGCAGATGCAGCCGCCGCGGCGGATATCCCCGCAATCGTGATCAGTGATAGGGAGACGTATACCTTCTTCATCGATGTGACTCCTTGTGTTTAAGGACGACGAACCATTCGTCGTCGCTGAAAAAATGCACGGCCAACCATCTGGTGATCGAGCGCCACGCTCGCGGTCTGGAGAAGCGGGCGAGCCGGCGCTGTGTCAATTTCGAAGGCCTTCCACGATAGTGACATTGGCGAGTCCGCCGCCTTCGCACATCACTTGCAGGCCCCAGCGCTGCTTGCGCGCCGAGAGCGTGTACAGCAGGGTGGACAGCAATTTCGTGCCCGTGGCACCGAGCGGATGACCGAGAGCGATACTGCCTCCCCGCGGATTGAGCTTGGCCGGATCTGCGCCCGTTGCCTGCAGCCATGCCAGCGGAATCGACGCAAATGCCTCGTTGATTTCATAAGAGTCCAGATGGTCGATCGACATGCGGCATTTCTTCAAGGCTCGCGCGGTGGCTGGGATGGGAGCCTCCAGCATGATCACCGGGTCGTCCGCGAGCACGCTGACGTGATGAATCCGGGCGAGCGGCGTGACCCCCGTGCGCTTGACGCCCGCTTCGTTCATGATCAGGACACCCGAAGCCCCGTCGCAGATCTGACTCGCCGTTCCGGCGGTGAGAAGACCCCCCGGGGTAATCGGGCTGAGCGCCGCCATGGCCTCGAGCGAGGCATCGGTGCGAATGCCCTCATCGACGCTGTGAGTGAACTTGGATCCGTCGGGCGCCTCGACCACCACCGGAATGATCTCACTCGCAAAGGCGGCGTCGGCCGTGGCAGCAGCAGCCTTGCGATGACTCTCGAGGGCAAACTGGTCCATCGCGTTGCGGCTCAGCCCGTACTTTCGTGCAACGCTTTCGGCGCCCGTGAACTGACTGAAATTCACATCGGGGTAGCGGTCGCGGATGCCCGCGGCTCGATAGTAGGTACCCATACCGGCCTGCTCGGCGAGGGTCGAAGGGGAAAACATCGGGACGCGAGTCATGTGTTCAACCCCCGCGGCGATCACGATGTCTTGAATTCCGCTCTTTACCAGTGCGACCGCAAAATGCAGCGCCTGCTGGGAGGATCCGCACTGCCGGTCGACCGAGACGCCGGGCACGCATTCCGGGAGCCTCTTCGACGCAAGGACGGCATTTCTGGCTACATTTTGCGATTGCTCGCCGCCCTGCCCGACGCAGCCCATGACGACATCCTCAACCAGCGCAGGATCGATGCCGGATCTGTCGATGAGTCCGTCGAGCACGACCGCAGCGAGATCCACCGGGTGTATGCCTGCCAGTCGGCCCCGCCGGCGGCCGCCGGCGGTACGGCCGGCTGCCACGATGTAGGCTTCGGTCATTTCGAATCTCCTCGATTCCGAGGCGGTCGAGGCCGAGTGGCGGGGCCGCTCAGGCCAAGCAGCTGTTCGGCATTGGTTCTGTAGACCGCGGGCCGGTCGAATCCCGGCAACGACATCCCATCGAGCGCTTTACCGAACGCGCGAATCGCCGATGTCGGCGCGAAAGGGAAATCCGTGCCGAAGAGAATATGATCAGGATCGGTGATCTGGCACAGCCCGCTCAAGGTCGAAGGCCCGGCGGACAAGGCGGTGTCGTAGTAGAAGGAGCGCAGGCCGATGAGCGGGTCGCCCACGCGATCAATCAGTCCCGGCATCATCGACAGCGAGAGCGCGATTCGCGGCGCCAGGCTCGGCAGAGTCCCGCCGGCGTGTGACAGGATGAAGCGGATGCGTGGATAGCGTGCGGGAACACCCGCGATCAGCAAGCTCGTGGCAGTGCGGGTCGTCTCGAAAGGAAACTCCAGTACCGAAGCGGGAGCCACGGCCGGGACGCTGTACGCCGGCATGTTCGGATGAACGAAGACGACCGCGCCACGCCGATTCAGCTCCTCGAGGATCGGCTTGAACAGATCGTCCCCCAGGTATCGCCCATCGTAGCTGGTAAAAACGATGAAGCCATGCACTTTCAGCTGATCGAGAGAGAATTCCACTTCCCTCAACGAGGCGTCGATGTCAGGAAGCGGCAGGCTCGCGAAGGAGCCGAATCGCTTCGGATGACTGAGCCGGAGCTCTGCGGCCGCTTCATTGCATTGACGCAGAAGTACATCCGCATGACGCAGCTTCGGGCCTGACGATACGGACAGGATCGCCGTCTCGATGTCGTTCTCATCGAGCACGTCGAGCGCCGCCTGCACCGACCAGTCGGGCGCCTTACCGTTCGGCATGACCGCGGCGAGCATCTCCCACCCCACGGCGTCGACATATACGCTCGGGAAAAAATGATGATGAGTATCGATCTTGGTCGTCTGCATAGGTGCCCGCCACGATGTGACCTGGTGACTAGAGTATCATTATACTGTACACTTGGATAGTTTAATTATCAAATAGGAGCCGAGCATGCAGCCGATCGTCATCGCGGGCGCGGGCATCGGGGGGTTGAGCGCGGCACTCGCTCTCTCGCAGCGGGGCTTCGCGGTGCAGGTTTATGAGCGTGCAAGTGAAATTCGAGAAGTGGGGGCGGGCCTGCAGCTGGGTCCGAATGCCTTTCAGGCGTTCGCAAAGCTCGGGATCGAGGATAGCATGGAGAGCATCGCCTTTTCCCCCCTGGCGATCCGCTTCCGCGACAGTACGTCGGGAAGGGACATTTTCCGGCAAGATCTCGGGGAATCCTTTACCAGGCGTTTTGGTCATCCCTACCGCGTCGCCTATCGAGCCGATGTGCAACGCCAGCTGCTCGAGGCCGTCCGGCGCGAGCCGCGCCTCGAGGTCACCACCGGCGAAGGTATTTCTGGCTTCACGCAAGATGAGCGCGGAGTTCTTTTGACCACGGATCGGGGCCGCTCCGTCGCGGCTGCGGCTCTCGTCGGCGCGGATGGTCTCTGGTCCGATACGCGGCGGACGATCATTGGGGATGGTAGACCAGTCGACCATGGCCATATCGCGTATCGAGCCGTGATTGGCTGCGCAGCGCTCGGGGCGGGGCTGGCTACGGACGATGTCCAGATCTGGGTGGGACCCGGCCATCACCTCGTGTGCTACAAGCTGCGGCGCGGCGAGCTTTTCAACGTGGTCGCCATCATCGAGTCGCGCGCCAGCCAAGACGGGTGGGAGGGGGAGCCCGATCTTGGCGAGTTGGAGCGCTCCTTCGAGCGGGCCTGTCCCCCGCTGCGGCAACTCTTGCCGCTGCTGCACGATTCCAGGGTCTGGGTTTTGCAGGATCGATTGCCGGTGAGCGGCTGGAGCCGCGGCGCCGTCACGCTGCTCGGGGATGCCGCGCATCCAACCCTCCCCTATCTGGCGCAAGGGGCTTGCATGGCCATCGAGGATGCGGTCTGCCTTGCGGAGCATTTCTCGCGTCACGCCCCGCAATTCGGGCCGGCCTGCGATGAGTATGAGCGCGAGCGATTCGCCCGGACGAGCCGCATTCAAGCTGCGGCGCGGGAGATGGGCCGGATCAACCATCTGGCGGGTGAGGCGGCGCACGCGCGTGATGAGGCGCTCGCCGCTCGGAATCCGCAAGATCACGAGGGTAGTGCGTGGATCTTTGACGGTCCCCGAGCCGCTCTTCCGGCGGGGCCGGCCAGCTTCTTCGGCCACGACGGCTCGAAGAGCGATTGACAGGGCGTCGGCTCCGACATAACCTGTACATTTGGTAAGTATAATGGAGGACGCCGCAATGGCCGCGAGGACGACGAACCGGCAGATCTACCTCAAGAGCCGTCCCAACGGCATCCCCCAGCCCGAGGACTTCGCCCTGCGCGAGGCGCCCATTCCCGCGATCGGCGACGGCCAGCTCCTGATTCGCAACGAGTTCGTTTCCGCGGATCCGGCCATGAGGGGATGGATTGCGGACAAGAGCACCTACTGGCCCCGCATCGAGATCGGCGACACGATGCGCGCATTTTCCGTCGGCGTCGTGCAGAAGTCGAACGTTCCCGAGTATGCCGTGGGCGACAAGGTGATGGGCATCTTCGGCTGGCAGGACTATGCGGCGGCTTCTAAGCCGCAAGTGATGCGCAAGGTCCTCGAGCACGATTTGCCGCTCTCCCTCTCGCTAGGCGTGCTCGGCCTCAACGGGTTGACCGGGTATTTCGGTGTCCATGAGGTTCTGCATCCTCGCGCGGGAGAAACGGTCGTTATCTCCACAGCCGCGGGAGGGGTCGGGTCCGCGGCCGGTCAGATCGCCAAGATCGCCGGCTGTCGGGTCGTCGGGATCACGGGCGGCTCCGAAAAAGTGCGACAGTGCATCGAGGAATTCGGCTACGACGCGGCCATCGATTACAAGGCGACCTCCGATCTCGATGGCGCGCTCGCGGCCGCCTGTCCCAAGGGCGTAGATGCCTTCTTTGACAATACTTCCGGCGCCATTCACGATGCGGTGCTGCGCCTGATCAATCTGCATGGACGCGTCGCGATTTGCGGCACGGCCTCTTATGCGAGTTGGGACCCCTGGAACTCGGGGCCTCGTCCTGAGCGCATCCTGCTCGTCAAGCGTGCCGCCATGCGCGGCTTTCTCACAACGGATTTTGCCGACAAGTATGAAGAGGCGGCGCGCGAGATCGCCACGTGGATTCGCGCCGGACGCTTGAAGTACCGCGAGGATTTGCACGAGGGCATCGAAAGCGCCCCGGGCTCGATCCGCAAGCTCTACTCCGGCGAGAACAGCGGTAAGCTGATCATCCGTTTGTAGAGGACTCAGACCGCGGCGGGCCGGGTCGGCGTCGAGGTGGGCCGCAGCGGCTTTTTACCTGCGATCAGGTCGCCGAGCATCCGGCGGGCGAAGACCGCCCCTTTGTCAAAGGGCAGCAAGAGCGGCTTCATTTCTTCGAATGAGCGCCCTCCCATGTTGCGCTCGACATCCTCGATCATTGGCTTGTCCTCTTGCCCGAAGGCAAACTCGATCGCGGTGCGGATCTGCCGATCCGTCTCCTCGCTCTGCACGGAGAAATTGCGCGCCGAGCCCCAAAAGTAGAGCGTCGTGCGTTCGTCCTGAGGAGTGAGTATGTGAGCTCCCCACTGCGTGATGCCGCCCTTTCTGCCGCTGCCCGCAGGTGCGACCCCGACATCGAGCAACATGCTCGCCGGCGCGTCCCATCGCATGTCGAGCCAGTGATCGACATGCTTGTTGTAGTTGTTGAACAGCGCATTCCAGATCGGGGGTGCCGGGGCGTCCGGACACCAGCGATTCGATTCAATCGTGGTGTCCCTTTGAAATACCTCGTGCTTTCCACGCTGAATGGAATCGCCACCCAGTCCGCCGGCATGCAGGAAGCCGACGTGCGATAAGTCCATGAGATTGTCGGTCACGAGCTCGTAGTTTCCATGGGTGACTATCGTGCCGTGGATGGTCCGCAAGCGAGGATCGACAAGGCATTGAAAGTCGGGTACGAGCAGAGCATCCGCCTTGGCGGTATCCCCCCGCCAGAGCCAAACGAGGCCATGGCGTTCGAGACTGACGTAGGATTGCAGCCGGACATTCGCGGGCAAGGGTCCATGCGGGTTGTGCACGCATCGACCGCTCGAATCGAATTGCAACCCATGATAAGGACATTGTAGATCCCCGGACTCGAGCACCTTGCCGCGGGCCAGCGAAGCGAACCGGTGGGGACAGACGCCCGATAGCGCTGCCACCGAGCCGTCGGCTCGGCGGAACAGCACGAGCTTCTGTCCGCAAATCAGCCGCTCGAGCGGTTCAGACGTGAGCTCCTCGCTCCAGGCCGCGGCGTACCAGCAATTCGTCAGGAACATGCTTCATCCCCCGCCGGCGCTCATCGCATCCAGGGCCGCGGCCGGACGCTGAGCGCCTGCATCAAGCCTTTCACGTGCGCCAAATCGATCGCACCGAAACCCCCTGCCGCGTGAATCTGCTCGATCTGATCGAGCGGTAAATCCGGCCGCATCGAATCAGGCAGGTCATCACCCCATGCCCAGAGACCTCCCCGTGTGAGCGGTGAATATCCGGTCGGGTAGTCGGTGTTCATCACGTCGCCGTCGGCGTAGTGCTCCCATTCGTCACCCACCGGGTCCTTCCAGTAGTCGAACACCTGGCTGCCGAGGATGTGCCGGCCGACGCCCCAGAAATGCGTCCAGCCCTTCGCCTGCAGGTACTGGTTACCTTGGCCGACTGCGTCGAGATCGAGGGTTTCGAAGGATACGTGCATGAGATTCACGCCCGGCCCTCCTAGGAGCGCCAGCGTATGATGATCCGCGGGCTCGGCGCCTCGATTCAGCCGGAAAAAGCCCAGCGCCGGCTGGCCGTCCGGGAGGCATTGGACATCGCTCGGAATGAGGCCGAGGTGCCGCATGTACCATTCCGCGGCCGCCTGGAAGTCCGGTCTCTGCAAAACCACGTGACCCAGCTTGAACAACGGACTGGGTCTCGAGGCCGTACGGACCGGCGTGTTGACCCGCGCCTTGCGCTGCGGGGTGTTGATTGGAAATTCGATGTGAGGACAGTCGAGCGGCGTGTCCCACTCGATGCCGTGAACGACGCTCACCTCGAGCCCCCAGGGATCGCGCAGCGCCACTCGCCGTCCGCCACCCGGGGTCGCGAGCGGCTCGACGGGCGCTCCTGTGGCCGCCGCCAAGCGCTCGAGATCCGCCTCGCTCTTGGCAACGAAACTCATGCCGACGAACTGGTTGCGAGTCGACGGCTCGAGGGCAACCAGGTAGGGGGCGCGGCCGTGCCCCCGTAAAAAAATCCCGCCCGCCTGCTCGCTTCGCCGGATGAGTCCGAAATCCTCGGTGAAACGCAGCATCGCGGCGACGTCCGCTCGTTCGAAAGTCACATTCAAGATCGCGTCGGCGCAGACGATCGGTTCGACGGCCTTCAGTCTCTGAAACTTCGTGTCGGTCATGAGCCTCACTCGCATGCCATTGACGTTTTGACTTTACACTTGTACAGTATAACACACAAGCGGCAGATGTCGCGCGCTCCCGGCGCGATACATGAGTCGGTTTCCCTCGAGCGAGACATATGGTGCAAAGCGCAAACAAGGTCATCATCAGCTGTGCAGTGACGGGCTCGGTGCACACGCCATCGATGAGCCCTCATCTACCGATCACGCCCCAGCAGATCGCCGATCAATCCATCGCCGCCGCCGAAGCCGGAGCCGCAGTGCTTCATCTGCACGCGAGAGACCCCGCGGACGGGCGGCCGACGCCGGATCCCGCGGTGTTCATGCAGTTTCTGCCGCTCATCCGGCGCTCGACATCGGCCATCGTGAATATCACCACGGGCGGTGGCCAGGGGATGTCCCTGGATGAGCGACTCGCTGCGCCCCTACTGGCATCGCCCGAGCTCTGCTCGTTGAACATGGGATCGATGAACTTCGGCATGTTTCCGATGATCGATCGCTATCCGCGCTTCGAGCATCCATGGGAGCGGGCGTTTCTCGAGTCCACACGCGACTGGATTTTCCGCAATACCTTCGCGGACATCGAACGAATCCTCGAACGCCTCGGCAAGGGCCATGGCACTCGCTTCGAGTTCGAGTGCTACGACGTGGGCCATCTCTACACCCTTGCGCATTTCTTGGATCGCAAGCTCGTGACCCCGCCGCTCTTCGTGCAATCCGTATTCGGGATCCTCGGTGGCCAGGGCGCAGATACGGAGAACCTTCTCCACGCCAAGCGAATTGCCGACAAGCTCTTCGGCGCGGACTACCGGTGGTCGGTGATGGCAAGCGGCCGCCACCAGATTCCGTTCACAACGATGGCGGCGCTCAACGGCGCGCACGTGCGCGTGGGTCTCGAAGACTCCCTCTATGCCGGCAAGGGACGCTTGGCCAAATCGAATGCCGAGCAGGTCGGGCTCATCCGGCAGATTCTCGAGGCATTGTCGTTGGAGGTCGCCTCACCCGATGAGGCGCGCGCAATTCTCAAGTTGAAAGGAGTAGACCATGTCAACTTCTAAGGCTCGTGTGACCTCGCGCGCGAGCACCTATCAGTGCTACATCGGCGGCCAGTGGGTAGCGGCGAGCACCGGCAGCACGTTCGACGACGTCGAGCCCTACAGCGGCGATCTTTTCGCCCGCGTGGCGGCGGGCGGGCGCGCCGAGGCTCGGGCGGCCATCCAGGCCGCGTCGGATGCGTTTCGCGCCTGGTCCGCCACGACACCCGCCGAACGGGCGCGGCTCTTCTTCGCGGCGGCGGAGATCGTCAGGCGCCGGCGCGCAGAGATTGCGGAACTTCTCGCAAGAGAGACCGGAAGCACGATTCTCTTTGCAAGTTTCCAGCAAGATCTCGTGGTCCAGACGCTCGAGCAGGCGGCCGGGTGGGCGTACCTGCCCCGAGGAGAGGTTCTGCAGAGCAACATCCCCGGATCTCATTCCATTGGCGTGCGGCGCCCCTTGGGGGTCGTCGGGAGCTTCACGCCGTGGAATGGCGCGAGCATTCTCTCGTGGCGCGCGGCCATCTCCCCGCTGGTGGCCGGCAACACGGTGGTTGTCAAGCCCTCCGAGCTCGCGCCGGTGTCGGCGGGACTCATCATGGCCGAGGTCGCCCACGAGGCCGGATTTCCGCCCGGAGTCATCAACGTGGTGACGCATGCGCCGGGTCAAGCGAGCAGCTTCGCCGACGCGGTAATCGAAAGTCCTGCGGTACGCTGCGTGAATCTGATCGGCGGGGTCGCGACCGCGCGATTACTGGCGGAGCGCGCCGGGCGCGCGCTCAAGCGCACGGTGCTCGAGCTCGGCGGTTACAATCCCATGATCATCCTTGATGACACCTCGATGGATTACGCCGTCGATACGGCCACGTTCGGTGCCTTTTTCCATCAAGGGCAGATCTGCTTGAATACTCGAAAGATCATCGTGCAACGACGCCTCTATGGCGAGTTTCTCGAGAAGTTCGTGGCACGGGCGCGTGCCCTGCCGAGCGGCGATCCTCAGGATCCAAAGACTATCATCGGTCCGCTGATCACCCGCGCCGCGCTCGAGCAAGTGCACGCCCGCGTGGAGGAAGCCAGGTCCCTGGGCGCTACGATCCATACGGGTGGAACCTATCAAGGGCAGATTTATGCCCCCACCATCCTCACGGACGTTCCTTACTCGGCACGAATGTCCAACGAGGAAACCTTCGGTCCCATCGTCATCGTCGAGGCAGTGGACTCGGATGAGGAGGCGATCCAGGTGGCGAATCGCGTCGACTACGGCCTCACCTCCTCGATTCTCACCGGGGATCCCTATAGGGGCTTCGAGATGGCCCCGCGCATTCTTGCCGGGATCGTCAACGTCAATTCCTCGACCGTGAACGATGAGATTCACGCACCCATGGGAGGCGTTCGCGACAGCGGCTGGGGCCGTACCGGTCCTCGCAGCATCGAGGACTTCACGGACCTCATCTGGATCAATGCGCGGAGCACGCCGCGTCAGTATCCTTTTTGAGGTTATTGGGTTCATGATCGATCCGGACGCCGAGCGCGCTCAATCGTTGCTGGACATGCTCGCTCGGGGCGCGCTGACACGCCGCCGCTTCATCGAGCTCCTCTCGGCCGCTGGACTCCGCGCCGCCGTCGGAGCCTTCGCGATCGAAACGGCTAGCGCGGCGGGCGACAATCAGCGTCAACGGCGACGCACCTTGCGGCGAGGCTATGACTACATCGTCGTCGGCGCGGGGGCGGCCGGCTGCATCATCGCGGCCGAACTGGCCAAGGCCGGCGCTGAAGTCCTGCTGCTCGAGGCCGGCGGCACGGACGAGCTGCCGGAAGTGGAGACGCCGGGTGTCTGGTTCACCAACATCGGTGGTCCCCGTGATTGGCGCTTCGCCGCGGAGCCCTCCCCGAGCGTCGATGGCCGCAAGGTCCCGATCGCCATGGGCCATGTGCTCGGCGGCGGCACCAGCATCAATGCGATGCTTTGGGTGCGCGGGCTCGCGGCGGATTTCGACGACTGGGCCGCTGCCGGATGCGACGGCTGGGGGTTCAGAGACATCCTCGCCCACTACAAGCGCATCGAGGATTGGCAGGGAGGTGCCAACGAGTGGCGCGGCGCAGGCGGGCCGGTACCCATATGCACATCGCGGCAGCCCCATCCCACGGCGAGCGCCTTCGTGTCCGCTTGCAAGGACTTGGGCATCCCCATCCTCGACGATGTGAACGGGCCGATGCGTGAAGGGGCCGGCTTCGTCAACATGACCATCACGGCGGACGGCTACCGAGCCAGTGCCAGTCGCTGCTTTCTGCGACCCACGCTTGGCCTGCCGAACCTGACCTTGCTCCTCGACAGCTTCGCAACGGGGCTTCTATTCACGGGGACTCGATGCCGCGGTGTGCGCGTGCGCCGGGGCCAAGAACAGTACGACTTCTCGAGTACCCGCGAAGTCATCGTCACTTGCGGCGGCATCGGAAGCGCCAAGCTTCTGATGCTCTCCGGCATTGGCGAGGCGAATGCCTCGCGCGCGCTGGGTGTAGCGCCCGCGGCGGACCTCAAGGCCGTGGGACAGAACTTTCAGGATCACCCGCTCCTTTGCGGCGTGGTATTCAAGTACCGCGGTGCCATGCCTCCCCGTTCCGCGACCAGCAATGCCGTGGAAGCAGCTGCCTACGTTCGAAGCGGCCACGGGTCCGAAGGTCCCGACATCAAGATGGTGCTGCAGCAACTGCCGCTCATGACCCCGGAACTGCGGGCGCGATACCCGATCGCCACAGACCAGGTCTTCACCCTCTCACCCGCGCTGGTACGCCCGACGAGCCGCGGAACGCTCCGATTGAGGAGCGCGCGCCCGCAAGACCCCCCAGTGCTGGAGGCCAATTTTCTCTCCACCGATGAGGACCTGGAAGCCACGATCCGCTGCATCGAAATGACGCGGGATCTAGGCGCCCAGGCGGGATTTTCCGAGGTTCGCGAGGCCGAGCTCGTTCCGGGCCGCCCGCTCGAGCGGGCCGCCCTGAAGGAGTTTGCACGTCTCTCCACCGTCAGTTTCGGCCATCCGGTAGGCACCT
>Ga0137403_10006756_pt1 | contig 13090 bp, 13 predicted proteins | sample CZOMad2_1_16fung_FD_122057 | JGI IMG/M metagenome (GOLD analysis project Ga0137403, IMG submission 122057) | Vadose zone soil fungal communities from Angelo Coast Range Reserve, California, USA - CZOMad2_1_16fungal (Hybrid Assembly) | ecosystem: Environmental > Terrestrial > Soil > Vadose zone... | reverse complement strand
GCCAGGCCGCTTTCTGCAACACATGCGAGGGAGTGAACATCTATGTTGTACTGCGCCATCCACAACAAGCTCTACGTCAACCACCTCCAGCAATGGATCACCTTACCCGAAGCGCTGTTCAACACCCTGTATGACCTCATCCTTGAAGGGACGTGTCACCAGTGTGTGGCGGAGGCGAAACACGCCCTCCTGCAGCAATTTCCTACCCTCTACGCTCACGCGTTCTTCCACCCCGCTGTCTCCTAATCCCCCCAACCAACGACCGCCTCACACAAGGGTGTCGTTTCATGAATAATGATTCTTCCTTTTGCACATTATTGTTTCCTTTTCATGCCCTCTTCATCTTTTGACTGTCATGGTAGAAAGTTTCTCTGTGTGTGGTATAATTCAAATAGGGAACAAATTATAACAATGCTCACAAAGGGAAGAAGCGATGGCGGTCTGCTATTGCAGTGTGCATGAACGGGCCTTGACTGCACACCATGAGCGGTGGATCGATTTCCCGCGCCTCCATATCCTGCCATTAGCGGATCTCTACACATGGCTCGACCATGGCCATATTGAAGCCTCGGCGTATGCCGTGCTTGAGACACGCTGTGATGTGTGTGACCCGTGTGAGCCACCGCGCTCTTCTCCTGGACCAACGCCGCAGGAAGGGTAACCTGGACTGGTCATCCTGGCTCGATAACACCATCCAGCCCGTATTAACTCGCCTCGCTCTTTGCGCTCCTGATTGGCTGTAGTCTTTGCAAGCTTTCTCAGGCCACCCATGCTCTGGTAGATACCCCCCTCGCTCAACGCCCCTGGAGCACGTGACGCAGCAACCCGTCCTGAGAGACGCAGCGCCCGAGAGGCTTCTGTGCTGTTCCCGTGATCGGCAGAGCAGTCCTCACTCCCTGTCATCCTCGCAGCACACTGACCTCTCACGCTCGCGCCTCGTTCTGCCGATAAGGAGATCATCTCCACACCGCGCCTTGACGGACTCGCGGGAGGGACAAATATGCCTGCGTGTCAGTATCCCTGCGTGTCACGAGTCGTGTGACTGCGGGTGGTGGGAGAGGGGAGCCCCCCATCTCCCTTCACGTGATGAAAGGGGGTTTTTGTGCAACGGAAGATACCAAGATTGCTCGCTGGGCTGTTCGTCGTTGGTACGGCTCTCACGGTCTCTGCCCAAGGGAAAACGTCGTATCAACGCCATGATATCATTGAGTGTTTCTCGACCGCTCAACAAGAGAGGGCAGGAGAGCCTACCCTTGTCTACTGCGCAGTGCCGCGAGTGATTTTAGATGTCGACCAAGAAGCGGGGTGTATTACGAGACCTCCTCAGTCTGTCTCTGGGAGAGCGTATACGCCCTCATTCTGTACCACTGAAGGGTACGCCACACGAAAAAACAGCACCCTGGAACGCGTCCGAGACCATGGGTTGTTTATCAAGCGGTTTGACCCAGACCTCGTTTCTCTGACACACTAAGGACCACATGCAGCATGCCACTGCAAGGAAGGTTGTGGGCCTTGCTCATGGTGTCGGCCACTCCTGCTGCCTCAAGGGGGCGTTGATGCCATAGGTCACACGTGGCTCATATCTCTCTCATACAACCCTTTATTTTTCCCCTCATAGAACAAAGGAGAGTCATCTTTACCATACGAGCAACACAGGGCATTGGCTCAATGACGTCCCATGGCGCAAGCGTTCTGGGGTTTTCATCACGCATCGCTCACCGCTCTCATTATTTTTCTTCCTTGTATTGCACGAGGTGAGCAGTACCAGGCTTGTCCGCCTGTGCTGTCATGAACCCCTACATGTCTTTTGGCATAGGTTTTGCTCTCCTTTTGAGCCTCGTTCCCAAGGAGTCTGACGGCGATGCTCCGCACAGGTGCGGGACGTGTGCGAATGGGGCTGGATATCCGTCTCGTCCGCAGGACGTGCATGGAACGAAAACCAGCTGCGTGTGACAGCATTCACCATGAACAGGCGGACAAGGAACCATGACGGATCAGGGGTATGATGACATAGGGTGTCTAAAAGTGGCCTCTGAGGCGAATGGCATTCAGTTAAGCTCCAACATGCTGTTGCATCAAAGCCTTACGGGCTTCTCGCCGTGGTTTTGTGAGGAGCGGATACGGTTTGGGCCGGCGTTTGACGGCACGCGGCTCGACGCGGTCTGGGCGGTGGGGATTGACCACCAACGGGGGTAAGGGTTCTCCCGGACGCGCCGTGCTGAGCCACCGCAAGGCATCAATGAAGCTGATCCGCTCCAGGGCCACGCCCTGCCGCTTCGCCGCGGCCAACATGACCACGCGGACCAAGTTGTAGACCAAGGCAAAGACGGTCAGCTCCTTCAGGACCCCGACGAGGCTTTGACAATGCAGCACCTCCAGGCCCATCGTCTGCTTGAGGTGGCGCAGATTGGTCTCCACCTGCCACCGCATCCCGTATAAGGCGGCCAAGGCGTCCGCCGGATAGAGGTCGACATCCAGGAGGGTGGTGACCAGGGTCACCGTCTGCGTCCGAAAGCCGGCTTGGGCCACGCGGTAGCGCAGTTCACGCACGCAGAGGACCGCAGGCAGCGCGGCAAACAGCTCGGGGGTGAGCCACTCTGGGGGATGCACGGGCATGCGCACGGGCTTCACCCACTCGACGAGTTGGTCTGTGACGCCCAACTGACGGAGCCAACGGGAGCGGGGCAGGCCCTTCTGCGCGGCCGGCGGCTTGGGGGTGGTATGGGGACGAGACGGGGTGAAATCGACAATTTGCCGTTGATGGACACGAAAGACGGCATGCAGACCGTGCTGGCGCAGGAGGGCCAGATGGGCGAAGGAGCAGAAGGCGCGATCTCCCACCAGTACGTCCCCCGGGCGCAGCGCCGCATGGAGGGTCGCCACCTCGGCCATGTCATGGGTGTGCCAGGGGGCGGGGAGCACCTCCTGCAAGAAACCCGTGCCGGCATGAAACAGGGCGAGCAGGTGGGCCACGGGGAACCCACACCCCGGACGCTGCCCGCTGGGTTGGCCGAACGCCTCTTGGAGTTCCGGTGTATCGGGCATCGAGACACTGGACCCATCGACCAGGAAGGTCCGGTGGCCCCGCCACCGCCCCTCCTGCTGGGTGGTCGGCTCGCAGACCGCGGCGGTCCGCCGCAGCAACTGTTCTAAGACAAAGAGCGGTAACCGGGTACGCGCCTGACAAAACGCGGAGGCGGTAAAGCGTTGCGCAGCGAGGTGGGGCAGGTGACTACACGCGGTGTTGCCATGGAGGATTTGCACAAGGAAGAGATGGACGGTGGTGACCGGATCGAGCTGGCGCGTACGCCATTGGTAGCCCCCCTCGCGACAGAGGGTGAGAATCGTGGGGGCGTCCAGCAGGGTCGCGAGCTCTGCTTGGATGTGTTTGAGCGCTTCCGTGACCGTGCCAACCATCCTGAACCTCCTATCGGTGAGATGCCGTGATCCCACCATGGTACAGGAGAGGCTCTGCAAAGCAAGAGATAAATTCTCTAACTATATATAATAAAAAGAGTTGTTTCTTAACTGAATGCCATTCAGGCCCGACCCAGATATTCGTGCTCGTCCACGCGTTGGACTTCGGAGGTGGTTGGGGTTACGACGAGAAAGGGGGTCTTCAGATCCCTCTTCGAAAATTCCACACCTCCATAGATGGTCTGAGAAAATCTCTGATCGGCAGCAACCCCATAGCGCCATGACTCTGTTGATTCAGTGTCATCAAAGAACTGATTAAAGCCAGATACCTGGGTCGGCTCAAGCGTTTGGTTCGTGACTAACGTTCTCTTCAAGACTCTAAATGCCGCGGCGCGTACTGTGGTGTTTGGGAATGGGTTCCAAGTTAATCCGACTTTTGGGTTGGGCTGGTGTTGATCCTCGCCTGGAAAATCGCCGGTCAAAGAGTCAAAGCTGACCCCAAGCGTGAACGTTACGTTTCTTAGGAAGTTCAAGTACGCGTATGAATAAATATTGAAGTGATGGGTTATCGTATTAATGGTCGCTGGTATTTCTATGAAACCCGGACCGAACGGGGGAGGCGGAAGATTAACCCCCGAAGTCTGTTTTATGGTTCCATCGACGTCAAAATATCCTATGCCACTGGTGAGATTAAAGTACGGCGAACGGAATAGGTGTTGGAACTCTGTTCCAAAAGCACGTTCGTTACGAATCTTTAAATCAAGTGAAATAATAGGAAATCGAGGAAACTGATTATCATCCACACTCACGTTTGAATGTTGGAAGGTATAGGAACCGAGAATTATAGAATCAGGGGAGAAGGCATGACGGCCGCCAAAACGGATGATGTTTCTTTCCTCGTTGTTTCTCTGCCCGGGGAAGAAGTTTTCCGGGAAGAATTGTTGATTAAGATCGCCCCTTTCAGAATTCCTGAATCTATATTCAGCTTGAATGCTTGTTTTGGGAGAGAGTTCTAGCTGTACGAAGGCATTTGCGATCGTGTCCTTTTGGTCCGAGTTTCTACGCCAGCCATCCGTTTGAAAGTGAAAGCCGCCAAGGCTGAAAGAAGCCTTTTTGTAGATCCCTGACAGAACCCCCTCACCCGCATAGGTGCTATTTTCACCTGCAAGACCGGTTGTCTGAAAATTAAGCCCATTGCGATTGAAGATCGGATTGAACTCATTGAAGGAAAGACTCGCCGGTCCACCGGCGCTGATGAGGAACAGGTTGCTCTCGGCCAAGCGGGGCTGTATGGGCGTCATATTCAGAGGCTGAAGCAATTGAGATTGAAGCAGTTCACTGACCCTTGCGATCTCGTGGCGCGGTAAGACGGAGTAAGAATCGGCAAGAAACCGATGAGCAGAGAAGTTAGTTGGATCGGTGTTGACCGACTTCCACCCTTCTACCAGACCAAGCTGCTGAAACCCCAGATCGCTGTAGATTCGACCAAGGGCTGCGCTCCGAGCGGCCAAATCCGAATCGAGCAACAGGCGCGATCGGTAAACCGCCCGGTTGTCGTTCAATTCGATTGCCTTTTGCATATCTTGTAATACTTCAACCGGTCGGTTCGTAGTCTGCTTTCGGATGGCATCGTAGAAATAAGGCGTCGGGTCTTTCGGATCCAATTGCTTGGACATCTCATATTGATCGGCCGCTTGCTTGTCCCGTTTCTCTTCGTAGTAGGCTTTTCCTAGATAGCTCCGGATCAGTGCGTTGTCCGGGTCTAGACTTACGGCGATTTCGATCTCCCTTCTCCCCTCTTGCAGATCGCCCTCGCGGATCTTGGCTAAACCTAGGCCCAGCCTGGCAAGAGGGTCAGCCTGATCAAGCTCAATCGCTGTTTCGAACGCCTTCTTTGCCGCTTCCGTGTTCACCTGGGTGAGATAAGCGAAACCCAAAACCGTCTGCGTCCTCGATAAATTTGGATTTAGAGCAACTGCTTTCTTCGCCGCATCGAGGGCTTCACTCAGTTGCGCAAATGATAACCAAATCTCAGCCAACCTGGCCCAGGCAAGGGCATTTTCTGGACTCAACTGCACTGCTCGTTGCAGGCTGCTCAGCGCGGCTTCGAGATCGAAATTAGCCTGCTGCGCGTATGAAAGAGCAATCAGTGCGGAGGCAGAATTCGGATCGGCTGTGACGGCCCTCTGTGCCAGGTCGCGCGCTCTCTCTTTTTCGTTTTGGGCTACTGCAACGATCGATTGCAGCGCAAAGGCATCGCCGTAGTTCGGATTCAAGCTAAGCGCGCGCTCGATGTCCCTGGCTGCCTCATCGATCCGTCCCACCGCCAAGAGCAGCGAAGCGCGGTATGCAAAAAAGCGTGGTTCGCCGAGTGTATCCGGGACTCCTTTGATGCTCTCGAAGGCCGCCTGAAAATCTCCCTTCATGTAAGCTTCGATGGAATTCCGAACCATCCCCTGCCAGCCGGGTCCGGCTGGAAACTCCTCGGGGCGAAAATAAAGGGTGGGCGGGTAGTATATAGCCCATTGGACGGCATCCCGAGGACGCACCACAACAGTTAAGTTGGGAGCTCTCCCCTGCTCGGCTATCGCCGACTGACCGCCGACAAGCGTGAGACTGCCGGATGGATTACCCGCCAGCACTGTTCCTTCGAAGATCGTGATCAACGTTCGATTGGACTCGACGACGATTAGCCCTTCCGTTCCTTCCACGCCGGCGTTGACGAACGCCGTGCGTACTTCCAGGTTTCGCGGCAAGCGGCTGAAAAAATACAAGGCTCCCCTCACAAGATCGAGCCACGAGACGCGTTGCTCTCTAATTCCGCCCAAGCTGATGGTCGTGTTTTGATCGAGGCGGATGACGGGCTGGTTGATCAGTGCCAGGTCCGCGCGGCTTCGTTCGCCGACCTGCACCTGGTCGCCGCCGCAATAAAGATCGTTCAAACGCGCCGGTAACCATTGCGTCTGGCCGACTCTGCGCACCTCGACAACGCCCTGCACCGATACCATCTTTGCGATCCACGGATCGCATGGCGCCGCAGCGGTGGACAGTGGCGGGCTTGTGACGTCCAGCAAAACCGCCATTGCCAACACAGTATAAAATTGTATTGCAGCGAGGTTCTTCATCGGCGGATTACCCCTCCGGGCGCCAACGCATACATTTAAGTATTGGCACACTGCATCATTTTTCTTCCAGCTCAACAAAACCTTTCCATGTCTCGTCGGGAGGTTGCTTTTTGTACCGTTCGCAAATCGTGAGATAGAATGCCGGCAGCTGATCGTCTCGCAAGAGATCAGCGGACTGCTGGAATTTTTCCTTCGCTTGAGACCACGATCGGCATCTGAACGCACAAAGCCCCTCGGCGAAGATCGCGCAGGCCTTCCGTTGCGTTTCTTCCGCCTCTCCCGTGCGGGATAACAATTGATAAACTCGGATCGGTTGCGCCTTGCCTTTCAAAAGAAAAGTTCCCGCTTCCCTGGTCAAGAAACCTTCAACCTGATGAATGACCTCCTCGGACACCAGGATCTCGGTGCCGAGGTACTTGTTGAGGCCGTCCATTCTCGACGCGGTATTCACCGTGTCCCCTGTGACGCCGTATTGGTAATGGTCCGCGGCGCCGATATTTCCTAAAAAAATCTCACCGGCATGAACACTGATGCGCGTTGGCAGCTTGAAATTTTCCAACGTGGCGTTGAATCGACGCACCGCGTTAGCAACCTCCAACGCCGCATGACAAGCTTGTAGGCGCACGGTCGAGTCAGCTTGCCCGCCGCGCCACACCGCAATGACCGCGTCACCCTTGAGGTCGACCACGAGGCCGCCGTTTTGTTTTATCGGCTCAAAGATAACCGCGAAATATCTGTGCATGAAATCGCTCAACTCCCGCGCCCCGATGGTTTCCGATACCGTGGTGTAACCGGCGCAATCGGTAAATAGACAAACGCCGTAGAGAGTTTGGCCGTCTCGTCGCATGTCGGCGATGTTTTCCGCCAGGTGATCGACCACTTCATCGGGCACATAGTAACTGAGAGCTTTGCGGATATTTTGCCGTTCCCTGTTGGTGTCAAAATAGTTCCACAAAACGGCACCGCCGAAGGCTAGGGGACTCTGTATAAAAAGCGGGATGATGATCGGATACCAGGTGCCGTCGGCTTGGAACTGATACTTGGCGGCGATCAGATAGATGATGCTCACAGCGGCGATACCCAGAGCGGCCGCCACAGTGGAAGCCATGCGGCCAATCACGGCTACGAGAAGTCCCCAGAAAAAAACCACCACAAGAAAAATCGGCGGCCTGACCGGTGTCACCGGCGCATTTTGCAAAAGGTTTGAAAATGCCGTAGCCGCGATTTCCGCGCCGCTAAGAAATACTCCGTCGGCGCGCGAAAAAGCCGTATAAAAGCTGTCCTTTCTTTCCGTGAGGGCGATCTCCGAAAGTCCGACAAATACAGCCTTACCCTTAAAGTCGATCGGCCTCTCGCCCTGTGAAATTTCGCGGGATTGAAGGACCTGGTAAAACGGAACAGTTCTCAAGCTTCGCGGCGGACCGTAATAATTGAGATAACGGTGATCGGCGCCGCCGTACAAGTTAATCAAAGATTTGACCAGGGCATATTTACTCGGATCGCGCGACGCCAGTTCGGAGCGCTCTAGTGCGGCGCTCAACCGAGTCGCCATCGAAGCCTCGCTCTCAAAAATGGACCTAATCTCTTTTATAAATCTTATCGCGCCGTGCGCCCGGAGCGCGCCGGCGCCATCCGGCGGCAGCTTCCGGGCAGCGACCGGATCTGCCCGTTCCAACAACCGGAAAAACTCATCGTAGGCCGCCAAAGCGTAGAGTTGAAATGCAACAATGGGGAAAGTCGGTGAACCTCCGGCGGCCGTTTGAAATGTCCAATATTGATTTACCTTGACGGGCAGTTTGGGAAGAACAAACGGCGCCGTCGCCAACGCCTGGCTAGACACGGGAAAAATCGGTTTCTTGGTTTCCACGATCCTATGCGGCCCCGTGAAAACGCCTGCGTCATTGGATGCGGAAATGTCCTTTGCCTTCAGCTGCTCTGCCAGTACGACATTGCCAGCCTTTCGGATTGCCTCGGCAAGTAAATTGTCTTCCGTGCTCGAGCTTGGATCGACGAAATATACATCAAAGGTAATCACCTTCGCGCCTTCCTCTGCCAGTTTCTCGATCAGACGCGCATGCAGTGAACGTGACCATCGATCCGGATTCTCATGAACGCCCAAATGTTCGGAGGACTCACGGTCGATGCTGATAATTACGACCTCAGGCGGCGCGGGTTTTGCTCCGCGCAGTCTAAAGAGGAGACCCAGCCCGGAGTTTTCTTCCAGCTCATGTGCGAGATCGAGAAAACTGGCAACCACCCCGATGGCCGCGACGAGCAATCCAAAGACGGCGGCCTTTAGGAGGCGCGGCATTTTGCTGCTCCCCTTAGGTTTTCAAACCACGCATAACTTTTGCGAAGCGCCCATCCTCTGCCCTACCCTCGCCGTGACTGGGTATAAAATAAGCCCGTCAAGCACGCAAGCGCCGGGATTAAACCAATCGGTCCATCGCCCGACGGCACAATGCATTCGGCGCAACGTTTAAAGATGCGGGATTTTGAAAAAGCGCTTTATCTGAACAAAAGATAAGGGGCAGAAAAAGGCGGCCCAAAGACACTTACAGCCGATGCTGTACTCACAGGGGTGGATAGTTTCCTGCCATTACTATCGAAAGTTTTTAACAGGTCGTCTATGTCGTCTTTTCTTCGCTATACCAAAGAAAGTGACTACGCCGAAAATCGGTATAGTAATGGCGATCAACAACATGATTATACCGTCAAGATACACGGCCCTTTCCTTTCAAACAATAAGCTACAGCAACAGCGATGCCAGCGAGCAAACTTACAGAAAATCCATTAGTTAGCCTATGTTTATAGCCACAAAACGCCTGTCGCAGTCACGATGCCAATGCCAGAATTGACATCACACACAGCAAGAATTTTTTGCCTTTAAAAGAATCGGAGCAGGCCCCGATTGCCACACCAGCCGCCCAATTGCATTCACTCGGACGGATGTAGTATTCGAAATAACCGTTAGGGCATAGAGGCTATGGCTAAGGCCAAAGAAAACGGAGGGGACAATGGCACGAATTCGGCACATAGCGATCGGCACACGGGACCCAGAGGCGACGGCGCGGTTCTACATCGACGGCCTCGGCTTGAAGCAAGTGGGTAAGGTCAACACGCCAACGTCTGAGGGCTATTACCTGAGCGACGGTCACGTAAACCTCGCGATCCTGAAATTCAAGTACGACGACCCCGCTACGACAGAGGGCGCGCCCAGGTACACTGGCTTGCACCACTTCGGTGTCGAAGTAGACGACATGGCGGAGGCACGGGCACGAATCGAGAAGGCGGGTGCTGTGCACCGCCCTTACCCGGGAACTGATGAGATGGCGAAGCGAGGCAACGTCGAGGTCAAGTTCACGGTGCCGGACGGCGTGACGGTTGACCTCTCCGAGCACGGCTGGCTCGGCACCAAGTAATCAGCGGCTCGCGCGGCCAAATCCCACCACGATCACCCGCCCGAATGAGTCGGCGGCGAGCAGATAACGCCCACCAACAAACCTGGATGCCGGCGTTCGCCGGCATGACGAACTTTCACTTCGCCTGAAGGCGAGGAATTTATACGATCCCCGAGAGGGACATCAGGGTCATCAGCTCGCAATTGTTTGACCTGTGAGCCGGCCTCATCACTTCGCGCGTCATCGGCTTTTCGCCTAATCCCCGCGGGCTTTTGCTTACAATCGAAAATCGTTATTTTGGTGCACTGCGACATAGCCACGATGGGAGGCCTGCATGAAAATCGATTCCGACGACTTCCGCGTCCGGGAGGGAAAAAAGCTTGATCTGAAAAAGTGGCCGACCGACGTGACGCCTTACTACAAGTCGAAAAAGCACCTCAAGAACATGCTGCGCGAGCGGGTCGACGAAATGAGTGAGCTGCAAAATCTTCTCTACGCCTCAGACCGTTACGCGGTGCTACTGATCTTTCAGGCGATGGACGCCGCGGGCAAGGACAGCGCCATAAAGCACGTGATGTCAGGCGTCAATCCGCAAGGCTGCCAAGTCTTTAGCTTCAAACATCCGAGTCTCGAGGAATTGGATCATGATTTTCTCTGGCGCTGTGCACGGGCCCTTCCGGAACGAGGGCGCATCGGTATTTTCAATCGTTCGTATTATGAAGAGGTTTTGATCGTTCGTGTTCACCCGGAGCTGCTCCGCGCGGAGAGACTTCCCGATGAAGCGCTCGACGAAAAGAATATCTGGCGCGACCGATACCGATCGATCCACGACTTCGAAGCTCATCTGCATCGTAACGGGACGCAGATCGTCAAATTTTTTCTTCACGTCTCCAAGGAAGAGCAACGCAAGCGCTTCCTTCGGCGCCTAGAGGAGCCCGACAAGAATTGGAAATTCAATCGAACGGATGTCGAGGAAAGGAAATATTGGAAGGACTATATGAAGGCGTACGAGGCCTGCCTCAAAGCGACCAGCACTCGTGATTCACCCTGGTACGCCGTCCCGGCCGATGATAAACCGAATACATGGCTGATCATCTCACAGATCATCCTGGACACCCTCCGGGGATTGCAGATGGAATACCCGAGACTTGACGAAGAAAAGCGCAAAGAACTGCGCTTGCTACGTAAGATGCTCGAGAAGTAACCTTATTTATTTGATCTCATACCGTTTCACGGTCGCACTTCCGCCCTGCAACCCGCGCGCGTGTTTCTGGATCTCGGCATGGGCATCACTTCCCCGATACTTATCGATGTTCGCCTGGCTATCCCATTCCGAGTACGAGATGAATTCACCCGGCGCGTCGACACATTCCAAAAGTTTCTCCGACAGGCAACCGGGCTGTTTAATCATCAACGGCGCACAGTGATTCTTCCACAGAGTGACCGCATCGTTAACCTGGTTGGGTTTTACCGTTACGTATATGAGTCTGACGATCGACATGAGAACCTCCTTCTAACGACTGGAGAGTAGCACCGCCAATCCGAAACTGGAAGGTTTTAATTTTTCGAAGTGTCATTGAGCGTTAGATCGAGACCCAACTCTATTTGGCCTCCGATATGTCGGGAAAACCGCAAGGGGACAGCCAGACACAGCCCGATTTCCGGCTGGGATCTAGCAGATTTGGATACGCCGATTCCTCGGCGTCATGCGATGTAAATCGATCATGACGCCGAGGGTTTATCCTTTTTTTTATTAGCTTTTATTAGCGCCGCGCTTGTTGTTGCTTTAGTGCGTTTTCGGTGGCGTCAGTCTTCCACACATTGGTAGTGACATCGACTTTTTTCGCTTTATGGCTGTTCTTATCGAGATCGATTTGAACCTCATAGGTGGAATCTTTCTTTACGATCTCGTATTCGACGTAGTCCGGCTTGTCATAGTTGACCGAGGTGATTTTCCAGCCCATCTTTTCCAGCTCGCGACGGTAAAAATCCTTATCTTCGCCTGTTTTCAGCGCCTGCTCGAGCTTCTCTTTCTCGTTTTTCGAAGACTTCATACGGTCTCGTTCGCTGAAACGTTGTGGATTGGCCGTGGTTCTCGTTGGATAGGCGACCTTTTTGCCGTTTTTCAACGCCTGTTTGGTTGCCTCGGTTTGCCACGCGTTGGTTGTAACATCGACTTTGGTAGCTTTGTGGCTGTTCTTATCGAGGTCGATTTGAACTTCAAAGGTTTGGTCACCTTTCACGATTTCATATTCTAGATAGTCAGGCTTGTCGTAATTGACCGATGTGATTTGCCAACCCATTTTTTCCAACTCACGGCGGTAAAAGTCTTTCCCCTCACCTGTTTTTAGCGCCTGTTCGAGTTTTTCCTTGTCATCTTTCGATGACTTCATCCGGTCTCTATCACTATACTTGCTGTTATCATCCGCTCCGGCGCTCGGAACGGTCACTGGGACTGATACCAACATACCGCCTACAACAATACTCAATAGCACCCTTTCTAATCTCATGGCTCCGCCTCCTTAAATAATGACTACTTACTGTTAGTTCCTGGTTAAGCTTCAGACGAAATCCACTAATTCATTCGCCCACGACCCATGAACAGACTGGCGATAAACAGTACGATGAAGATTACGAATAAAGCCCACGCGATCTGAGTCGCAGCGCCAGCAATGCCGGTGAACCCGAGAACAGCCGCGATAAGACCTACAACGAGAAACGTTATCGACCAACTCAGCATGATCCGTGTCCTCCTTTCCGCACAGTCACTGCGCTAACAGTCCAGAGGAGCAACTGCTATGCCATGTATCGCTCCGAAAAAGCATCCTCCGAAATTACGGCTATTTAACTCTCCTGGATGGTACACCCACACCACTAACCGATGTCTAATCAAATTGTCGTTCGGTGTTTTACGACAGGAAATTAGGACCAGCGTGCGCAAAATTCCGTACAGGTCGATCCGCGAAAGCAATGTGGTGATCATCACGGGTAGAATTTTTTGCCGGCTGTCGTATTCGCGCCGGTCAGCCGCTATAAGAAGGGAACTCTTGGTTGGTCGGTCGGTCCGATTCCGTGAGCTAACGCCATCAGGAAACAATCATCGTCGATGAACGAATTTACCAAGCTCGGGGAGCGGGTGCCCGGCAT
>Ga0137403_10006755_pt1 | contig 13094 bp, 6 predicted proteins | sample CZOMad2_1_16fung_FD_122057 | JGI IMG/M metagenome (GOLD analysis project Ga0137403, IMG submission 122057) | Vadose zone soil fungal communities from Angelo Coast Range Reserve, California, USA - CZOMad2_1_16fungal (Hybrid Assembly) | ecosystem: Environmental > Terrestrial > Soil > Vadose zone... | reverse complement strand
CGCGCGGTCATGGACCTGTTGATGGCCCTTCAAAAGGACGCCCCGCGCCAGGGCGGCCGCGTGATCGTTTTGATGGGCAACCACGAAGCGATGAACATCTACGGCGACCTCCGCTACGTGACTGCGAACGATTACGCCGCCTACACGGACAACAGATCTGAAAACCGGCGGAAGTCCGCTTATGCCGCGTTCGCCGCAATGTATGGAAAAGCTCCGCCGGTTTCCGAAGATGAATGGATGAAATCGCATCCTGCTGGATTTATCGAGCATCGGGAGATTTTTGGACCGGACGGCAAATACGGGAAATGGCTTCGAACTTTGCCGGCGGCCGCCCGCGTAGACGACTCCATCTTTCTACACGGCGGCATCCATCCTGATTTCGCATCATGGACCGTGGACAAGATCAATGAAGGCGTGCGAACCGAGGTCAAAGCATTCGATGCCTACAAGAAATTCATGGTCGATGAGAAGATTGCGCTTCCATTTTTCATCCTGGACGAACTGGCAAGTGCCGCGCGCGCCGCGGTTGAAAAGAAGTTCGATGCATTAAAAGATTTCCTCGGACTGGGTGGCTGGCTAAGCATACATCCGGACGGGCCCCTCTGGTTTCGAGGTTACGCGGAGTGGACGGATGCCGAAGGAGCGCCTCAGATTGAGCTTCTCACCGCAGGCCTGGGCGTTTCCCGTTTCGTCGTCGGCCACACACCGCAGGCCGGCCGGATCGTCGCCCGCTTCGGGGGGAAGGTGTATCTGATCGATACTGGTATGCTTTCCAGCTATTACCCCGGCGGACGGGCGACCGCGCTCAGTATTCAGGATGGAAAGATAAGCGAGATCTCGGATAAAGGAAATTCCGGGCTTTAGCCGCGTAGCGGCGTCAGAATGTAGCCCCGGGCGAAGCCCGGGGGACCAGTCGGTTACATTTCCAGCCCCGTAGAGGCGAAATAATCTCTCAGAATCTTCCGCCCTACGGGGCTGCCCGATCTTCGGTCAGCAAACCCACGGCTTGCGCCGTGGGCTATGTTCTGCTGCCGCTCCGCGGCTCTGTTCGGATGCGCTTCGCGCGACAATTATGAAATTCATAAATCGCTTTCTAAATCTTCGCCCAGGGGAATTCGTCCGCGGCTTGCCGCTCTTCGGCTACTACTTCCTGATCATCTCGTCCTACGTGATGGGCCAGGTGGCCCGGGACGCCCTCTTTCTCGACAAGTTCACTGCGACGCAACTGCCATATGTGGACATCGCCAGCGCTGTGCTGGTCGGCTTTGTGGTCGCCTTTTACATCCGGCTCGGACGGCATTCGGGTTTGCGAAATCTGCTCGTCGGCAGCTTGCTTTTCTTTGCAAGCAATGTGGCCATACTCTGGTGGGCCTCGCACTATTACAAACAGCCCTGGATTTACCAGGCTTTCTATATCTGGGTCGGCATTTTCGGCGTTCTCGCAACAGCACAAGTGTGGACGCTTGCCAATTTCATCTGGACGACACGAGAAGCGAAAAGGCTCTTTGGTCTTCTTGGAAGCGGCGGAATCATTGGCGCAATTTTCGGCGGATTTTTTTCAAACTGGATGGCATCGACTTTCGGCACAGAAAGTATCCTGCTCATCATCGCTTTATTTCTTGTGATTTCCAGCGGGTTGGTCGTCATGATTCGGGAACAGCGCCTCACAGACGAAACAGATATCCAACAGGCTCCGGAGAGTCCCGCAGGTCTGCTCGCGAGCTTCAGGCTTGTGCGGAAATCGCCCCATCTGCAGGCCATTGCTGCGCTCATCTGTCTTTCTTCCGTCGTAACGACCGCGGCGGGCTGGCAATTGAAAGCCATCGCCAAGGAGACGCTGGTTCAAAAGGACGTGCTTGCCGCCTTTTTCGGTTCGTTCCAGGGATACACCGGAATTGGTTCGCTGGCGGCTCAGCTCTTTATCACGACCAGGCTGCTTCGGCGCTTTGGCATTGGCGTGGCCCTGCTTGTTCTTCCGCTGACGTTGATGGCGGGTTCCGCCGCCGTTTTGATGTGGGGCACGCTGTTGGCCGCAAGTGTCTTGAAGGGCGGCGACAAAGTTTTTCGGTACTCGATCGACACGTCCGCGCAGCAACTGCTTTACCTGCCGGTGCCGGCCAATATCAAGCTCCAGGTCAAATCGTTCATCGACACCGTCATCTGGAGATTCGGCGATGCTCTCGCCGGCCTGACTCTGCTGGTGTTTGCGACGAACCTTCGCTTCACGGCGAGGCAGATCAGCTGGGTGAGCCTGGCTCTGCTTACGGTGTGGATCGGCGCTGCTTTCGTGGCGAAGCGCCAGTATGTCTCGACTCTCAGGGACAACATTTCGCGGGTTCGTGTCCAGCCGGAGCACGTCTCGGTTCCCATGCTGGATGAATTCACCGCCAATGTTTTTGCCGAGAAATTAGGCTCGCAGGATCCCAACGAGGTCCTCTACGCTTTGCACCTTTTCGAAATGGGCCAGCAGGTGCGTGCGCATTCCGCGGTCAGGAATCTGCTGGACCATCCGTCGCCTCACGTGCGCAGGAAGGCGCTTTCCATTTTCAATGGCGCCGGGGACGTATCCGTGCGGCACCAGGCCACCACCTTGCTGCGTGATGAAAATCTGGATGTCCGGACCGAGGCGCTCGACTACCTGACGCGCTACCACAGCATCGATCCCATCGCAAATATCGAGAGCCTCGGCGATTTCGCCGATTCCTCGATCTGTTCGGCAACCGTGGCGTTTCTGGCGAGGCCCGGGGGAGCACAGAACGTCCATGCCGCCGGAATGATTCTCAACGGCATGGTCCACGAGCACGGAGAGAACGGCGGGCGAATGCGGCTCGAGGCCGCGCGGCTGATTGCATCGCTGCCCGATCACTTCGACAGCCAGCTCGATTTGCTGATGAAAGACGCCGATCCGGAGGTTGTGAAACAGGCCATGCGGACCGCCGCTGTGCTGCGAAAACGCCGCCATGTCCCGGCAATGCTCGACCAGCTCGGGAATGAAACGCTGGCCGCCGATGCCATGGACGCCCTGGCGCTTTTTTCGGACGCGATTACCGGCGCTCTGCGCGATCACCTCACCGCTCCGAACCTGCCGATCGAAATCCGGCAGCAGATCCCGCAGGTGCTGCTCCGGATCGGAACCGCCCAGGCGGCCGCGGTGTTGAGTGAGAATCTGCTGCAGGGCGATACGGTGCTGCGCTTCCGTCTGATTTCCGCATTAAACAAGCTTCATGACGTTCGAAGAAATCTGGCGCTCGACCGCCAGCTCATCGAAACCGTCATGATCGCGGAGCTGATGGGACATTACCGTTCTTATCAGATCATGGGAACCATGGGCGGGATCCCGGACGAAGCGCTCAAGGAATCGATGGATCACGAACTCGAACGGATATTCCGATTGATCAAGCTGCTCTTCCCTTCACTCGACCTGCAGAACGCATACCTGGGAGTCCAGTCCGAGGATCCTGCCCTTCACTCGAACGCGCTCGAGTTTCTGGACAATACTTTGAATCCGCAGCTGCGTACGATGCTCGTCCCTCTCATCGACAGCGAAGTCACAATTCAGGAACGAATACAGCTAGCCGACAGTTTTCTGGGATTTAGCGTCAAGGCTTGAATGCGCGGCCGCGTTGCGTCCCCGCCGGATCTCCATGAACGTCAGGACAGCCGCGGGCAGGTAACTGAGAAACCAGAGAGGAGCGAACCAACCGGCCGCCCGAAGCCGCCGCGCAAATAGGAAGTAGCTGATGGCCATCAGGGAGTAACTGACGGCGGAAAAAGCGAGGATACTGGCCCCGACAAAATTGTCGAGGCGGTGCGTGAAACCGAATGCGAGGCCGGTCACGGCGACCAGGGCCATGACCACGCTGCCGATGACAAAACTCGCCGACCGGTTGCTGTAACGCCGTTCGGGGTCGGTGTCCGAAGACCACGATCGAACATCCGCATCGCGCCACATCCAGCGTGAACCCTCCCCTTGAAACGTCCGAAAGTTTTCGACCTGATAGCCCCATACATTCCAGGCGGCTTCATTGAGAATTCCCGGCATGCGATTGTTGCGGTTGACTGTTTCAAACGCTTCCCGATTGACGAGCAGGAACGAAGATTCAAGATCGCTGGTGTCGCGCTTCGATCGCCGCCGGTGCGCAATCCGGACCATTTGAAGAAGCTGCTCCATCGACGGGGCTATGAGACGCTGCAAAAACGATCGGCATTGCAGGCCCGGCCGCAGCGTAAGCGCTGAGATTTCATTCGATCCTGCGAATTCCAGCGCCATCTCGATGCCGAATCGATCGAGGTTCAGGTAAGCGTCCAGAATGACCATCCATCGCCCCCGCGCGGTCGGCTGGGCCTGCTCGAGCGCTCGCGTCCGATCGTATTGCGACTCCAGGGAAAACGGCGTGGTCACCACACGAACGGGAATATGGGAACGTGCGCTCTGGAATTGCTTTGCCAGGCGGGCGAAGCGGCTGTGCTCCTCCGAATGAATCAAAAAGATCTCGATAAAAGGATAAGACTGATTGAAGATCGACCGGACGGCCCGCTCGACCTTCGCGGCCGAACCCCGCATCGGCACGAAAACGGAAATCACCCCGTACGCGCCCGACGCTCTTCGGGGGGCGAAGCGGCCACGGCCCGCCAACCCAAACCAGCTTTCGAGGAAAACGAGAAGAGTGGCGAGAGCCCCTAGCCAACATACGAACAGAAGGGCGAACTGGAGAGCAGATCCCATAACTCTTTCTAAAACTGTAGTCGGGTTCGTGTCAACAGAAAGGAAGCCAGAAGCCAAGAAGCCAGAAGCCAGAATGGGGAAGCGATCGTTAATCCGATAGGTCCCATTCTGGCTTCTGGCTTCTGGCTTCTGGCTTCTGGCTTCTGGCTTCCTTACCGGTAGTAGTTCTTGAGCTTGTGATACAGCTCGCCGGTCGCGCGGCAGTCCGCAAGACAATAGTGCGCGATTTCCTCGAGCCGGCCCTGCTTGAAATACTCGCCGACTTTGCTGCCGTTGATTCCATTCTTGGGTGAGATGACGCCGAAGATCTCGCAAAAGAACTCGAGGGTTCCCTTGCGGTAGCGGTCGTAGTTCGTCAGGACCTCACGGACGTCGAAGTGGCGCTCGGTGCTGAACCGCCGCGTGTCGAGGACCAGGTCGTGGGGAATCGGCACGCCGACGATCGCGCTGCGGATATTGATGTAGGGGAAATCGAAGGATTTTCCGTTGAAAGTAACGAATCGCTGGGGCCGGATCTGCCCCATATCCGCCCAGAAATTCGCGAGAAGCTCCCGCTCATCGGACTGGCAATAGGCGCGAGAGCGGTCCAGCTCGATCCAGTGAACGCCGATGCAGATGATCCGTCCTGTGCAGGGGTCCAGACCCAGGGTGTCCAGAAGCTTCAACCGGTCTTCTTCGGCACATGCATCGAGCAGGATCTCGCGCGCCCTTGAAGGAATGAGCTCGGGGTCTTGCCCAACCGTCTCAATATCGATCACGAGTGTAGCTGGCTGTCCCATTGGCTTGTCCTGCCGCCGATTGTAAGTGGGTGTAAGGACAGGTCAGGGGCGTCTTCAAATCACTAATCACTGATGTCCAATGCCCAATGACTGATGAACTTGAGGATTGAGGATTGAGAAATGAAATTGAGGATTGAAAAATGAACAGATGTCAACTGACCATTTCTCAATCCTCAAGTTCATTAGTCATTGGGCACTGGACATCAGTGACTAGTGATTTTCGGCGGGGCCGAATTTAGTTGCCTCGCGACCATCGCCATCATATAACGCCCCCAAAATAATGACCGCAGCCGTATTGAGAAGTATTCTCTTTGTGCTGATCGGCGCCGTTCCCCTTGTATCGGGCGATATCGAGGGACGAATTCGCGCAGGAAGCGACTTGAAGCGGGCAGTGATCCAGTTACTGCGCGAGCGCATTGTTGTGGAAGAACGTCTCCTTGGCTCCGACGCACGTTTTGAATTCCACGATTTGAACCGTGGCTCCTATATCGTCCGGATTCGCGCCGACGGTTATGCCGAGGAAGAAGTCGCCGTCGACCTCCTCCGGCGAACCTCTCACGAGATGCTCAGCATCGATCTGCACCCTGCCGACATCAAGTCTGAAGGTCCGGCGGAAACGATCTCGGTCACCGAGTATCAGATCCCGCGCGCGGCGAAACGCGACTACGAGGCAGGTTTGGAGGATCGGAAACGCGGCGAGTGTAAAAAAGCGCTTCCCCGCCTTCAGAAGGCGATCGCCGCATTCGAGAAATACGGAGAGGCATTTAACGAACTTGGCAACTGCTTCATCCAGATGAAGGAATTCGGCAAGGCCGAACAGGCATTCAAACAGGCTGTCGAGTACACCAGCACGATTTATCCTTCCATGAACCTCGCCGACCTTTACGCGAGCGAGAAGCGTTTCGTCGACGCTCAAAACGTTATCCGCCAATCCATGGTGAAGCACCCCACGGAAGGTGATCTTTACTTCGCGATGGCCGTCGTCCACTTCGATCAGGGTCACATGAAGGAGGCGGAGGAAGCCGGCCTTCAGGCCCATGCGAAAATCCACCGGATGGCGGACGTCCACCTGATGCTGGCGAAAGTTTATTTGAGCCTGAAAAAGTATCCTGCGTTGATCGGCCAGCTTCGACTGTATCTCGATGAAAACCCGAGGGGGCCGGCTGCCGACCGGATCCGAAACAACCTCAAGGAGATGGAGCGCAGCCACCATTAGGGTTTAGCCGCGGATGACACGGATTACGCGGATGGCGCAAGTAAAAGGACTTTGATGCGCCATCCGCGTAATCCGTGTCATCCGCGGCTAAACTCCCTCCCGAGTTAGATGAATGCCTAGCATTAAAGTAATGAATACTTGACATGGACCGTGACGATGCGGTCAGATTAAGGTTTCGTGCGAGACAGAGTGTTTTCTCCCTCACCCCCCATAGGTAGAGGTTAGGTGCTTCAACTCACCTTACTAAATCCATACAACTCATTAAAGTCACGACGTTCGTGTCTTCAGCCAAAGGGCTGTGGCCGCGTGTGTCATGAACCCTCAAACAAGGAGAAGAAAATGAGACTAACCGAGATTTCACGATCTAGGGTTGTCTTCAAGTTAATAGCACTCTGCATGACGCTAGGTCTCCTGATTGTTCCTGCTCTTGCTCAGGAAACGACTGGCGGCGTCCAGGGAACTGTAAAGGATCCGCAGGGAGCTGTAATTCCGGGCGCTGCCGTTGAGGTAACCAGCCCGGCGCTGATTGGTAAAAAGACAGCGACAACCGATTCCGGCGGATACTTCCACTTTGAACAACTGCCTCCCGGCATCTATAGCGTTAGCGTGAATGCGGCAGGTTTCGGCCCGGCGACGCAAAGCAATCTGCAATTGAGCAGCGGCGGGTTGCCTACCCTGAACATCACGCTGCAGGTCGGAGCAATAACGCAAGAGGTGAACGTTTCGGCAGAAGGTCTGGCCCCTGTCGACGTCACCCAAAGTAAAGTTTCAACCAGCGTTACAGAGGATGTTCTGAAGGATATTCCAAAGTCGCGCTCGTTCCAGTCGGTGATTCCATTCGCTCCCGGCGCCCGCCAGGAGCCGCTGCAAAGCGCCAGACAAAGCCGCATGAATGGATTTCAGATTGATGGTGCGACCGACGCTGAGAACGTCTACATGATCGAGGGCGTCAACATTACCAACGTTCAAGACGGTGGTGTGGGCAAGGACTTTCAGTCGGACTTCATCCAGGAAGTTCAAATCAAATCGAGCAGCTTTGAAGCCGAATATGGCGGCGCGCTCGGAGGCGTGATCAACGCGGTTCCGAAGCGCGGATCGAACGCATGGCATGGCGAGGTGAAGGGTTACTACCAGTCCGCTGCCCTGAACGCGAACGATCCATGCTCCAGTGGCTTCACTTCCAGCCTGAATGGAAATTTGCGCACCATCTTTGGTAGTGTGCCCTCAGGTTACGTAGGAGAGACATGCGGCCTGCGCATCAATCCGGCGACCGCGCTGAACACCGGAGCCCGCCGGGATGGCACGGCCGAGTTCTTCGTGCCGAAGAAGGACAGCCGGCACATCATCGAGCCCGGATTTGAAGTGGGCGGACCGCTGTTTGCAGACAGACTGTGGCTCTACGCCAGCTACATTCCGACTCTGGATTCGATTCAGAGGACGACAAACTTCCGCTGCCCTGCGTCGAACCCCAGCTGCACGTTCGCCGGGTCACGCCGGTTGTCACAAACCATGAACCAGCACAATTCATACGACCGATTGGATTACCGGGTATCGAACTCCGTGCGTTTGTTTGGAAGCTGGAACTACGCCTATTCGCGTTTGACGGGCCAACTCGGCACGCCGGACAGTGCATTCGGGCAAACGAATAACGGCGCCACCATCGATCCAGGAACGCTTCGTGCGGATCTGGGAATTGTGAGCCCGTCGTCTGTATACAGCTTCAGCGGCGATTGGAACCCGACATCGGCGTTGCTGATCACCGGTCGTTATGGGTACTTCTTCTACAACAACTCGACGCGCGGTACGCCGAGCGGCGTCCGGTACCTCTACGACACAACTGCGTTGAATGCGGCGACCAGAGACGTCAATAACAATCCGTTCCCGGCAAACGCCCCTTTCAATAACAACGGGTTTTCGAACATTCCGAGTAACTTTGCCACGCTGTTTGATGCGTACAAGCGCAGGAGTGCCAATGCCGATATGTCGTATTTCGTCGGAAATTTTGGGGGAAGCCACAGCTTCAAGTGGGGCTACTTCTGGCAGGCGCAACAAAACAACGTCCTGAAGACCGCGAATACCGCTGAAGTTGACCTCCATTGGGGCGTCACTTATGCCCCGGTTACCAGTACCACGGCCTGCGACGCGATCAAGGCGAGTAATGCTCGCGGACTCTGTATGGGTCAGTATGGCTATTTCTTTACCGGCAGCAACACCGTTTCCAATACCGGCTCCACGAAAGCGACAGATCAGGCTATCTATGTTCAGGATGCCTGGACGGTCGGGAACAGCGGATTGACTTTGAATGTTGGGGTCCGCCTGGACCATGAGAAGAACCCGGCTTTCGATCCCATCCGGTTCCCCGATCTTAACTTTGGCTGGCGCGACAAAGTTGCTCCGCGCATCGGCGGCGCCTATGACGTGCTTCATAACAGCAAGTTGAAGGTCTATGCCAGCTACGGCAAGTTCTTCGACATCATGAAGCTTGGTTTGACCCGCGGCTCGTTCGGCAGTGACTACTGGCACAATTGCGTGTACGCCCTGGATACTCTCGACTTCTTCAGCATCACTCCCACACTGACGACGGGCGCCGGGTGTCCGCCCTCGGGTCCGGCTCCAGGCGTGAACGCTCGCTTTATTGAAAACGTGGATTTCCGTGCAACCAAGGCGGACCCGCGTGACCCGGCCATCCAGTCCAACATGAAGCCAGTGCAGAGCCACGAGTTCACGACCGGTGCGGATTGGTCGATAACGCCGAACCTGATCCTCGAGACCCGTTACACGCGCAAACGCCTTGACAACACAATCGAGGACATGTCCATCACAGATGACCTGGGTTTCTACATTGGCAATCCGGGAACGACCTTCGCCGACGTACTCCACCGGCCGGTAGTTATTCCCAACGCGGCCGGCGTCGAATATCTGAACACCGTGCCATTCTGCGCCGAGTGTCCGGGAACAGTTAAAGCCATCCGCAAGTATGACGGTCTCGAGTTCCGCTTGACCAGACGCGGAGGCGCAAGGTGGTTTGGAACCGTGAGCTACACCTACAGCAAACTCCGGGGCAACTACTCCGGCCTTGTGGACACGGATCCTACCGACGGCAACGGCGGACGCCACTCACCTAACAACGGGCGCGCATTCGACCTTCCGACGATGACGTATTTGCCGAGTGGGAAAGCCGATGAGGGTCCTCTGGCGACCGATCGGCCACACACCGGCAAGGTTTGGGGCTATTACAGGCTGCCGTGGGCTGGTCAGGAAACCTCATTCGGACTTTCGCAGGCGATTTATCAGGGAACCCCGATCAGTACCTGCCTGCCGGTCGTAGGGACCTCCTCGGCTTGTCAGTGGGCCGAGGGACGCGGGAATCTTGCTCAACTCAGTCGTGATGCCAGCGGTAATATCGTCAAGAATGGCGTCACGATGAATGCTCGCAGCCCGGCATTCCTGCAGACCGATCTGTCGGTCCGCCACGAGATCCGGTTGAGCAAGGACCGTGAAAACTACAAGCTCGTCATCGAAGGCAACGCGTATAACATCTTCAACCGGCACAAGGCGACGTCGTATTACCAGTTCGCGATCCCAACCAACCTCATCAACCCGACGCGGGCATCGCGCTTCAGCGGTGACCCGCAAACGGATTGGGGCAAGGTCATGAACGGATATGACTACGTTGCTGCGTTGAATGGAACCGGGGCTTTTGCCGGCGTCCAGGATCCGCTGACGCTGGCCAGCCGCTACGGTTTGCCGCAGACCTTCCAGATCGCGCGCCAGTTCCGCTTTGCGGTGCGCTTCGCGTTCTAAGAACAGAACTACAACCGTCAATGAAAAGGGGCAGCCTTCGGGCTGCCCCTTTTTTTCATTTCCACTCTCCTCCACCATCAAGTTCGGATGCGCATTGCATCTTTTGAAGTGGACATACAACTCATATAAAGCGTCATGCTATTGGACGAAATCGGCATGCCACTAGACGAGAGCGACATGCTGATAAAATAATCCAGCAATGTTAATTCTGATGTAACCATGCTCATTGCAAAGAAGACAATGCAGATATAATTATATGCAATGTACTTATGAATAATCTCAATGTATCATCAAGAAAAGACAATGAATCCAAGTAAGTTGCAATTGTACGCAAATATATTTTCTATGCATTCCTTTTACAGAGACGATGCAGTTGATACCTCGGCAATCTCATCAATTTACTGGCAATTCTATTCTGATATTAGAGACAATGCACTCTATTAGAGCGGCCCTGCAAGTATATAAAGCGTTGATATGAACTTAAGAAGCAGCAATGCTCAATAATTAGCTTCTATGCATACGTAGCAAGTCGAAATGCATCATTATTGTGCGGGCATGTCAAGGTAGACATCTCTTATGGAGACGTTGAAGATAAAAATCGAAATTGGCGATCGAAAGTTCGAAGCGGACGGGCCTGCAGGGATTGTGCAAGGACAGGTGAACGCGTTCATGAAGCTGACGCTGGGCGGAAGTGCGGAGACGATCGCTGCCGAGGCGGCACAGGCGGCCGCCGAAGCCGCTCGGGCTGCGGAAGAACGCCTCGCTGAGGAAGCGGCTCGAGCGCGAGTTGCACAACGGCAGGAGGCCCAGGTGCCGGCGTACGACAAGATCCTCCGTATCAGCGGCACCATGGTCGCGCTCACTGTGCGCTCCAGAAACGCGTCGCAAGCTATGCTCGTCTTGCTGCTCGGCCAACACCAGCTTCGAAACAACACTCTCGTCAGCGGAGTGGATCTTCTCCGGGGACTACGCGCATCCGGATACCGGGTGCGTCGCTCCGATAACATACTCAATACTCTTGCGCGCTGGAAATACGTCGCCCCGCATGGAAGATATCGCGCGCGGCGGTACCAGTTGACAGAGAGCGGCGCGCAGAGTGCCCAGGAGATCGTGCGGCAATTGCTCGCGTCGTTGCCGACGGAGGAGCGGAACGCGGGCTAAAGCCCGCGACTACATTTAGAATCGATTATATTCAATCCATTAGAATCGACTATATCCAATCCATCCTATGTAGTCGCGGGCTTTAGCCCGCGTTCCCCGTCCTGGAATTCTCCAATTTGATTTTTTTTGTAGGACAAAACCCACCATCAGTAATGAGTTCTTGACTCGTTCCACCCAAGCGCTAACATCTTACATGCGATGAATCCTTTGGAGATCGCATGCCCACAGGCTCTCTCACCCCCGTTCGCTTTTTCGTTAACCTCGCTTTCTTCTTGAAAGGAGAGATCCCATGCTTCTCAAGGTCAGATCCAGATCATTAGTCGCTGTTCTCATCGGAGCGGGCCTGGTCCTGTCATTCAGTGGTTCCGCATTGTATGGACAGCGATTTGATGGCTCACTGCGCGGAACAGTCAAAGATGCGACCGGCGCCGTCTTGCCTGGTCTCAAAGTGACTGCTGTCAGCGACAGCACGGGCACCAGTTACGAGACGACAACGTCGAGTACCGGCACTTTCTTTTTTCCGAATCTGCTCGTCGGCCGATACACGGTGAATGTCGAGGCGCCGGGCTTCAAGAAAGTTTCGTTGAAGAATGTCGATGTCCTCGCCAATCAGACGGCCGAGGCCAACGCCGTACTCGAAGTGGGTGACGTTACAACCGAGGTTTCGGTAACCGCCGGTTCCGAACTGATTTCGACGACCACGTCTCAGGTCGGAGGCTCCATTAGCGAACGCGCCGTCGTCGATTTGCCGAATCCCGTTCTGGGAGGCTCGCCGCTGAATCTGGCCATCATGTTTCCAAACACGACGAGCCAGGGCGGCGGAGTTCTCGGTGAAGGCGGCTCCATTGGCGGCAATCGCCCTCGTGCTAACAACTTTACGATTGATGGCGTCGACAACAACGACGTCGGGTTGACCGGCTCGCTGGCCCCTGTGATTCAGGACGCGGTGGCTGAATTCAACCTGTTGACCAACCAGTTCAGCGCCGAATATGGTCACTCGACTGCGGGCCAGTTCAACATCATTACCAAGTCCGGCACAAACCAATTGCACGGCGGAGCGTACTTTTACGGCCAGAACCGCAAGCTGAACGCTCTGGACAACCTGCAAAAGGCGGCGATCCAGGCAGGGGATATACCCGGCAAACCCCGATACGATTTCGCCAGAACCGGCGGGAACGCGGGCTTTCCCATCCTCAAGGACCGGGTTTTCTTCTTTGGAGCCTACGAATATCAAACGCGAGGCCGGGCCAACACCGGCGTAACCCTGCTCAGTCCGACGTCGGCAGGCCTGGCCACACTGAATTCGCTTGCGGCCAACCCCAGCGTTCGCGAGATCCTGGCGCAGATACCGCCGTCCAGCACGCCTTCACGAAGCGTCACCGTGAATGGAACTTCGATCCCCATTGGA
>Ga0137403_10006754_pt1 | contig 13094 bp, 11 predicted proteins | sample CZOMad2_1_16fung_FD_122057 | JGI IMG/M metagenome (GOLD analysis project Ga0137403, IMG submission 122057) | Vadose zone soil fungal communities from Angelo Coast Range Reserve, California, USA - CZOMad2_1_16fungal (Hybrid Assembly) | ecosystem: Environmental > Terrestrial > Soil > Vadose zone... | reverse complement strand
GCAGCGTGTCGTTCGCGCAGACACGCGAGGCGAAGAGACGGGTGAGCTGAAAGTAGCGTAGTTGGCTGGTGACACGATCACGGTCGCCGCTGGTAACCAGGCCAAGACGGTAGCGCCGGCCAACCCAGGCCAATAGGCGGCGCGCGCCCACCACCAGCTTGGGCTTGTGACTGGCGTACTGTTTGCGCCAGGCGAGATTGGCAGTATCCCAACGGGCACGGGGAATTTTGGCCGCGCGGTAGACGTTGTACCAATTCGGCGAATAGTGGCGCGCGAGTTCCTCGAGTCCCCACGGGATGCCCATTTCGTGGAACATGGCGAGGTATGCGCTGGAATCGGCGTCGAATGAGTCGAGGAGGGTACCGTCCCAATCAAAGAGCACCGCTTCGATAGATTGTCGGCGTTTTGCGGCCATTGCCGAAGAGAGTAGCAGAGAACACCAGCACGCTGCGTTTACGCGAAGGAAAAGGTCCTGAAAAAAAGAAGAGGTGCGAAAGCACCGCTTCCTTCGACGCGGGATTTTCGTACTTTAGCTGGAGCTGGCGTGTCCTTAGAACTGGATCTTGACCGACAGCTGCGCTTGGCGCGGGTCGCCTACGCCGACCCGCAGGAAGCCGTTGAAGTCGAAAAGCTGCGGCGACGACAGCGGATTCACGTTGTTGGTGTTGTTAAAGGTGTTGAACATTTCGAGCCTCGGGACAATAGCGAAGCGCTCCCCGAGATGGATCGGGCGGGCGATACCGAAGTCGAAGGTGAAGAAGCCGTTGTCTTTGCGGAGGTGGTTGCGGCCGCAATCGACGCCGCCAACGAAGCGAGTGAACGAATTCTGTTCACTGCAAGGTGCGCCCGTACCGTCGCCGTTAACGTTGTCGGTGATGGGCTGTGCGGAGTGTGCCTGCATGCGGACATTTCCTTCAAATCCCCACGGCAGGTTCGCCACCGTGTAAAAATTGAATTTGTGGCGCTCGTCGCGGTCCGAATCGGAATATTCCGCCGCCAGGTTGTGCAGGTCGGCGTAGCGGAACGTGAAGGGATCGCGCTCGTTCGAGTCGTCATCCTTATCCACGGAATAGGTGTAGTTCGCGTCAAACAGGAAACGATGGCTCATGCGCTTGCGCAGGCCGATGGTGAACCCCCGGTACAGAGACTTGGCGGAGCTGACCGTATCGGTGACCGCGCCGAGGTTCAAAAACGGCGCTGCGCCGGTGTAGCTGACGGTATCCGCGTTCGTCGGAATAACCGAAACCGGGCCAACGTTGGGGTTGATGAATCGCGTCAAATGCACACCCTTAGACAAAGTGAAATCGGCATACGCGACATAGTCGCCAATCACTTGCTGTTCGTATCCGATGTTTGTGGAATAAATGCGCGGGTTGGCATAGTCGCGGCTGAATACCGTAACGCCTGGCTGAAACGGAAAAGTACCGGGCGCGAGGATGGGAATGGGCGACGTTCCGGGATAGGTTGGTGGAGGGCCGCCGGCGGAGTTGGATAGATCACAGGCGCCCGTCACGGTATCGAGAACAAGGCAGGTGCCCGCCGCAATTTCCTGCTGCTGCACGCCGTTCGTGGTGATGGCCCCGGTCTGCGTCAGCATATTTTGCCGCGCGTTGAATATTCCCCAACTGGCGCGGAACGCGGATTTCCCGTTGCCGCGGACGTCCCACGCGATACCGATGCGCGGTTGAAATTCCTTTTTCTGATTCGGCAGCTTTCCATTCGAGGGAAAGTTCGGATCACTCAGATTCGAACCATAGGCAGTCGCCGATGGCGCGATGGTAGGATCCGGGAAAATTTGCGCGTCCCACCGCAGGCCGTAGTTCAGGGTCAAATTGCGCGTAACTTTCCAGGTGTCTTGAACGAACAAGGAATAGTCTTCGTTGGCGATATTTGCCAATCCAGACTGATCGGCGGTCTCACTCGCGGTGGTGGGGCCGTGCTGGAGATACAGAAGGAGTGGTCCGCCGGCGAAAGCAGCGCCATCCGGGCAATTGCCTCCTGCCACCAAAGAGATGTCGGTGAACGTTCCATCGCTGCATTCGGCCGCGGTCGGACCGAAACCCGGGCCCAGCGAGGCCGGTGAAGCATAGTGAAGGAATCCGGTTACGCCGTCGAAAATATAGCGCCCGTTAAAGAAACCGCGAAAAATCTGCGAATTGCGCGTGTGCAGCCATTCGCCGCCGAACTTGAAGGTATGCTTGCCGCGGATCAGCGAAAAATTGTCGCGCACGTCCGTGCGGTAGGTCAGTTCATCGACGTTGGGCTCAAGAAAAAATGGCTGACCGAAGCGGAAATTCGGAGAGAAACCGATCGCGGTATCGGGCACCGAGGTCGCGTCGACCGCCTCGCGCGGGCGGGTTTCCCGTGAATACGTGAAGTGCAATTCGTTTAGCTTGTTGGCGGACAACGTGCTGAACCAATTCGTGTTGAGGGTTTGAATATGCGATGGGCCTTCGATGCCGTTGGCCGTGGTGCCATACGTTGGAACATCGAAAGTCTGATTCGCGTTGTTGGAACGGTCGAAGTTGTAGGAACCAAAGATCTGGTTTTTGGAGTTGAGGTTATAGTCGATCCGGCCAAAGACAGACGCGTTGCGAACCGAGTGGTCGATCGGCCGGCCCTCGTTATCACCGAAATTCGTTTGAAAGAAATTCAGCAGCGTTTGACGCTGGCAATCTCCACTGGCCGAAATCTCAGCGTCCGTGATCGTTCCACCAGGTCCAAAGACCGGGCTGCTGACGCCGCAAGGGGTCCCCAGTGTCGCGCCCAGATTCTTGCGATTAAGATCTTCCATGATTCCTTCGGTAGCCGCGAAGAAGAATAGCTTGTCCTTGATGATCGGGCCCCCAATAGTGCCGCCAAACTGATGCCGCCGAAAACCATCGAGCGGAGTTCCATCGGAGGCTGCCGCCGTGAGTGCCTCGGTGCGGAAGTATTCGAAGGCGCTGCCGTGAAATTGATTGGTGCCGGACTTGGTGATGACGTTGACGACGCCGCCCGCGGTACGCCCATACTCGGCATTCGCGCCACTGGCGATAATCTGAAACTCTTTGACCGCTTCCAGCGTGATATCGACCGAAGCGCGCTGGCCACCGGCCTGTTCGCCGAAGAATCCGTTGTTGTAGTCGCCGCCGTCGAGGCTGATGTTGTTGAAGATGCCGCGCTGCCCGTTGATATTGATCTCGTCGCCGTCGGGGCCCTGCGAAATGCTGACACCAGGGGTGAGCGTGAGTAAGTCTTCAAATTTGCGGCCGAGCACCGGCGTGGTCGCCACCGCAGCCTCATCGAGTGTGGAGGACGACTCGGTCTTGGTCACTTCCACAGCGGGGACGTCCGTAACGATGATTTGCTGGGAAACGGCGGAAATCTTCATAGTGACCGTGAGGCTGACTACCTGTCCGACGGTGAGATTCACGTTCTCCTGGAGAATGGTGGCGAATCCCTGCTTGCTGATGGTCAGCGTATAGCGGCCCGGGGCCAGATTCAGGAACGTAAAGTGGCCGTCGGCGTTGGACGTTTCGGCACGAACAAAGTTCGTGTCTAGGTTCGTGGCCTGGACGGAAGCATCCGGAACGCTCCCTCCCTTTTCGTCAACAACGTCTCCCTGAGCAGTCGCGGTGGTGATTTGCGCTTGTCCCCAACCCGTTGAGCCACAAGCGAGTACCAATACCAGCACAATTAATACGAGTCCACACGTTCTCATGTTGTCCCCCCAGGACATTCCCACTTCCGCAGTGCGGGCTTCGTTTGATGTCGACCAAAGGACTGCGGAATACGATGGCGAGAGTTTAGGCCAGAAGCGAAGAAAACAGCAAGTGTTTGCCTGTGGAAACTTCGATGGTTGTCGATTGCGAATTTTGATGGATGGAAGAGCAGCTCGACGCTGCGGCGGTCACAGGTTCAGGAATCGCGACGGCACGCGATCGTCGCGATCGAAGGACATATCGTCGAACAGCGCGGCTACGCCGTACCAGCCGGGCATGGCGGCCGGCTCCAATCGCTGGACCTGCGCCATAGTGGTCACGACAACATTTCCGCGCCCCATCGGACGGCTCACAAGCACGATCTCCAGTTCGATCGGCGTACCGGTAGCGAGTTGCTTCGGGCAAAGAAAGAAAACGCCGGTCGAACTGATGTCCCGAGTCACCAGCGTAATGGGAAATCGTTCCTCAACATGATTGACGCTGCGGAGCCGCAACGGGAGCCGCAACGTCGCCCGGGGATATTCCCGGTGTTCGGGATGAACGCCGACGGCGTGCGTGGGAACACGAACGAAGCGGCGCGGCTGCGTGTCGGTGATCAGTGGAACTACGCGAAGCGCGGGCACCCGGACAGGAGCCAGATCCACAGGCGCTACAACAACCGGTGCTAGCGCGCGCGACTCCGCCAAAGCGTTCTTCGATGTCGGCTCGACTACTCTTGCGAGGTTTGTCGCCCTCATCTCGCCCTCAGAAACGCGATCTTGCCAAGTTCCGTGCTTCCGACCCGACCCAAGCGGTTATGTTGAAAACCGCATCCGACCTGCGAAGGTGGGTCGCTAAAATGCCACTAGAACTGGTCGGCGTCAATCTGTGGAAAACATTCGAAGTGTCCTAAGATCAAATACATAGTAATGGTACGCATGCAGCGCGAGCTTACACCTCAGTTGTCCAATCTCAAACTGTATTTCAATACCTCGGGTCGCATTTGAAGGAGCTTTCCGGATAGTCTCAAATCTTCACCGAGAGCATCATGGTTTTCTCAGGATTCGGCGCATTCGCATTGGACGAATCGCGTTTGACATGGATTCATCCAATTTGGCGCTGTACATAGAGACGTTTCGCCCCTACGTTAGTCGTTTTAAAGTGGGGCGCTTGACGCGTTCCGCGCTTACACAAGGCCCATGCCTACTAGCGTCACCAAAGCTCGCCTCGGCACTTCCCCGCACCCTAAACCATGGTCTGGACAAGCCGGCAGCGCGACGTTGGTTCTAGTTGCCTTCGCCGCCGTGTACATAATCTGGGGCTCGACGTACCTGGCAATACGCGTTGGCGTCGAATCCTTTCCGCCGCTCCTGCTGGCAGGATCGCGCCACTTGGTTTTTGGCCTGTTGTTCTATCCCTTCTTTCGCTGGAAGACCGGCGTACGACCGACGCTGGCGCATTGGCGAACGGCGGCTCTCACGGGATTCTTGTTACTGTTCGTCGGAAACGGCGGGGTTTGCGTAGCCGAACAAACGGTGCCTTCAGGCGTGACCGCGCTCCTCGTGGCAACGGTGTCCTTGTGGATGGTTTTGGTGGACTGGTTACGGCCGGGCGGCGTGCGGCCGGTGGCGCGCGTAATGATGGGCTTGCTGTTGGGATTCGGCGGCTTGGCGCTGCTCGTTGGGCCGAAGGACTTGGGCGGATCGGCGCGGATCAATCCGGTCGGCGTCGCGATCCTGGTAGTTGCCGCGTTCGCGTGGGCTTGCGGCTCTATTTACTCAAAACACGGCGAGATGCCGAGTTCGCCGCTGCTCGGAGCGACAATGCAAAGCCTGACCGGCGGAATCGCGCTGTGGATCGTGGGCTGGATGTCTGGCGAGGTGCGGTCTCTCCATCTAAGTGCAGTTTCGACGCGTTCGTGGGTCGCGATGGCGTATTTGATCTTTTTTGGCTCGATGATGGGCTTTACGGCTTACATCTATATACTGAAGCACAGCACCGCGACGCGGGTCGCGACCTACGCGTTCGTTAATCCGGTGGTAGCCCTCTTCCTGGGCTGGATGATCCTGGGCGAGTCGATCACCATGAGGACGATTTTGGCCGCGGCCGTGATTTTGGCCGCGGTACTGCTGGTCATCACCGCGCCGCTTCGCAAGGCCGCAACGGCCGGTGCGGCCTTGCCCAAAACCGCCGAAGCCTGACGTTCGTCTTGGTTTTCCCGCGAAATTGCAGTTTCTCTTTGACGCGCCTTTGCGGATAGATTTGTCTTTTGGCTTGAGTTAATTTGGCCTAGTCATGATGAGCCCTAACACAACGCAATTCGAGTCGAACATTCCGCCGAGCGCCGCGGCGCGGTTCTGGCGCGCGACGATGTCGCGAGACGCACGGGCCGACGGCACCTTCGTATTGGCAGTACGATCGACGCACATCTACTGCCGACCTTCGTGCCCCGCGCGGCGCCCCCTGCGCCGAAACGTAGTTTTCTTCCGTACCCGCGAAGAGGCGGAGAAACAGGGATTTCGGCCGTGCCTCCGGTGCAAGCCTAACCAAGTTGCTGGACCGATCGCGCTGGTCGAGCGCGCCACCAAGCAACTCGCGGAATCGGGTGAAGACAGCGTGCGATTCGGCGCGATGGCCAATTCCCTCGGCACCACTTCGGCCACTCTGCGCCGGGCGTTCCTGCAGGTGACTGGGCTGCGACCCCGTGAACTCGCCGAGGCGTTGCGGCTGGCGCGTTTCAAAAAAATGCTCCGCGCCGGCAAGAACATCACCGACGCGCTTTATGAAACGGGCTACGGCTCGTCCAGCCGCGTATACGAACGGAGCAACGCGCAGTTGGGCATGACGCCAGCGACTTATCGAAAAGGAGGAACGGGTATGAAGATCGGTTACAGCATTGCCAAGACGGTGCTCGGAAAAGTTCTGGTGGCGGCGACGGATCGGGGAGTATCCGCCGTTTATCTGGGGGACTCGGAAGCGAAACTCGTTCAGGAATTGCGGGACGAGTACCCTCGCGCGGAACTCGCTCCCGCCGATGATTCCTTTGAACGATGGGTGAAGGAAATCGTCCAGCGCGTAGACGGCAAGCCGCCGCGGGTCGAACTGCCCTTGGACCTGCAAGCGACGGCGTTTCAACGCCGCGTGTGGCAAGAACTCCAGCGCATACCGGCGGGAACGACTCGCACCTATTCGCAGGTGGCGCGGGCGCTAGGCAATCCGAAAGCGGTGCGCGCGGTCGCGCGCGCGTGCGCAACGAACCCTGTTTCTATCGTGGTGCCTTGCCACCGGGTGATCCGGGAAGACGGCAACCTCGCGGGATATCGGTGGGGTCTATCGCGGAAAGAACAACTGTTGACGCAAGAAAAAAGCGGCATGTAAGAGTTCGAGAATCGAGGCCAGAAGCTGGAGGTACGGAAATCCAACCTCCAGCTTCGAGCTTCAGCCCCTGGGCTTGACGCGATTCGCGTCTTTGGGCCAGTCTTGCTTGAACCGGGAGTCACTGATCTTGAGATTCTTCATCACGTTCGAGTAGTGGAACAGGATGTAGTCGCCCGATCCGGTCTCGAAAAACTTCTGCTGCATCGGCAGCCAGGAAGATTCGTCAATCCACATCTGAATTCTGGTGATCTGCCGGCGCACCTCGTCCGATTTCGGCGTCAGCTCCAGCAGAAACATTTTCCGGCCGTCGAGTTGTTCTTCGCCCGCCAGCTTGACGTTGTAGCTCTTCAGCATGTTCTGGGTCTTGGTGCCAAAGCCGAGCAGCACGTATTGATCGACCATGGCGCGATTCTTACCCAAATCATATTCTTCAACGCGCTTGATCTTCGGCGTGTACACGAAAAGAGAATCGCCAGTTCGCAGAATGGTGCGCGGATCGGGTTTCAGGATTTCGATGCGCATCTTCTGGTCTTTGCGCACGTAGATGTGGCCGGTTTCCGTGGAACTGTCTTTGACCACGTCGGTGTACTTGGTGTTGTCGAGATCGGCGGTCAAGCTGCGAAAATCAGCGGCGGATTTATCCATCATGGCTAGCACCGTCTCGGTGGTTGCCGGCGCCGCACCTTGTTCCGCCCGCAAGCGCATGGCGCAAGCCGCCGCACCTAGCCCTAGCAGGGCGGCAAGCCAAATTTTGCGTTTCAAATTGAGCCTCTGAGGCGGACGGACTGGCCGACGACTTTCCGCTCGATTTAATCGTAGCACACAGGGACAGATGCACGAACGCGAGAGAATGTTTGCAGTGCGTCCGTTTCTCAAGCTGATTTCTCGTTGCTATCCGCTCACGTTGCTTAGAGCCGGTCTCTGGATAACTTCCTGTTTGCGGCCAATCTGGCCGGAAACTTGTGAGAGACTGATCATCCTGACGTGACCGAAACACGCCGAAATTGATGATTGACGGGCAACTTACTTGAAAACTGCCGGTCGCGCAAAGCCGGGACTCAGCGCACCCTTTGAGGCCGGCGACATAGACCAGGAGGATCGAAAGCATGCATCACGTGCGTCAAGAGAACCTGCCTTTTGTTGGCAGTTCGTATGAATTTGTCGGGGCCGAACACGACGACACTGGTGTTTCGGTGTTTCTGTTCTATGGCAAGCCCGGTTCGGGACCGGGTCCGCATCGGCATCCCTACGACGAGATCCAGTTCATCCGCGAAGGCCGTGGAACGTGGACGGTCAACGACAAGACCTTCGAGGGCGTCGCTGGAGACATCTTCGTCATCAAGGCCGGCGAGGTCCACAGCTTCAAGGCGCTTGGCGATTCGCCGCTGGTACAAGTTGACATTCACCTCAGCCCCCGCTTCATCCAAGAGAACCTATAGTCGCTCCGATCACATATTGAATCGCGACCATAGTGAACATCCAAATTCGATCCTCATCGCCGAACAGAACTCCATGCACAGATGATACGCTCAAAGTCCCGACAAACGGGGCAATCGGAAACTGACCCACTGTGTCCAACGTTTGCACTACAGGCGGCTGGAGGCTTGCGGCTAGCGGCGAACTTCGACCTGGTAGGCGATCACTGTGCCGGCTTCGTCGCGCACCGGTTCGATGTTGGTAATGGAAAAACGCCCGTTGCGCAGGCCCGGCAGGGCTTTTTTCAACGCGTTATGCAGATCGTTCTGCAGCGCCGGCGTCTTCTCTGGTGGCGCCAAGACACGAGCATCGACGCGGTAAGTCTGCCGTTCGTCACGATCCGTGCCGGCCACCAGCGCGACTTGCCCGGCGGTCGTGGGCAAGCCCACTTGCGGTTCGTCGCGAAACCATTTTGGCGGCGTCGCCAGCACAAAAATCAAAATGACGATGACGGCGAGGTCGTATTGCCAGGTGCCGCGCTCGTAGGACCAGAAAAACGTGCGCGCGAGAATGGTTTTGAGGCTGGCCATCTCAATCCGCGGGAATGCCGTCCACGATGACGCCGTCCCGCATGTGGACGACACGGTCGAAGTACGTGACCGCTTCCGGGTTGTGGGTGATCATCACCACGGTCTGACCGAGATCCTTGTTCAGCTGGCGCAACATCTGCAGCACGATCTCCGAATTCTTCGAGTCCAGGTTTCCCGTAGGCTCGTCCGCCAGAAGAATCTTCGGCTCATTGATGATGGCACGCGCGATCGCCACGCGCTGCTGCTCGCCGCCCGACAACTCCGAAGGCTTGTGATGAAGTCGGCCTTCCAGGCCCAGCATCTTGGTCACGACATCGAAGCGATGCGGATCGAACCCATCACCGTGAATGAATTGCGCGATGGCGATGTTGCCTTTGGCGCTGAGCGTGGGCAGCAAGTTAAACCGCTGAAACACGAAGCCGATCTTGTGGCGGCGCAGCTTGGTGCGTGCGGCATCGCTCATCGTGGTCAGATCATTGCCGTCCACCAGGACGTGCCCCCGGGAAGCCTGCGCCAGTCCGCCAATAACGTAAAGAAGCGAAGACTTTCCGCAGCCGGACGGTCCCATGACGGCCACCGATTCTCCCGGCGCGACCTGAAAGTTCACGCCGCGCAAAGCAGGCACATCCACCTTGCCCGCGCGGTAGAGCTTCCACAGTCCTTCTGTCTTGAGTATCGACTCCACGCTGCTTTGCCTTGGAAATTCCAGCTTTTTTGCGAGTGTTCGTATTGTAGCCGCGTTTGCCATCCCTGCCTAGTTGCGCGCGAAGCCTGCTGCGCGCCCTTTCCTCTGCCCTATGTGCGTCGAGATTACGGCGTTGCGTTTCGTCTTTATTCAGTCGTAAGAAAGTGCTTCGACAGGATCCTTCCGGCTGGCTATCCAGGCGGGATAAGCGGCCCCCAAGATCGCGCCAGTCAACGCGATGCCGGCTGCGCGCAAAATCCAGCCGCTGGTGATCAAAATCGACAGCGTAGGGAAGCCCGCCAGAAATGCCGCCCGCACCACATAGCTCAATCCAACGCCCGCCGCTATGCCAAAAACGCACAGCGCCGCCGATTCTGTCAGCAACGCGCGCACGATGAACGCGCGATTTGCGCCGATCGACTTCAACACGCCGATATCGCGCGTGCGCTCGATCACCGTCGTATACATGGTCAGAAAAATCACCAGCAATCCGATCGAGATTGCCAGCGCAATCATCGCGTGAATGAACGTCTCCAAACCTGGGATATTCGTCGAGGTCATCAGCGAGAGAAAATCTTTCAGGGGTCGCACGGTGTAGCCGGGAAGCACGCCACGAATCTCGTCCATGACATCTTCGGTGTGCTCGGGGCGAGTGCACTTCAGCAGGAAAATGGAGGCCTTGTCGCGCGCTCCCACCAGTTCCTGCAGCGTGCTGATCGGCACAAACAACCTCGCGCCTTTTCCATGCTCGATAATCGCGGCGACGTGCCACTCGTGATTTAGCAGACTGTACGTGTCGCCGACTTTGATATTCTTCGCGCGCGCTTCCCAGTCGTCCACCAGCAAATCGTCCGGGCCTTCCATATCGTGCCCGTGCAAAAAAACAAATCCTCCGGAAACGGCCCGAAAACTGTCGCGATCGATGCCGTAAATGACTTCAACGCCGCCCGTGGAATTGAATTGCAGCAGAGCGGGTGCGACCGCCTGCATATATTTTAGTTCTTGGAGTTTTTCGCCAATCTTGATCGGCATCGGCGAGCCGCTAAAGCCTAGAAAAATGGACGCCGCGGGAGGTTGCAACATAACGTCGGCGCCGATTCCCTGGATGCGTTTGGCGGTTTCCGTCAGCAGCCCGGAGGTGAGCCCAACGATCAGCACAACGAGCGCGACTTCGACCGCGACGGCCATCACTCCAATAAACGTGCGCAGCGGGCGGTGCAGCAGGTTGCGCACCACCAATTCTCCCATCATCGTTGCTTGTCCTCCGCGGCATCTCCTACGCGCACCAGTTCGCTGCCCACAGGCTGATCGAGCTTGAAGCGATCTGGCAAAATATCCGTATTCAACGTGACCTTCGTGATCTGCAAGTCCAGCCGGTAGTCATCGTGCGGCCGGTCGATGCGAATGGAGCGAGGAAACGCGGTGATCGGGCTCGTCACCGCTCCCGCAGGATGCTCCTGGTCGCCGGCGAGCGGTTGCCAGTCCGAAAGGCGCACATCCGAAACCAGCGCTCCCCTCGGGCCGTAACCCTGCAACCGCGACACTTGCAAATCGGCGCGATCGAACCAAATCTTCCGCAGAATCTCCGTTTGGTAGCCGCCGCGCAGCACCGTCAATACGTAATAGCGCGCAGTGTCGTCGTTAAATTCCTCGAACAAGACGGCTTCCTCTTTGCGAATCTCGGGCCACAGCAGAGCATCCAGCAAATGATGCGGGCGAAGGTTTTCGATCGGCTTGGTGCTCGCGCGTTCTGCCTCCACCTGGCCTATCAAGAACTTATTTTTCGACGGAATCGACACGCGAAACGTTTCACCATCGCTGGCCATGTCAAACACCGTCGTGCCAATCACCGGGGCCTGACCAATCATCCGAATTTCCGCCGGGCGAGCCGCCAGCAGGAACGCCTTGACCTCGTGATACTCCTCGATCACTCCGCTATATTTCGATCCCGCCGTAGGTTTCATCTCCACGGTGGCATTCACGGTCTTTACGCCTTGGGCAATCTGGTTGTACTTGTCCAGCAGTTCTGCGCGGGTAGCATCTCGCACGACCGGCTTGGCGCTCTGCGGCACGGTCGTCTTGGTGCTGACGGTGCCACCACCGTGACAGCCAGAGGAAAAGGCCGCCAGTGTCGCCCCTACCGTCCAAGCCAGCACACGTCGATTCAATGAGTTAGGTCTCTCGACCAGCAAGTGAGGCAATCTAGCAACCACCCCGGTTTCCGTCCATTTGGATGCCCGTCAATGTAGCAGGGTCACGGGCCCGTTGTCAGGATTGATTAGTCCCAAGGAAGTAGACTGCCCCGCGCGATACACCCGCGACTCTCAACACCTTTGCACTGGTGACTTAGCCCGATCGGCAGCCTTTTCGCGCTGACGCTCATCCAACTTGCCGCGAGTGGGGTGGTCCGATTCCGATGCTATCGCCTTTTGTTTGCTACCACTTTGGACAACTCCTATCCGGGAGTACTATTGGAGCGATTTCCTTTGGTACTAACGGCGTTTCTACCGCCGTACTATTGGAGTTTTTCCCGAGGCAGCCTTATTCTCAGTCGCGCGAACTTTTAATATTGGCCGAATGGCTCCTTGCGCGACAATAAGCGGCCCGGCCGGCCCCAGTCCATCGAAAGAAGGCAAGAAATCGATGAAGAACCTTGTGCGTGTGTCTCTCGCGGTTGTAACTCTCTCAGTAGCTATGGTTCCTGCGGCCGTTCGCGCCCAGAACATTTCCACCGTCGCGGGCGGTGGACCGCCAGCTACCGTAACGACATTACTTAAGACCGGCGCGAGCGTCGGCGCGCCCGCCGCCGTGCGCCAGGACTCCTTGGGCAACACGTACATCTTGGACAACGATTTCAGCCGCGTCTACAAGGTGGATACGACCGGCCACCTGACTGTTTTCGCAGGAAACGGCACCGGCTCCGCCACCTCCATCAAAAAGAGATGGCGCGGATCGGTCCGCTCGCGGGCGGCAGCGTCTACAAGCTAATCCAATACTCCGGCAATTTGACCGGCTTCAACAATCTCGCCCTAACCGGTGTCGCCGGGAGTTTGAGCAATAACGCTGCCCTCAAAGCCATTTACGTAATAGTTCAAGCCACACGCGCCCCCACCAGCGTCGTCTGGTTCGGCGGCCTTGGCGGCAACGCCTGGGACACCGGCGGCACATCGAATTGGATCAATGGCGCTGGTCGCGACATCTTTGTTACCGGCGATGCAGCTCGCTTTGATTCAAACGGCGCGGCTAACTCGACTGTCAACGTTGTCGGCAGTGTTGGCCCCGCTTCGACGGTCGTCGACACCGCATTCAATTACACATTCACCGGTAGCGGTTCAATCGACG
>Ga0137403_10006752_pt1 | contig 13094 bp, 7 predicted proteins | sample CZOMad2_1_16fung_FD_122057 | JGI IMG/M metagenome (GOLD analysis project Ga0137403, IMG submission 122057) | Vadose zone soil fungal communities from Angelo Coast Range Reserve, California, USA - CZOMad2_1_16fungal (Hybrid Assembly) | ecosystem: Environmental > Terrestrial > Soil > Vadose zone... | reverse complement strand
AAACGGGAGTAGGCAGTCAGGAATACATTGAAGGCGTCGATCGAACGCGACAATAACCGGTTGACAGAGCAGGTGTTCGGGTCAACAACCGCCACGTTGCGGAATTGCACGATGGCGACTCTGGGATCTTGGAAGTGGGGCAAAGCCTTCTCTATCGCTCGGGGATCAAGTGCCTCTGAGTCGTTATCGCAAAGCAGGAAATATTCAAACAGGTGCGCGGTCTGCCCCAGCACGTAGTTCGTTACCCCGGCCTTCCCGCCTTCTTTCGTCGGCCGGCGAAGGAGCAGAACCTCATAGTCTGTTCTCCGTCGCAACTCCTGGACCGCCTGGTCCACTTCTTTGCGTTGTGCCGCGGAAACGGAGTCGTCGTGAATGACAAAGTAGAGCTTGCCGCGATAAGTCAAACTAGCTAGGCTAAAAAGCGCATCCCGGTCCAAGTCATTGCAGCACAGATAGATCAGCCCGACCGGAGGCGGATTCTCCACAAGTTTGAACTCGTTCGCTTCTTCTCTTCTGAAAATATAAGCTGCCGCCATGAACAAAAAGGCGAAGCCATAGTAGCTCGAGGCCACCTCCACCAAAGTCTTGAACGCAAGAAGCCCGATCACAACAAACGTCAAGTGCGTTTGATGAGCCACGCGGTAAATATTCCAAGTGTAGACGAGCGAAAAAAGCGTGGCCGAGCAAAGCACAAAGTAACCCATCGTCTGCGATGGCGAGCGTTCCCAACTGTTCGCTGCGGGGCTCGACCGTTGTTCTCTGCTCGCAAATACACTCATCTTTCGGTCTCAACTCCGGAAGCAATGCTTAGAACAACATGATCGATGAGCTCAAAAGCAAGGAGACGCGAACACTACGGCGCGCGATCTTATGCTTCGGAGGTTGCAGCGCTCGCGGGGACTGGAAACCTGCGAATAAGGGCCCTGACCAAACCTAGCTCACCGCGGGTGAAACCGGACTCCATGAGAATCTACCCGCGCACAACCCTGCTTGCAAACCTAAAAAAGTGATCCGGGCAACCTGCTTTTCGGGCCCGCACACGCTGTTGCGATGTGTCACCAACTTGAACGTATGATCGCGACAATCGGTCCTGTCTCTCTCATGTTGACCCGCACTGCAGGGCGCCCTACCGGGCAGGTGGCACCGTATCCGGCGCAACCCCTGCGCGCAATCGGGGTAAAACCTGCTTTACGAGGCAGGCTTTTACCCCCGGAAATGTCCCCATCGAGCAAATCGTCGCGACCAACATTGCATACCGAGTCGCTGCCGCAGCCTCATTCGAACCTCCGGCTTAGAGTTGTGGTAGGAAATGGCGGCTCCTCTCCGCTGCTCCAAACAGCCCACCACTACCTGTTGCCAACTGTTGCCAGAATGGGGCATTATACGGGCGTCCAAAGAACCCGAAGGGGTTCCTAAGGGACATTGGAAAAATCAATAACTGGCAATAAACTCTGGGATTTAGCGGTTTTTCTTCGGTTTTCCTCAATAGTCAAGAGACAATCCCATCGGCTCCCACCAACACTCCAGCATGGCTTTCTACGTTTACATCCTTCAGAGCCAGTCCTCTTCACGCTACTACATTGGGCAAACTCAAGACCTCAGTGATCGCGTTGCCTACCACAACTCCAACTACTCCAAGTCCCTCAAGAATCGTGGACCCTGGCAGCTGCTCTACACAGAACAATATGGGACCCGCGCCGAAGCCGTGCGCAGAGAACCTCAGATCAAGTCCTGGAAGGATCGGAAGATGACTCCAGCAATTGGTGAGTGCGTCCCGGTGAAACCGGGAAGGTCGTGGATTCGTACCCCATCGCCTCTTTCACTTATGCTTCTGATTGCTAAGAACTTATGGCGGACGCACGGGGGCTATAAGGGGCGCTTACAATCGAAGAGCTCCGTTCGTGCGAGTCGCAACCGGAGCCGGCCGCTGGATGAAAATCCCAACATCCTCTAAAAACATTTTCAGACATTTTCGCCTTAAACTGACAAACGCCGCCCCCGCGTATGCGGTGGGTACCACATCAACGCGGTCGGCCAGCCAATCGCTGCGTAGATCACATACGCCAAGATTCTTCACTGCCGAAGCTTCCAGCTAAAACCTCAGCGCGGAACCTGGCTCTTGCCCCGCAGGTGAAACGCAAAGAAGTCGTCCACCCGGTGCCACGCATCCAGCAAGACATGTACCCTAGTGAAATAGTGGAATTCACCCGGATACATCATGTAGGAAAGGAGATCCCCTTTGCCTTTTTTGAGTGCCTCGTCGATGAGCCAAACGGACTCGAGGTACGGAACATTGACGTCGGATGTGCCGTGAAGCACGAGCAATGGGCGCTCCAGCCGATCGATATGCGAAAGCGGGGAAGCATTCGCATAAACTTTCGGATTCTGCTCCGGCGTGCCGATGCGGCTTGCCGTCCAATCGCCATGATAAGGATCGGAGTAATACATCACGTAGTCGACGACGCCGGCTACGTCCACGCCGGCGCGGAACAACTTCGGTTGATCGGTCATGGCAATCAGCGTGAAGAATCCGCCGTAGCTCAATCCCCAGATACCGATCCGGTCGGTATCCACGTAAGGTAGCGTTTTCAGATAATTCGCGGACATCCACGCGTCTTTGGCATCTTTGCCGCCGACATCCATAAACACGCCATTGCGCCAATCGCGCCCGTAGCCGATGCTGCCGCGATAGTCGGGGGCAAAAACGACATAACCCTGCTGCAGCAAATACTGGTGAAAGCTGTAGTAGACGGCGTAGTTCCGCTGGACGTGCCAGCCGTCGTAGTTTTGATTCACGCCGTCGCCGTGAATCCAGATGATCGCTGGATGCTTTTTCGTGCGGTCCAAATTCTTCGGCACAAAAAGCCATCCCGGCACCAGCTTCCCATCCGCTCCCGGGAAATGCGCGAACTGAGGCTCGACGAATTGCGTTTTGTCAATGCCGGCAGGCATGGAGTCGGAAAGACGAACCGGCTTGGAGTTTGCTTTGGCATCGATCACGAAGAAATCCGCGCTGTTGCGCGTGTCTGTGTGCTGGTAAACGAGAAATTTGTCATCGGCGGACCAGTGCGGCTCGATGTTGGTGCCATTTCCTGCCGTGACATACGTTACGGTAGCATGCGAGGGATCACCGCCGATCTCGGCAATACCAACGTGGCGGTCGCCCGGCCGCGCCGGCTCATTCGCGTCGAACGCAATTCGCTTGCTGTCGTGCGACCAGGCGGGGCGCCAGGCTTCGAAGTGCCCCTTCGTGATTTGCACCGCCTTGCCGCCTGCTGACGGCATGACGTACAAATGATCCCAGCCATCCTCATCGCTAAGAAACGCGATCCACCGCCCGTCGGGCGAAGGCCACGGCTGGGCTCCGGCTTCGCCCCAGTCCGGTATGCTCCAAAATTGTTCCTCCGTGATCTCGTGGATGGCGCGCGGCTTCCCATCGGTAACGTCCGCAACATAGATCGAATATTTCTTGAAGTCTTTCGATTGACCGTCGTACACGAGGTGCGTTGCGTCCACCCAGGCCAGTCCGCCGTATTCTCCCGGAGTGCCAATTGCTACCGGCTCTCCACCTGCGATCTTCGCTGCATAGATTTGTCCCGGAACGTATTCCCAGATGCGATAAATAATCTTCTCTCCGGAATAGGCAGGAGTTTCGTCGTGATTGATGGTCTTGGAGCCTACCGTGTAAGTAAGGCTGGCGCCGTCGGGCGACCAGACCAACCGCGTAATGCTCACGTTGTCTTGCGCCACGACGGACTCGCTTCCGTCGGCCAGCGAACGCACGACCAGGTCGCTCTTATGAGCTGCGCTGTCGGAGCTCCCGGCATTGTGACGGACAAACGCCACGCGAGTTACGTCGGGAGATGGGACAATGTCAGATTCGCGGGCCACTGTTGTCCAAGCTGGCTTCGCTGCGCCTCCGCCAATCACTGCTTGCCACAAATCGCCGCCATGCGGAAAGTAAACCGTCTGCGAGTCACGGCTCCAGAATGCCGGGTCGACTTGCCCCTCTGAGAAGGAAGTCAGCGAAACAGGTTGGCCGTGTCCATCGGCGCTGGCCACATAAAGATTGGAAATGCCGGCGCGATCCCAGGTAAAGACCACGTGTTTGCCATCCGGCGACCACAGGGCGTTGGTCGGATGCTTGATGTCAATCAATTGCTCGATTGTCAGCTTCGCGGATTTCGCACTGTTCTGTGCTGTGGCAGAGGCCACAAAGATCAACGTCATCGCAAACATGACTCCTATCGCTTTGTTCCATCTCCACATAACGCCCCCAAAGTACGCAAATCCAAAATTGAATTCCAGACACGAGACCGGCGGGTGAGCTCGATCATTGGCCCAGCCCGCCGGGTAGGAAAGTGCCGGCCTCAGACGAGGCTGGCGCCGTTAAAACGTGAATCGCAAACCAAACCGCGTCACGAACGGGTCGATGGTGAGGAATGGCTTCAAATAAGTATTGTTTGCAGGATCGGCGTCAAAGAAGTTGTTCTCTCCCACGATGGTCTGCGCATTGGTGAGGTTGAAAAAGTCAATCAACGGTATCACGTGCCACCGGTCATTCAGCACGAATTCACGGGAGAGGCGCAAATTGAGCATGTTTACGCTAGGAAGCCGCGTGATTCCTGCCGGTTGAAGGATGACAGTCTCGGTGCCCTGGGTCAGCCCCCCATTGATGCCGAAAATCTCAACGGGCTGTATCGGTAAGCCCGTATAGTGTTGGAAGTTCACGCTGGTGCCAATCTTCCAGGGCAATTCATAGCTGCTGTCCACTTTGAAAATATAAGTGGCGTCGGAATTCAGATAGTTATTGTTGCGATTGATGTCGTTATTCGGATCGGTGAAATTGTCACTGGTGGCCTGATCAGAGAAGCCGCGTCCGTAAGTGCCTTTTTGGCGCTGGATCGTGAATCCGCCGAGCAGTTGCCATTTGTTGGAGAGCCGCTTTACCGCCGTAAATTCAACGCCGTGGTAGGCGTTGTCATTTAGTTTGGGAATATTTGTCACCACAAAGTTGAAAGTCAGTTGTTTGGTCGGGTCGAAGTTGAAGAGCGTGAGTGGTTGGCCTGTAAGACCATTTGTAATTGGCTGCTGGTTCCCGTTGCTGTCCGGCAGCGTTGTGATCGGCGTGTAGTCTGAAGGAGAAACGGCAGTGTTCTCGATCCCGATTAGGTTTTTCTTGGTCCGATAGTAATACGTAACTCCGACGCGCAGATCGCGCCACAGCCGTTTTTCGTAGGCAGCGCTGATTTGTTCCGAGTAGGGCCTGCTCATATTCGAGTTAATGTGCGTACTCGAACCGCCAAACGCGAATAACGGCTTGCCAGGGACCAGCCATTCGCTTTGCTGCGGGATCCCATCGTTATTGCTATCGGTCCAGGTAAAACCCTGGCCTGCGAGTCCAACTGGATTGGACGTTTCGGCCAAGCCCGTCCCCTGCATAATATAGAAGCGGCCGTAGCTAAGCCTAACCACGGAGTCGCCCTTTCCCGTGAGATCAAGTGCCGCCCCAAGACGCGGCGACACCGTGTTCCAGTTCACGAGGTTGCCGGATGCGGGAAAGGTGGTCTGTGGAAACAATTGCGGAAACGTTGCAGCGGGGTCAGTAGTCTGCTGCGGATAGTAGGTATTGAAGTGGTCGTAGCGCAGTCCGAGATTCAGAGTGAGGCGGCGCGCCACCGTCCAGGTATCCTGCAGATAAAAACTCCCATCTCGGAAGTAATTCTTCTGTGTCGCCGGAGTATTATAGGCAATCACTTCAAACGGAGCTCCGTTGTCGAGCAGGATGTTGATGCCTCCGTTCACATGGTAGATGTACGAGTTGTAGGCCTTTCCCGTTTCGAATCCGAATTTGAAGTTATGGGTTCCATGAAAGTTTCCCTTGTACCATGAGCCTCCCGCCGAGAATTTCAGTACCCACGCCGGATTCGCAAACTCTAAAGGTGCTGCCACCGTTTCAGTTCTCGTCCCGACATCCTGTACATTGATATCCGTTGACGTTACGCCCGGCTGATAAGCGAGTGGAAATACGATCTTGTTCCAGCCGATGCGAAAATCCAGCAGGAAATTGTTAGTAATCTGGCTAGTCCACAGCCCTTGAAGGATGTAGGCCGGCTCGATCTGTTTCCAACTGGCATCTTGAGAAACGAAGTTATAGGCGGTATCTCGCCTGAAGAATCGATTCTGTTCGTTGTAAAGCCAGATGAAACTGAATTTGTTCTTGGAATTGACCTGAAAATCGCTGCGCAGATCCGTATTGGTTTGGTGATTGATGTCGTTCACGGGCGTGCCCGTCTGGTTTGTCACTGCGAGGATCCGCTGGTTCAGGTCGTAGCGCCGGTAGGAACCGAAGAGCCACCACTTGTCCCTGATGAGCGGACCACCGAGACTGGCGGTTGTGTCTCTGGTCATGTTGAACGGCGAACCCGAGACAACAGGGTTGCCGTTATAGAGCGGGGCTTTGACACCAGTCTGGAACGCGGCCGTCAAATAATAAATTCCGGCTTGTCCATGCAGCTCATTTGATCCAGATTTCGTCACCATATTCATGTACACACCACCGATGGGTACAGAAGCGGGCGCGTTGTCCGCGACGACCTGAAACTCGTCGAACGAATCATGGTTGGTGTAGAACTGCGTGTAACCGCCGTTCGCTCCAGGCCAGTTCAGATCCAAGCCGTTAAAGCTGTAGACCTGCTCCGCCGGTGTACTGCCGTGCACCTGCATGGTGGACTGCTGATAACTATTGTCGCCAGCAACATCAAATGTGCCGACCGTCGCGCCTGGCATCTGAGCGACCGTGGACCAGGGATCCCGGCCGCTCGGAATGTCTTGCAACAGATTCTGGTCAAACGTCGTCGATGTCTGATTGCTTTGTAAGTCGACTACCGGTTCGCCTTCCACCTTCACGACTTGCGTGACTTCGCCAAGCTGCAGTTTCGAATTGATCGTTGCCGTGAATCCCGCCGTGAGCACGATACCGGTCTGACTATACGTGCTGAATCCAGGCGCAGTGACGGTTAGCTCATACGTGCCCGGCGGAAGAAGGTCAAACAAGTAGCCGCCGTCTGCTTCCGTGTGTGAGCTTCTAGGAGCTAAGAGCGCTGTACTCTTAACTGAAACCGAGGCGTTCGGCACTGCCGCGCCGGAACTGTCTGCTACCGTGCCTGTAATTTTTCCCGTAGTTGAAACCTGAGCGGCCAGCGTGTGAGGCAAGATGAGTGAACTAGGCAAAACGATCAGGATGGCGAATACAAAGGCACTAAGAATAGAATTGCGACGAAAGGTCACAAACGAAGACATGAGCCACCTCGTGGCCGGAATTGCTGCCCGAGAAGTCTTGTTTCCCCCACCCCGGATGGGAGCCCTGCGCAAGAAATTGGCAGCAGCCAAGAATCGTGGATATTGTATACACTCTTCGGGGGCTGTCAACGCCGGAATCTTGATTCAATGCAGCGGATTTGCGGGCTCTGCGTTGCTTGTCGGAGGAGCCCTCAAGTCACCAGCTGGAATTCAAGAATTTGTTAGTCCTGACGCTTTCGAACAAATTGCCTGCGGCATCGCGATAACCCCCGGATCATGCGGATCGGTGTTGACGTCGACTCTGAATCAGTTCTCGCAAATATTCGCCGGCGTCCATGATGTGCCTCCAAAGTGCGTCCGCGGCTACGTCCGGATTCCTTTTCCGGCAGACATCCAGGAGCTCCCGGTGAGCTTTGCCCGCCCGGTGAAGGTCACGCGTAACGACGAGATGGAGCCGTGTATACCGGTCGCACTGCATGTTCAGGGTCTTTAAGAACGACAGCATCACGACGCGATTGGCGGGGGCATACAACGCCGAATGAAAATTCCAGTTCCAACGTCCCCACGACTTCACTTCCGCGCTGTGTTCCAGCGATTGCTCATAGTGAACCAGAATATCTTCTGCCCGCTGCAGATCTTCATCAGTGATGTTTGGGATCGCCTGCCGCAAGATGTAGCTTTCCAACACGGCGCGAGTCTCGAACAATTGCATGATCTCGTCCGGTGAAAGCGCCGCGACAACAGCGCCTCGGTTCCCGACAATCTTGACCAACCCTTCACCAGCCAAGTGGCTGAGGGCTTCGCGCACGGGAATCCGACTGATCTCATATTCAGCGGCAATTGTTTCCTGCCGGAGTTGCTCGCCCTCCGGCAGCTCCCCACTCAGGATTTTTTCGCGGAGGCGCTCAACAACTGCGGCAGCGAGGGACTGACGGGGGATCGCACTCGATTTTGGCCGGGAAACCGCTTCCATGATCGCGCCCAAAAGTCCGCCACCTTAAGCGAAAGACTGCAGGTTATCTAAATTGAGATAAACCGACCGCATCTATCGACACTCGATATACCTATTTGAAGAAACGACCACAACAACTCGGTAATATAGCAGAGTTACGCTACGTTTAGCCTACAACTTCACCATCTACTAGCATGGCAGCAGCGTCAAATGTCGGTAGTTCCAGAGATTCCGTCCGGTTCGAATCGTTGCGTCCGCGGCAATGGTATTGCCTCCGCCGGAGCGGACCTTGTTGCCAAGCGTGACGCCTTGGGCTTGCCGATAGGCCCGTTGGCGGATTCACTCGATCGATTCATCGGTGCGACAGCCTCGATTCCATCGGAAGTCTCCTATCCAAAATCCTTGAATTGTGCTAATACGCGTGTCCGGGAAGCCCTGTAGAGATGGCTCTGCTGATTTTAGACCTGGTCTGATACTAGGGCGGCGCAGGGGACGCGATGCGTTGGGGATCAAGACTTGCTCGTTCGCTGGCCACGCACAGGTCGTCAATCCGTCTGCGGTGGCGTTCCCGTCTTCCCGAGAAGAGAGGCAACTGCGATGATCAGTCGGAGAGAGTTTCTTGCAACGACCGGGGCGGCCGTGGCGGCTTCCAGCGTGGGGGGAGCGTCCGCATCGGCGGGTGCCGTTGGGAATAAAGCGGCGACGGGGGGCGAGAAGTCGGCGAGGCTTTTCTTGCCGGTGGATGATCTAAAGCCGGCCACGTTTGACCGGCTGTCCCTCGAATGGCACAAGCGGCGCACGCAAAAGCTGCTAGAGCACCTAGGGGAGGACGGCTACGAGGGGATTCTTTTGACGGATCGCTGGAACATCATTTACTTCACCGGTCTGTGGCACACCACTACGGAGCGCCTAGTGAATGTGTTTCTGCCTTTGAAAGGCGATCCGGTCTGGTTCAATTCGGCGCTCGATCGCGACCTTGTGAAAACGTGGTGGTACAACGACGGAGAAATGTACTTCGACTGGTTCCACGCGGAGGGTGCCTTCCCAAACGAAGGGAAGGTGCAAATGGGGGCTAAGGTAGATTTATTCGAGTGGATGCTCAAGGCCCTCAAGAAACGCGGGCACGCGGGTAAAAAGCTGGCAGCGGACATCGAGTTTCCGCCTTCGAGGCAAAAGAAAGTTGTGGATGTGCTCGGAAAGGAGATGGCATCCGCGGAAGAAACATGCATGGGCATGCGCATGCGGAAAACGCCGGAGGAATTGACGCTGATGCGGCGTGCTTACAACTACTTCAACCAGTTGCACGCGTTTGCTCGCGACATGTTGCTGGGGCACGGCACGGATCTCACTGACTACGACATTGCGAGCGCCGCTACCAAATACGGCACGGACCTGATCATGGCAAACATCAAGCGCGACGGCGCGCCGCACACCGCAGTTGGAATCGAGATTGAGGTGGGCTGCCGCACGGGAAGATCGACAGCATATCCACATCCGAACCAGTTTCAGCACAATAAGGTAGCGCGAGGACAAGCACTGCAGATCGAAGGTGTGGTGAACATCGCTGGCTGCGGTGGAGAACTCTACCGCGCCATGTTCATTCACCCGTTTACCGAGCAGATGAAAAAGCTTTGGACGGTGAGCCGCGATTGCTGCCAGATTCAGAAGGAAGAGTCCATCGCCGGCGTCACCTGCTCGACCGTGGCGTACAAGATTCACAAATACCAGGTGAAGAATGGCGTTGCGCCATACATTTATCACCGGCCGGCGCACGGTCAAGGCTGGGAAGGGCACCAGCCCCCGTATCTGGCGCTGGGGGATTACAGAATGCTCGAGCCGGGAATGTGCTTCTCGGTCGAGCCGGGCCTGTACGATCCTGAGCACGGGATTGGCGCGAACTTCTCCGATGGTTTCGCAGTTCAGCCGGAAGGGCCGTCACGACAGATGTCGCGGCTGCCGTGGAGTGAGGAGTGGTGTTTGATCAAGCTCTGACTTATATAGATGTCTCAATGAAATTGGATCCTGGTTGGTCATGTGCTCACAGCAGGGACTTCCCCAGATCCCGGTAACGATATGGCGCATACTGTTTGCTGATCGAGGGCGGGTCATCCGGAAGTATCCGAATTAGTTCCTGTTTGCCGACAATGCGGGAGTCATCGCCCGGAGTACGCGCCAAGAGGAAAGCGGCCCATGCTTGCCAAAAGCGCAAGGCATAGGCCACCCAAGAGGTGTTTACTGGATTAGGGATCCGCCACCCACTCTCGCGCCTACTGTTTTATAAAATTGTCGACTACGACATGGCCCGGATCTGTGTTGACAGCCAGGATCTCCCGCCCGTTGCGGACGATCACAAGATTCAGGTGCGCCCGGCTGGTCGTAAAAGTACCCGTGCAGTCAGAATTTACAGTGTAGGTGCCCGTAACATTCACTGGCGTGATCAGGCCGCCAAGGTTCACGGTCTCGGAGGCAGAGAGATTTCCGTTTCCGTCAAATGTCACGACGCCGACGCCGGCCACGGTAATGGAGCCGGTGATCGGAGCAGGGACAGCGCCGTTTGTACTGTATCCAGTAAACGTTATGCCGTACCTGCCGTTTAGCGTTGCAGCTCTACAGCCTTCCAGATCGACTTCTTGAGCGTGTACTTTAGGCAAGGTGCTCCCAGGGAAGGTGGCCCTCAGGCCGATCATGGCCGCGACAGCAACTAGGGTTCCTATTGCTACTCTAATCTTCATGTTTCGCACGGGTTCGTATCTCCTCTTTTCCAAGTCTTCTCAGCAGATTTTGACGGCTGAAACTGGGGCTGGGCTCTGGTCAAGATAGCGCGCTCCACAGCGGAGGTAGACTAGACGCGCAACCCCGAGGAAGTCTTGCGGGAAACCTGGCGTTTTCCGACTGAAATCTGACTCAGCGCCTGCACATCGGCTTACAGTAGGTTCGGGTCCGCTCGCAATGCTGATATACTCCCAGTCGTCCCTCCCGCGATGGCAAATATGTCCAGCCGGCCCCAGGTCGCATACAAATTCGGCGACTTCCTCCTGAGTCCCACCGACAAGCAACTGCTCCGAGTCGGCAAGGCCGTGGCGCTACCGCCGAAGGTCTTCGACACGTTGTTGCTGCTGGTGGAAAGCCACGCCCGCCTAGTGGAAAAGGACGACTTTTTGAAGCGGGTTTGGCCGGACAGCTTTGTGGAAGAGGTAGCGTTGGCGCATTGCATTTCGCACTTGCGCAAAGCGCTGCGGGACGGAACGCAGGGGTGCAAGTTCATCGAAACCGTCCCCAAACGCGGCTACAGATTCGTCGCAGCCGTGGAAGTGGTTCCCGCTGCATCTTGCGAGGCATCGGACCCGGTGAGGCTTGCCGTCTTGCCTTTTGAAAATCTGGGCGCTGGCCCCGAGCGCGAGTACCTTGCCGACGGTTTCACCGAGGAGACGATCGCTGCGCTCGGACAGATCGATCCCGACCACTTGAGTGTGGTCGGCCGCACCTCGATGCTGGCTTACAAGCGCACAGCTAAATCCCTCGCCGACATCGGCCGCGAGCTCGACGCGGCGTACCTCGTCGAGAGTTCCGTTCGTGCCGAGGGCGAGCGGTTGCGCATCATGTCCAAGTTGATTCGCGCGCGCGACCAAGTTCAGATTTGGTCGGCATCCTACGACAGCGAACCGAGCAGCATACTCGAGTTCCAGTGCAAGCTGAGCACAGCCATCGCGGAGCAGATCCGCCTTCGCCTCTCTCCCGAGCGTCTGACCGCGCTGGCGCGCCGACAGACGCGAAACGCCGAAGCATACGACCTCTACCTGCGTGGTCGCTACTTTTGGAACCAGCTCTCAGCTCCGACGACGCGGCGCGCTGTGGAGTTCTATACTAGCGCCACCGAGCTCGACCCGGAGTACGCGCTCGCCTGGTCCGGTCTGGCCGACTCCTACGCGGCGAGTACAATCAACGGCGATGCGCCTCCGCTCAAAGTGTGGCCGCGTGCGCGAGAAGCGGCCGCGCATGCAGTCCGCGCCGAACCCAACCTCGCCGAGGCCCAAACCTCCCTCGGACTCGTGAGCTTCTTCCTCGACTGGAACTGGGCGGCTGCCGAGATGGCGTTTAGGAAAGCCGTTGCATTAGATCCCAGCTATTGCTTGGCGCACCGCACGCTGGGCATTGCCCTATCGCACATGCGGCGGCACGAAGAGGCCCAGTCGGCCGCACGCCGCGCGCGCGAGCTCGAACCGCTGTATGCGGCCCATCAGGCTCTCTCTGCTCAGGTCGCCTTCAACGCTCGCGACTACCCCGCAGCGGTCCAGTTCGCCCACCAAGCCACGGTCCTCGATCCCGGGTTTCTGATTGGATACCTTCAGCTCGGGCAGGCCCACGAGCAATTGGGCAACAGCGATTTGGCGCTGGATGCGCTGCAGAACGCCGGACAGCTCTCCGGCAGTAACAGCAAGGTGGTAGCGCTCCAGGGGTACTTGTTGGCAAAAGTGGGGCGCACGGACGAGGCCCGAGAGGTGCTGAATACGCTGGAAGCCACCTCGCGCGAGCGGTATGTTCCGCCGTATGCGATGGCGCTCGTGCACGCGGGGCTCGGCCAAGGGGATTTGGCATTGGAGTGCCTCGAGCGCTCCTATGAAGCACGCGACGTCCATCTCATTTTCCTGCCAGTCGATCCCAAATGGGACGCCTTCCGATCCGATGTGAGATTTCTTGCCCTCCTCGGGCGCTGTGGTTTCACGCAACCCAGCTCGTCCACGCACTGATGGCGTAGAGCGCCTATTCCAGATATGCCCCCAACAAAACTAACCGGAGGTTGGAAGGTCCATTGGAGATTACCGATTGCGGGCGGATCACG
>Ga0137403_10006751_pt1 | contig 13094 bp, 10 predicted proteins | sample CZOMad2_1_16fung_FD_122057 | JGI IMG/M metagenome (GOLD analysis project Ga0137403, IMG submission 122057) | Vadose zone soil fungal communities from Angelo Coast Range Reserve, California, USA - CZOMad2_1_16fungal (Hybrid Assembly) | ecosystem: Environmental > Terrestrial > Soil > Vadose zone... | reverse complement strand
GCCTGGGTTGGCGAAGAACGCGACGACGATCTGCTTGTACAGCACGACTATGATCAGCGCGCATAGCACCAGGAAAACCAGCATCCGCACCAGGAAAATCCGCGGCGAGGACAATTTGTTGAGTTCGATCTCCATCGCGGAGCGGGAAGCGGGGCCTGAAGGCATTCTTGATATCCGTGGACCGGGAACCACTCTTGGGCCTCACTATGGCACAGCGGTGGCGGGAAAAAAGCTCGGATCGCCTTATTACGTCGGGCGTGACATTGGGGCCATCCGAGGCGGAACCCCAGGTTGAAACCAGTATTCCCCCAGCACGTATTAGCTTGGGAAGCCAAACGTTCACCGGGAGCGGCCGGGATTCATATGACTGTTTTATACCTTGAAGCTCTTGTCGTCATCGCCCTGTCGCTTTCGATTCTGATGACTCTCGCCTGGGTGGTGCAGCAGCGTACCGGCAATTCCGGCTGGGTCGATACCATCTGGACCTTTTCGGTCGGGCTGGTCGGGGCCGGCAGCGCGCTATGGCCGATCGGAGGCGCGGCGCCAAACGCCAGGCAATGGCTGGTCGCGGCATTGGTTGCGGTCTGGTCGCTCCGGCTCGGCCTCCATATCGCGGTGCGCAGCGCCGGAATCACCGACGATCCGCGCTATGCCGACTTTGCCAGGAAGTGGGGCGTCAATTCGGCACGCCGGATGTTCGTGTTCCTGCAGAACCAGGCGTTCGGGTCGATCCCGCTGGCGTTTGCGATCTTCGTCGCGGCGCGGTTCCCCGAAGCGGAATTGCGGGCGCAGGATTATCTGGGCGTGCTGATCCTGTTCGCAGGGATTGCCGGCGAAGCGCTGGCCGACGCCCAGCTCAAGGCCTTCCGCACCGATCCCGCCAACAAGGGGCGCGTCTGCGACGTCGGGCTGTGGCGCTGGTCGCGGCATCCGAACTATTTCTTCGAATGGTTCTGCTGGCTGGCCTATCCGGTCATGGCGCTTTCGCCTGACTACCTGTGGGGCTTTGCGAGCCTGCTGGCGCCGGCATTCATGTATTGGATCCTCGTCCACGTCACCGGCATTCCTCCGCTGGAGGAGCAGATGCTGCGCTCGCGCGGCGAGCGCTATCGTGAGTATCAGTCGCGTACCAGTGCGTTCTTCCCGCTGCCGCCGCAAAAGGGAGTGACCTCATGAGCCTCGCCTCCACCGTCATCGATACCGCCGAACGGGTTCCGCTGCCTGATGTGGTGATCCGCGCGGCGATCCAGTTGTTCTGCGTGCGCACCGCGACGCGGCTTGCGAGCAGCGACGCGGCCAGCGACGCCGCGTTCGCCCGCCAGATGGCCGCGCGCGCCATTGCCGAACATGCCGATGCCGCCAATGCCCAACACTACGAGGTGCCGGCCGCGTTCTTCGCCGATGTGCTCGGCCCGAACCGCAAATATTCCTCCTGTTTCTACAAGGAACAGGCCTCCACCTTGCAGGAGGCCGAGGAAGAGGCGCTGCGCCAGACCGTCGAGCACGCCGATCTCTCGGATGGACAATCGATCCTCGAACTTGGCTGCGGCTGGGGTTCGCTGTCGTTGTGGATGGCGCGGCAGTTTCCGGCGTCGCGGATTGTCGCGGTCTCCAATTCGCGCTCGCAGCGCGACCATATCGAGGCGCAGGCGGCCAGCCGCGGGTTAAAAAATCTCTGCGTCGTGACCGCCGACATGAACGTGTTCGCGCCCGACACGCGGTTCGACCGCGTCGTCTCGGTCGAGATGTTCGAGCACATGATGAACTGGCGCGAACTGCTGACGCGGGTCAAATCATGGCTTGAGCCCGACTGCCGATTTTTCATGCACATCTTCACCCATCGTGCCGGCGCCTATCTGTTCGATCGCGCCGATCGCGAGGACTGGATCGCACAGCATTTCTTCACCGGCGGGGTGATGCCGAGCCATCATTTGATCCGGCAATATGCCGACCTGTTCGAGGTCGAGAAGGAATGGCGCTGGAGCGGCGTGCACTATCAGCGCACCGCGCTCGACTGGCTCGGCAATTTCGACCGTAACCGTGAGGCGATCGAAGCCGTCCTGCGCGACGTCTACGGTCAAGACACACAGGTGTGGATGCGGCGCTGGCGCTGGTTCTTCCTCGCGACCGCTGGCCTGTTCGGTCATGCCGGCGGCAGCGAATGGGGCGTCAGCCACTACCGCATGAAGGCCGCGCAGATCTGACGTATTGAATTACCGGCGCGGCCGGAGACTCCGTTGTGCCGGCCTAAGATTCGCGGTGGCGGGCCGGATTGTGGGAGCATTCACATCGCATCCGGCTCGCCTCACAATCCGGTGAGTCGACGGAACTCGTCGTTATTTCAGTGGGATGGCGCTGTGTGACATTGGGCCGCCCGCGCATCGTATTGCGCCGCAACAGGCAGGTTTTATCCTGATCCCAGTCAGCGGCGCGGCGATTGACCCGCGCTCGCCTGCGGAATCCATCCGGATTTCATTCCAACCCTTGTTCTTCCAACCCTCGTTCCAACCTTTGGGGCTTTTCTTAAATGTCAGGACTTCGAACGCAGTCGGCAGCCGTCATGGTGGTGCTCGCTGCTCTGTCACCATTGCTGGCCGGTTGCGATCAGCCGACCGAGGCCGCGGCAGGAACGCAGCCGTCCCTGCCGGACGTCAGCATCGTGACCGTCAAGCCGCAGCCGCGCGCGATGGTGCGCGAATTGCCGGGGCGGATCGCGCCGACGCGTGTGTCCGAGGTCCGTCCGCGCGTCTCCGGCATCGTGGTCGAGCGCATGTTCCGTCAGGGCAGCGAGGTCAAGGCCGGCGATCCGCTCTACCGGATCGATCCGCGGCCGTTCGAAGTGGAAGTGCAGTCGAGCAAGGCAGCACTGGCGAGGGCGGAAGCGGTCCATGTGCAGGCTGCGCAACAGGCGCGGCGGATCAGTCTCTTGACGAGCCAGCGCGCGGCCCCCGAGGTCGAGAACGAGAAGGCCATCGCGGCGGAGCGGCAGGCCGCGGCCGACGTCGAAGGCCGCAAGGCCGACCTTGCGCGCGCCAATCTCAACCTGGACTACGCGACCATCCGCGCGCCGATCGACGGCATCGTCGGCGCCGCCCAGGTCAGCGAAGGCGCGCTCGTGGTGCAGCACGATACAACGGCACTTGCGACCATCCAGCAACTGGATCCGATCTACGCCGATTTCACCCAATCGGTCGGCGAAATGACGAGGCTGCGGCGCGCGTTTGAATCCGGCGATCTCGAGCGCATCGCACCCGATGCCATCAAGGTTCGCCTGGTGCTCGACGACGGCAGCCTTTACCCGATCGCCGGCAGGCTGTTGTTCTCCGAAGCCAAGGTCGATGCCAACACCGGACAGGTCACGCTGCGCGGCGAGTTCGCCAATCCCAGGCGCGAATTGCTGCCGGGCATGTATGTCCGCGTCCGGATCGAGCAGGGCATCGACAGCGATGCGATCGCGGTGCCGCAGCAGGCGGTCCAGCGCAACGCCGGCGGCGGCAGCGAGGTCTTCGTCGTCAAGAGCGACGACCGCGTCGCGCCGCAGCCGGTCCGCACCGGCGCGGTCCAGGACGGCCAGTGGCTGGTGACGGATGGATTGAAGGCGGGCGACCGGGTGGTGGTCGAGGGCTTCCAGAAATTCGCGGCCGGCGACAAGGTCAAGCCGCAATCCTGGGAGGAGGCGGACGCCTCCACCGGAACGGTCGAGCCGCAATCGGCCTCGGTGCAGCGGTAACGGCCCATGCCCAGTTTTTTCATCGACAGGCCGATTTTCGCCTGGGTCGTCGCGCTGTTCATCTGCCTGATCGGCGCGATTGCGATCCCGCTTCTGGCGGTGGCGCAATATCCGATCATCGCGCCGCCGTCGATCTCGGTCTCGACCAGCTATCCCGGCGCGTCGCCGGAAAACCTCTACAACAGCGTCACCCGGCTGATCGAGGAGGAGCTGAACGGCGCCAACGGCATCCTCAATTTCGAATCCACCAGCGACTCGCTGGGACAGGTCGAGATCACCGCCAACTTCGTGCCGGGCACCGAGACGAGCGCGGCCTCGGTCGAGGTGCAGAACCGTCTCAAGCGCATCGAGGCGCGGCTGCCGCGTGCTGTCATCCAGCAGGGCATCCTGGTCGAGGAAGCCTCCAGCGCGGTGCTGCAGATCATCACGCTGCGTTCGACCGACGGCAGTCTCGACGAGGTCGGGCTCGGCGACTTCATGATCCGCAACGTGCTCGGCGAAATCCGCCGCATCCCCGGCGTCGGCCGCGCCACGCTCTATTCGACCGAGCGCTCCCTGCGGGTCTGGCTCGAGCCGGCCAAGCTGGTCGGCTTCGGTCTGACCGCCGATGACGTCACCAAGGCGATCAGTGCCCAGAACGCGCAGGTCGCCTCGGGCAGCGTCGGCGCCGAGCCGAGCACGGCCGAGCAGCGCACCGCGACGCTGGTGCTGGTCAAGGGCCAGCTCGAATCGCCCGACGAGTTCGGATCGATCATCCTGCGCGCCAATGCCGATGGCTCGACGGTGCGGCTGCGCGACGTCGCCCGCATCGAGATCGGCGGATTGAGCTACCAATTCAACACCCGCCTCAACGGCAAGCCGACCGCCGGCCTGTCGGTGCTGCTGTCGCCGAGCGGCAACGCGCTCGCCACCGCAAGCGCTGTCGAAGCCAAGATGAAGGAGCTGTCGCGCTTCTTCCCGGCCAATATCGCCTATGACATCCCCTACAACATCACGCCGGTCGTGAAGGCATCGATCGAGAAGGTGCTGTCGACCCTGGTCGAGGCCGTGGTGCTGGTGTTCGTCGTGATGTTCCTGTTCCTGCAGAACATCCGCTACACCATCATTCCGACCATCGTGGTTCCGGTGGCGCTGCTCGGCGCCTGCGCCACGCTGATGCTGGCCGGCTATTCCATCAACATGCTGACCATGTTCGGCATGGTGCTGGCGGTCGGCATTCTCGTCGACGACGCCATTGTCGTGGTCGAGAACGTGGAACGCATCATGGCCGAGGAGGGGCTGCCGCCGAAGGAGGCCACCCGCAAGGCGATGTCGCAGATCACCGGCGCGATCATCGGCATCACGCTGGTGCTGATGGCGGTGTTCGTGCCGATGGCGTTCTTCCCGGGATCGGTCGGCATCATCTACCGGCAGTTCTCCGTGACCATGGTTGCCGCAATCGGCTTTTCGGCGTTGCTGGCGATGTCGCTGACGCCGGCGCTGTGCGCGACATTGCTGAAGCCGGTGACTGCAGGCCATGCCCACGCACGCAAGGGCGTGTTCGGCTGGTTCAATCGCGGGCTGAACACCGTGAGAGGCCGCTACGCAGGCACGGTTGGTTGGTCGCTCAAGCGCACCGGGCGGCTGATGCTGATCTACGCAGCGCTGCTGATCGGACTGACGTGGGCCTTCGTCCGGCTGCCCGGCGGCTTTCTGCCGGTGGACGACCAGGGCTTCATCACCACCGACGTGCAGACGCCATCCGACTCGTCCTTTGGGCGCACCGAGGCCGTCGTTGAGACGGTGGAAAAATATCTGGCGGCGCGCGCCGCCGTCGACACCGTGACGTTTCTCACCGGCTTCAGCTTTTCCGGCCAGGGCATGAACACCGCGCAGGCCTTCATCACGCTGAAGGACTGGTCGGAACGCCCGCCGAAGGATTCGGCCGCCGCCATCGTCGCTGACATCAACCGAGACCTGTCGGCGGTCCGCGACGCCAAGATTTCCGCGCTGCAGCCGCCGCCGATCGACAACCTCGGCAATTCCTCGGGCTTCAGCTTCCGCCTGCAGGATCGCGGGCAAAAGGGCTATCCGGCGCTGGTGAGCGCCGCCGACAGGCTGATCACGGAGGCCAATGCGAGCCCGGTCCTGCAGAAGGTCTATATCGAAGGTCTGCCGCCGGCGCCGCAGGTCAATCTCACCATCGACCGCGAGAAGGCGGGCGCCTTCGGCGTCACCTTCGAGGACATCAACAATACCATCTCCACCAATCTCGGGTCGAACTACATCAACGATTTTCCGAACCGCGGCCGGATGCAGCGGGTGATCGTGCAAGCCGACAGCGGCAGCCGCATGAACGCGGACGACATCCTGAACTACAATGTGAAAAACAGCCGCGGCCAATTGGTGCCGTTTTCCGCCTTTGCCACGATCGAGTGGTCGAAGGGGCCGACCCAGATCGCCGGATTTAATTTCTATCCATCGGTGCGCATCAGCGGCGAAGCGAGGCAGGGCTTCACCAGCGGCGACGCCATCGCCGAGATGGAGCGGCTCGCCAACCTGCTGCCGCGCGGCTTCGGCTACGAATGGACCGGGCAGTCGCTGCAGGAAAAACTGTCGGGCTCGCAGGCGCCGTTCCTGCTCGGCCTGTCGGCGCTGGTGGTGTTCCTGTGTCTCGCCGCGCTCTACGAAAGCTGGACCATACCGCTGGCGGTGCTGCTGACGGTACCGCTCGGGATTTGCGGCGCGGTGCTGGCGGCGACGCTGCGCGGATTGCCGAACGACGTCTATTTCACCGTCGGCCTGATCACGATCATTGGGCTGGCGGCCAAGGACGCCATTCTCATCATCGAATTCGCCAGGGATTTGCGTGCCCAAGGCAAGCCGCTGATCGAGGCGACGGTGGAAGCCTGCGCGCTTCGCTTCCGCCCCATCCTGATGACCGGCCTCGCCTTCGTTTGCGGCGTGCTGCCGATGGTGGTGGCGACCGGCGCCGGCGGCGCGAGCCAGCAGGCGCTCGGCACCAGCGTGATGGGCGGCATGATCGCGGTGGTGGTTCTGGCGCTGTTGATGGTGCCGGTGTTTTTTGTCACCGTGCAGCGCTTCTTCGCGCGCGACCGGGAGACCACGGAGAATGCGGCGGCAGGCGAGCGGTATGGACCACCGGCGCCGCTAAACCCATAGAGCCCGCAACCAACGCGGAGCTCAATTGCGCGAGGCGCTATCCTGGCGAAAATACACGTCCACCTTCATGCCAACCGCGAGCGGACCAGGCTCGCCCAGGTCGACCAGCACCTCCACCACATCGACATCGGTCATATTGCGTTGTCCGAGCGCGTTATGGCGTCCGGCCTCCACCAAGGGAGCAACGAGGGAGACTGTTCCAGCGATTTCGCGGTCGCGAAACGCTGCGGGACGCACCAGCACCGATTGCCCGACCTTTATCTTTGTAATGTCACGTTCGTCCACCTCGGCGCGCACGCGCAGTGCCGAAACGTTGCCGAGCAGAACGAGCGGCTGCGCGGCCGATGGAGAGGCCAGTTCCCCCTGTCTGGCATTCATCTGCAAAATGGTGGCGTCCATCGGCGCACGAATCGTCATTTTTTCAATGGCGGCCTGGGTCGCCAGCAGTTCACCGCGCGCGATGTTGAGTTGGCCTTCGGCCTGAGTTGGCAGCGGCGCATTGGCCTCGATCCTGCGAAGCTCGGCCTTTTGCTGGACCAGACGAACTTGCGCACGTGTCAATCCCGAACGGGCCGCCTCTACATCTGCATCCGAACCGCGGCCGGCCCGCCTTTCGACGGCTGTCTTGTCGACGAAAGACCGCGCCTCGGATACCGCGATTTCAGCATCCGCCACCGCATCCTCGGCCCTGCGCCGTACCGCAGCCCCGGACGCGGCGGACTCTTTGTTGCGCACGCGCCGTCGCAGTGCGACCTGCGCCTCTGCGGTGGCAAGTCGCGCCCTGGCTTCATGATCGACAAGGTTAACCAGCGGTTCGCCGGCAAACACGGCGTCGCCGGCTCTCACCAGCACGTCGTCGATCACGGCCATGACGGGCACGGCAACCCTGATCACCCCCGACAACGGCTCGACTCGCCCCGGTGCGACCGCCAGCCAACGCTTCTCCTCGGCCGCATCGGTTGTCGCGGCGCGTGCGGGTGCCTGCGCATGTGTCCTTGCCGCCGGCACAGCAAGCGAGGTGGCCAGAACGGCCAAATTTAGAGCGGCAAGCAAAGCCTTCGGCGTGATCATGACCTCCGCACCCTCTGTTCCTTGCTGCGCTCGCCCGGCTCTTCGCTTACGATCCGCCCGTCTTCGATGTGCACGATGCGATCGGCGAACGGCAGGATACGCGGATCGTGCGTTACCACCAGCACCCCGCGAGACTGGTCTTTGGCGATCTGGGCGAGCAGGGTCATGATGGCCTGACCGTTTTGAGTGTCGAGTGCGCCGGTCGGTTCGTCCGCAAGAATCGCCGATGCGTTCCCCACAATGGCCCGCGCGATCGCCACGCGCTGTTGCTCGCCGCCGCTGAGCTCGATGGGAAACGCTTTGGTCTTATGGGCAAGGCCGACCATGGCCAGGGATTCCCTCGCCGCGATCTTGGCGCGTCTGAATCGCTGGCCGCGCACATCCAGCGCCAGCCGGACATTGTCCTCAACCGTCAGGGTGGGAAACAGATGGTAGGATTGAAAGATGAAACCGATGTGATCGCGCCTGAGTTTGGCGAGGTCTTCAGGCCCCGCACCGGCGGTCGATCGGCCGCGAACCCGAACAATTCCGCGCGTCGGCGTCATCAGGCATCCCATCACCGAGAGCAGCGTGGTCTTGCCGCTGCCCGATGGTCCCATGAGCAGGACCAATTCGCCGCCGCTGAGCGACAGACTGACGCCTTTGAGTGCCTGTACTTCGCCGGCGCCGTGGCCGAGGTGTCTTACGACGTCGACAGTCTCGAGCACAGCCTCCGTCATCGCGTGAACACCAGGGCGGGATCGATGCGCACGACCTGCACGATGGCAGCAATGGCCGATGCGATACACATGACGACGGTCAACACAAGCAGCCCTATGGTCAATGCGGGCGTCACGACGATTGGCAATGCAGACTCGGCAGTCATCTTGACGACGATGGCGCCGATAGCAGCGGCGCCGCAAAATCCGATGATGGCGCTAAGCAGCGCCTGCCAGATGATCACCATGTAGATATATGCGCCGGACGATCCGATGGCGCGCAATGTTGCGAATTCGTCCAGGTGATCCTTGGTGCTCGAATATAACGTTTGCGCGACAATGACGGTGCCGACGATGGTGCCAAGCAGAGCCCCCGCGAACAGGGCGGCGCCCGCGCCGGTACCGAACAGCCAAAAGCTCCGGCTGCGGTTGCGAAACTCGGTCGTTGTCAGGACCTCGACGTCGGAGAGGTTTGCTTGCAACCGTCGACGAACGCCTTCGACATCTGAACCGGGAGTGACACGCACCAGGAAATAAGAAGCCTTGTCGGGTGAAATTCCGGTAAAGGCCCGCGCGCGATCAAGCCCCGTGAATGCGAAGGGCGTCGTGGTGAATGAACGGATGCCTTTGGTCACCGCCGTCACCTGGACTTTTTGATCGCGAATTTCAGAGGTGGCGCCCAGCCCGCTGGTGCCAAGCCGATCGAAATAAGACTGGTCGATCGCCACCGCACCGGGAATCGACAAATCATCGACACGGCCAGCGACCAAATCCCACGGACGCAATCCCAATCCCCGCAGTTCGGAACCGACGATGAAAACCGGCGTCGTTCCGCCGCCCGGCAATCGCCATTGCGCGAAGCCAATAACGAGAGGAGCGGCTTCGGCAACCCCATTGACCGCCAGGGCCCGAAACCGCTGACGATCATCCATCAATGATGGATCTTCGAAACATTTGGTGCTGAGCGGCATGACCCACAGATCGGCCGGCGCATGATCGATCATCGTGGTAACCATGCGTCCGAAGCCGACATAGAGGCCCATTTGCACCGTCACAAGCACGATGGAGAAGACGATACCGACGATTGTTGCGATGAACCGAAGCCGGTCATGAAAAAGGTTTCGGGAGGCAAGTCTGAACTTCAGTGACATGACTTGTGACCCATCGGAACTTGTGATCCATCCGAACTTTGCCTACTCTATTTCATCTGCTTTAAAGGCATATGTCCACGCCGGGACTCGCGTTGAACAATCTGCGGATCAACCGCTCGTGTCGGCGATTGCCGGTATGGCCATCGCAGGCGCCCGTCCGTTAAGGCGACGCAAATGGCCACCGGCGCCGCGGAGTTCATAGGACGCTCCCGTTGCTGAAGCCTCAGTCGTCATGCCCGCGAAAGCGGGCATCCAGTACTTCGTGAAGCTGGAGTTGAACATCAGCGGCCCGGCGTACTGGATCATCCGCTTTCGCGGATGATGACGACGAACTACGTCGCGGCTCGCCACCTACTTCCCCAGCGGCTTCAGAATCTTCACCAGTTCGGCGTGAACGAATTCATTGCCGCAGATCAGGTTGCCGGTCTTGAGCGGATCGTCGTCGCCCTCGATGCCGCTGACAGTGCCGCCGGCTTCGCGCACGATGATCTGTCCGGCCGCCATGTCCCACGGCGACAGGTTGCGCTCCCAATAGCCGTCGAGGCGGCCCGACGCGACGAAAGCCATATCGAGCGAGGCCGCGCCGAACCGGCGCAGGCCGGCCACCTTGTTCTGGATTTCGGTCATCTCGTTGCGCGACAGGTTGTGGTCGCCGCGCCCGATATGCGGCAGTCCGCAGGCGATCACGCAGTCGCCGAGGTTACGCCGGCCGGCGACGCGTAGGCGCTGATCGTTGAGGAAGGCGCCCTTGCCGCGCTCGGCGATGTAGAGGTCGTCATTGGCCGGATTATAGATCAGGCCGGCAATCATGGTGCCCTCGCGCTGCAGGCCGATCGAAATCGCGAATTGCGGGATGCCGTGCAGGAAATTCGTGGTGCCGTCGAGCGGATCGACGATCCAGGTGTGGCTCTTGTCGTCGCCTTCGCGGGTGCCGCCTTCCTCGCCGATAAAGCCGTAACCCGGCCGCGCCTTGGTGAGGTCGGAGTGCAGCATCTCTTCGGCGCGGCGATCGGCCATGGTGACGAAATTGGCGGGTCCCTTCAGCGATACCTGAAGATTTTCGACCTCGCCGAGGTCGCGCTTGAGGCTGCGGCCGGCGCGGCGCGCGGCTTTGACCATGACGTTGATAAGGGCTGAATGCAGCATGATCTCGGCTCAAGACGACCTGAGCGTCAGGTCAGGACAGGGATTGGCGGGATGCTCTCATCATGAGCGCGGTCGGACGCAAATCGAACGCAACTCTTGCTGTCCGCGCTCCCTGTGGGTGCCCTGCGGTGGCGGTGGCGTCAAGGCGGATCATTTGTTGCCGAGCCAAATGCGCGCGCCCTCCTGCGCCTTGGCACGTTCCTCCGGGCTCAAGGTCGCCAGTGCCTCGTCGAGCGTGGGGTCACCCTTGCCGGCGGTTTTCGCAATAATGTGCCATTTGAGGGCCTCGACCTTGTCCATCGTTGCGCCCTGTCCGCTCAACAATACACGCGCGAGGCGGTTCTGTGCGATCGGACTGTTTTGCTTGGCGGCCTTGCGCAACAGTGCCACCGCGGCGGCCTCGTTCTTCGGCGTGCCGGTGCCGTTATAGAGCGCGATGGCGTATTCGACCTCGGCGTCGACGTTATCGGCCAGCGACGCCGCCTGTAACAGCCGCACCGCCTTGTCGAGGTCTTTCGGAACGCCGGTGCCCTCCTTGTAGAAGGTCGCCAGCGCGTATTGCGCTTCCGGATTGCCGGCGTCGGCGGCGACGCGAAGCAGTTCCGCGGCGCGTTTGAGATCCTGCGGCAGCGTCTGGCCGTCGAGATAGAGCAGCGCGAGATTGTACGCCGCCTTCGGATTGCCGAGCTTGGCCGAGGACGCCAGCAATTTCACGGCTTCCTCGCGATTGACCGGGCCGCCGCGGCCGCCGAGCCGAAGCATCGCCAGCGCGAACATGCCCTCGCGGTCGCCGCCATCGGCGGCGCGCTTGTACCAGTCGGCGGCCTTGGCATAGTCGCGCTTGACACCCATCGCGTTGGCGTAGAGTTCGCCGAGCATGGTCATCGCCTTTGGATCGCTGAAGTCCTGCGCGCGTTTGCTCGCAAGATCGAACGCCGTCTTGTACTGCCCGCGCTGATAGGCGCCATACACCAGATCGGCGTTGGGATCCTCTGGCGGGGGCGCGGGAGCTACCGTTGCGACCGGTGCTGCGACAGGTGGCGCGGGCTTTGCCGTCGCGGCGGGAGCCGGCGGCTTCTTGGCCTGCGCCGCCGGCTTGGCTTTCGGCTTGGCGGCTGGTTTGTCTGCTGCCGGTGGCGTGTCGGCGGCGCCGGGAGGCGTCAGCGAGATTTGCGCCGCCGCGCTCGCCGTCAGCATCAGACAGCTCATGAGGATCGATATCGGACGCAGGATCTTCATTTCCGGCGTTATTCCTGTTCGGCTTTGACTTTTCCGGACATCGCGGTCTGCGCCTGTCTGATCGTCTGCTCGGCATCCAGCAACGCCGCCGCCGCGCCGCGCCGATCGGCCCAGATGAAATCGCCGACCAGAACGAAATCCGCGCCGGCTGCCGCAAATTCGCCGATCTCCTGGCGCGACGCCGCAAAGCCGACGCACGGCGGCTCGAACAACTCAGCCCACCATTGCAGCCGTTCGGCGATCGCCTCGACCGAAGGCCGCTGCCCGCGCGCATCGGGTTCGCCGAACAGCACGTAATCCGCACCGGCCTCGCCAGCAGCCATCGAATCGTGGCGCGTCGTCAGACCGCCGACGCCGGCGATGCGGTCGGGCTTCAACGTCGGCAGTGCATCCTCCATGGCTTCGATCCCGGTCAGATGCGCGCCATCGGCACCGGCACGGGCGACCAGTTCGACATGACCATCAAGCAGGAGCGCGGCGCCACTGTCCTGGATCGCGGGCGCCAGGGTCTTTATGCGTGAGATCATGGTGCGCTGGTCGGTCGTCTTGAGCCGCAGCAGCACCGCCGCGACATCGGCCTGGGCCAGCAAGCCTGGAAGGCTTGCCAGCAATGACGACGGATCGTCCGCGACCGGCGTCGCCAGATAAAGCCGCGGCGCGGGGCGCGGCGGAACAGCTTTATTGGCCAACTCTATGCCGCCTTCTGCTTTTCCAGATCGGCCTGCCATTCGCCTATGCTGGCGAGCGAATTCATCCGCGCCCGATGGGTAAATGCCCGCTGGCCCGCGGCTGCGTTCTCGGCCTTGCCTGACCATGCCTTCTGCGGCGCCGCCTGCAGCGCGCGACCGTAGGAGAAGGTGAGGCGCCACGGCAGGCCGCCGATCCGGTTCATGGCGT
>Ga0137403_10006750_pt1 | contig 13095 bp, 12 predicted proteins | sample CZOMad2_1_16fung_FD_122057 | JGI IMG/M metagenome (GOLD analysis project Ga0137403, IMG submission 122057) | Vadose zone soil fungal communities from Angelo Coast Range Reserve, California, USA - CZOMad2_1_16fungal (Hybrid Assembly) | ecosystem: Environmental > Terrestrial > Soil > Vadose zone... | reverse complement strand
TCGAAGAATTCATGGAAGAAGAGATCTTACGCGCTCCGAAAGACCCTGACTTGTTGGCGCATCGTCTGCGCAATAACACTTCTGCATCACCGCGCGACGCCGGGGGCGACATCGATGCTAACTGGGAGGATGTGAACGACAGTGGCTCGGAAACTGTGGCGGGAGACAACCCGACGCCTGATCAATCGCTGGTCGAGGAAAACGCGCTCGCGATGGGCGTCAGCTTTGAAGACAATGAAGAGCTGGAGTTTATTGACAAGATCGAAAAGCGCGATCGAGAGAGATTTGAACTCGACGAGCGTTCTAAAACTGAAGGCGACACAATCTAGACTCAGTCAGAGGCCCAATCTAAAAGAGCTTCCGACCATCCAGGAGTATTGTCACCGGCCCGTCATTAATCAGTTCGACCTGCATCATCTTTCGAAAGCTTCCGGTTGCGACTTTGCTGACGCTCTCGCGGGTTTTGGCAACAAAGTAGTCATATAGCGGTTCCGCGATTTCAGGCGGTGCGGCATCGCTCCATGAGGGTCGCGAGCCTCGTCGCACATCACCGTAAAGAGTGAACTGAGAAACGATAAGCAGGGCGCCACCAGTTTCCTTTAGAGCAACATTCATGCGTCCCTCAGCGTCGTCAAAGATCCTGAGCGCGACAATTTTCTCAGCCAGATAGTCAGCATCCTTCTCGCGGTCGCCATTAGCGATGCCTAACAAAACGACGAGACCCTTACCGATCTCGCCTACGATTTGCTCATCGACCTTGACACTTGCCCGCGTGACACGCTGGATGACAGCTCGCATGTGTTGAACTATTGGTGGATGAAGTTATACACAATCACACCCGTTACCTTAACGGGCTGACCAGCAAGCTTGGTAGGGCTGAAACGAGCACTCCTGGCAGCTTGTAGGGACGCTTGCGTTAAATAGGGTATCTCCTGGCACATATTCTTTGCATCGGTCACCATACCCATTTCATCAATCGTAACCTTAATAACGATAGTACCTTCTAGGCTCTGCAACCCTGCTTCCTTAGGATAGAAGGGCTTTGGCAGGCTTAAAGCTCTGCCATTCAATACGTCTCCCTCAACCAAACCATGCTCGGCTGAGTACAACTCTTTTCTCTTTGACAACTCTTTGATCTTGTCTGTCTTCTGGTTTTCGTAAAGCAGACAAGTATAGTTTTCGCGGACCTCCTGAAAGTTTGGGCTATCCGAGCCGAAGTGTTGTCCATAGATCTTCAAAGCTTGTTCGTACCGTGACTCGGCCTCTTTGTAGTTTTTATGAAATCGATAAAACTCCGCCAGGTTGAAAAGGGATAAACCCACTTCCGCACTCGACGAACCAAGGTTTTTCTCCCTAAGAAAAAGTGCGCGTTTGTAAGACTCCTCGCTATTGTGAAAATTCCGTTCGGCATAAAAAAGAAAGGCAAGTCGATCAAGTATTGGGCTCAACGTGACGTCGTCACCAAGCTTTTTCTCCTTGCTGGCGAGTAAACGCTGATACACGCCTTTAGCTGAGGCATAATCCTTTTTGGCGAAATAGACTTCACCGAGGTTATTTAGAGCGATATCGATTTGCGGATCGCCCTCTACAAACAGCTTCTCTGTAATTCCCAAGGCTTGCTTTGCCAGCGGCAACGCCTCATCGAATTTCCCTTCCTTGAAAAGCGTAACAACCAACGAACTTAGGCGTGTTGCTTCCGCAGCTGCTGGGGATGATTGTGATGTTTGACCTTGATCGTGAGGCGTCCTGCCGTTAGAGACTTCAGATCCAACACTCAGTTCCAAAGCCCACGCAATGGTTACCCAAAGGATTAAGGTTCTAGACGGAATCATTTCTTTGGAGGTTTACTTGGCCGAATCTCAACGCGACTGGGAAGACTGCGCTCGGGGTGATGCAAAAGATCAAGGACTACACGAGCAATGTCTTCGGGTTGGAGTTGCCAACTCTTGTCGTCACTCGGAGCATCGCCACCAAACTCGGTGTTTACAGAACCAGGCATGATGTAGCTGACCTTGATCCCATCGTGCCTCACTTCCTGCATCAGTGCTTCACTGAAACCGTTGAGACCGAATTTGGAAGCATTGTAAGCCGCCATTTGCGGATGCGGGTTCGCGCCCGCCAGTGAGGAGATATTTATAATGTAACCACCGCCGCGTTTCTTCATCAGCGGGATCGCCTCATGGCAGCAGTAGTAAACACCGAAGAGGTTAGTTTCCAGGATCGCGCGGAAATCCTCGGGGGACATTTCCTCAACAGAGGCAAAGATTCCAATACCAGCGTTGTTAACGAGGATGTCGAGACCGCCAAACTCCGTTAACGTGTGGGCAATCAAGGCCTTTATCTCATCAAAGTCACGCACATCACAGACAGCGCCGGCAACACTTCCCTCGCCCAACCCGCTCAATTCTCCGACAGTGCGCTCGATCTCAGCTCCGTGCCGCGCACTGATACAAACATTGACCCCCGCACGAACCCGTGCCTCGGCTATGCCGCGCCCAATGCCTTTTGTGCCGCCTGTAACGATCGCTACTTTTCCATTTAGGTCCAAGGTTTGAATTCCTATCTTTGGATCAGCCCTGCAACTTTGCTCGCAGTCTTTCATTCACAACCTTAGGATTTGCCTTCCCTTTCGAAGCCTTAATCACCTGGCCCACAAAGAATCCAAACAATGCTTCTTTGCCTCCACGATACTTGGCCAGCTGGTCAGGATTGTCGGCGATCACTCCATCGATGAGTTGGTCGATCTCCGCCGTATCGCTAACTTGCACCAACCCCTGTTCTTCTATAATTGTCTGGGCACTCTTGCCTGTCTTGAACATCTCAACGAGTACATCCTTGGCTTGTTTGCCGCTGATCTTACCCTCATCGATCAAGCGCACGAGTGCTCCCAATTCTTGTGCCGCCACAGGCGAAGCTTCTGCCGAAAGCCCGGCAGCCTCCAATTCGCGCAACAACTCAGATCTAATCCAGTTTGACGTCGTGCGAGGGTTTCCGGAAGCTTCTACGGCCTTCTCGTAGTAGTCAGCCAGCGAACGTTCCGAGGTCAGTTGTGAAGCATCGGTAAATGAAAGGCCATACTGTTCCATGAATCTGCGGCGCCTGGCCTCCGGCAGTTCCGGCATCTCGGAGCGCACACGCTCGATGAACTCATCCGAAACGATTAGCGGCGGAAGATCAGGTTCGGGAAAATAGCGATAGTCATGCGCTTCCTCTTTGGAACGCATGACGCGTGTTTCGGCTGCTCGCTCGTCCCACAGCCGCGTTTCCTGTTGCAGGCGACCACCGGATTCAAGCACGCCAATCTGTCGGCTGATCTCAAACTCGATGGCGCGTTGCATGAAACGAACTGAATTAAGGTTCTTCAACTCGACTTTGGTACCAAACTTTTCATCTCCGATTCGCCGCACTGAAACGTTCGCTTCACAACGAAGATTGCCCTTTTCCATGTCGGCTTCGGAAGCTCCGACCCATTGCAAGGCGCGGCGAACGTGGTTGACGTAATCGTACGCTTCCCACGAGGAACGAAAATCCGGTTCAGTAACAATCTCTGCCAGGGGCGTGCCCGCGCGATTGAGATCGATGTAGGAATAGCGATCAACGTCTGGCAAACCCTCATGCACGTTTTTGCCCGCATCTTCTTCAAGATGTAGCCGCGTGATCGATATTTTTTTAGGTCGCCATTCGACGGGATGGCCCGCTTCGTCTCTCTCGGCGGTCATGATCTCCAGCTCACCGTTGGCCGAGAAAGGTTTATCGTATTGCGAGATTTGGTAACCCTTAGGGAGGTCAGGATAGAAATAATTCTTGCGCGAAAAAATTGAGTGGTTGTTTATGTGGAGTCCGAGGGATAGCGCAGCGCGGGCACCAAGGTCGATTACGCGGCGATTGAGCACCGGCAGCGCTCCGGGCAAACCCAGACATACGGGACAAGTGTTCGCGTTCGGCTCGTCGCCAAATCGCGTCGAACAGCCACAAAAGATTTTTGACTCGGTGCTTAGTTGAGCGTGAATCTCCAGTCCGATAATTGTTTGCCAGCCATTGGTCATAGTTCTAGATTTGAGATCCTCAAATCTCAGATCTGGGATCGCAAGGCTTCTGATCTCCTTACTGGGTACTACTTACTGCCGTCTGCCGTCTAGGGCCTGAGCCATCCCGGCGGCACTCCAGCACGACGTGCTTCTTCTTCGAGTGCTCGCCACCGAGCATTGAGTCCGGCACGCTGCCCTGCCAACTCGTTAAAGTGGTTGATTAACTCGCTGCGTTCATACGAATAATCATATTCAGGTACCGTGGATCCATAGACACTGGGGTAACCCGGGAAGCTCCCACCGACTCCAAACGGACCCCCATAGGGAAAGGAGCCAGGATTAAAAAGTCCTCGTCCTCTCGTTCCTCTGCCCCCGAAGGCGACTCGACCTGTCGTTCGCGAATCCTGCCGAGGCGCGGCAAATACATTAGGTCGACGCCCCCTGTAGCCAGGGAAACCCGAGGCGCCGTAGTTTCCGTATGACCTTCTGCCAAGGTCCTCGAACGAAATAAAGGGAACAACGCTCGTGACAGTGCTAAACGATCCATTCCCCCATCCGTTTGACGGTGGAAAGTCATCTACGCGTCCCTGAATCCAGGCGATTTCAGCGTCCAGCTCTGCCATTTCAGTCCTTAACGTCGCGGCTCGCCAGCGCCAGTAGTCTTCAGATTGCTGTGCGGTGACACGGTGCTGTTCTAACTCAATTCCAATCGCATCTGCCTCAGCAGCCGCTTGCCTGCGCGACTCTGCCACGGAGGGCAGCCCGAGTTGTTTTCGCCGGCTCTCATAAGCCACTTCGCTTTCACGTCGCCGACGCATCGATGCTTGCAGATCATGATTGGTTATAGTACGTCTTGCAGATGTCGCCTGCGGCATCTGCACATCTCTTTCTTCATTCTCAATTGACTGCGATGATTGCGGTGTCAATTGAGCACGTCGCAATAGACTTCCGGGCTGTTCATTGTTTGCGTCGTCGGTTGCGCCAATATCGATCGCCGCCATTTGAAGAGTTATTTGAACGCCCGGCGCCGTTTCGTAAGTTAACGTTGAGGCTGTCACCACGAATCGCGACGGGATTTCGATGCGTCTTCCACCGCGCATTACTACAGTGTAGGCATTTGCGGTGACTGCTAGCATAAACATGAACACGAAAACAGAAGCGATTCGAGTGGCGCGCCTTGGTTTATTAAATTCGTGCATGGCTGTTACTCCTATGCTAGAGAACAGTGATTTGTCAGGGGGGAAACGCCAGCCAGTATACCATCGGTGAAAATCTGTTCCGAGCGTTTCTCAACATTTTGCCCCAAAAAAACCTTTGCAAACGGCTGCCAGTTTGATATACATCGCTTCCATTCAGACGTTACGTCGCTTATTTGGTGCGGACGCGTCTTTGCACGCTGCGGCCGCGTGGTTTTCAACCCTTGATAGAGGAGCTTAAGCACAAATCATGGCAAAGACTGTTTGCAAGATTCTAGGCGTCGTTTTTCTTCTGGTGGGAATATGTGGGTTCTTTGCGCCCCACTTGCTGGGAGCGCATTTGAGCCCAGCGCACAATCTCATCCATCTCATCTCCGGCGCGGTGGCTCTTTACCTGGGTTTCGCGGGTTCGCTGCCCGGCGCAAAACTCTTCTGTCTCATTTTCGGCATTTTGTATCTAGCCCTTGGATTCCTGGGACTGTTTGTGTTCGGCGATCCGGCGGCTGATAGAATGTGGCACATACTGGGTCTGAATCTGGCGAGGGTCGACCACTTTATTCACATTCTGCTTGGTGTCATCTTCCTGGCCGGGGGTATATTTACGAAGAAGCCGTAACTTACAAGCTAAGACTGAGCTGGACGGCCACAAGTTTCAGGTTGCAAGGATGAGCTCGATAAGTAGCGCAATTGCGCTCAAGAGCTTTGAACCTTGCAACCTGAATTTTTGCGGTGTGACTTAAGAACTTCAAGCTAACCCCCCATCTTCCTCCGATGTGCGTAAATCGCCCTTTAGATAATTGCCGTTTGATTTCATACTCGTCATCCTGGCAATAAGTCGCGAAACCAGAACGACTCTCTCAAAACAGTCTCGCCGAGCGAAAATTCCACCGGTGCCGTGAAGCTCGGTCCATCAAACACAAACGAATGAAACTCTCCGTTCTCGCCGCAAGGATCAACGTCGGAGGGCAGTGATGAAAGAAAAGATTCATCGATTAATCTGCCGGCAAAAGATTGATCCAGCACTTTTGAATCCACACAAGAAACAACTGCTCTGAATCCCAGTTCCAGAAACTGTTTGATGAAGATGCCCGTATCGCGCTTCCACACCGGAAACAAGCCGCGCATATGGTGCCGCGCCAGGAACTGCTCGCGATAGGCTCTGATGTCTTCAAGAAAGAGATCACCAAATACTATCGAATCTATTCCCTTCTCACGATACACAGAAAATGCCTCGACCATCTTCGCCTCATACTCTTCGTTGGTGGCGTCCTTCGAGATGAGAATCTGATGAAGCGGCAGTCTTAAGCTGGTCGCTTGCTTTTCGAGTAACACCCGACGGACCCCATGCATGCTAATGCGGCCGTAGTCTCGCGTAACAGTTGTTAGCAGCGCCGCGACGCGATGGCTTTGCGCCCTTTGAATCTCGTAGAGCGCAAGACAACTATCTTTGCCACCGCTCCACGACATCAACGCAGAAGCGCTACCACTGTCACCGGCATCTGATGGGGAAGGTATCGTGTGGCGCATGCCCGCTTATTGCCTGCTCTTTCAACCAGCACCTGTCTTCGCCGGTAAACTAGAAGCTAAACGACGCACCTGCTCGCCCTGTGCGCCCCGGTGTTCGAAAGCCGCTCTCGAAATATTCCCGGTCGAACAGATTGTCGACGCAACCGAAGAAACGCAGGGAACGTGATTCCCCGAACGGCAGTGTGTAGCTCCCTCCCAAATCGGCCTTGGCCATGCCGCGGAAGCGATACGCACGGCTGGCGAAAGTGTTCGGGTCGAGGATGGGCGCCAGGTAATCGCTCGATGCAGCAAGATCAAAATTAACCAGGATCCGGCGGCCGAAGTGTTGAGTAACAACCAGCGAGAACTGATGATCTGGGATCACCAGCGAACGGAGAACGCCGGCCACTTGAGGTGTGCGTTGCAGGCTCTTCGTATAGGTGTAAGCGGTCGAGAGACTCAAGGAACGCGTCGGTGTTGCCGTCGTACTTAACTCGACACCGCGAGAGATACCGCCGTTTGTGTTGCGATAACCGCCAAAGCGGCCGAACGGATCCGTTGATGGATCGATCGCGCCCGAGAAGTCGAAAATGATCACTTCCTGAAGGCGGGTGTAGAAGTAAGTTGCTGAAGCGCGCAAGCGGTTATGGAAAAGTGTTTGGTCAAGGCCTGCATCGACAGCGATTGAACGATCTGGCCGCAAGCGTGGATCGCCAAAGACAGAGTAGCCGAAGCTTCCAAAGAAAGTGCCAAAGCGCTCAAAAAGTGATGGAGCGCGATAACCATTGCCCACATGGGCACGGAGCTTTGTTCCTGAGGAGCGGAACATGTAAGCGATGGAACCATCACCCGTGTACGCCGTAGGAGGTGATTGAAAAACAATGCCGCTGTAGGGGGCGGACGCCGCAGGCGTGAACTTTGGTTGCTGGAGACTGAAAAACTGCGTGCGAAACGCCAGCGAGATTTGTAACCGATCTTCCAGGAGTCGCAATTGATCTTGAACAAAGAGTGCGTGACTCCGTTGTGTTACGTCGACCGTCGAGTTGTCCGCGGGATTGACTTGAAATGAGAGGTTTCTAAAGTTCTCGTTTTCAAACTCATAACCGCCAGTGATGAAGTTGACGTTTCTTGCCCGGACATCAAAACGTGCATTCAGAGTATGAACCCGCGCATCGAAATCAGATTGCTCGCTGCCGCCAAACGGTTGAAAGCCAACTCCCAAGGGGCCATTGACCACCGTGCGGTTGGTGACCAAACCTTGATAGCTGAAGCCGTAGCCGAACCTTTCGGTCGGACGTTGTGAGAAGAGCAGCGCCCCGGAAAAGAAGTTTGCCTTGCGCAGATTGTCGGGATCGTTTGCAGCGGGAATGAACGTAGCCGCGCCAACATTCAGGAGCGAGGGAGGAACGCCTGCTTCATAGCGACGCTGTTCTTCAGGTGAGAGCGCGATGGCCCTGATTATGCCGGTCGGCGGTAGATTGCCAATTCCCTGCGGACTATTATTCAGTTGCAAACGGGAGTTGGCCGCGTAGATACGTCCCGAGACCGTGGTAGTCGGTGTCAGACTAAACAGAACGCGCCCCTGTCCGTTTGAGTTGCGAACTTCATCATGACCATCGACACCGCGCGTCAGGTTTAGATGTGAAAAGCCGGCACTGTAGGCAATGCTGTTGTGGCGGGCGCCACCGGCCACCTGAGCTCGTCCGCGAAACATCCCCAGCCCGCCGCCTTCAGCCAGCAGATTACCGTGAAAAGGGCCGCCCCCCTCGTCAGTCACAAGATTGATGACACCGCCAATGGCGTTGGAGCCATAGAGCGACGAGCCAGAGCCGCGCAGAACCTCAACGCGGCTTACATCAGTGACGATCAAATCCTCCAGGAAACCAGAGGCGTCGCCCTGCGGAGCCGCGGCGTCGCGAAAACGTACTCCGTCAATCAAGACTGCCGTGTCTTCGTTGCGCAGGCCCCGCGTCTTGATCGAGGTGAAGGAGCCAGGGCCGCCAAGCTGCTGCACGCGCAAGCCGGGCACGGTGCGTAGCGATTCGGCGATTGCCGACTCATCGCGTGCATCTATCTCTTGCCGGTCCACGACCGAAACCGCTTTAGAAACTTCATCAACCAGTTGCGCCGTGCCTTGGGCGGTGACGACAACTTGTTCACTAACGCCTGCAAGAGGCAACGAAATATCAAGTGAGGTGTTGGTATTCCGCTCAATGCGCAGAACGCGGGTGGCTGCGCGAGCGAAGCCGGTCGCTTCGGCTTCGATCAAATACTCGCCCGGCGCGAGTTGTTCGAAGCGACAGGTGCCCGCGCTATCTGTCAGACCGCCGAATCGAATGCGATTGTCACGGGTATAGAGACTGACCGCTGCCTTCGACAGCGTTGCGCCTTGCGGGTCCATTACGCGCACGTTGATTCGCGCTCCTGGCGCGCTGGTTTGCGCGAAAACCCCACCAGGAAAGGGACTGAAGAGAAAGAGCAGAACTAGAATGCAGCATGGCTTGTCCTTGAAATGTAGACGGTTTTTTCGGTTGCCTTGAGTCGTGGTTTTCATTTGTAGAGTCTCCTGCCCGTCGCAGTGCGAGCTTTACGAAAGAGTGGCGGCGAGGTCTCCTGACTTGCGACTCAGCTCTGACAAGCCTTCCCATTCTTTTGGAACAGTGGCCAAACCGTGCCAGAGCGTCTTCGTCGCCTACAGTTGCGCGGGCAGTGGCGGCATTTGACCGCCTTCCCTAAGCCGTCATACGTGTTGATGGGAGAAACCAGGATAAGCTACCTGCTCCTCCCCGATTACCGTCGCACTTCGTGCGCCGGAGTAATGCGTGGCGCCCCTGAAAGCGGGTGCGCGTCCACTAAAACCTTAATCGCCAAAACCTCGCTTAAGAGTTCTTCTGTCAAGACCTCACGGGGCGTGCCGGCCGCGATCATGTGCCCGCTTTTCAACAGCACAACGTGATTGGCAAATTCCGCCGCGAGATTAATATCATGCGTAACTATCACTGCCGCCGCCCCGCGTTGGTCACAATGCGCTCGCACGAGCTGAAGCATTGAAGCCTGATGAGCCAAATCCAGGTTGGCCGTCGGCTCGTCAAGCAAGAGAATTCCAGCTTCGGTCGCGAGGGCTCGCGCGAGAACGGCGCGCTGACGCTCACCTCCTGATAATTCGTTCATTAGCCGCGCACCGAAATTTTCCAATTCAGTCTGCTGCAGCACTTCGAAAGCGATCTCCAGATCGCGTTCTGATTCCCAACCCCAAGCGCCCGACGTGGACCAGGCATATCGACCACCAAGCACGTACGACAACACCGAAACTGGAAAAGCCAACAAGGCCTCCTGCGTGACCACCGCAATGCGCCTGCCTATGGCTCGGCGCGAGAAGAAGGATAGCGGCTTGTCATCCAGCAGGATTTCGCCACTCGAAGGTTGAATCGCACCGTTTAGTGCCCGCAATAGTGAAGACTTGCCGGCACCGTTTGCGCCCACAATGGCCGTCATGTCTCCCGGGGACACATGCAACGAAACATTGATGACTGCCGGTCGCTTACCGTACGTGATGCTTACATTTTTCGCTTCGAGCATTTCTAAGCCGGTCCTCACGATTGTCTAGACGCAACACGTTTCGTCAGCCTGGTCACCCACAGCGTCACGTTCAAATACACACCCGACAACGCCGACAGAAAAGCGAGCGTGGACGCGGCGACTAGCAGTGGGACCTGCCACCTCCTGGTGAAAAAGAAAAAATGTGCCTGACGAAAATACCTGGTCAAAATGCCTGGCTGCGGAGTCCTCATTACTTGTCCGGTCTCTGCGTCAATCAGCAGTGAATCTGCCCCCATGCCTCCAATGGCCTGATAGACCGGACGACCTTCGCGCATCAGCAGAGTCAAAGCAGTTGTCGGCAATTTTCTTCCCACGAAATCATCGGCGCGTCGCATCGCCTCGGCTGGGGTAACGCGCACCCTACCTGGTGCTATGTTTTCAATCTGTCCTCCTTCTACCGCATTAGGCCATGCGTAAAGCAATCCGCTCGAGGTCCATGCCAACACCGGCACAGCCACAATCAATCCAAGCCAGAGGTGCGTGCGGTAGATAATAGATCGCATCGAATCTCGAATCTCCGAGGTAGTCCCGGCCTCTTGAAATACATGTGGCGGCACGAGGCCACACTAAATTGTAGCTAGCGCCGCTTCAGCAAGTAGATAAATAACGGCGCGCCGATCAAAGCGGTGATGGCGCCGACCGGCAACTCGCGAGGCGCGATCACAGTTCGTGCCAAAGTGTCCGCAACCACAACAAACGATGCGCCTGCAAGTGCCGCCGCCGGAATCGTCAAACGGTTGTCGCCACTCGTGGACATGCGCACCAGATGCGGGACGACGAGGCCGACATAGCCGACCGAACCGCCCAGGGCAACAGAGACGCCGACAAGCAGACTGGCCGCTAGAAAAACTTGCAAACGCACACGTTCAACCTCAACACCCAGATCAAAAGCGTCGCGCTCGCCAAGCATTAGCAGGTTCAGCGGACGCGCTTTCAATGTCAGCCACGTAACCCCGGCTATGGTTGAGGCTACAGCAATCCAGAGCGAGCCGGATGCGGCCTGGGAAAGATCCCCGAGTAACCAAAAAGTAAAGGAACGTATGCGCGTTGCATCCATCAGAGCGGTGATGAAAACGATCGCCGAGGATTGAAACGTCGTGACGATCACACCCGCCAGGATCAACCTTTCCGGCGAAGCGCCTGCGCGACCGCGCGCCAACTGATAAACGACGAAAGTTGCGGCAAGCGCACCAGCGAATGCCATCAACGGTCGAGTCCACTCGTTGGCTCCCAGGAACACCAACGCCAACATCGTTCCCACCGCCGCGCCATTTGAAATGCCCAGCAAATAAGGCTCGGCAAGCGCATTGCGAAGAAGAGCCTGATAACTTGCTCCGGCCGCAGCGAGAGAAGCACCGACCGTCGCCGCGAGCAGAATGCGCGGCAGGCGTATCTCAAAGAGAATTGCGCGTTGCGTTGTGGTCAGGGCACCGGAATTGGATGCGCCTGTGAACATTGCCCGGAGTGCATCAGCGACGGGTATGCGCTCGCTACCCAAAGTCGCTGCGATGATTGCGATGAAGATCAGCATCACGGTGAGTGCAGCGCAAACCATTACTGTCTTCCGCAGCGTCGCACGCGCGCTATGATCCATCGAGGCAACACTACGACTGATAACTGAGGCTTCGTTGTTCAACTTGTTGTTCACTTAAAGGCTTCCGGATGAAGCGCATGGGCGATCTGCTCCAAACCGTCGACGAGTCGCGGCCCCGGACGCGTTAAGAGATCGCCATCGATTAAATAAACGCGGCCGTTCTGAACGGCAGGCGAATTTTTTAGCGCGGCTGCCACCTTTGTATTCGCGGCTGCGCCCATCGCACCGCCTGAAAGCATGATTACAGCTTCTGGGCGCGAGGCGAGGGCGGCTTCATCGCTCAATCGTGGCCAAGCCTCGCGAACATCGGAAGTCACGGAACGTCCGCCCGCGCGCTCGATCAGATTCGTCACGAACGAGTCCCTTCCGGCTGTATAGAGTGGCTGGCCAGACAATTGGAAAAAAGTGGACACCGGAGGGAGCCCGGCGACGGAGCGCTCCACCTTTTCAGAGCGCGCCCGCAGTTGTTTCACCAACTCCGAAGCAGCTACCGACTCATTCAACAGATCGCCAACGCTTAAGATTGAGCGAAAAACGCCTTCAAGATCGCGCGGGTCCGTGACGTAGACGGCGATCTCACGCTCATTCAACTGTTTCGTAAAGGCTTCCAATTGCGAGGCTGTTGAGACGAGTACGAGCTGGGGGCGAAGTGCGAGTATGCGTTCAATGCTCGGTTGCAGTGTATCGCCAACTTTTGCGACGTTCTTCGCCGCCGCCGGATAGTCGCAAAAAGTAGTGTTACCCACCAGACGGTCGCCTGCCCCAACTGCATAAGCAATTTCCGTCAGATTAGGAGCAAGCGAGACGAAGCGCTCGATCTTTGCGGGAATTGTGACCTTGCGTCCACTGTCGTCGACAAAATCCCGGGTACTGGATGTTGTATCTGACGTCGGCGAAGGGGTTGGCTGCGAGCACGAGCAAACGACGAGAATGGCGCAGAGAAGCAGCGTGATCGCGCCTTGTTGTAATTTGACGTGTGAAAAGTAGTGCAGAAGCAAAAGTCCCGCCGATCGTTGGTCCTTCGCGAAAAGGAACAGGCGGTCGGCGGGACTGGAAATCGCTTTCGGAACCCGGGCGGCCTGAACGCCTTTCCGCGAGCGTTCAAAAGCTGCAAAGCCTGGGCAGGTCTCCTGGCTTAGAGAATGCTGCTTTTACTACTCCAGAGTAGTAA
>Ga0137403_10006749_pt1 | contig 13095 bp, 11 predicted proteins | sample CZOMad2_1_16fung_FD_122057 | JGI IMG/M metagenome (GOLD analysis project Ga0137403, IMG submission 122057) | Vadose zone soil fungal communities from Angelo Coast Range Reserve, California, USA - CZOMad2_1_16fungal (Hybrid Assembly) | ecosystem: Environmental > Terrestrial > Soil > Vadose zone... | reverse complement strand
TGGTGCCGAAGAAGGGACTCGAACCCCCACACCCTTGCGAGTACATGGACCTGAACCATGCGCGTCTGCCAATTCCGCCACTTCGGCATGAAGTGAATGCAGCCATCCAAGGCTGCTTCAGGAAGGGACTACTTCTCTATTTTCACAAAGCAAGGTGGGAGTGTCAAACCGGAAGGACGATCGTGCGACCGCGATTCGCACGACCGCCCGATCTGAATCTCTTAATTCACCGTGACGTTGACGCTTGCCGCGGCCACGCTGCCTTTCGAGTCAACCGATTGCACCGTGATGCGCCGCGCGCCTACGCTCAGTGATACCAACGTGCTCAGTTTGTTGCCAGCGACTTCAACCTTCTGCACTCCATCCACCAACAGCTGCATCTTAGCGATGGTGTTTGCGCCGGTGGCGCTTGCTGTGACGGTCGTCCAACGGCTGACCGTCGCGTTGTTCAGCGGCGCGCTGATGGTCACGGTCGCCGGCGCCGATGACTGCACAGTGACGGTGGACGAAGCAGAAGCGCTCGCGCCGTTGTTGTCCGTGACCGTAGCCTTGACGGTGAATGAACCGGCAACGGAGTAGACGTGCGTTCCCGAGGCGGCGGTCAGCACTGTGCCATCACCAAAGTCGATTTTGGTGGAAGTGATCGTTCCGTCCGGATCGCTCGAGCCGGACGTGGAGGCCGCAACCGTCAGCGCCGCCGTGCCGGTGCTCGGCGTAACGCTCAGCTTGGCTAGGGGCTTCTGATTCACTGTGACGGTGGCGGAAGCCGAAGCGCTTGCCCCGGAATTGTCCGTCACCGTTGCCTTGACGATGAACGAACCGGCAACGGAGTAAACGTGCGTTCCCGAAGCGGCGGTCAGCACTGTGCCATCCCCAAAATCGATCTTGGTGGAAGCAATGGTTCCGTCAGGATCACTAGAGCCAGTCGTGGAAGCGTTCACGGTAAGGGCAGCTGTCCCACTCCTTGGCGTAACACTCAGCTTGGCTATCGGAGGTTGATTGGGCGCTTTCACCGTTACAGTAACGGAAGCTGAAGCGCTTGCCCCGGCATTGTCCGTCACCGTGGCCTTCACGATGAATGAGCCAGCAGAGGGATACACGTGTGTCCCAGAAGCTGCGTTCAGTATGGTGCCGTCGCCAAAGTCGACCTTGGTGGAAGCGATCGTTCCGTCGGGATCGCTCGATCCGGCGGTTGACGCAGCGACCGTGAGCGCCGCAGTTCCCGTAGTTGGCGTCACCGTCAATTTCGCTACCGGCGGCTGGTTGGCCAGGGCCTGAACAGTGATCGTGGCCGAAGCCGAAGCGCTTGAACCCGCGTTATCTGTCACCGTCGCCTTAACGATGAAGGTGCCGGCGACTGGATAAACGTGCGTTCCCGAAGCCGCATTCAAAATCGTGCCATCACCAAATTCAATTCTCGTGGAGGCGATCGTCCCGTCGGGATCGCTCGATCCGGAAGTCGACGCGGTCACCGTGAGTGCCGCCGTGCCGGTGCTCGGCGTTACGCTCAATTTCGCGACCGGCGGCTGGTTGGCCGGGGCCTGAACAGTGATCGTGGCCGTTGTCGATGCACTCGCGCCCATATTGTCGGTTACGGTCGCCTTCAGCGCGTAACTTCCGGCCGCGGTGTAACTGTGCGACCCGGAAGCCGCATTCAAAATGGTGCCATCGCCGAAATCGAGCTTGGTGGCGGCGATCGTCCCGTCTGGATCGGTTGAACCTGCCGTATTTGCGGAGACAAGCAGCGCCGCGGTGCCGTTCATGGGTGTAGCGCTTAGGTTCACCGTCGGCGGCACGTTGTTCACGTTGATCGCATAACTGACCGCAGCAGACATCTTGTTCGTCAGGAATGGTCTCCCGACTGCCTTCACGAAAAGCTTGTACGCTCCCGAAGCGACCGAGAAAGATCCCAGGTCGAGCGCGGTTGTTCCTGCAGCCACGTCAGCGAGGGGCATCAGGTTCGTTCCGTCCAGCGAGATAAAGATGGTGTAGTGATCGATGGTGTTGGCCTGGCCGGTGATCGTCCAGCTCAGAATATTTCCGGTGACCGCACCCGCGATGCTCACGCAGTTGTTGATGCCGGTCTCGAGCGCGGTTCCTTCTTCGTAATCGTTCCAGGTCACAAGTTGAAGCGAAGGCAGTTGGTTCGACGAAGAATAGTATTTTCCCGCTTCCGCCATGGTCTTCAGCCACGTCTGTCCGCACTGCTGGTTCAGCAAGCGCAGGGAGCCCCACGCAGCGATCGAATCGTCGAAACCCTTGTAGCTCGAGCCGATGGGTTGCAACGTCGGATATTTCAGCGCCGTAGAGTAAAAGCTATCGATGTACCCCAATCCCATATTGTTCGGGTCGGAGCTGAGTCCGGTCCAGCTGAAGCCGCCGCCGGTTTGGGCGTGCGTGAATCCGCCGTTGTTGCGGAAGATGAAGATCGGGCTTCCCGGAACGCCGTTACGCACGCGGGTCCAATCCAGGGTGTACGCATCCACGCCGAAAAAGAAGACCAGCGGACGCCCGCCCACGCGCATGTAAGCCGGGGATTGCTCGAAGGTGTTGTAGGCGTAAACCAGGTCTTGGATCATGCGGCCGGTCACGTCGCATCCGGCGGTCGCGGCACAGGCGTTAAGCGCGCCCTTGTCTTCCATGATCGCGAATTCGAAGTTGGTGCGCTTTTCCGATTCCTGCTTCAGGTAAATGCTGGCATTGTTGATGCGGGTGTTGTTAGGTCCATACCAGTCGAGGATCGCGCCCGACAATCCGCGGCTCAGCATATCGTTCACCTGGCGCGTTACCTGGGCCGGGTCGTCGGAGGCGTACCCCACATTGAGGTGGTTAGATCCCCCAAACCACGGCATTAGGTGGGCGTAGATCTTCGTGGTCGAGCCCGGATAAAGCAGCGTTGTCGCATCCACCTTGCTGATGTTGTTATTGCCAGCAAGGTTTCCATTCGTGGTGCCGGCAAACGCCAGACTCGTAGCGGTATTGTTGCCGGTCTCGGTCGCCAACGTAGTCGTCGGCACGATTTGGGTTGCAGCCCATGAAGCTAAAGGGCAAAGAAGAATAAGTAGGACCACGATCCTGCAAGAATGCTGCGAAAGACTTCGCATAATCCTCCGGGCGAGCTCAAAGATTTTCTGCTGCGCCCTTGCTGCAGCAGGACCTACCTTTGAATCTGGGAGGTGCGGAACCTTAGCAGTGCAAGTCCATGACTTAGGACTGGTTTGGTTCTGTCTATTTATTTCCGGAAGCGTATCTTAGATTTCGACCTCAGTCGCGTAACCAAGGTGCCCCGCCACTTGGCCTAGTGGCAACAGGCTAGAGGTAACCTAATGTCTGAGAAACAACTAAAGGGGTGGAATCCGCTTCCAAAGGGTGGAGTTCAGCGTTTCCCCTTTGGCGGCCAAGTCATAAAATCCTAAGTGGAGTTCCCCGAAAATGTCTGCACCTTCCAAACAGCAGAGTGTGAAGAAAAGCGCCCCGGAGGCCACCGTCGGGGCCGATGGCTCCGCCAAGATGCCGCTCACCGCGAACAAGCAGCTGCGTTCCCTGGCGCATGATTTAAGCAATTCGCTGGAGACCATCATGCAGGCCTCCTACCTGCTGGCGCAGGCTGACTTGAAAGAAGCCGACAAGAAGTGGCTGGAGATGGTGGAAAACGCCTCGCGTGACGCCGCCCGCATCAGCCGCGAGATGCGCGAGATCCTGCGCGCCCAAAGCGAATAGAGCGGAAAATTCCAAGGGCAGGTTGGGATAGGGCTTACGCTGCTCTAACATCCCGCGGCCGCGGCATAAACGACTTCCTCCACACCGCCGTGACCAGTGCGAATAGCGGAAGCATGCGCACGTACCCGTCCACCGTCTCTTCGATCTCACGCCAATGCTCGGGCTTGATCTTCCCGCTGGCTCGATGGTCTCCCACCGGCAACCCGGTGATCAGTCCGGCCGACCGCCGGCTCACTTCTTCCTTCGCGCGCTGCACCGACGGGTTTTTTAGGGTCTTTTTCCAATCCATCCATACCGAGGCCAGGTAGCCCGGGTAGGGGGAGATGAACCTCAAGACGCTCAGCACCGATCTGGAGCCCGTCGTCTTTTTGATGTCGTTGTAGATCAGCCACGACCGCAACCCGGCTTCGCGCTCGTTGGGAACATGGATCTTCAGCGCCTGCGCGATCATGCTGGTTTGCTTCGCGTGGCTGATGCGCCCGCGTTGCCCACCCGAGTAGCCCGCCTGCAGAAGCCGCGCCAGCAAAAGCATCTGCGGCAATCCATGCGCGAAGATGGCCAGTGCGTCGGCGACAAAAATGGTGTCTTCGGTGGAAAAGCGCTGGTCCTGCAATTCGCGGCGCTGCTCGTTAAAGCGCCAGCCGCCCGCCATTACCATGGAATAGATGTACTCCTCCAGCGCCAAGCCAGCGGCATGGAATTCCTTCGAGCGCACCACCGGGGCTAGATCGTCCCATGCCACCTTGAGATAGTCGGGCGAATTCGCCAGCACCTTGAACAGAGTCGGGACGTACGGAAGATTCAGCGCGGAGCGCGCATCCATGAAGATGCGCTTGATGTCGCGGCTGACGTCGTTTTCTTCCCAGGCGCGGGTAAAGGCCATGGTCGGGGAACCTCAGCAGATAAGAAGGCGAAGGCGTCGCTTTCGTTGCTCAGGCTTGGGCAGTCGCTGCAACCGCGGCCCGGGCAAGGTCGCAAAGGATCAGTTGCAACCCGCCGAATTCGGGGTGTTGGTTCTCGTCCAATCGGAAAGCCAAGTCCAGAGGTTCTCCAGCCAAAAGATTAAGGGCGTGTAAATCTTCGGCCATGCGCCACGCCAGTACGTCGAAGACGCGACCGTTCTGTCCCGCCGCCACCCGTAGCTTCACGTGCTTCTCTTTCAATAACCTGGGAGGTCCCACCATGCGGGCGTTCCTGATAATAAAGATAGGTTCACGATTGGCCTGACCGAACGGTTCTAGTCGCTTCAAGGAATCGTAGAGCTTGGGAGTCAGCTCATCGAAGCCAAGTTCGCCATCCACCTCGAGCGCGGGTTCCAGGTCGGCAAGAGTCAGTTTGGTGCGCGCGTAGGCGTCCATGGTCGAACGCAACGCCGGAATCCGCTCGCTCGGAAGCGCAAAACCGACTGCATGCGAATGTCCGCCATACCTGCTGAACAGCGGCTTGCAGGACTCATGGTCGAGTGCGTCGAGCAAGTGAAACCCCGGGATCGAACGTCCCGAGCCGTGACCCTCTTCTCCATCGCGCGCGATCACCAAAGTTGGCTTGCCGTACTTCTCTACCAGGCGCGTCGCGCAAATTCCGATCACGCCCCGATGCCAGCCGTCGCCATCCACCACCAGGCAGAATGCATTCTGTAGTTCGCTGTCGGTGTCCACACGGATCTGCATCGCCGCCAGGATGCGCAACTCCTCAGCTTGGCGCTCGGCATTCAGCTTGTGCAGCTTCGCCGCCAATTCTTTCGCGCGGGCCGTGTCCTTGGTGGTGAAGAGTTCGATCACGTCGCGCGCGACGTCCATCCGGCCTGCTGCGTTCAAGCGCGGAGCGACGCGGAAGCCAATGTCGGTAGCGGAGACTCCGCTCGGCTTGTCCCCAACCTTGGCGACTTCAAACAAGGCGCGCAATCCAGCATTCACCGGGCGACGTAGTCCATCAAGTCCAAGTTTCGTAAAGACGCGATTTTCACCCGTCAGCGGCACCGCATCCGCGATGGTCGCGATCGCCACCATCTTGATGAATGAAGGTAGCAGCCGCGCGCATTCCACCTCGCCCCGCAGCTTCGCCATCAGTGCCTGCGCCAGTTTGAACGCCACTCCCGCGCCACATAGAAACTTGTAGGGATATTCGCACCCCGGCTGATTCGGATTCAGCACCGCCAGTGCATCCGGGATGCGCGCATCGTTTTCGGGTAAATGATGGTCGGTGACGATCAGGTCGACGCCCAGCCGCTTAGCTGTCTTGGCAGCATCGAATGCGCGGATGCCCGTGTCCACGCTGATGATCAGGCGCACGCCCGCAGCCGCGGCAGCTTCGATCACATCGTCTTTCATCCCGTAGCCTTCGCGGATGCGGTGCGGCACGTGGAAATCCACCGTCCCGCCGCACAGCTCGATGGCAGTCTTCAGGATCACCACGGCCACGGTGCCGTCCACGTCGTAATCGCCGTAGATCAGCATGTCTTCTTTATTGGAGATTGCAGCGCCGAGTCGTTCGACAGCCTTCTGCATCCCCAGCATCAGGACTGGCGAATGCAATTGATCGAGCGAAGGATTCAGGAATGTACGGGCGGCTTCGGGTTCGCTGATGCCGCGCTGCACCAGCAATTGCGCGACGATCGGCGGCAATTCGAGCGAAGCGGCAAGAGCGGACGCGGAATTTTTGTCGAAGCTCTTGAGCAGCCAACGCATCCAAGGTTTGTATCACAACGTGAATATGAAAAACGACAAGGCATTGCGCAAACACCTGCTCTATCTGCTTACCGACGGCGGAGCGCACCTACAGTTCGACGATGCGGTGAAAGACATGCCCTTTACCCTCCAAGGCAAGCGCCCGAAGGGCGGTGAGCATTCCCCTTGGCAGCTACTGGAACACCTCCGCATCACGCTCTGGGACATCTTGGAATTCAGCCGCGATCCCAAGCATGCCTCGCCGGAATTTCCCAGCGGCTATTGGCCAAAGACTGAAGCTCCTCCCGACGAGAAGGCATGGAGCAAGAGTGCCGCAGCCTTCCGCGCTCACCTTAAGGGAATGACCAAGCTTGTCGAGGATGATTCTGTCGATCTGTTCGCGCGCATCCCGCACGGCGACGGGCAAACGATTTTGCGCGAAGTGTTACTCGCAGCAGATCACACCGCTTATCACTTAGGACAACTTGTAGAGGTGCGGCGCGCTTTGGGCGCTTGGAAGTGAAGAAGATTTGAGTTTTTAAGTTTTTCCAGCAACTTAGCAACTAGCAACCAACAACTAGTCCTCTTCTTTATCGTTCTCGTCGAACATGAAGCTGCCGAACTCGTCGGCCACGTCGGTCAGCGATTCGTAGCGCTCGTACCACTTGGTCGAGATCTCGTAGAGAAACATGATCCCGTTGGAAGGGAATCCGATCTGTATGTAGCCGACCTTGCCGGCGTAGAGCCTGAGCAGCCGCGCCTCTTCGATGTCGTCGTCGTTCGGATACTGCCCGTTTCTCAGCCGCTCGACCAGGTAGTCGAGATCTTCCTTCTTCAGCGTGATCGAATGCAGCGTCACGAACGCCGCATTCGATGCCTTGGCCAGCTCAACCACATCTTTCCACGCGTCCGGCTTGTCATCCGACCACAGGACTGACGGCAGCTCTTCATCGACGAACGCGCCGAAGCGCCGCAGACCATGGCCTTCGATAAAGGCCACCATGTCGTCGCGCATGCTGTGCAGGTCTTCCGTCATAGGCGTATTACACCACAACCAGATTAGATGCGTACCACCGTTTTTGCGGTTCGCGACGCGCTGGCCCTTTGACTTAAGGCGGCGTCATCCTGGGCAAAGAGGAGGCACCCCACCACGGAGGTCATCCCGAGCGAGAGCGGATGCCACGCCACCACGGAAGTCATCCCGAGCGAGACGGAGCCCCCCGCGGCGGGCGACGCCGAGTCGAGGGACCTGCATTTTGCCTTGCGTTGATAAACTAGAAACACATGGCAAAGTTCGAACGCCACATCTTCGTCTGCTGCAACGTGCGCGACGCCTCCAGTCCGCGCGGATGCTGTGATCCAGCCGGCCAAGCCGAACTGCAGAAGGCACTCAAGGCCAAGCTCGCGGAGCGTGGTCTCAAAGGCCGGGTGCGCGCCAACAAGTCCGGCTGCCTCGATCAGTGCGAGCACGGTCCCAACATGGTCATCTATCCCGAGGCCGTTTGGTACGGCGGCGTGCGCAAGGAAGACTTGGAGGAGATCGTCGAATCCCACATCATCGGCGGCCAGCCGGTGCGCCGCCTCATGATCGCCGACGATTGCCTGAACGCCGTCACCTGTCCGCACAAGCCACGCAAGTCAGTGGCTAGTTGAGGGCTCAGAAGCTCCTTTCGTGCGACTTCGTGTGATGCCTTTAGATTTGGCGCTTCTTTCACGCGCCTGATAAAATCAAAAGTTCGAATCCACTAGACGGACGCGCATGCTTCTTTCGAAAGAGTACGTGGGCTATCTGGCCCGCGAAGTCACCAAAAAATTAGTCGCCGGCGAATTCATCGAGACCAAGGATGTGCCTGCCGTCTCCGAGCGGGTGAATGCCGCCATGCTCGACGAGCTCGGCCTCGAAGACCGCATCAACGACGAGGTGCGCGCCATCCTCGACGCCTACACCGAAGAGATGCGCAAGTCCGGCGCCAGCTACCAGGAGATGTTCAAGAAGGTCAAAGGTGAGCTGGTGCGCAAGTACAAGGCGGTGCTGTGATGCGCCTCTCCCGCGATAAGGTCAATAAACTGGCGCACACTGTCGCCGACGTGCTCGCGACCATCGATGCCGTGGATTTCGTCGAAGACCGCAATACCATTCGCATGGAAGCCCGCCGCCTTCTCGAAGAGTTGTTGAAGGCCGAAGAGATGATCGACAAAGCCGCTCGCATGAAGATCGAAAATCAGAAACGGACCATCATGGAAGGCTCGCAGGAGTGGGACATCCTCTACCGCAAGTACTACAACGAAGAAGTCAAAAAGTTGGGTATTTAATTTGTTTCCCGCCTGATTTGTCTTCCCGTGTTTGATTTGTCACGCCCTTCTTGATTTGTCATCCCGAGCGCAGCGAGGGATCTGCTTCTCAATCACCAATCACCAATCATCGTCACTGCTGGCTCTTCGCCGCCCTCTGCCTCTCCTCTGACGTCATCTGCGCCCACAACGTGCTGCGGCTCCGTTCCACATATTCATTATTCGGATCGTTGCGTAGCGCTTCGTTGAACCAGTTGTAAGCCTGCACTCGGTCCTGCGAGACGCACCGCCCCGTGGCGTACAGCGCCCCCATCTGCACCGCTGCCTTCGCATTGCCTTGTTGGGCTGCGGCGCGTGTATACACCACACCTTGATCGCAGCTCTGCGGAGCGCCATGCCCGCTCAGATAAGCCTGCCCGCGCTCATAGAGATCTTGTCCCGGCATGCTCGCAGGAGTTGCGGATTCGGTCGAGCTTGAAGACTTCTCCGGCTCAGCTGCTGCGGAACCCGTCTTCTCGTTGCGATCTTCTTCAGGGATCGCCTTCGCCGATCTTTCTGGCTCCTTGTTGTTCGCAATCTCATCGTTCTTGTTTGCTGCTGAATCCGCGGACGATGCAGCAGTCTTGTCCTGCGGAGCTTTCCCCGCGGCATCGCTCTTCTGTATCTCTTGCTGCGGACTCTTCGTCGTTTCCTGCTCAGATGGCTTCGCCGATTGCTTTTCCGCATCCGCCGATGCAGCGTTCTCATCCGTCGAGATCGAGGGCTGCTCGGTCGAGGGCGGCGGCTGTGGCTTCGGCTCAGGAGAGGTCGCGCCTTGTGTGCGCTTCTGTATCTGCGCGATGGCGGCGGCAAAGGTTGGCGAGTCCCAGTTCTTCAATACCAGGTAGCCCACCGCGGCCAGGATAGCCAGCGCGAGCAGCGCTCGCCACGCTCCTCCGCTGCGCGGCTCTTCGTCTGTGAGCAGGTACTCTGTGTCCAACGGGCCTTCGTCTTCCAATCCTAAAAATGATCCAGAACTTCGCACCCATTCACCTCGAGGTTTTTTTGATGACGGAGGCGGCGCGCCTAAGTAGCTGCTCGCAGCATGGTGGGCAGGGTCTACCTGACTGGCCGCCTCAGCGGCCGGCGATGCACTGTGGACAGCAACCGCCTGCGGGCCTGTACTCGCTTTCGACTGTCCCGCCCGCCGCTCCGCCCGCCGCCGATCGGCCTGCAGCGCCGTTCCGCACATTCCGCAAAACTTGTTCCCGGCGGGATTCTTCTGACCGCATCTGCGGCATTGTTGCGGCTCCCAGGCGATGATCCTGCGGTCAGCGGAGCGGCGCTCGGCCTGCACCCGCGTCCCACAAAAGCCGCAGAACTTGTTCTCGAGCTGGTTGGTCTGTCCGCAGGACCTGCACTTCATGGGACTTTAACTCCCGCGGCCACACTTACTCCACCGGCTTGAAAAGGCATACCTCACTAAGACGGAGCCTAAGCTGCTGCGGGATGCCTGCGGCAGCCACACTCTGGCGCATGCTGAACGGGTACTTAGAAGTTGGGCGCCTTCTCCTTGGTCTTGTCGCACACTCCTGTCGTCGGCTGCGCCGGCAATGCCGGTGGGGTCGCAAAATGTGGCGCCGAGAAGTCGAAGAACTCGGTCATGTCGCTGGCGGCGCCGTCACGCGCAGTCAGCGAGGTCAGACCGAAGCGCACCTCGATCAGCTTCAGGATCGAAGTGAAGTCCCCTCCCGTATGCGAAACATAATTCGGCTTCGACCATGGCGAGACTACCCATAGCGGGATGCGGAAGCCGGAGTGATCGAAGGCAGCCACGATGTCGGTAGACTTCAGCATCGGAGGAATGCCGTCCGGCTTGGGCAGCGCGATCGGCGGCACGTGGTCGAAGGCTCCGCCGCCTTCGTCGAAGGTCAGGATGAACGCGGAGGATCCCCAGCTCGGGCTGGCCATCAGCCCGTCAATGATCTGTTTCACCGCCACCGACCCCTTCTGCACGTTCTTGGTCGGGTGCTCGTCGAGTCCGGTCTGGCTGGCGCGTTCGATAAAGATCACGCTCGGGAAGGTGGATGAATTTTGGATGTCAGCGTAGTAGCCGGTCGCCGGTCCGGTGGAATTCGTCGGGTGTCCGATTGCACGCACCTTGCCGCTATCGCGGTTCCAGGTGCTGAACTGCGCCAGGAAGATGCTGTTGTCCTGGTAATAGTAACGCCAGCTGATTCCCGCCTGCGTAAGTTTGTCGAAGATGGTCGGTTGCGACCAGGTGCTGCCCGAAGGTGGCGCGTCGCTGCGGATGTGCCCGAATGACGTTGCGGTGAAAAGGTACATGCGGTTGGGGATGGTGTTCGATAGTAACCCGGAGAAAAAGTTGTCGCTGGTGCCGAACTGGTAAGCCAGCTCGTAGTAATAGGGAAGATCGGTCCAGTCGTAGTAACCCATCGCGCGCGTTCCCTGAGGGTCAATGGTCGACGGGATGGACCTCGAGTTGGTGATGGCGAAGCGGTCCATCTTGCCACCATCCACATCCGAGTGGCTCTCATTCCAGGCCGGCGTCATGTTCTCGGTACACACCGTGCGGTTATGGAATGGGGTGACCGAGCGGCCATCAGGGGTTTTCACCACAAAGCTGAGCGGAATGCCGTTGACATTGCTGCTCTGCCCCTTGTTCACCCGGTACTGGCCAAGACGGCCGAGATAAGTATCGAATGAGCGGTTCTCCTGCGCCATGAAGATAATGTGTTTCAAATTCGAAAGATCGTTCGGGGGCGGGGGCGCTCCGCCCACCGTGATGTTGACCGTGCTCTTGAAGATCGTGTTGGCGCTGTCGGTCGCCTGCACAGTTAGGCGATGCGTGCCATCGGTCATTGAGATCTGACGGTCTATCCACGTCTGATTCAAAGTTGCTGGTGGAACAGAGCTGCCGTCGACAAACACCTGTATGTACTTGATGGTTCGCCCAGTGTCGGTCGTCCCGGCATTCACGTGCACCGGCGAGGTCAGCCCGGTCTCACCGTTACTCGGAGTACAGATCGTCACCGACGGGCTGGCCGGATTGAGAGGACACGTCGCCTGCGCATTCGCGCGCGGCATCATCACCGTGAGAGCGGCTGCAATTAGCAGGAATCTCGCTGTATTTACTACTAAGCAAATATTGCGTAGAGACATGGTTCACCTGGACACAGGAATAGGGAACAGCTCTGAAAGAGCACGTTTTCGGCCACTTCAGAGACATGCCTTGAGACAGTCGGCCGCAGAGGACTGTCGCCGATGTGTCTAAAGTCAGGTGAATTCCCACGTTTGTTACTCAAAAGTGAACGGGCGAGGGCATAACTGAGAACCTAGTTACACGCCCATTTCGTCACAGCATTCCTGCTACACTCTCAGGTTTTGTAACGATGTGTTTTATGGACGTACCGACCTCTGGTCGGTACTGGCGGAGAACATTCATGAAGCGTGCATTATGTTTCTTATTGTTTGCGGCGATCACCGCTGCTGCGCAAAGCACAGCCGCCAAGCGCCCCTTCACCTTCGAAGACATGATGAAGCTGAAGCGCGTCAACGAACCCGTCCCTTCGCCTGATGGCAAGTGGGTCGTCTTCAGCGCCGTCGACGTGGATCTCGCCGCCAATTCAAAGACGCCGCACATCTGGATCGTTCCCGCCGACGGCTCGGCGAAAGAACGTCTTTTGATCTCGACACCGCAAGGCGAAGACCGCCCGCGCTGGTCGCCGGATGGAAAGTATCTGTCCTTCACCGCCAGCTACGACGGCTCGCAGCAGATATGGGTGGCCGCTTTCGATTCCACAAGCGGCGCTCTCTCTGTACTGTCATCCCGAGCGAGTGCGGAGCGCGAGTCGAGGGACCATGCCTCGAAAGCTCCAACCAGCGAAAATCCCTGGGCGTTGAGAGTCACCAGCATCTCCACCGAAGGCGACGGACAGCAGTGGTCACCCGACGGCAAGAACATCCTCTTCGTCTCTGCCGTCTACCCCGACTGCGACAAAGCTTCCGACCAAGACGCTTGCAACAAGCAGGAAGACGACAAGCGCGCAGCGTTAAAGGTGAAGGCGCAGATCTTCACTCATCTTCTCTATCGCCACTGGAAAACTTATTCCACGGCGAAGCGTTCGCACCTGTTCGTGCAGCCCGTGAATGTCGACGGCTCGCCCAACGGCAAGGCATACGACATCACCCCAGGCGATCACGACGTGCCCCCGTTCTCGCTCGGTGGGGCCGACATGTACTCCTGGTCGCCCGACGGCAAAGAGGTCGCCTACACCAGCAACATCGACGAGGTCGAAGCCACCAGCACCAACAACGAAGTTTTTGTGGTCAAGCTTGCGGGTGCAATCGCCAAAGAAAGTGGAGCTGCGGGCGTCTCGCCCGCAGCCACGGGCGGAACGCCCGTGGTCAAAACTGC